>Ga0209365_1000020_pt1 | contig 97062 bp, 111 predicted proteins | sample WorMetimpBELIZE2_FD_187389 | JGI IMG/M metagenome (GOLD analysis project Ga0209365, IMG submission 187389) | Marine gutless worms symbiont microbial communities from Max Planck institute for Marine Microbiology, Germany - Olavius imperfectus... | ecosystem: Host-associated > Annelida >...
AACTTATTGTGCGGCACTAGCTCAGTTGGTAGAGCGCAACCTTGCCAAGGTTGAGGTCACGAGTTCGAGCCTCGTGTGCCGCTCCAATTTCTCACCAAAAGAAATTGATATAAGTTTCAAGGGGAAAGTTGAAAGCACCAAGCTATTCAAACTTGTAACTTGAATCTTGTAACTAGAAACTATTTGATGCGGCACTAGCTCAGTTGCCAGAACGTTTCACCGCAACCTTCAGGTTGTGCGACAACGGACAAATTACTGACTACTTTTGAATGCGGCACTAGCTCAGTTGGTAGAGCGCAACCTTGCCAAGGTTGAGGTCACGAGTTCGAGCCTCGTGTGCCGCTCCAATCTCTAAAAAATCCCAAAAACACTTTCTTAAATAATTTAGTTAATAGCAAGATTTGCTTACAGCTAGTTTTAGATCTGACCTTGAATCGTCGCGACAATGCGTCTTACACCGCCATGATCTCGGTGTTCGCCTAAATAGATACCTTGCCAGGTACCAAGCATTAAACGGCCTTGGTTAATTGGAATAGTGAGTTCAGCACCTAAAGTACTGCTTTTTATGTGGGCAGGCATGTCGTCATCACCTTCATAATCATGGCGGTAATAACTTTGTCGTTCTGGCACAAAATGATTGAAGTGACTTTCCATATCCATTCTAACTGTAGGATCTGCATTTTCGTTAATAGTTAAGCTTGCAGAAGTGTGTTGAATGAATAGGTGTAATAAGCCGACTTTGTATTGTGTTATCTCTGGAAGTTGACGAAGTAGCTCGTCATCAATGATGTGAAAGCCTCGTGAGCGAGGCTTCAATTGAATGGTTTTTTGCTGCCAGCTCATAGTTTATCAAAGCTAACTTCAATATTGGCGTTACCATCAGCTGACGTGAATGGAATTAATACCTTGGCGCCTTCACATTTATGAGCAATTGTATGTCCCTTACCAGACACTACAACTGGCGTTGCCATATCAAACTCATAGCCTTTTTCGCCAAGTAGATTTTTTGCGCCACCTGTTACCATGTTAGTAATTTCACCTACCATGTCGGTTACTTCTTCATTTACCGTATCAGGGCGTTCACCTAGCATTCTTTCCATAATGGTCAGAGCTAGATTTTCATCAAAGGTGATTGAAAGTGAACCTTTAGTTTGTGGGCCAACCATACCAATCAAACCTGATACATCGCCACGGGCTAGTTCGTCTTTCTTTAAACTAGGTTTACCCGGCTTTAATTCTGTTTGAGCCATAGTGCTCAATACATTTAATAATGATGATAAAAAAGGGTTGATGAACTCCACATTCATTATTTATTTTCCCTTAGGTTTCGAAATGCCGTTAATCATACTTTAAGTGTAGTGGTTGTTTCAAACACCGCACTTATTCTTTGCATTTTTCGCATTTACCATGCGCTTCGATTGTTTGTCCAGAGACAATAAATCCACTTTCTGCTGCTAAGTTATTAAGTTCATGAGAAATTACTGTTGAATGTAATTCTTTTACATAACCACAGCTATCACAAATTAATAATTGTACAGGGTGGATGTGATCAAAATGATGGCACAACATAAATGAGTTGGTGCTTTCAATTTTATGAATAAAGCCAAGTTCCGATAAGAAATCGAGCGCTCGATAAATAGTGGCTGGTTTTGCGCCTGATTCAGTTAATTTAAGTTGTTCTAATAGGTCATAAGCACCCACACCACCTTGCGCACTAGCTAATAGGCGGAATACTTTTTCACGGATGGGTGTGAAACGAGCACCACGATTATCGCATACTTGTTTTGCTTTACTGACGAGTGATTCTATATTCATCTTCTCTTATCCTTACGCTACCGTGATATACTAACATACTGTATTGTAGTTGCAGTGTTTTTATTCGCTAACACGTTTTTAGGGAGTTTGATTAATGAGTGAATTGCTAGCGGCATTCATTTTCTTTTTTGCGGTAATCGATCCAATAGGCACAGTTCCCGTTTTTATTGCTGTTACGCGCTGGGATGATGCTAAGTTCAAACGTAAAGTTGCTTTAAAGGCGGTTGGCGTTTCGGCGCTGGTTTTATTATTTTTTGTTGTTGCAGGTGAGCTACTCTTAAACGCGATTAACATTCCTCTTTCGGCGTTTCAGATTGCCGGAGGAATTGTACTATTACTTTTTGCACTGTCGATGATATTTGGTGAAAGTAAACCTGAAACCGAGATAAAAAGCGTTCGTGATAGCACTGAAACCGCTATTTTTCCTTTGGCGATTCCTTCTATTGCCAGTCCGGGTGCCATGCTTGGTGCAGTACTAATGACCCGAAATACCGAATACACTTGGTATGAACAGCTTATAACTTCCTCAATCATGCTTTTGGTATTAGTAATTGTGTTGGTTTTACTACTACTTGCTACGCATGTTCATAAGTTAATAGGCGATAGTGGCGCAAGTATCATTAGCCGGGTGATGGGTTTAATTCTATCGTCAGTGGCGGTGACTAATATCTTAGGTGGTATTGCTCACTATTTTGGTTTAAGTGTCGTCGCGTAGTTTAATTTAAAGTGCATTTTCAGTGATTTAAACTTTGAATAATTGCCTTCTTTTATCTAACTTTAAAGAAGGCAATATAAAATTTAAGGAACAAAGAATGCTAATCAAAAATGTCGTTTTATCTGTCTTTCTGATTTTTAGTTTAGGTGCTTGCATGGAGCCGACCTATGATAGTGGTAAGCTAAAAGTCATCGAAGTAACAGACCATGATTTTAAAATTAATGGTGAAAGCGCCGTAACTGTAATTGTTGGTCATGCCAATGTGGCAGAATATAGCTTCTCACTTCGTAAAAGTGATTTAAAGAAAGGCACGCTCCTGCAGTCTGTGTCTAACAGTAATCCAAATGTCCGTGCTGATGGTACCTTCTTTAGCGAGTATTATGTGCAATCAAAAGATCACGACACGCGAGCATCAATTGAAATTGTAGAAATAGACCCCGTTGAGAAAATCGCACGAATTGCTGTTGGTGCTAAGCTAGTTAACCTGAAAAATGAGGATTACAAAGAACTCGAAATTACTGTTTTAGAGCTTACGGGCCAAAATCTTGAACATCTTCTAAATGAAGTGAAGATGTAACCTTTCCATTTTTGCTTATTCTTCAAAGAAGTGAGATTGCAGTACACTTCTTCGTCTCTTTTCATCATCTGATCTTCGATTAAGCCATGCCGGGAGTTAGCTTCGGTGGTATAATGGCTGCAATTTTTCATTTCGGTGCATGCCTAAAGGTATGTGTCATCGCTATATTAAGCGTTAATCGTATTAGGTAATTTAAGTTGCAAGTAAATGCATTGATCTTTAAAGGGGCCATGTTATGAGCACAACGACATTAAACCGCCGTTTTTCCGTGGCACCCATGTTAGATTGGACAGATCGTCACTGTCGAACCTTTCACCGTAAAATGACTAAGCATGCTGTGCTTTACACCGAGATGGTGACAACCGGCGCTATATTATTTGGTAAGGGCGATTACTTACTTTTTAATGAGCATGAAGGCCCAGTGGCATTGCAACTTGGTGGCTCAGATCCTGAAGCGTTGGCTAAGTGTGCAAAGTTAGCAGCAGAGCGCGGTTATCATGAAGTAAATTTAAATGTTGGCTGTCCGTCTGACCGTGTGCAAAATGGTCGTTTTGGTGCTTGTTTAATGGCTGAGCCTAAACTGGTTGCTGACTGCGTTGCTGCAATGAAGGCCGAAGTGACTATTCCTGTTACAGTTAAAACGCGCATTGGTATTGATGAGCAAGACTCGTATGAGTTTTTATGTGCTTTAATTGAAGCGAGTCATGATGTTGGTTGCGATGACTTTATTATTCATGCGCGTAAAGCGTGGTTAAATGGCTTAAGCCCAAAAGAGAATCGTGAGATCCCACCTCTGGATTACCCGCGCGTTTATCAGTTGAAGAAAGATTATCCGCAACTGCACTTAAGCTTAAATGGTGGCGTGAAAACAATTGCTGATAGTGTGGCTCACCTTGATTATGTTGATGGCATCATGATTGGTCGTGAGGCGTATAGTAATCCGTTTATTTTGTCTGAGGTCGACGAAAATATTTATGGTGATGAAGCCTTTACGCTAAGTCGTCATCAGGTTGTACGCTCGATGTATGACTATATTGAAGATGAAATGAGCAAAGGCGCTAACTTTTGGCATATTGCTCGCCATATGTTGGGGATTTTCCAAGGCCAACCTGGTGCGCGTGGTTTCAGACGCCACCTTTCAGAAAAAGGCCATGGTAAAGCGGCCGATTTATCTGTTATGGATAAAGCTTTAAGTTTTGTCCCAGAAGCCTAATCACAAAGCCTATTAAAAATAGCCTATTTAAAAGCCACATTTTGTGGCTTTTTTTGATCCTAAAATTTAGTGAAAAAGTTAATTATTTAGTCAAATTAGTTATTTTTCATTCAGTCACTAGTCAGCCTGAATCTAAATTTAATTAATCTAACTCATTGTATATAAATAATAAATTTATTTTATTCGTTAGTTGGCACAAGAATTGGAATCTCCTAGCTGTATTAACCCAATAATCAACAGGAGAGTCACATGGGTGTATTAAATCGCGTAAATGACATTATTCAGGCAAACCTTTCTGCAGCATTAGACAAAGCTGAAGATCCTGAAAAGTTACTTAATCTACTCGTGCAAGAAATGCAGGATGCCCTGACTGAATGCCGTGCAACTGCTGCGACATTTTTAACGCAAGAAAAACAAATGAAACGTGAAATTGCAGCGAAACAAGCGAAAGTAGCAGACTGGCAAGCGAAAGCAGAAAAAGCGTTGAGTAAAGATCGTGATGATCTTGCCAAAGCAGCATTAGTTGAAAAGCAGCGTTTAACGACAGAAATCGAAGCACAACAAGCTGAAATGGATAAAGTGGCAGAGTCACTCGCTAAATTGACAGAGGATTGTCAGCGTTTACAAAACAAGCTTGCAGATGCAAAAGCCAAACAGCTGACTTACATGCAAAAAGAACGCGTTGTTACAGCACGCTTAAAAGTAAAAGAGCAGCTGCATAGCAGTAAAGTTGAAGATGCATTAGCACGTTTTGACTACTTAGAGCAGCGTGTTGAAAACATTGAGTCGCAAGTGGAAGCGTATGAACTTACACAAGGTGATGCTGCAAATTCAACAGCAGCACAAATCGCAGCCCTTGAGAAAGATGAAGCAATCGATAAAGAGCTTGCTGATTTAAAAGCAATGATGAAGCAGTCGGCTTAGGAGGTTAATGATGAATACTTATCACACATCGACACGTTGGTACCGTGATCTAAGTAACAAAAAGATCTCGGGTGTGTGTAGCGGACTCGCTGCGCGCTTGGGATTCCCAGTATGGTCGACACGCTTGGTCATGATCATACTACTTATTCAAATGCCGCTGTTAATCGGCGTGGGTTATTTAGTGGCTCATTGCACTTTACCATTGAAAGGTTATTAGGAGTAGAGCATGAAAACGTTAGCTATCATCATTTTGGCAATGTTATTACTATGCACTGATGCAGTTTCATTTGTTTCCTTTGACTCATGGCAATTACCATTGTCAATTGCTGACATGAGTTGGGCTGGGCTTGAAGTCATCGGTGCAATAGTGGCAGTCATTGCCGTCGTTGCAGGTGTGGCGTTATTTACAATTGGCCTACTTGGCGCAGGTGTTGTTGCTTTGATTGGTGTTGTGCTTGCGTTTTTATTTGGCTCAGTAATGATTGCATGGCCACTTTTACTTATCGCGGCATTATGCTGGTTGATTGCCGATAACAAAAAATCGCCAGCTTAAGGTACGAATAAACTGCCTTAATACATAAAATATGCTAAATTTAGCGGGTAAGTTAATGTCTTAACAAGGATTAAAACATAATGAAACTGTGGCCCGCACTCTCTTTTCTTACCGCAAGCTTATTCTTTAGTACTTTTTCATCTGCCCATAGTGGTCATGACCACAGCGATGTTGCCGAAGTTACTGTAAGTAACGCGCAGGTACGTGAATTTTTACCAGCCAGTAAAGCAAGTGTTGCTTATTTGACCATTACTAACCCAAGTGAACACGCAACAGTGTTAACTAAAGCAGAGCTTGATGGTTTAGGTCGTGTTGAAATTCATCAACATACTCATGTTGATGGCATGATGAAAATGGAACAGGTTTTATCATTAAAAATTGATGGTCACAGCAGTGTTGAATTTAAACCAGGTGGTTATCACTTAATGGTGTTTGAACCTGAAGAGCAGCTAAAAGCAGGGCAAGAGCGCAAACTCACGCTATATTTTAATGACGGCAATCGAGTTTTTACTCAAGCTAAAGTTGTGTCTTTACAAGAAATGTCTGAACAGGCATCACAAAAAAGTCAAGGGCACTCACATCACTAGGAGATATTATGTCTGAGCATAAAGGAAAAATAGCCAGTGCATTACTTATTATATTAATTATTTTTTACGCGATTGCTGTTTACTGGAGTAGTGAACCAGCTCGTATGGATGTTGTAAGTAAGGCTAAACAAGAAGCGCAGATGCGTGGTGAAAAGTTTGTAACAGGCTATACAACAACCACAACGTTGATCAATGTAGCAAGTACATTATTAAATAAGCCTGGCGGCTATTTATCTAACGATATGATGCCACCGAGCGTAATGATGGATAACATGCCTGCGTGGGAATATGGCGCGCTTGAAATGACCCGCGATTTAGTCTTGTCGATGCGTAAAGATTTCAGCCGTTCGCAGTCTCAATCAACTGAACACGAAGCGTTAAAAAAAGCACAACCGCAATTTAATATTAGCTCGGTAGCATGGGCATGGCCAAGTGCTGAAACTGAGTATCAAAAAGGCATTGATTTACTCGTTGTGTACCGCACTCAAATTGCCGATCAGAACGATCGTGATAGTCAATTTTATGCGCGTGCAGATAACTTACGTGGCTGGCTAAAAGAAGCAGAAAAACGTCTTGGCAGCTTGAGCCAGCGTTTAAGTGCAAGTGTTGGTCAAGATCGTTTGAATACAGATTTAGCAGGTGATACCGCGGCTCATCAAGCAACTTATGCTCCTTTACAGAACCAAGTGAAAACATCTTGGTGGCAAATTGATGATGTGTTTTATGAATCGCGTGGTGCAACGTGGGCATTACTACACTTTTTGCAAGCGGTTGAATATGATTTTGCCGATGTCTTAGAAAAGAAAAACGCTCGTGTTAGTCTGCAACAAATTATTCGTGAATTAGAGGCTACGCAAGAAACAGTGTGGAGCCCAATGATCTTAAATGGCAGTGGCTTTGGCTTTGTAGCTAACCACTCACTGGTCATGGCGAATTATATTTCTCGAGCCAATGCGGCTCTAATTGAACTTAGCGAACTTTTAGCGCAAGGATAAAATGATGAAAAAGTACTGTTTAGCAGCTGCCCTTTCAATGGCCTGTTTAGCTCCAACAGCACAAGCTGATACATTATTAGGTTTATACCTAGGTGTTGATGGTTGGCAATCAGATAACAGTGGTAGTTTTGCTCAAGATGGAAATCTACAAAGCTTTAAATTTGATGATGAAACGTTCACGAGCTACTACGCAGCACTTGAGCACCCAGTGCCGTTAATACCAAACATTAAACTAAAATACACTGAACTTGAGTTAAATGGTGATACAACACTTGATGAAACGTTTAGTTTTGGTGGTTCTGATTACGTTGTAGGCACACAAGTAGGCACTGTGAGTGATTTATCGCATGTCGACTACATTCTATACTACGAAATCTTTGATAATGATTTGGTTTCAATTGATTTAGGTGTAAATGCTAAACAATTTGATGGTGAAATTGTTGTGACTGGTACATCTCAAGAAGGTGGCCAAAACACGACTGAGCGTGTTGATTTTTCTGGTTTCGTACCTTTAGTGTATGGCCGTGCTGAAGTTGGTTTACCATTAACGGGTTTAAGCGTTTTCTTTGAAGGTAGCCTACTGGCTATCGACGATAGTAAAGTCCAAGATTACCAAGCGGGTATTGCATACGCTTTACTTGATAACTTAGCAATCGATATGGATATTAAAGCGGGTTACCGCTCAATGACATTAGAACTTGATGATATTGATGATATCTACACAGATTTAGATGCATCGGGCCCGTTTGCAGGTATTCAAGTTCATTTCTAATCGAATCTTTTGATTTATTTTTAGCTGGCGGCTTTACTTTAAAGCTTGCCAGCTAACTTCAAATTCATCTTCTAATGATGTTGCCAGTATTTGCTTATAAGCTTTGTTTATTGGTGATGCGATTAGCTTTCTTAACTCGTCACCAGTCTGGGTAAATTTATAGTAACTGAGTACTAAGTCATTACTTTTTGCTTTTAAAATCAAGCGTTGATTCATAAAGCTCAGTATTAGTTCTTGACCAGCTTTTAAAACCGCCGATTCGATTTCTTTTCGATACAGTAAGTTAATATCCATTAGGGTCAGAATGTCAGGAAAACTAACAGGGGTTTTTCCTAAGTTAAATGACACCTTATTACCTTTTCTAAGTAAATCAAACAGCGAGGGTTTCTTGTAAAAGCCGAGTAAAATTAAGTGGCTGTTGTCTTTTTCGTTGAATCCACACAATGATGTACAGCGCTGAAGAGCATCTGCTTCACGTTGAGTCATGTGTTTAAGAGTTTGTAGGCTTTTAATCGAAAAGGTGCCTGGCGATACTGTTTCACCTGCTAAAATTTTTGCCCACAGCTTTTGCATTGAGGAATTAGCTGTGTCTTCACATAAACTTATAAATCGCTCTATCCAATCAAAATCGGGCTGTTGTTGACCCGTGACATCCGGGCAAAACGCCATAGCCATCGCCATGATGGTTTCAATATTTTCTTGGCGTTTAATAAATTGAATTTCTTGGCGAGTGTGGGCGCGCTCCAATAAGCTTGCTTGCGCTTTAATCTGATAGGCTAGTTGCTGCTGACCTTGTGCTGAGTAGCTATCATCGCTCGCATGGTTAATCTTAGCCGATGATGCCTTATGAATCGGGTAGCCAAGTTGATTTTCTATAATATTAGCAAGATTAACTCTCGCTTGAGCCGCTTTCACTGTCATTGGGAGCAATAGCCTTGTTTGTTGTTGCTAACTGCGCATGGGTTTTGATGTTATTGAGCGCCAGTTTCACTGTGTTGTTGAGAATATACTGGCTTAATAATGCAAGGTAGCCACCAATGATAGGAGTATTTACTTCACCTTGTAACGAGCACTCAATATTTATTTCATTACCAGCACCTGTAAATAGGATCGTTCCTTGGGCTATATGCTCTTTATTAAATAAAATATTAAAAGTAAGTTGTTCATTATTCTGTTGTGTTATTGTCATTTCGCCATCGCCGAAGCGGCTTTGCCAAAATTGGTGTGCCCCAACGCCTTGGCTTGGCTCTAAAACCGTAAACTTGATGCTGGGATCTACGCTTTTCCATGGTTGCCATTTATGCCATTGATTAAAGTCACCGACTAGTTTCGCTATTTCTGAGCTGCTAGCAGTGACCTGTATTGATTTATGAACCGTATAGCGTTGAGAAAGTAATAGCCCAACGACAAGCATAACTAGCGCACTGAGAAATAGGGCTTTTAGAGTTAAAATAAAAAATTTTATCATTTTACCTCGGGCAATAGTTTTATATCTTTCATAACATTATACGTAACCTAGGCTATAATTTATCTGATATGACTATATATGTTCTGATAAATGTATCATAGTTAAGTGACTGAGAGAATTTTATGCATCACTGTAAAATGTTGGTATTTTTACTAGGGTTGCTCTAAGGAATTATTAATGGCATCAGAAAGTAACGACTTTTTGTTTAGTGACCAAGATGAGGAGCAGCTTGTTGAAGAGACTGTCTCTGAGTTTTGGGACGTATTAATAGTCGACGACGATCCTGAGATACATTCAGTGACTAAGTTAGCGCTTTCTGGCGTTGAGTTCTGGGATAAAGGCTTACGATTCCACCACGCCTATTCAGGTTCAGAAGCGCTCGAATTACTTAAAAGTAACCATTCCATTTCGGTAATTTTACTTGATGTGGTTATGGAATCAGATGATGCTGGCCTGCAAGTTGTAAAGCAGGTGCGAGAGTGCCTCAATAATCACAATGTGCGGATTATTTTACGTACCGGTCAACCAGGCTATGCACCTGAAGAAAAAGTGATCCGTGAATACGATATCAACGACTACAAAACAAAAACAGAACTTACTCGTAGTAAACTTATCACAGCCCTAGTAACAGCAATTCGCTCTTATGAACAAGTTTGTCAGCTTGAATTTCAAAGCCGTGCTTTAAATAATATTTTGTATGCATCTAAGGCAATTCTTGGTTTTACTGATATTAAAGCGTTTTCGATGGCGGTTATTAAACAGCTTTCGATTATTTTAGATTGCGAACCACAAGGGCTATTGTGCGGCTCAATTGAAGATGACAATCAGGTTTATGTGCTAGGTGGCTGCGCTGAATACAATGAGTTTATAGGTCAAGGCATTGAACAACTTGATGACGGCCGTATTATCATGCAAGTCAATAACTGCCTAGCCCAAGGTGAGCATCAGCATACAGATGTAGACAGTACGTATTTATTAAAAAGCAAAAACCGCCAAGCAGCTATTTACCTTGAAACTGAGCACACGCCAAGTCCTTCACAACTGCAATTTGCAGAGATATTCTTAACGAACGTCAGTGTAGGTCTTGATAATGTTCGATTATTCAACCGTTTACGTGATGCAGCTTATAAAGATGTATTAACTGGTTTATCGAATCGTAACGATTTCATGAATAAGGTGGAGCGCTACTACCAGCCGGGCAAAAATGACTTTGTCTTTTTACTAATTGATGTTTCGCAATTCTCTGATATCAACAATGGCTTAGGGCAAGAAATCGGTAATTTATTACTAAATGCAATTGTTGATAGGCTACAACAAGAATACCCTAATGCAGAGCTTATCTCGCGCATTGGTGCAGATGTTTTCGGTTTGTTGTTGGCTGCTGATAAATGCGATATTGAGTTACTTCGTGAGCATTTAAGTTTACCATTTAATGCTGGCGAGCATATTTTGCCAATCAACTTTAACATTGGCTTATGTTATCAAGGTGACTTTCAGCAAGCAGGGATCGAGACTTTAAAACTAGGTTACATTGCTTTAAACCAAGCTAAAAAACAATCTGCTGAAACGGTGGTGACTTATACCCCAGACATGGAAGAGAAAATGGCTTGGCGTTTAGGGATCATTAGACAGCTTCGTCAAGACTTCGAACAACGTAAATTAGAGGTTTGGTTTCAGCCGCAACTTGATTTAAATACTCTAGAAATCATAGGTTGTGAAGCGCTACTGCGTTGGCCATCAGGTAATGGTCAGTATATTTCACCAGCGATTTTCGTTCCGATGGCTGAAGATGCCGGTTTAATTGTTGATATAGGGCAATGGGTGTTAGAACAAGCATGTATGCAGCAAAAGCGCCTTGAAGCAATGGGCTTTGCAATCAGTATTGCCGTAAATGTTTCAGTACCGCAGTTTAAAGTTAAAGGCTATGCTCAGCAAGTAAAAGACACGCTTATTAAATACGATGTAAAACCGCAGTTTATTGAACTCGAAGTGACCGAAAGCGTGGTTATGGATGAGCTAGCTAATGTGATCACCACATTAAAAGAACTTAAAGAGTTTGGTATTGAGATTGCAATTGATGACTTTGGTACCGGCTTCTCGTCGTTAAGCTATTTGCAAAAACTACCATTAGACAGACTAAAAATTGATCGCGACTTTATCAAAGATTTACCTGGTCAAGATTGTCAGGCGATTGCTGCATTAATTATTTCTCTTGGCGCAAGGTTAGGCTTAAAAACCATTGCAGAAGGGGTTGAAACACAAGCGCAAGCAGATTATTTAGCTCAGCTTGGCTGTGATGAAGTGCAAGGCTTCATGTACGCTAAGCCTATGCCAGAAAAAGAGTTAATTACTTACCTGCAAGCTAAGCAATAGCCAGTTCCAGTCAGTGCATACAAATTAAACAGCGCCCTCCAATCTGAAGGGCGTTTTGTTTTCTATAATAATCTATAAGACTGAGGTATAATTCGCCCCTTTTGTTAGCAGAGTACACTTTATGAGCGCATTAAAAGCCGAGCGAGGCCTGTTTTCTTACCCTAAGTATTGGGCTGAATGCTATGGCACGGCGCCATTTTTACCAACCACTCGTGCAGAAATGGACGCGTTAGGCTGGGATAGCTGTGACGTGATCATTGTCAGTGGTGATGCGTATGTAGATCACCCAAGTTTCGGTATGGCTGTGATAGGGCGTATGCTTGAGTCACAGGGTTTTCGTGTGGGTATAATTGCACAACCTGATTGGAACTCAAAAGATGCCTTTATGGCGTTAGGTAAGCCTAACTTATTCTTTGGTGTTACAGCGGGTAATATGGACTCGATGATCAACCGTTATACTGCTGAAAAGCGTATGCGTCATGATGATGCTTATACGCCGGGTAACATAGGCGGTAAACGTCCTGACCGTGCGGTAGTTGTATACAGCCAACGCTGTCGCGAAGCTTATAAAGATGTGCCGTTGATCATTGGTGGTATTGAGGCGAGTTTACGCCGTATTGCTCATTATGATTATTGGCAAGAAAAAGTACGCCGTAGTGTATTGTTTGATGCTAAAGCTGACATTTTAATTTACGGTAACGCTGAGCGCCCACTTGTTGAAGTTGCCCACCGTATTGCTGCGGGTGAGTCGGTTGAGACAATTCAAGATATTCGTGGTACTGCGGTTATTCGTAAAGAACCATTACCGGGTTGGCGCGGTAGTGACTCAACTGCAATTGATAAAATCGGTAAGATTGATCCAATTCCAAACCCGTATGGCGCAGATGATGTGGGTTGTAGTAAGTCTGAATTTAAGCAAGCGGGGATCGATTTAAGTGCCGAGGCGGCTAAACCAATCACGATTCAGCCTGCTCGCCCTAAGCCATGGGAAAAGACCTACGTTAAGCTGCCTGCGTATGAGCAAGTAAGTGTGAATAAACCGCTTTATGCTCACGCCTCGCGTATTTTGCACCAAGAAACAAACCCAGGTTGTGCGCGTGCGTTATTTCAACGCCATGGCGACCGCTCTATTTGGGTAAATCCGCCTGCATTTCCGCTTGAAACTGAAGAAATGGATGGCGTATTTGGTTTGCCATATCAGCGTATTCCGCACCCAAGCTACGGCGATGAAAAAATCCCAGCTTATGAAATGATTAAAACCTCGGTGAACATCATGCGAGGCTGCTTTGGTGGTTGTTCTTTCTGTTCAATAACAGAACATGAAGGACGTATTATTCAAAGCCGTTCTGAGCAATCAATTATTGATGAAATTGAGCAAATTCGTGACAGAGTACCGGGCTTCACTGGGGTTATTTCTGACTTAGGCGGACCGACCGCGAATATGTATAAGTTGCGCTGTAAGAGCAAAAAGGCAGAGAGCACGTGTCGTCGTTTATCATGTGTTTATCCTGATATCTGTAAGCACATGGACACGGATCACACCCCAACGATTGAGCTTTATAAAAAAGCTCGAGATGTAAAAGGTGTGAAGAAAATCTTGATCGCGTCTGGCGTACGTTATGACTTAGCCGTAGAAGACCCTCGCTACGTAAAAGAGTTGGTTACCCATCACGTAGGCGGGTACTTAAAAATTGCGCCTGAGCACACTGAAGATGGTCCATTATCTAAGATGATGAAGCCGGGCATGGGAGCTTACGATAAGTTTAAAGAGCTATTTGATAAATACTCAAAAGAAGCGGGTAAAAAGCAGTATTTGATCCCGTATTTTATTTCTGCTCACCCAGGAACGAAAGACGAAGACATGGTGAATATGGCGCTATGGTTAAAGGCTCATGACTTTAAGCTTGATCAAGTACAAAACTTTTATCCATCGCCGATGGCCAATGCAACCACAATTTATCACACTGAGATGAACTCGCTGCGCAATATTAAGAACAATACTGAGCAAGTGCCTGTTCCAAAAGGCGCACGCCAGCGTCGCTTACACAAAGCGATTTTACGATACCACGATCCTGCTGGTTGGCCGATGATCCGTGAAGCACTAAGAAAAATGGGCAAAGCGAATTTAATTGGTAAAGGGCCGAATTGTTTGGTTCCTGAAGAAGGTCGAAACGAGAAAACTGCTAAAGGTAAGGGCGGTAAAGGCCGTGCAGCTCTGACTCGTCATACCGGTTTTAGCCAGTTTAAAAAGGCCAATACCAAACCTAGAGTAGGTAAAAATAAGCAGCGTGCAAAGTAAAAGATATAAATACGGCCCATAAAGGGCCGTTTTTATTTATACCAATTTGCTTAATTAAGTATTATTGTGAATTGGTATCAGATCAATAGCCAGGTTGCGGTGCCTAAAAAGGCAAAGATACCGACAATATCCGTTACTGTTGTCAGTACCACACTGCCGGCGAGGGCAGGGTCAATTTTCATTTTCTTAAGAATTAATGGAATGCTTGCACCTGCAATACCTGCGGCAACAAGGTTCATAAACATTGCAAAGGCCAGCACTGCGCCGAGCTTAAAGTCCCATTGCCATAGGGCAACCACACCAGCAATTAATATCGACCAAATAATACCATTCAGTGCGCCAATCGCCAGCTCTTTGAGTAATAAGAAGCGTTGGTTGGTTTGGTTGATATGGCCAACCGCTATACCACGAATAACCAGGGTTAAGGTTTGGCTACCTGCAACGCCACCCATTGAAGGTACGATACCATTGAGTACCGCTAAAATAGGTAAGATTGCTAAGGTGTTTTCGAAAAAGCTTGCCACAATTGCTGCTAGCAATGCGGTTAATAAGTTAACCCCAAGCCAAATAGAGCGACGCTGCGAGCTTTTGAGTACTGGCGCAAAGGTATCTTCTTCGTCGTCAAGACCAGCAAGGCTTAGCATGCTGTGTTCAGCATCTTCACGGATTACGTCAACGATATCATCGATGGTAATACGACCAAGCAAGTGAGCGTTATCATCTACAACAGGGGCTGAAATCCAGTTGTGACGCTCGAACAGTTGCGCTACATCACTTTCATCCATAGAGATTAGGATTGACTCACAGTCTTCATCCATTAAATCACGAACAATTTTATCTGAAGGACTGGTCAGCAATGTAGTTAATGAAAGCGCGCCTAAAAAGCAGTTATGCTTATCAACTACATATAAGTCATCGGTACCCTCTGGTAGCTCACCTCGTAAGCGTAAATAGCGCAGTACAACATCGAGAGTAACGTCAGGACGAATGGTTACCGTATCGCTGTTCATCAGGGCACCGGCTGAGCGCTCTTGATAAGAAAGCGCTTGAGTTGCCCTTTCTCTATCTTGCGAGTCCATCGCGCTAACAACGTCTTGATATACGGTATCAGGAAGACTACGTAAAACCTCACCTAAGTCATCGTCGTCCATATCTTCTGTAGCAGCAGCAATGTGCTCAGGCTCCATCTGGGCAATAATGCCAAGACGTACATCTTCAGAGAGTTCTTCTAGAACATCACCACGGACATCTGGGTCAACCAGCTGCCAAAGCATACGACGAATTTTATGGGGAGAAGACTCAAGTAAAAGGGCTGTATCACAAGGTGCCGTTTTGGCTAACATGCCGCGCACTTGAACAAATTGACCACTATTGAGTGACTTGGTCACTTGTTTGAGTTGTTGTAGTGGGTAATCTTGTTCAAAGGCTTCTGGCATTGGCGTCCTTACAACTGAAAAAAGTTTAAATAGGCTATGCAAATACAGCATAGTTGCTTTGTAGTGTATTTGCAGAGATATCGTCGCACTGCGATAAATTTATTAAGAGTTTTGTAATTTAGAAAAGCGAGCGATATAAAAGTAGGATATTTAAAGGGAATTTTAAATATCCGAAGTAAGTTTACCGTAAACCTTGAAGTCTTAGCAAATGCTATTCTTGCTCGTGAAAGCGTTGCGCAATTAATTCGCCGATTGCCGTTAATGCAGCGTCAGCGTCAGGACCTTCGCATACAACACGAACCTCTTTTCCTTGACTACTTTCAAGGAGCATTAACGCTAACACGCTGTCGCCTTCAGCTTCTTTCTCATCTTGAAAAAGTGTAATTTTGGCATCAAATTGCAGTGCTAGTTGCGCTAAAACAGTCGCAGCGCGAGCATGTAAGCCAAGTTTGTTTTGAATTAAAAAGGTATCTTCAGCGTGCATTGTTGGTGCCTAGTTAGATATCTTGTTCGCGGTGGCGAATTTTTACATTAGCATGAGTTTTAGAAAAGCTTTCACCAATTGTTTGCGCTAAGTAAACAGAACGGTGTTGGCCTCCTGTACAACCAATTGCAATGGTTAGGTAACTGCGGTTGTTGCGCTCTAGATGTGGCAACCAAGTCTGTACAAAGGTTTGAATCTGCCAAGTGAATTTTTGCACTATGCTGTGGCTAGCTAAATAATCCCTGACAGGCTGATCGAGGCCGGTTAGTGGCTTTAAATCAGGCTCCCAGTGTGGGTTCGGTAAAAAGCGTGCATCAAAAACGTAGTCAGCTTCTTTTGGAATGCCATGCTTAAAACCAAACGACATAAACGTAATAATCAGTTTTTTATCTTTCTTACCTAAAATCTTTTCACGAATTGATTCTGCTAACTGATGAACACTCAAATCAGTGGTATCAATCATAAAGTCAGCGCGGGTGATCAGCACATCAAGCAAGATTTTTTCTTGTTTAATGGCAAGATCAAGCGGTAAAGAATCAATCGATAATGGATGCAAACGGCGAGTTTCAGAAAAACGCTTAATTAGGGTTTGATCATCACTATCTAGGTAGAATAGTGTTGGGTTTGCAAAACCTGGCAGGTACTCAAGAATATCATTAAACTCTTGCTGCTCTTTCGGTAAGTTACGTACGTCGATACTGACGGCAATTTTGTCATAATTATCAGAAACACTTCGCACGAGCGAGGGCAATAGGTTGACAGGAATATTATCAACACAGTAGTAGCCTAAGTCTTCAAGAACTCGTAAAGCGACCGATTTCCCCGAGCCTGAGCGACCGCTGATAATTATTAATTCCATTTATGCCTCTGATGCAATTACTTGAAATAGTTGCTGATCGCTTGTAGCACTTCGCAACTGTTTACAAAAATCTTTATCTTTAAGTCTATCAGCAATTGTTGACAAGGTCTTCAAGTGCAACTGGCAATCGCCATCTGGTACGATGAGTGCCACAAAAATATCAACGGGACGATTGTCTATCGCATCAAAATTGATGGGAGATTCACTGACAATAATAAATGCATGAGGTTCATCAGCACCACTCATTCGACCGTGGGGAATAGCTATTCCTCGGCCGATACCTGTACTACCTAACTTTTCCCTGTTCAGAAAAGCATCTAGGATATCTTGTTGAGATAAATGAGGAAACTGCTGGTGAGCTAACTCGCTAATATACTCAAGAATTCTTTTTTTGCTATTAAAAAGGACCGCAGCTTTGCTGCAGTCCTGATTAGTAAGTGAACTAAGTTTCATAATTTAATGTCGAGCTAATTTCTCTTTATGCTTAATGACTTGGCGATCAAGTTTATCGATCAATGAGTCAATTGCTGCGTACATATCTTGATGTTCTGTAGAAGCGAACAACTCGCCTCCGTTTACATGTAAAGTTGCTTCTGCTTTTTGGCTTAATTTTTCTACATCTAAAATGACATGAACATTATTAATATGATCAAAATGCCTTTCTAGTTTTGCGAACTTAGTGTTTACATAGTCTCTTAATGAATCAGTGACTTCTACGTGACGACCAGTTAAATTTAGTTGCATAAGCATTTTCCTTCTATGTAAAACGTCTAAATCAGACTTTTACGCTGATTAGACGGAGGTATTGCTAGAGACTCACGATATTTTGCAATTGTACGTCTAGCTACTTTAATTCCTTGCTCAGCCAATATATCTGCAATTTTGCTATCACTCAATGGTTTAACCGAGTTTTCTGCAGCAACTAACTTCTTGATTAAAGCGCGAATTGCTGTAGAAGAACACTCACCACCATTTTCGGTGCTGACATGGCTTGAGAAGAAATATTTCAACTCAAAAATTCCCCTTGGGGTATGCATATATTTTTGTGTTGTAACCCGAGAAATCGTCGATTCATGCATTTCGACCATTTCAGCGACATCGTTTAGCACCATTGGCTTCATTGCTTCTGGGCCATGTTCAAAGAAAGCTTGCTGTTGTTGCACGATACAGTTGGTCACTTTTAGTAAAGTATCGTTACGGCTTTCTAAGCTCTTAATAAACCACTTTGCTTCTTGTAAGTGAGAACGAATAAATTGGCTGTCGCTACTTGATTTAACAGAGCGAGACATCGCTGCATATTGGCTATTCACTCTAATTTTTGGCATACAATCTGGGTTTAACTCGACTACCCAGCGGCCTTTCACTTTTTTCACTGATACATCGGGTATGACGTACTCAGATTCTTCGCGTACTATGCTATCCGCAGGCTTAGGATTTAAGCTGTGAATGAGCGTCATCACTTCTTTAAGCTCGTTTTCTTTAAGCTTAGTCTTTTTCATTAAAGTGCGATAGTCGCGACTTGCTAATAATTCGATATGCTCAGATAAAACCATTTTAGTTTCAGCTAAATATGGCGTATTGGCATCGAATTGACGAAGTTGTATACACAGGCACTCTTGTAAACTTCGCGCGCCGATACCAACTGGATCGAATAACTGTATTCTTTTTAAGACAGCTTCAACTTCATCAAGTTCGATTTCTTCTTCATCATTATTTTGATTAAAGCTTTCGACAATATCTTCGCAGCTAACCGTTAAAATACCTGAGTCATCGATAGCTTCAACGATGGCAACGGCAATCGCTTCATCGGTAGGACTAAATGGTGTGAGCTGTAGTTGCCACATTAAATATTCTTGCAGTGTTTCTGTTGAAGCACCTTGGTAAATAGACTCGTCTTCAGGCATTGGCCCAGACGATGTTGATGGGGCGGCACTCATGTACTCATCCCACGTAACATCCATAGCTAAGTCATCGCTAACCGTATCCTTACTCAGAGCATCACTGCTTTCTTGCTCGAATTCGCTAGGTGCTTCGTCGGCAGACGCGCTGACTTGTACATCGTCAGACTCCGCTTTTTGCTCATTCTTACCGATGCTTTCTTCGTTGTAATCCGCTTCTTCCACTTCAAGCAGAGGATTACTATCAAGCGCTTCTTGAATTTCTTGCTGGAGATCCAATGTACTGAGCTGCAACAAGCGAATGGCTTGTTGCAGTTGTGGAGTCATTGTAAGTTGCTGGCCCATGCGCAGCTGTAATGATTGCCTCATGTATCCCTAACAATCCTTTTTAAGTTATCGGTAACGGTGAAGACACTGTTATCGATTTATTGTCATTGTATAAGTCTAGCAGATGCTCTAGTCGGTGGCGTAATGGTTACAGCCTGAATTGCTCGCCTAGATAAACATCACGTACAGTTTGGTCAGCTAATACGTGCTCAGGTGTCCCTGATGCAATTAGCTCCCCATGAGAAACAATGTAGGCTTTTTCACAAACATCAAGGGTTTCTCGAACATTATGGTCAGTAATAAGTACACCAATACCACGATTTTTTAGGTGCTCAATAATTTTCTTTATATCTAACACCGAAATAGGATCAACACCAGCAAAAGGCTCATCTAAAAGGATAAATTTAGGATTAGCGGCTAATGCACGTGCAATTTCAACGCGGCGTCGTTCACCACCTGACAGTGCCATACCTTGGCTATCGCGAATATGTTGAATGCTAAATTCATCTAATAAGTTGTTAAGCGTCTCTTCGCGCGTTGTTTTGTTAAGATCTTTGCGGGTCTCTAATATGGCCATCAAGTTTTGGTAAACTGTTAATTTTCGAAAAATAGACGACTCTTGTGGTAGATAACCAATACCTAAGCGCGCACGGCTGTGCATTGGCAAAAGCGTGATATCGTTATCATCGATGCTTATTTTTCCTTTGTCGCTTGGTACGAGGCCTACAATCATATAGAAGGTCGTTGTTTTACCTGCACCATTTGGCCCTAACAAGCCAACAATACTGCCCGCTTCAACTTCAAGACCGACATTTTTAACCACTTGGCGGCCTTTGTAGCTTTTAGCTAAAAGCTCTGCTTTTAATGTGCTCATGGTTGGCCTTTATCGTCTTTTTTATTTTCTACAGGCACTAAAATAGTGTGTACACGATCTGTTGAGTTTTCGTCTTTTTCTGCGCTGATCAGCTGTTGAGCCATATCATAGGTAATGCTTTTTGCCGTTACTTTTTGACCCGCTTGAGTGACTTCAGCTTCGCCATTGAGTGTTAAGAAGCGTTTCGCAACATCATAACGAACTTCTTCGGCGCTGGCGCTCATCACGGTACCATCAGCTTGCTTTTCTTCGAAGTAAGCTGGTTTGCCTGTAGCGATAATTAATTCGACTGTACCTTCGGTGTCACCGCCATGTGCCTCAAGTCGCTCTGCTGTAATGCGACGATCACCATGCACGATCTCTACGTTACCTTCGAATATGCCAACGCCATCTTTTAGTTTACCGATTTGGCGATCTGAGCTAATGCTAATTTGAGCGCCTGTTTGCTCGGCAGCTGCGCCCGAAAAGGCAATCAATAAGCTTGGGATCAGGAGTAATTTCTTCAGTTTATTGGTCATAGTATATGGTTCGTGTATGGTTAGTTAACTCAACAATTTCGGCTTTTAAATCGGCTTTTAAGCCTTTACCGGTAATTTGTAAATTCGGTCCTGTTAGTGTTACAGGTTGCTTTGAAAACATCGTCATTTTATCAATGTCGACATTAATATTTTCTGCTTTTATATCTTCGATCATACCGTTATGGGTTAAGTTTTTAGCAACTACATCCCCTTCAAAAATCAGCTGATCATTTTCGTATAAAGTAGCTTCTTTGGCTCTTACTTGCCAAACTTGCTGATCGCTATAAATAGTAAAAATAGGTTGTTCAAAAAAGGTAAACCCTAATTGTTGATACAACTCCATTTTTGCAGCTGCCACTTTATGACTAATTTTACCTTGCTCGTCATAAGCTGTTTGCTTTAGAGCAACGGCAGTGTAATCAGGCGTTGCGATGATCTCGTCTTCACTAGTTATTGTATCAGTTGACTGGTTAAAGTACGGGTACCATAACCACACCATGCAACAGACAAAAACAATACTCAGTAAAATACGGGCTATATTCATGCGCTGGTTCCATCGCTAGTTAACGGCTTGCCGTTTTCTAACATCAGTAAATCAGTTAATTCACGCACGGCTCCAAAGCCACCCGGTAATAATGTGGTGTAATGAGCCAGCTTCTTGATAAGCGGGTGTGCATCGTTTACTGCGACAGCAAAGCCAACTTTTTCCATAACTGGTAAGTCTGGACCATCATCACCAATATAGGCAATCTGTTCATCTGTCAGCCCCAGTTTATCCTTTAACTCTTGATAAGCAATCAGCTTATCTTCTTGTCCCTGATAAATGTGCTGAACTGTTAGGCTAGTCATTCGCTGCTGAACTATTTGTGAATGGCGGCCAGTAATCACTGCCACTTCAAAGCCACTATTAATGAGTGCTTTAATACCAAAACCATCTTTAGTATTGAATGCTTTAAGCTCTTCGCCATTATTACCCAAATAAATTCGACCATCAGAAAAAACACCATCAATATCACAGATTAATAGTTTTATTTTTTGAGCACGCTGACTCACATCAGGGCTCAGGGGCTGGTATAGTTCGGCGAATGTCATTGCTTAGAGAACTCCTGCTTTTAATAAGTCTTGCATATTAAGGGCACCAATTGGTGTGTTGCTTTGATCCACCACAATTAAACCATTAATACGTTTATGCTCCATAATATTTAAAGCTTCAGCCGCAAGCATGTCAGGGCGAGCCGTCGTGCATGAGCGGGTCATCACTTGGCTAATTGCCGTGTTATGGATATCAATGCGCTGTTCTAAAATACGGCGTAAGTCACCATCAGTGAATAACCCGGCTAACTTTTCATCTGCACCAATCACTGCGGTCATACCAAGGCCTTTGGCTGACATTTCAATCAATGCATCTTTGATGCTTTGGATTTCGCTAACGATTGGCGTTGCGTCGCCTGCGTGCATCACATCATCTAATGTAAGTAATAAACGTTTACCTAAGCTGCCACCCGGGTGCGAAAGTGCAAAATCGTCGGCAGTGAAACCTCGGGTTTCTAGTAGCGCAACCGCCATTGCATCGCCCATAACCAAGGTTGCAGTGGTGCTTGCCGTTGGGGCAAGGCCTAACGGACACGCTTCTTGGCTAACTTTGATGCACACATGAACATCAGACAGTTTTGCCATTGTTGAGTCTGGGTTGCCTGTTAATGAAATCATTTTTGCGCCAATGCGCTTAATAACAGGGATAATACTGAGTACTTCGCTGGTCTCACCTGAATTTGAAATACACATCACCACATCGTCGCGGGTGATCATTCCTAAATCACCGTGGCTAGCTTCGCCAGGATGAACAAAAAATGCCGGAGTGCCAGTACTTGCAAGGGTTGCAGCAATTTTATTACCTACATGGCCAGACTTGCCCATACCAATCACAATAATACGACCTGTACATTGGAACATTAATTGGCAAGCATTATCGAAATCTTGATTTATATATTGCTCAATTTCTTGTAAAGCTTGTGCTTCAATTTCGAGTACGCGCTTACCCTGCGCGATAAAGCTAGGTTGTGTCATTAATTATCCTACTTGGCTGAAAATATAGCCCTGATATGCAATAAATGCGACTAACAGTAAGCCACCTTCTACTCTATTGATACGACGAGCACCTTTAAAGTTCAATGACATGGCAATCAATACAACGGTTGCTGCAATCATGATAAGTGCATCGCGGTTTGCCGCAGAAGGGTCAATAATTGATGGGTTGATAATACCCGCAAGTGGTAATACGGCGAGTAAATTGAAAATGTTTGAGCCAACGATATTACCAAGCGCTAAATCGTCTTCGTTTTTTAATACCCCTGCAATACAGGCTGCCAGCTCTGGTAAGCTGGTGCCAATAGCAATTATGGTTAAGCCTATTACAAGGTCTGATAGACCAAAATATTTTGCGATATCAACGGCTGATTCAACTAAAAAGTGTGAACTGACTGGTAATAAAATCATGCCGATGATTAACCAAAATATGGCTGATTTAGTGCTGACATCGTTCGGAACATCTTCACATGCTTCGCTGACAAATGGGTCATCTTGGTTTTTAGCACGCAGAGACACAATAACTAAGCCACCAATGAACACCGCAAAGGCAATCATCAATGCAATGCCTTCAGCGAACGAAAAATAGTTATCAGAGAACACATACCAAGCGGCTACAGAGATTAATAGTACCAGCGGCATTTCGCGTTTAAGTGTCATTGAAGATACTGAAAGGGGGCGCAGTAAAGCTGTGACACCAAGTACAAGTAAGATGTTAGTAATGTTAGAGCCGACCGCATTTCCTACCGCAGTATCTGTTTTATCAGCAAGTGCTGCCGATGCAGATACCATCATTTCAGGCGCAGATGAGCCCATAGCAACAACAGTTAAACCAATTATTAGGGTGGGGATCCCCATATTTTTTGCCAGTGCAGCCGCCCCATAAACAAACCGATCGGCACTCCAAACGAGTGCAGCAAAGCCAATAATTAAAATGACAAAAGAAGTCACCATTGCGATACGCCAACATTACTTATACAGATGACTGCAAATAGTAACAAAAGCGAACCTGAAAGTATAAGTAAAAGAATGGGCTGGCAAGCATAAAGCGTGCTTGGTAAGGAAACTAAATTTCAGGTGTCGTTAAGCTCTTTACAGCTAGCTTTAGAATTTATTGATAGAAAATATTACAAAATTTTACGATTTGTTTTTTCCATCTTGACTAAAAAACCCTTAAAATGGCAAAACTAGTGAAAAACGTTATGGAGAGCGACTTGTCGCAATCAATAGTAGAAATCAAGGATGTAACCTTTTCACGGGGCGATAGAATCATATATAAAAATATGAGTTTTAACATTCCGAAAGGCAAGATTACCGCTATCATGGGACCGAGCGGCATTGGTAAAACCACCATGTTACGCTTAATTGGCGGTCAGCTGAAGCCTGACTCTGGTGACATTTTATTTGAAGGCAAAAGCATTCCTAGCATGACTCGCAAGGAACTTTACGCCGCCCGTACCAAAATGAGCATGCTGTTCCAAAGCGGCGCTTTATTTACCGATATGTCAGTGTTTGACAATATCGCCTTTCCTTTGCGCGAACATACTCAGCTTAGCGAAGATTTAATCCGCCTTGTTGTTTTAATGAAATTACAAGCTGTTGGCCTGCGTGGTGCACAAGATTTAATGCCGTCTGAGCTTTCAGGTGGTATGGCTCGTCGTGCTGCTTTAGCGCGTTCAATTGCCCTTGATCCAGAACTTATCATGTATGATGAGCCTTTTGCTGGTCAAGATCCTATTTCCATGGGTGTGCTTGTTAAACTTATTAAGTCACTGAATGAGGTTTTAGGTTTATCATCACTGATCGTAACTCATGATGTAACAGAAGTTATGAGTATTGCCGACCACGTGATCATCATTGCTGATCAAGGAGTGATAGGCGAAGGGTCACCTGAGCAAATGCAAAACCATGAATCTGAGCTTGTGCAACAGTTCTTAAATGGTTTATCGGATGGCCCTGTGCCATTCCATTTCCCAGCTCCTGCGTATGATGATGAATTACTAGGAGTGCATAATGCTTGATCTATTCCAGAAGTTAGGTCACAAAACGCTAGGGCGCTTTGCCGCGCTTGGTCGTTCTACTCAAATGCTGTTTGGTGCACTCGTTAATGTGCCAAACTTTAAAAAAGGCACACCTTTACTTGTTCGCCAATTATATATGGTGGGCTCGCAATCTCTTTTGATCATCATGGTGTCAGGCCTATTTATCGGTATGGTGCTCGCTCTGCAAGGTTACACCGTATTAGTAGGCTATGGTGCTGAAGATAGCTTAGGACCCTTAGTGGCATTGAGCTTGTTACGTGAGTTAGGCCCTGTAGTAACAGCATTACTGTTTGCTGGTCGCGCGGGTAGTGCGCTTACTGCTGAAATTGGGTTAATGAAAGCGACTGAACAATTATCAAGTTTAGAAATGATGGCGATCGATCCACTTAAACGCATTATTGCACCGCGTTTTTGGGCTGGTTTTATCAGTATGCCATTGCTTGCACTAATATTTTCTGCGGTTGCTATTATCGGCGCTCATTTAGTGGGTGTTGATTGGCTTGGTGTTGACTCAGGAAGCTTCTGGTCAATCATGCAAGCGCAAGTGTCGTTTCAACAAGATATTGTGAACGGCATGATTAAGAGTTTTGTATTCGCCATGATTGTGACTTGGATTGCACTTTACAAAGGCTATGACTGTGTTCCTACATCTGAGGGGATCAGTAAGGCCACAACAGAAACCGTTGTGCACTCGTCATTGGCAGTATTAGGTTTTGACTTTATTTTAACAGCGGTAATGTTTACCAGCTAATTAGGGTATTAAGATGAATTCACGGAAATTAGAAATATTAGTTGGCTTTTTTGTAGCCCTTGGTATCGCTGCATTTGCATTATTAGCATTTAAAGTTGCGAATGCAGGCATTAGTGGGAGTGGTGAAACTTACCAACTTAACGCAAAGTTTGAAAACATTGGCTCTTTAAAAGCAAGAGCGCCTATCAAAGTAGGTGGTGTGGTTGTTGGTCGAGTTGAATCTATTTTTATCCATCCAAAAGAGTTTGTGCCTGTGGTTAATATGGCGATTGATGCTAATTACTTATGTAAGTTTTCAGACACAACCTCAATCTCTATTTTAACGTCAGGTATTTTAGGTGAACAGTATTTAGGTATTAACCCTGTTATTGCCCCAGAATCTGCTGAGCAGCGTTGTATGGGCAATGAAGTGACAGTTAATGAACAAGATGCTGGCTTAGATGAGCTGTTTGGTGTTGAAAGTAAGGCTCTTGCCAATGGTGACTACATTACCGACACAAAATCAGCATTAGTTTTAGAAGAATTGATAGGTCAGTTCTTATTCAACCAAGGAAGTGAATAATTATGTTTAAGAAGTTTTTAGTATGTTTGGGCATGCTGTTGACGTTAAATGTCAATGCAGCTGATGCAAATATTGATTTAAAAGATCCTTATAAAATGGTGCGTAAAGTATCTGATCATACGTTTGCGCGTATTTCTAAAGATCAGCCTCTAATTGCGAAAGATAAAGAGCATTTACGCGTTATCGTTGAAGAAGAGCTGATGCCTTACATAGACTACAAATATGCTGCACTGCGCGTATTAGGTAATCATGTATCAAAGGTGCGCGCTATCGAAGATAAAGAAGAAAAAGCGAAAGCAATTAAAGAGTTGCAGCGCTTTATTGATGTATTTCAAAAATATTTAATCGCCACTTACGCTGGCGTGTTTACACAGTACACTAATCAAAGCGTTGAGTTCGCACCTGCGCAGCCTTTCAAAGGCCAAGATGTCGTAGTAGTGAAAACAAAAATTGTTGAGCCGGGTAAGCCAGATATTAAAATCGATTTTAAGGTACGCGAGGATCGTGATGGTGATTGGCGAGCCTATGACATGATTGCGGAAGGTATTAGCTTATTAGATGCTAAACAAAGTGAATTACAAGGTATTTTACGCCAACAAGGTATAGAATATGTGAGTGATTTATTGGAGCAGAAGAGCCAGTTGCCAGTTCAGTTCAGAGGTGAAGGTGGCAATGAGTAAAGTCGAGATTACTCAACTTGAAGAGAACCAGTTTCGAGTCAGTGGCGAACTGACTCGAAATTCAATTGGTCGTGAACGGCTTCTGAACGTTAAGCCAGATACTAAGCATAAAACATGGTATTTTGACCTTTCTGGGCTTTCTAGGGTTGACACGGCGGGCTTAGCTTGGTTAATTCACTCTTTCGCAGAATTAAAGCAGCAAGGCATTCACCTTGAACTGCAAAATAGCCCTGAGCAATTGCAAAACTTAATGCAGTTGGGTCAGGTCACAAACTTATTTGAGTGAGATTTATGGAAACGAGCCAAGTCGAAACGTTATTACGCGACGAATTAAAACTAGATGAAGTGATTGTTAAAGCAAATGGTAGCCACTACGAAGTGATTGCTGTAGGTGAGTGTTTTGATGGTTTATCTCGCGTGAAGAAGCAACAGTTGGTTTATGCTCCGTTAATGTCAACAATCTCAGACGGTACAATCCACGCTGTATCTATCAAAGCGTTCACACCGACTGAATGGAAACGCGAACAAAAATTTATTTTACCTCAATAGTCGCAGGGCCTCCTAATGGATCAATTTGTTATTCAAGGTGGCACCTCGCTGGCAGGTGAAGTCACTATTTCTGGCGCTAAAAATGCCGCTCTTCCAATTCTTTTTGCTGCGCTTTTAGGGCAGGGCAAAAGTACCTTTAGTAATGTTCCTCGTTTACGCGATATCGGCACCACAGAAGCCTTGTTAAAAACGCTGGGTGCAAATGTCGAATGGCAGCAAGACAAATTAATCATTGATGGTGCGACGGTTGATAAAACGCTTGCACCGTACGAGCTGGTAAAGCAAATGCGTGCCTCTGTGCTTGCATTAGGCCCTTTAGTTGCCCGTTTTGGCCAAGCGCAAGTATCACTGCCAGGTGGTTGTGCGATTGGTGCCCGCCCAGTTGATATCCATATTCAAGGCCTCGAGCGCATGGGCGCTATCATCAAGGTTGAAAATGGTTACATCAACGCTAAGGTTGATGGTCGCTTAAAAGGTGCTGAAATCTTTATGGAGATGGTCAGTGTTGGCGCAACAGAAAACTTACTAATGGCAGCAACGCTGGCTGATGGTAAAACTATACTTGAAAATGCCGCTCGCGAACCTGAAATTACCGATCTTGCTAATTGCTTAATTGCGATGGGTGCGAAGATCAGCGGTGCAGGCACTAGCCGTATCGAAATTGAAGGGGTTGAGTCACTATCGGGTTGTGAGTACAGCATTCTTCCTGATCGCATTGAAACAGGTACCTTCTTGGTTGCGGCGGCAATGGCTGGCGGTGAAGTGCTTTGTAAAAATACAGACCACCATAGTCTTGATCCTGTGATTGAAAAACTACGCGCTACCAATGCCTTGGTTGAAGTCACTGATAACAGCATTTATCTTGATATGCGTGGCCGCGAATTAAAAGCAGTTAATATTAAGACTATGCCACACCCGGGTTTCCCTACCGATATGCAAGCGCAGTTTACAGCTTTAAATGTGGTAGCGAAAGGCAGTGCAACCATCACAGAAACGATTTTTGAAAACCGTTTTATGCACGTACCAGAGTTACAGCGTATGGGCGCAAACATTCGCTTAGAAGGTAATACGGCAATTTGTGGGGATACAGAAAGCCTATCAGGCGCGCAAGTGATGGCAACTGATTTACGTGCTTCAGCGAGCCTTATTTTGACAGGGATCGTTGCTCAAGGTGAGACTATTGTTGACCGCATCTATCACGTAGACCGTGGTTATCAACGCATTGAAGATAAGCTGAGTGCGCTAGGTGCTAATATCAAGCGCCGTTCAAGCTAATCGCTAAGACTTCCAAAAAAGGCCTAACACTTGTTAGGCCTTTTTTGTATCTGTATTACCTAAGTAACTACTGCTCGTCTTCGAGTTCTGCAACAGTCACCATTACTTTTAAGATTTTGCCATTGCGATATACTTCAAACTCAAGTTCTTTTCCTGGCTCTGTATTGGCCAGTTTCTCGAGCACTTGTTGTGGGTTTGCTACTGCAATACCGCCAATTTTAACTACAATATCTGTTTCTCTAATACCTGCTTTCCAGGCTGGGCCAAATGGATCAAGTTGAGAAATACGCATACCTGCAACAGGCGTAAAGTTATCGCTAACATCTTTACCTGTACTATCAATGCCGGTGCCACTAAAGCCTAAATAGCCACGTACGACACGGCCATGCTTTATTAGTTTATCCATCACATCTTTGGCAATCGAGTAAGGCACCGCAAAGAAAATACCCTGAATATCGAGATTTTCATGAGTTTTAAATTGTGCCGAGGTAATACCGACTAAGTCACCTCTTGAATTGACTAACGCGCCACCTGAGTTGCCCACGTTAATCGCAGCATCCATCTGTAATAGGCTGCTGTAAGGGCTATCGATTAAGTTTTGTTTACCCGTCGCACTGATAATACCTTGGGTAATGGTTTGACCTAAGTTAAGCGGGTTACCTATCGCTAAAACAACATCACCTACACGTGGTTTAAATTTATCGTTCACTGGAATTTTTGGTAAATGCTCAGCGCTGATCTTTAACAGTGCTAAATCTGTTTGAGTATCAAAACCAATCACTTGTACATCATAAAAACGACGGCCATCAGCGAGCGTAACAATAATGAGGTCGGCATTTTTGATTACATGGTAGTTAGTCAAGATATAGCCGTCTTGGGTCATGATCACACCAGAGCCAAGAGCTTGAACGGTGTTTTGACGTTTATAGCGCGGTTGATTGGAAATGCTTTCTGAAAAAATAGTAACAACCGACGGCGCTGCTTTTTGTACTGCATCAGCAAAGCTCATATGTTCAGAGGATATCGCTGCAGGTAAATTCATATCTGGTAACAGTGTGCTACGAAGGCTTGGGCTAAATAAAACCACTAAAAAGGCAATGCCTAAACCAGTGAAAAGCGGTGGAAGGATAAATTTTAAAAGTTTCAGCACAGTATTCTTATTATCAGTGAGCAATCCCTTAATGATGGCACAAAAAAAATAACAGCGGCAAGCACCGCTGTTATTTTTTCATGATTTATCAACTAGGTTTACTGAATAAGTACGAAAATAAGCTCTCTACCTCGTTTAACACCTAGTACGATGTTACCTTTGGTATTTTCGATGATCTTATTCATGTCGCGGATTGTTTCAACGCGTTGACGGTTCACTTGCATGATCACATCACCTTCTTCAAGGCCGACACGAGCAGCTGGAGAACGCGCTTGTACGCCGGTTACTTCAACACCCTTACCATCACTCTTCTGGGTATTTTCTAATGTCGCTCCTTGGAAAGCTGGGTGCGTTTCTTCGCCAGCAGCAGTCGTTGCTGATGCACCATCTAATGTGACATTAACGGTTTTGATTTTGCCATCTCGGTAAATGCCCAGTTTTACTTTTTTGCCTTCGCCAAGGGTAGCAATTTTACTGCGTAATTCATGGAAACCACTAATTTCAGTACCATCAACGCTAATGATTACATCACCCGCTTTGATACCCGCTTTACTTGCTGCTGTATCATCCATTACTTGCATAACGTAAGCGCCTTGTTTTACGTCTAGCTGTTGTGCTTTAGCGAGGCCTGCATCAAGTGGTCGACCTGAAATACCCAGCGAGCCACGACGCACTTCACCGTGCTCGATGATCTGGTCAACAAGGTTTTTCATCATGGTAGATGGAATGGCAAAACCAATCCCCACATTACCACCTGATGCACCTAAGATAGCAGTGTTGATACCAATCAGTTCACCATTAAGGTTCACTAACGCGCCGCCTGAGTTGCCTTGGTTGATAGCTGCATCGGTTTGAATAAAGTCTTCATAGCCCTCTATATTTAAACCGCTACGGCCAAGGGCACTGACGATACCTGATGTTACTGTGTGACTTAGACCAAATGGATTACCAATGGCAACTGCGAAGTCTCCTACACGTAACTGATCTGAATCGGCAATTTTAAGCGCTGTTAAGTCTTCAGCATCAATTTGCAGCAAGGCAATATCTGACTCTTTATCACTACCAATTTTGGTCGCGTCATATTCGCGGCCATCTTCTAAGGTCACCACCATTTTTTCGGCATCTTCGATAACATGGTTATTAGTAACCACGTATCCTTCGTCTGCATCAATGATCACACCTGAGCCTAGGCCACTAAATTCACGCTTTTGACTGCCACCACGAGGAACACCAAAAAAGTCATCAAATGGAGTCGCACGGCGGCGAACTTCTTTGGAGCCTGATACTTGAATGCTCACCACGCCCGGTGTGATTTGCTCAAGCATAGGTGCGAGGGTTGGCAATTGTTGACCATTTACAGCAACAGGAAGTTTTGCCATTGAAATTGCAGGGCTTAATAATAAGCTAGAAGATAAAATAGCAGCACTGATAACAGATAATTTCATTTTCATAGTCTGGGTTTACTCCACTTCAGAGATAAAGCAAAAACTAAAAAGGGCTGCATAAGCAGCCCTTTTCTTGGTTTAGATATAAAGCTGTTATATCTAATGACTATGGGGTCAAAAAAAAGTTCATCAAGAGGCTTTAGAATGTTCTGAAACTTTCTCTGAGCCAGTGAACAAGCCCGTTTCACCAACAACATAGTCAGCAGGCTGAGCTTCAGCACTTGAACGATCGCCTCTGCGGTCTTGTAATGAGTTTTGTAATTGCTCAGTTGTTTCTTTAGAAAAGAACGGCTCATTTGGGTGCTGTTTTTTATCAGCAAGTAGCAGTTTATTTGTTTCTTCTACATGGTTCAGTAGCTGGTCGTAGTTATCTTTCATTTTAGATACTAGCTTACCTGTGCTCGCTAGATGATCAGCTACATCTTGACGATATTGTTCAAGTGCATTGTTAGCTTGCTCGACTTGTTGTTCTAGTTCGTCTTGCTTAAATTGTTTTTTGGTTACAAAAGCACCAATGAAGAATGCTGAAATTGCAACGATGATTAGAATACCTATCCAGGTAATTGTGCCCATAAATCTACCCCTTTGGGAAAAAATAACAAAAACAAATGCTTTAAAAGCATTTATAGTCCAATCATTATTAAAATATGCTTAATTTGATTGTGAAATCATACTGCGGGCTAATATACCCTGAGATACGATGCGTGTTAATATACTGTGCAAATTTAACTGTGTTTTATTGTAACGACCTATGACTCCTTGGCAGAAATACCAACAAGATTTACAACGTGAAGACTTTGTACATGATGCAGCGCAAGAAAATGCAGTGCGCCATTTGCAAAGACTCTATGATGACCTAACGGCAGACAAACCGGCCGCGAAGGGGTGGTTTGCCAAACTATTCTCTAAAGATAGCACGCCAAGTATAAAAGGGCTGTATTTTTGGGGCGGAGTAGGTAGAGGTAAGACCTATTTAGTTGATACGTTCTACGAAACTTTACCTACTGATCGTAAGATGCGTGTGCACTTTCACCGTTTTATGCATCGCGTGCATGATGAGCTGAAAAAGTTAAAAAATACCAGTAATCCATTAAATGTGGTTGCAGATATCTTTAAATCAGAAACAGATATTATCTGTTTTGATGAATTTTTTGTGCAAGATATCACTGATGCAATGCTGCTAGGTGGTTTGATGGAAGCCTTATTTGAGCGCGGCATTGTGCTGGTAGCTACGTCAAACATCGTGCCTGATGAGCTGTATCGAAACGGTTTGCAACGTGCACGTTTCTTACCAGCAATTGAGCTGGTAAAAGCCAATACCGAAATTGTAAATGTGGACTCGGGGGTTGATTATCGCTTACGTACCCTTGAGCAAGCCGAAATTTTCCATAGTCCGCTTGATAAGCAAGCTGATGATAATTTATTTGAATACTTCGATAAGTTGTCACCTGAGCCGGGTGTGCTCGATAAAGAAATTGAAATTGAAGGGCGGATGATCAAAACCCGTAAAGTATCTGACTGTATTGCTATGTTTGAGTTTAGTGAACTATGCGAAACAGCCCGCAGCCAAGTTGATTACATGGAAATTAGCCGACTTTATAACACAGTGATTTTGTCTAACGTAAAATCATTAGGCCAAGCCAACGATGATGCGGCACGTCGTTTTATCGCGTTAGTGGATGAATTCTACGAGCGTCATGTTACGCTGATTATCTCTGCTGAAAAGCCAATAACCGAGCTATATAGCGAAGGTAACTTAAATTTTGAATTTAAGCGCTGTATTAGCCGACTACAAGAAATGCAATCGTTAGAGTACTTAGCAAAAGAGCATCTAGCTTAGTGAGCTGTCAGCTTTCAGCCGTCAGTTATTAGCCGAACGGTGTTGAATGTAAGGCGCGCCAAGCAAGCGTGACGCCTACGATTGATGTAGGCGTGAAATTTATTTCGCGCGCACTTAGCTGATAGCCGATTTTCTCGAATAAAAAACAACCATCATATAGCAATGTGGTTCAAGTGCTGGTATACTCCCGCGTCTGCCACGTTGCGTTCTATTGCCAGATATTAGTTTAGCCTCTAATTGATGGCTCAAAGTCTTAAACTCGAAGGGGTTAAAGCATTCAACTTAGAGCGGTAATTAATAATAATTACCTGTGGTTTTAATTAAAAAACATTGGATTTTAATAAATGAAAACGTTTGTTGCTAAGCCAGAAACAGTAAAACGTGACTGGTACGTAGTTGACGCTGAAGGTAAAACTTTAGGTCGCATCGCTACTGAAATCGCTCGTCGCCTACGCGGTAAGCATAAAGCTGAATACACTCCTCACGTAGATACTGGTGATTACATCATCGTTATCAACGCTGAGAAAGTTACTGTTACTGGTAATAAAGCAAAAGACAAAATGTACCACGCACACACTGGTTTCCCAGGTGGTCTTAAGTCTACTACTTTCGACAAGCTTCAAGCTGCAAAGCCTGAAATGATCATCGAAAAAGCTGTTAAAGGCATGTTGCCACGTGGTCCTTTAGGCCGCGCAATGTACCGTAAACTTAAAGTTTACTCAGGTACTGAGCACAACCATGCTGCACAACAGCCTCAGGTTCTAGACATTTAAGGAGCACTATCATGGCAAATCAATACTACGGTACAGGTCGTCGTAAAAGTTCAAGTGCTCGCGTATTCTTACGCCCAGGCACTGGTAACATCGTAATCAACAAGCGCTCTCTAGAAGAGTACTTCGGTCGTGAGACTGCTCGCATGGTTGTTCGTCAAGCATTAGAGCACGTAGAAATGACTGAAAAGTTTGACCTACACATCACTGTTTCAGGTGGTGGTACAACTGGTCAAGCTGGTGCTATCCGTCACGGTATCACTCGTGCACTTATGGAGTTTGACGAGTCTCTACGTCCTACACTTCGTAAAGCAGGTTTCGTTACACGTGATGCACGTAAAGTTGAGCGTAAGAAAGTGGGTCTTAAGAAAGCACGTAAGCGTCCACAATTCTCAAAACGTTAATATTTACGTTTATCAGAATACCAAAAACCCAGCTCCGGCTGGGTTTTTTGTTTTTGGAGCTGATAGCTGAAGTACAAAAACCTACCTTTTTTCGTTCGATATTTAACCGCTGTTAATAATTAGTGCGTATTACAGTAAAAAAACTTCAAGATTTAGCAAAATTAGCTTAAATCCATCAGTTAATTGATGAAATTTTTTGCTACAATTGGGGGGCAAGTAATGTGAGTGAGTTCAACAACAGCTAATGCAGAATTCTGTTTCCTCTTAGTGAGGTTGATCTTGGTCAGTATATTGTTTTTTTATATGCGTTATCATAACCAGCGGCTTCATACTCGAGCTAACCTAAATTAATAATTCATTAAATAGGGTTTATTCGAGCATGAGACTGTGAATAACCTTGTTTTAATCAAGGGTTTTAATTATGATCGCGTCTATTTTGAAATTTCTAAAAATTAACCTGCTGTAACTGATGTTCTCAATATGGCAAGTGTTGGGAATCATAGTGGAGATAAGTGGATGAGCAATGCGCCTGTAGACAATGGCCGACGTCGCTTTTTAACCATAGCTACCTCTGTTGTTGGTGGTGTTGGTGCGGCTGGGGCTGCTGTTCCTTTTATTGCGTCTTGGAATCCAAGTGAGCGAGCTAAATCTGCGGGTGCGCCTGTAGAAGTAGATATCAGCAAGCTTGAGCCAGGACAATTAATACGTGTTGAGTGGCGAGGAAAACCTGTTTGGGTTATTAATCGTACACCAAGAATGCTTGAACAGATGAAAGAACATGAAGGTCAACTTCGTGATCCTGCGTCTGAAGAGCCTCAACAACCTGAATCATCAACCAATGAATATCGTTCGCAACGTCCTGAGATCTTCGTTGCTGTTGGTATTTGTACGCACTTAGGTTGTTCTCCTAGCTTCCTACAAGGTGGCTTTGGTGAGAAAGTAGAGGGCACAGATGACGGTTTCTTCTGTCCGTGTCACGGTTCTAAATTTGATATGGCTGGTCGTGTATTCCAATCTGTACCTGCACCATTAAATCTAGAAATTCCTCCGTATACCTTCCTTGATGACACGACTATTCTAGTCGGTGAAGAAAAAGGAGTGGCGTAATGTTTGGTAAAATTATTGGTTGGATCGACGATCGTATTCCAATGACACGTGTTTGGAACATGCATATTGCACAGTATCCAGCACCAAAAAACTTTAACTTCTGGTACTTCTTTGGCTCTCTAGCCATGTTAGTACTTGTTAACCAAATCGTAACTGGTATCTGGTTAACAATGAACTTCGTACCATCTGCTGAAGGTGCTTTCGCATCGGTAGAATACATCATGCGTGATGTTGAATACGGTTGGTTACTTCGTTACCTTCACTCAACAGGTGCATCAGCGTTCTTTATCGTTGTATACCTGCACATGTTCCGTGGCATGATCTACGGTTCTTACCAAAAACCACGTGAATTACTGTGGTTATTCGGTATGTTCATCTTCTTAGCGCTTATGGCTGAAGCTTTCATGGGTTACTTACTTCCTTGGGGACAAATGTCTTTCTGGGGTGCACAGGTAATCATTTCACTATTCGGTGCGATTCCGGTTATTGGTGATGATTTAACGCTTTGGATCCGTGGTGACTACGTAATTTCTGGTGCTACGCTTAACCGCTTCTTTGCACTACACGTAATTGCATTACCTTTAGTAATCGTTATCTTAGTATTCTTACACATTGTTGCACTACACGAAGTGGGTTCAAACAACCCAGATGGTGTTGAAATCAAGCGTAAGAAAGGCACTGTAGCTGAAGAAGATAAGCCTAAATTCAAATTCCACGAGTATTACACCAACAAGAAAGACATTGTTGATGCAATCCCGTTCCACCCTTACTACACAGTAAAAGATATTGTGGGTGTGGTTGGTTTCTTAATCTTATTCTGTTGGGTTGTATTCTTTATGCCTGCGATGAATGGTTTCTTCTTAGAAGCGCCAAACTTCGAAGCAGCTAACCCGCTGAAAACACCAGAGCACATTTTCCCAGTTTGGTACTTTACGCCATTCTACGCAATCCTACGTGCAATCCCTAACAAGTTAATGGGTGTTGTGGCGATGGGTGCATCTATCGTAGTGCTTGCGTTACTACCTTGGATTGACCGTGGTTCGGTTCGCTCTATTCGTTATCGTTGTGGCTTACACAAGTTAAACATCGCACAATTCGTGGTAACTTTCGTTATCTTGGGTTGGGTTGGTGCTACACCACAAACTGATTTCAAAACGCTGTTATCGCAAATCACGACTGTGACATACTTCATGTTCTTCGTATTGTTATTTGTTTACAGCAAGAATGAGAAAACTAAGCCATTACCAACGAGGTTGACGAAATGATGAAAAAGCTAATTATCGGTTTATTCGCATTGTTGCCATCGTTGACAATGGCAGCAGGTCCTTCGGTTCCTTTAATGGATGCGAACATTGACCTTAAAGATAACGCATCTTTACAGCGCGGTGCTAAATTGTTCATGAACTACTGTCTTGGTTGTCACCAAATGCAGTATCAACGTTATGAGCGTACGTTCCGCGATATCGGTATTCCTACTGAGATTGGTCAAGAGCAACTAATTTTTGATGGCTCAAAAGTAGGTAGCCACATCAAAAATGCGATTGATAAAGATGACGCAGCTAAATGGTTTGGCGCAGCGCCACCGGATCTTACGCTTGTAGCGCGAGTTCGTGGTACTGACTGGATCTATACTTACCTGAAGTCATTCTATAAAGATGAATCTCGTCCGTTTGGCGTAAACAACGTTGTTTTCCCATCGGTAGGTATGCCACACGTTCTTCAAGAACTACAAGGCTTACCAACACCAATCACTGAAGAAGTGGAAGAACATGGTCACACAGTGACTAAAGTTGTTGGCGTTGAGACAGATGGTTCTGGTGAAATGAGTGTTGACGAGTACGATCGTGCTGCTCGTGACTTAACTAACTTCTTAGCTTACGTTGGCGAGCCGTCACGTTTAGAGTCAGAAGCGTTAGGTCTAAAGGTAATTGGTTTCCTAGTGATTCTATTTATCTTGGCATTCATGCTGAAGAAAGAATACTGGAGAGATGTTCACTAATCCTGGGCATTTTGAAAGGTAGTTTTGTGATAGGGGCTTAAGCCCCTATTGCTGTTTTTGTAATATAATGGAGGTAGGCATGGCCGTAGCTGCCAATAAGCGCCCTGTAATGACCCTGTTTTCTGGTGCTAACTGTATGTATAGCCATCAAGTACGTATCGTACTTGCTGAAAAAGGTGTAAGTGTTGACATTCACCTGGCTGAAAAGGATAACCTGCCAGAAGCACTTCATGAGATTAACCCTTACGGTACAGTACCAACACTGATCGATCGTGAGCTTGGTTTATATCAGGCAAACATCATCATGGAATACCTTGATGAACGTTTCCCTCATCCTCCACTAATGCCAGTTTATCCGGTTATGCGTGGCCGTAGTCGTCTGATGATGCATCGTATCGACACGGATTGGTATAGCCTAGCTAACAAAATCACTAGCGGTAGCAGCGAAGCAGCGCAAGCACGTAAAGAGCTGACAGAAGCGTTACTTGCAATTGCACCAATCTTCTCTGAAGCACCTTACTTCATGAGTGAAGAGTTCAGCTTAGTTGATTGTTACTTAGCACCATTACTTTGGCGTTTACCTGAGCTTGGCATTGAGCTTAATGGTGCAGGCGCGAAAGAGCTTAAAGAATACATGTTGCGTTTATTTGAGCGTGAATCATTCCAAGCTTCACTAACTGAAGCAGAGCGTGAGATCCGTTTATAATGACGCCTAATCGTCCTTATTTACTACGCGCTTTCTTTGATTGGATTGTTGATAATCAGTGCACACCACACTTAGTGGTTAACGCTGATTTTCCTGCTGTACAAGTACCAACACAGTTTGTGCAAGACGGTCAGATCGTTTTGAACATTAGCCCATCAGCGGTAACACAATTTGCAATGGACAACCAACAGCTTAGCTTTAATGCGCGCTTTGGTGGCCAACCAATGCAAGTGTACGTACCTATGGGTGCTGTGCTCGCAATTTATGCACGTGAGAATGGTGAAGGGACTGTATTTACTGCAGAAGAATTCATCGAGGACGAAGACGATTTTGCTCCGGTATTAGAAAGTGTTGAAACACCTGACGATATTACGCCAGATGATGAACCACCTGCTAAACCAGAGAAGAAAAAAGGTGCTCACTTACGAGTGATTAAGTAACCTTAGTCAGACAAAAGAAAACCCGCTATTTAGCGGGTTTTTTATTATTAATTAACTATTTAGCGTTACAGATATTCAAACACTTTAATAACACGTTCAACGCCTGATACGTTACGTGCTACATCAACCGCCAAATTCGCTTCAGAATCGCTCACTAAGCCCATTAAAAAGACTTCGCCATTCTCTGTTACTACTTTGATGTTATTGCTGCTGATGCTTTCTGTGGTGAGCAATTGCGTTTTCACTTTAGAAGTTAACCAAGAGTCGTGCGTTTGCGTACTCATACCAATATTTGAACCAATGCGAATTTGGTTGTGGATTTTACGAATGCCATCAACGCCCTCAATAGCGCGTTGTGCTTCGTCTTTCATTTCTGTGTTAGCAACTTGGCCAATCATAAGCACAATACCATTGACGCTGATAACGTTTACGTTGGCAAATTTATGTAGTCGCTCATTTTCGCTAATAGCGATAGAGCTTTTAATTTCGATGTTGTTATCGTCGATTTGTGAACCGATTGTGCGGCGATCATTCGCGGCAGTTACAGCGCCCGCTGTACCGGCGACAACGGCAGCTGCACAGCCTTGCAGCAATAAAACGGTACTAATAACAATTAAAGACTGTTTAAACATTAATTTTCTTCCTGTGGGAATAAGGTTAAATCGATAAGTTCACTGAGGCAGTGCAAATTCACTAAATGCGACTCAACGATACGGCTTGGGCGCTTTGATGGCACACGAATTTCAACGTCATTTGGGCCAAGTAAGCCAACTAATTCACCACCGTCATCACCAACAAGCACAATCACTTTCATATCACGAGTCAGTGCCGCTTCAACTGCTGAGATAATTTGCTTTTCATTACCATTAACTGCAATTGCTAATAAAAGGTCGCCTTGCTGAGCAAATGCACGAATTTGTCGTGCAAAGGTTTCGTGCTCATCGTTATTGGCTGCTGCGCCTAAGTTAACTTGGTCTTGTGCAAGCGCAACTGCGGGTAGGCAAGGGCGCTCGGTTTCATAAAAGTTAATTAATAGCCCTGCCATGTGCTGTGCCAACATATGACAGCTAGGAGTGCCACAACATAGCAGCTTATTGCCGTTAATGAGGCTTTGTGCAATGGTGAATGCTGCTGATTCAAGTGCGCTTGGCAGTACTTCACCTGCCGCTATTTGAACTTGAATATTTTCAGTAAAGATTTTTTTTATCGTTTCTTGCATAACCTACCAAATTAAGCCGACGCCAAACGGCGTTAGTAAACATTTTTAAACCAGTTTAGGGTGCTGTTAAGCTCACCTGTTATAGCGACATAATCTATTCGCATAGACTGGTTTGAGATTTTTTTCTCGGCAAGATAATGGCTAATCGTGCGCCTTAATCGTTGCTGCTTTTGTTTGCTGAGCGCATAGTTTGCGCCACCACGCAAGGCGTTTTTTCTAAATTTTACTTCTACAAATACCAGCGTTTGCCCGTCACGCATTATTAGGTCTAGCTCACCGTATTTACATAAGTAATTGCGTTCAATGGCTTTTAAACCATGTTGTATTAAATATTGTTCAGCCTGTTTTTCGTAATACAGGCCTTTTTCGCGGCTATTTTGCCATAATTGCTTAAACCAAGACATAGCTTCATCCTTGAGCTATTACTACGTTTTAAAAAGATTATTCAGCAGCGTTAATTCCAAAGGCAGATTGCATAAATAATGGAATTGGTTGCTCAGTCGCTAAATCAACCGCAATAATTTGTTTATTCTTGTACTGTGCCCAATCTAAAGTGCGCGTAACATAGCCATTGCTGGCAATGCTCAGTTGACCACTGATACCACTAAAGCGTTTACCTTGCACCATGCTTAATTGCTTCACATCACCTAGCATACTGGCTGCATCGAATGCCATGGCAAATAAGCGCTGGCTTATATCTGCGTTTTCTGGCCATAAACTTTCGTATTGCTGGCGTAAATTGTGTTGTTGAATTTGACCATCAAGCATCCAAGGTAGTTCCGTAAAATAAAGGCCATCTAAATCGCCTTTGTCGGTTCTATCGATTTGCTTACTGTGGCTTTTTGAGCTGGCATAAAGCGGAATACGCTCAGCAAAAGTACTTACGTTTACGTCTAAATAGGGCTTGATTAAACGCGTTTCAGTAGCATCACCTAAAATATAAATCACATCAATGTCGCTGCGCGAGCGAGTTTCACTTTCAACTTCTTGCTTGAATAACGATTTGGCAACTTTAATACGCTCTTTGCTTTGGTCTACTTCAAGTAAGCCAGTGATTGTTTTCGGCATGTCGTCTTTACCAGAGTAAAGCCCAATTTGCGGTTTAACTTCGCTGTAGCGTTGCCACTGCGTATTGAAGTATTCAACTAGGCGTTGGCCGTTACTATTATTTGGCGCTAGTAGCATCGGCTTTTGATAGCCCGCTGTTAAAAATCGTTCTAACGCTTGCTGAACTTCATGTTCAGGACTTAAAGCAAAGAAAAAGTGCTGTTGTGAAATTCGCTCACCATCAAAGGTGTTTAAATGCATCACTGGGTAATCAACTAGTGTTTGAGCGTTGGTTAGCTTTTCGATATTAGTTTTTAATAAAGGGCCGATAACAAAATCAGCATTAAATTCGCTGAGTTTAAGTGTAATTTCAGCGGCTGATAGCGACTCATCAATAAATAATGTTTGTTCTAATGATTTTCCATCTAAGGCAGCAAGCACACCTGCTTTTAGTGCATCACCTAATCGCTCATTGGCGCCTGATTGAGGGAGTAGTACTGCGAGGCGGTTTACATTTAAAGGTTCAATTTGTACTAGCTCTGTTACCTTTTTAGGCAGCACCTCAGCTGCTGGGTGACCCGGGTAGCGACGCAGCCAGTTGTTCATTGCTTGATGAAGCTCAACAGGCGCACCTAAATACACTTGGTGATAGAGCGCTAAATTGACCCAACCTTGTTGCACCACAGAGCCACGATTAAAACGCTCAAGTGCGTACGATGAAAGCTGGGTTAGGCTTTGCCATAAATCTTTGTTTAGATTGGCAACGATAAAATTGTTTTCGCTGCTAAGTGTTGATGCTTTAAAAAAGAAAGGCATTGCTCGTTTTGGCATGCCTTGCGATGCATAAACACGCGCAGTTAAATATTGGTGCCATGCTTGATGTTCAGGCTGGCTTAACTGTGGCTCGAGCTGCTGTAACTGAGCTAAAGCTAAATCACTTTTGCCTTGATGCTCTTGTGCAAGAGCAATGTAAAGTTTGTTTTGAATTTGGTCTACACTTGGGGTCGCTTCTAGTTCAAGGCAGACTTTTTCTAGTAGTGCCCAGCGCTCCTCACTGATAGCCGCATCACGCGCAGTGTATAAAAGCTGTATTTTATCTGCGCCTTGACGATTTAGCGCTGCTTGGTACATAGATTGTGCGTCGGTTAGCTGTGATAGGGCAATACTCGATTGGCCCGATTGATTTTCTGCACTATTTCGAGGTTTTTCGGTTGTGCTACAAGCCGATAACCCTGACAATACAATTAATAGACTAACAAGTTTAAGTCGCACAATGATTTCCCGATACGTTAACGCGATTTGCTTATATTACTGACTGACGCAGGAGACCTCAATGTTAAATGAGGACAATTCAGATAAAATCGGCACTCTTTACATTGTTGCCACGCCTATTGGTAACTTTGATGACATCAGCCAGCGTGCCATCCAAACCCTATCTGAGGTTGACTTAATAGCCGCTGAAGATACTCGTCACACAGGAAAGTTGTTAAGCCATTTTAATATCAAAGCAAAAACCTTTGCTTTACATGACCATAACGAGAAACAAAAAGCGCAACAAATTGTAGATTGGTTAGAGCAAGGAATGAATATTGCGCTGGTATCTGACGCCGGCACGCCACTTATTAGCGACCCTGGTTATGCAGTGGTCAATTTATGCCGTGAACAAGGCGCGCACGTCGCGCCAGTGCCGGGAGCATGTGCTGCAATTACCGCGGTGTGTTGTTCTGGTTTACCAACAGATCGTTTTCAGTTTATTGGTTTTACACCTGCAAAGAGTAAAGCAAGGCAGAGCTTTTTTATCGAAGCGGTAAACTCAGGCATTACTAGCATTATGTATGAAAGCACCCACCGTATCATGGCGAGCCTTGATGATTTAGAAATAGCACTTGGTGCAGAGCAGCCAGTGGTGTTCGCCAAAGAGCTCACCAAAACCTTCGAAACCTTTTTCAATGGCACGGTTGCTGAACTAAAACAGTTTTTAACGGATGATCCCACTAAGCAGCGCGGTGAAATCGTATTGATGTTACCGGGTAAAGCGAAGCAAAGTGACGATATTCCAGAAGATGCGCGCCGTATGCTCGGTTTACTTGAAGCCGAAATGCCACTAAAAAAAGCCTGCGGTGTTGTGGCTGAGTATTTTGGTTTGAAGAAAAACGCACTTTATAAAGCAATTATTGACGAAAAAGGCTAATTCTTTACTGCATAGACGTGCGCGCTCAGGTATACTGCGCGCCGAGTCAGCCGAGATAATCGCTGCCTGCAACGAAAATGCGCAGGGGGAGGAAAGTCCGGGCTCCACAGGGCAGGGTGCCAGCTAACGGCTGGGGGGCGCGAGCCTACGACAAGTGCAGCAGAGAGGAGACCGCCAACTTCGGTTGGTAAGGGTGAAAGGGTGCGGTAAGAGCGCACCGGGCCACTGGTAACAGTTGGTTGCAAGGTAAACTCCACCCGGAGCAAGACCAAATAGGGTTCTATCATTTTAAATAATGAACGCGTGGCCCACGTGAGAACCGGGTAGGTTGCTTGAGCCATAGAGCAATTTATGGCCTAGACGAATGATTATCCACGACAGAACCCGGCTTATTGGCTGACTCACCAAATCATATTAAAGCCCGTAGTGAATGCTACGGGCTTTTTGTTTTTTAGGGCTTAGAAAATCCACTCCGCTCATACAAAACAACGACTTACTGGCTGACTCACCAAATTACATAAAAAGCCTCGCAGCAATGCGGGGCTTTTTACTTTCTAAAAGAAAACCCACTCCGCGCATACAAAACAGTGGCTTACTGGCTGACTCACCAAATCATATTAAAGCCCGTAGTGAATGCTACGGGCTTTTTTCTTTCTATATCTTTACGTAATTAAGAAAACCCACTCTGCTCAATATTCAAAATGAATCATCATTCTTTGCTCTTTAATCTCGATTGCCCCTTTAAGTTGTTTAACCATTCTCTGCAATCTAGGAATATTTCTTAGGCTTACTAAGAAAGTCACTCATTATCATAACGGCTTGTTCTTCATATCCTTTAAGTCTGATTTACTTTTGCTTAAAGGATTGAAAGTGAGTGTTATTGAGGGTAGTACTAAGGAATTTGGCAATACGACTATTCTACTTCATAGCTTGGGTTCTTCTTGTTATAGAATCGAATGGTATAGCCGGATGACGGGCGCATCGACGAGTTTAGCGAGGCTCACGCAAGGCAAGTACGTTGTTATTCGTAAATGGGCGCAAGTTAAAAATATGGCCGATGTTTCGAGTGAATTTAGTAGTCGAAATAGTGCGTTGATACACTTTTTAAATAACGTTGATATTGTTAAATCCCATGATGACTGGATCAGTGCCGCTAAGCAGCATTGTCTAAATTTGTTTGTTGAAAATGAAGGGCTAAAACCAGTTACTAAAGCGAGTTTCCCTAAACCGAGGTTGCAAGGAGCAATAGGAAAAGAAGTTGTTGTGAAATCGAAACTGGGTGAAAGGGAAATTGCTCAGGGCTTACTATTGCAGCTTGTTGGTAACCAGGCCGAAATTCAATTAACTAACTCAAAAAAGAAATATTTTTCAAATCAAGTGTATATAAGGTAGGTATTAAGCTGGTAGTTTAACTACCAGCTAATAAAACTTGAACTACAACCAAATCTTTTGTAACTCTGGCCATTGCTTTTCAAATTGTGTACTGGGTTTTGCTTTAAAGTCGCTGCGCACGAATTGGTTCATCTTACCTTCTACATAGGCGAGTAAGAAGTTGGCTAGGGTGCTTTCGTCTGACTGGAATGCTTTACCTTCGCGCAGTTTGCGCTCGCGTAGCACTTGCTTGAACTGAGTTTCTAGCTTTTCAAATAAGCCTTGTACACGTTCACGTAAACGCTCTTGTTCACCTTGTAAGGCATCACCGGTCAAAATGCGGGTAATGCCCGGGTTTTTCTCGGCGAAGGCTAACAATAACAGCAAAATATTGTAGACACGTGTTTGGCTTTCTTTCTCATTTTCTAAAATGAGGTTAATGCGTGATAACAGGGTATCTTCAATAAACTCGATTAGGCCCTCAAACATCCGTGCTTTACTCGGAAAATGACGATATAACGCAGCTTCAGACACACCGACCTCAGCCGCGAGTTTTGCGGTTGTGATACGTTGACCTGGGCTGGTTTCTAACATTTGTGCGAGTGCTTGCAGAATCTGCTCTTTGCGATTACTTCTTTTTGTCGCAGGCATGACCATTCCTTTCTTATAATTTATTACTTGCGCTGTTGGGAGTCAGACAAGCCATTTTTTGTGCAAATGAGTGGCTTATGTTAATGTTTTATTCAGTTTCTTTCCAGCATTTTTACAAACGCTTGGCAAGCTCAGTCATTACGCTCATGGCTAAATCTTTTTTACTTCCCATTGCTAAATCTAGCTGCTCATTGTGCCAGAAGAGTGTTAAAGCATTATGATCAGAATTAAAGCCAAGGCCTTCTTTTGATACGTCATTTGCGCAGATCATATCGAGGTTTTTGTTCTTTAATTTACCTTGAGCATAGCTTGCAACATCTTGAGTTTCTGCCGCAAAGCCAACGGTATAAGGGCGGTTTTCGCTAAGCGCAGCGACATTAGCGATGACATCTGGGTTCTTAACTAAAGTGAGGGTCAGTTCATCACCTTGCTTTTTCATCTTTTGCTCATGAATTGCAGCTGCACGGTAATCAGCCACTGCTGCACAGCCGATAAAAGCATCCGATTGCGCGGCCAGTTCCATTGAGGCGGTAAGTAATTGCTCAGCACTTTCTATATTAGTAAGCAGGGCATTAGCAGGTGCTTTAATTGTTACGGGGCCTGAAATCAGATTTACCTTTGCACCTAGCGCAAGTGCAGCTTCTGCAAGGGCATAACCCATTTTGCCTGAGCTGTGGTTAGAGATATAACGAACCGGGTCGAGGGCTTCTCGGGTTGGTCCTGCAGTAATCGTGATGGTTTTGCCTGCAAGTAATGGCTCTACTTCAGGTTGTGTACAAAGCGCGACTAACTCATGAGGCTCTAACATGCGTCCTGCGCCTACATCACCACAGGCTTGCTCGCCTTTACCTGGGCCCCAAATAGCCACGCCACGCTCGTTAAGTATGGCAAGGTTTGCTTGTGTAGCAGGGTGGGCATACATTTGTTGATTCATGGCAGGTGCAACCGCCACTTTTGCAGGGGTAGCCAGTAGTAGGGTCGTCAGTAAGTCATCTGCAATACCCATGGCCATTTTCGCTAAAATATTACTGGTTGCAGGGGCGACTAAAATAAGGTCTGCCCATTTGGCAAATTCGATATGACCCATTGCGGCTTCTGCTGCTGGGTCGAGTAATGAATCAGAAACAATCTCACCGCTTACCGCTTGCATAGTCAAAGGAGTAATAAAGTGTTTGGCTGAGTCGGTCATGACGACTTTTACTTCACAGCCTTGATCTTTTAAACGGCGAACAAGTTCTGCGCATTTATAGGCTGCAATACCACCACTCATACCTAACAGGATTTTTTTATTTACTGATTTTGTCATTACGTGAAATTTAACCTTTGTCGATATGGGCTAACGATAGCAAATCTTTACCGATAGCATGAAGTTTTCTTTTCTACAGACAGGAAAAAACTAAATTTTATAGTACAGTTTAATATATGGAATAGTTGTTTTAAGGATGAAGCAATGCCATTAACCGATTTACCTTTATCAGCAAGGCCGCGGGAGAAGTTACTTGCCCAAGGTGCCAAAGCACTCTCAGATGCAGAGTTATTAGCAATATTCTTACGAACCGGTGTGCCGGGCATGAATGCCATTGAACTGGCTGAGCATCTGCTCGATATTAATAGTACGCTGCATGACTTATTTAATGCATCTGAACAAGAGTTTTGCGCTCAAAAGGGTTTAGGGGCTGCTAAGTATGTGCAGCTTCAAGCAGTGCTTGAATTAAGCCGGCGCTATATGCTTGAGCAATGTAAGCGCGAGGCGTTATTTACTTCGCCACAAGCCGTGTATGACTATTTAACTATTCAGTTACGTGGCTTACAGCAGGAAGTATTTATGGTGCTGTACTTAGATAGTCAAAACCAGTTGATTAAAGACGAAGTACTTTTTTACGGCACTATTAATGCCGCGTCTGTGTACCCCCGTGAAGTGGTTAAAGCAGCGCTGCGTAATAATGCGGCGGCATTAATACTTGCTCATAACCACCCAAGTGGGGTGGCTGAGCCTAGTCAGGCCGATAAATTGATCACCACTAAATTGCAGCAAGCTTTAGCCTTAGTCGATATAAATGTGCTGGATCACATCATAGTGGGTGGTGAAAATTGTGTTTCGTTTGCCGAAAGAGGGCTTATATAGAGCCAACTGTATTAGAGAGTGTGTTAAAAATGAGCAGTTTAGGGCGATTTTAGAAATTAGTTTAATTTAAATGCAGTTTTTACTTTCCCTAAGGGCATTCGATCTTTATAATTAGCCGCTATCAAATTTACACATGAGCTGATTGGATAAGATCTGTTACTTGATCTTTGCCTGTATAAGCTGTATAAAGAGCGCCCTTCGATTTATCCCGGGGCACAAATACTGGCCTAAGGGAAAATTAAGCTCGAGCGAAGTTATTGGAGATATATAGACATGTCTAAAGTATGTCAAGTTACAGGTAAGCGTCCAGCGGTTGGTAATCACCGTTCACACGCGAGAAACGCGACTAAACGTCGTTTCCTACCTAACCTACAAACTCACCGTTTTTGGGTTGAAAGTGAAAAACGTTTTGTAACACTACGCACTACTACTAAAGGTATGCGTATTATCGATAAAAAAGGCATCGACGCGGTTCTTACAGAAATCCGTGCTCGTGGCGAAAAAGTTTAAGGAACTGAATCATGCGCGATAAGATCCGTTTAGTTTCAACTGCTGGTACTGGTTTTTTCTACACTACCGACAAGAACAAGCGTAACATGCCTGAAAAAATGGAAATCAAAAAATACGATCCTAAAGCTCGTAAACACGTGATTTTCAAAGAAGCTAAAATCAAGTAATTTTAGTTTTCAGAATTCAAAAACCCAGCCTCGGCTGGGTTTTTTGTTTTTAGCGCTTAGAAATTATTATTAGAGCACAATAATCTAGCTTGGCTTGCTGTTTTATCTTGCTTAATTATCATTCTAAGCGTAAAATGCGCGCTCATTTCGGCTTATTAAATTTAATTCCTTGCCTTAAACCGACTGGCCGAAACGGTAGAAGGCTCTATTAACCGTAAGGAATATCCATGCGTCATTACGAAATCGTATTCATGGTTCACCCTGATCAGAGTGAGCAAGTACCTGGTATGATCGAACGTTATACTGGTTCTATCACTGAAGCTGGTGGTACTATCCACCGTCTTGAAGACTGGGGCCGTCGTCAATTGGCTTACCCAATCGACAAGCTTCACAAAGCTCATTATGTTCTTATGAACGTTGAAGCACCTACTGAAGTAATCAGCGAGCTAGAAACTACTTTCCGCTACAACGATGCAGTGCTTCGTAACTTAGTTATGCGTACTAAAGACGCTGTAACTGAAGCATCTCCTCTTGCGAAAGAAGAGAAGAAAGAAGCACCAGCTGCTTAATCGTTTTGAGTTCAAGCATGGCGCTTGCAGTTGAGACAAAAAGATGAGCCAACCGCTTAATCCTTATATGAATCAGCTGACACTATCTGGGGTTGTTTGTAAAACACCTAAATATAGTCAAAGCCCTGCTGGTATACCGCATTGTATTTTTGTTCTTGAACATAAATCGATGCAAGTTGAAGCAGACCTTAACCGTAATAGTTATGTCAGGCTTCAAGTTGTTGCCAGCGGCACGCCAATGCAACAACAAACTCAACAATTGCACGTTGGGCAACAAGTGCAAGTGACGGGGTTTTTAAACCGTCACGAGGGCCGAAACGGCTTAAGCCAATTGGTCTTGCATGCTCAACATATAGAAAGAATTTTTTGAGGAATTTTACTCATGGCACGTTATTTCAGACGTCGTAAGTTCTGCCGCTTCAAAGCGGAAGGCGTACAACAAATCGATTATAAAGATCTAGCTACTCTTAGAAACTATGTTACAGAAAGTGGCAAAATCGTACCTAGCCGTATCACAGGTACTAGCGCTAAATATCAGCGTCAGCTAGCAACTGCTATCAAGCGTGCTCGCTACTTAGCCCTTCTTCCATACACTGACTTACATAAGTAAGCAGCGGATTAACAGTTTTTAAAAGGTGTAGAGACATGCAAGTTATTCTACTAGACAAGATCGCAAACCTAGGTGGCCTAGGTGACCAGGTTGTAGTTAAATCTGGCTTCGCACGTAACTTCCTTTTCCCACAAGGTAAGGCAGTTCCTGCAACTAAAGCTAACATCGAAACTTTCGAAGCACGTCGTGCTGATTTAGAAGCTAAGATCGCTGAAGATCTAGCTGCTGCTCAAGCTCGCGCTGACAAGTTAGAAGCATTAGCTGAAGTTACACTAGTTTCTAAAGCTGGTGACGAAGGCAAGTTATTCGGTTCTATCGGTACTCGCGACATCGCTGAAGCTATTTCAGCTGTTGGCGTTGAAGTTGCTAAATCAGAAGTTCGTTTACCTCTAGGTACTATCCGTGAGACTGGCGAATTTGACGTAGCAATCGCAGTACACTCAGACGTATCGGCTACTATCAAAGTAATCGTTATCGCTGAAGCTTAATAGCAATATTAAGTAAAAAAAGCCGCACTTAGGTGCGGCTTTTTTGTGCCTGAAATTTATAAATTGTAGCATTTTGTACCGCTATTGCTTCTTCAGTTGTCATCCAATAGTATTGGTTTCTATATTTTAAACATACAAATGCTAATCCTATAATCTTACCTATTTCACAAACATACGTTCTTTTTTCTTAATTTTATTTTTCTTATTAGTATAATCGAATGAGTAAAAGTAAATTGGTTAAAATTGACACTGACAACGCTGTCATTTATATTGTGCTGGTTAAAAAGTATTAAGGGGTTGAGGTTGAAAAGTGCATTAGTACCACATGGAATAGGTAAACAAACAGGATTTACATTAGTAGAAATTCTTATCGTGATCGCTATTTTAGGGATTCTGTATAGCGTAGCACTGCCTGCTTACACTGAGCACATGCAACGTAGTCGCCGTGCTGATATTCAACAAGAGTTACTGCAATACAGCGCCAGTCTTGAACGAATTTATTCACGAAATGGCGGCTACCCCAATGCATTTGCAACTCAAAATACTGACTATTACACCCTTACTTACACAGCAACAGATAAAGTATCAGGTGCTGTAAGCGATTTTAAAAATCGTGGCTACAGTTTAAAAGCCGCTCCTAAATCGGGTTCGGCGCAAGCGAGTGATCGCTGTGGTGACTTAACCGTTAAACATGATGGTAGTTATAGCGCTTCATTTAGTGATTGCTGGGAGTAACACAATTGCGTCGAATTGCAGGGTTTACCTTAATTGAGTTAATGGTTGTGCTGAGTGTTATTGGCATTATGGCAGCCCTTGCTTTCCCGTCTTTTAGTCAGCAAATTTTGCAAGATCGCGTCGTAACTACTGCAAATCAATTAAATAGTGCTTATAAATTTGCACGCAGTGAAGCGGTCAAACGCGACAAACCTATTAACCTAGTTGTTAGTAATAATAGTTGGCAAGTGACCCTCAACGAGGGCGGCGTAGACACGGTTTTAAAAGAATTTTCGGTCACAAAAAGCGGCGTTGCCGTCAATTTAGTCGCATTGGCCATTAGTGCCAGTGGCGAAGTTGATAAACAAGCTGAAATTTTAGTGAAAGATGAGCACACAAATACCACTGATTACGTGATGTGTGTGCTTAAAAGTGGCCAAAACTGGTTAGTAGAAAATTCACAGCGAGGATGTGCATGAATAAGCAGGCAGGCTTTTCATTATTAGAAGTGATGATTTCAGTGGTGATCGCTGGCATCGCATTATTAGGCTTGGCGGCAGCGCAGCTAAAATCGCTGCAATATGCAACCAATAGTTTTGATTACACTGTGTCACTTATTCAAGGGCAAAACACCATTGAGCGTTTGTGGCCACGCATTTGTGAAATTCAAAAAACTAATACCGCACTTTTTCAAGACGCGACATTTAGAGCTTCGCTCGCGCCACAAGTGAGTGATTATCAGCTGACGATCCCAGCTACTTACAGTGATGACATGCAAATTAATGTAGCTTGGGTTGATAAACGCATGACAGACAATGCAGAAAATCAAATTAGTCTAAATGCCAGTTTTCCTGATTTAACGGCGGTGTGCTCATGAACAAACGCGTTCAGGGTTTTACCTTAGTTGAACTGATGGTGGCATTGGCAGCTGGCGCTTTTTTATTAGCGGGCGTGAGCTTGTCTTACTCGGCGATTAAAAGCACCATTGAGGTGAGTAAAGAGCTGGAAAACGCTCAAGAAGTGATTCGCTATACCAGTAAAGTATTCAACCGCAGCATAAAGCAGACACAACTAACACCCTCCATCAGTGCAGATAAAAGCACTATTATCATTACTCAACCTAGCGGTGTGATTGCTTGTGATGGCTCTGCGACAACTGCGCAGGTAGTTGAAGTATATAGCTTAAATGGTAGCAACTTAATGTGTTCACTCGATGGTGCTGCCTCAGAGCGATTACTGACAGGAATCGAAGCTTTGTCATTTGATATCGCCGGTGAGCTTGTCACAGTCACTGTAAAGCCAAATGATTTACCAGCTCAGTTCGGTAATGGTATTAACATTGATATTGCCTTAACTAATGCAATATTAGTCAAAGCATACGGAGCTGGCAGTGTATAACAAGCAAAATGGTTTTACCCTAATTACAGTGTTGATCTTGACCAGTATGGCTAGCATAGTGGTGCTTAGTTCGCTACGTGAAAACGTTGTTCAAGAACGTTTAAGTGGCAACTTTCAAAAGAAATTAAACAGCCGCTTAATGGCTGAAAAAGGTGTGTTTGAACAAGCTAAGTTACTGCAACAAACCTTGAATGATGAAGGTGTATTAGCGGTTGAAGATTTGATCAGTAAAACCAGTAACGCATCGGGCTCTGGTGTTATTGCTGATGATGCCATTTTTAATGCCAGTTTAAGTCAAAACGCTGCTGGTGAGCTTGAAATTGCAAGCTTGGGGCAACGATTTGATGGTGACGCGCAAAGTAACTTAGTCGCCCGTTTTGCAGTACAAGGCGCGAAAGGTAGTTCTGTTTTCACTAATGCGATGGTGGGCTGTAAGGGAGTCGATTTATCGGGCAGTGGTAGTATCGACAGCTATGATTCGAGTAAAGGCACCTACGAAGAAACAAAGTCGAATGATGGTGATGTTTCAACCATTGCTGGCGATTCAGATGTAGTGCTATCGGGTCATTCACCGATAAAGGGCGATGTAAAAGCGACCGGAGTTATTTACTTAAATGGCTCATCACCAATTATTGGTAATATCCATTCGAACTCCGGTGTTTATATCTCTCCTGGCAGTGGTTTACGTGTAGACGGTAATGTCTATACCCGTGGTTATTATACCCATCGTGGCGGGACTGTTTCGGGGGTTGTGCGAGCCAATGGTGATGCAAAAATGCAGTGGTCAACATTCATCACGAATAGCCAAGGCGAAGCGTTGGATATTATGTATGGCGGTTCAGGCGATTTTAAAGATACCAGCAATAACCAGCAAGATGGTGTGCATTATAGTGATCGTAAATTTAACGTGAACCCGAATGTTGAACCGGTAACTGTAGCCGATCCAGCTGCACCTGATTATGACCCTACAAACCCAGATACCAGTTGCGACCCGTTAATTTTGCCAGAGAAAATGACAGGCATAACAGATCAAGTAAGCAGTTACAGCTCTATTTCTGTAGGTCCTACGCAACAATTTAAGCTTAATACTGAAAAGGGCTATTTTAGTAGCGGTGGTAGCCAAGTTATTATGCCAAGCCTTGCTGATGTTTTCTTGTTTAATTCTAAAGCGCAAAACCAAGCTAATGGTAGCAATAGCAAAGAGTATATTTTTGCAGTTGATAGACTCAAAATGACCAGTGACGGCAAAATGGAAGTTTCTGGTGGTGATGTTATTTTACTGATTGATGGTGACTTTTCGATGGCGGGGAGCACAACACTGACTATTAAAAAAGACAGTAGTTTAACTGTGTTATTAACCGGAAAAGTCAATATTGGCGCAGGCGCAAAAGTTATTACTGAGCAAGAAGGATTAACTACTAGTGGTCATCCGTCGTTATCATTCTACTCATCATTTAATGGTGTAAATGGCGTGCAATTTAGCGGTGCTGCGAATTTATATGCGGCTATTTATGCCCCTTTGACAACGGTGAAGCTATCGGGAAGTGGTGAGCTATTTGGTAGTGTACGTGGCTCTACAATTACCGCAACAGGGGGCAGTGGTGCTCACTATGATGCGGGTTTATTACAAGTACAAAATGGCGGCACGCCTGCTTCTTCGGCACGTATCGTATTTTTAGGTTGGAGCTACAAAACCGCAGAAACAACTGAAGAAGAAAGCGAAGCATCACCTGCCGAATAACGCAAATCCCCAAATAAAATTGTGTAAGCTCAATTATTTGTAGCTTACACAAAAAAATTTAATTTCATTTAAACCTTTTGAATCCCTCCTTACGTCTAATACACTAAATTCACAACAATAATCATAAAGGACAACATCCAGGATGTTGATAGATGCAGAACAAGCGTTCGCCCAGCAAAGTGAGCATGCCTTGATAGAGCGCGTAAAAAGCGGTGATCAAGCAGCCTATGCAACACTTTATGAGTTGCATGTGAAGCGGGTTTATAGCCTATGTTTGCGATTGCTTGCAGACAAAGAGCACGCCGAAGATGCAACACAAGAAGTGTTTGTACAGTTGTGGCACAAAATCGCGAACTTTGATGGACGCTCACAATTTTCGACTTGGTTACACAGTGTTACCAGCAATATTGCGATTAGCTACATTCGCAAACATAAAAGCTGGTTTCAAAAAGTAGTGAGTTTTGAACAAAGCGGTATGGATGAGCAAAGCGCAGCAGATTGCGACGGCTTTAACGGCCTCGACAAATTAGTACTGAGACTACCTGAGCGAGCACGTATGGTGTTTGTACTCCATGCAATTGAAGGTTGTCGCCATGAAGAGATAGCAAGCATGCTTGATATGGCGGTCGGTTCAAGTAAATCGCAATTTCACCGTGCAAGGCAGTTATTAAAAGAGTGGTATGAAAATGAGTAAGCCAGAATTTGAACAATTTTTAAATGACTCGCTTAACCAGCAGCAAGATATTAGCCCAGACAAAGATCTCTGGCCCGGTGTTGAGCGAGCAATTGCAACAGGGCAACCAGAGCAAACTGAGAAGCCAAACCATGGCTGGAATAAACTCGCTGCAGTTGCCGCTTGTTGTATTGCCGCACTATTGACCGTACAGCTTTTTGTTGGCCAAGGTGAGCCAAATAGCATGATGGCAATGAGCGATTATTTTACTAAGCAAAAGCAAGGCTTGTTGGTGCAGTATCAAAATCAACCTGCGTTAACCGATAACTGGCAGCAACAACTAAAAGAGTTAGAAGAAGCCGAAAGTGCCATAAAGCAAGCACTTGAGAATGAACCTGAAAACCCAGCTTTATTACAAATGCTGTCGCAGGTTTATCAGCAACAACTGGACTTAATTAACAAGGTGCATGCACCGAAGTGGCAAACGATTTAGGAGTGACAATTATGAAATTACTAGCCTTAACTTTAGGATTACTGCCACTGATGGCAATGGCAGGACAAACCATTAATGAACAAATTGATGTACCTGCAAATAAACGCATTTTTATTGAAAACCAACGTGGTGATGTACGCATTGAAGGGTGGGATAAACCACAACTTAAAATCGAAGGTGAGCTTGACGATAAAGCACAAGGCTATCGTTTAGAGGTTGAAGGCAGCCGTGTTGAATTTATCGTAAAAATGCCGCGTAACTTAGGAGGCTGGAATAGTGGTGACGGTTCTCGTTTAACCATTTACATGCCAAAAAGCAGTGAGCTTGAATTTGCTGGGGTGAATGTCACAGTTAGTGCTAAAGAGCTTGAAGCGGGCGCAGAGATTGATACCGTCAACGGTGATATCACAGTGCAAGATATTCGCGGCAACATGAGCTTTGAAACGGTCAATGGCGATGTAAATGCCCACGACTTAAACGGTGATATTCGCTTTGAAACCGTTAATGGTGAAATTAACGATAAAAACTCACAAGGTGCTTTACGCTTTACCGCGGTGAATGGCGACATTAAGTCAAAAACCAAAGCACAAGATGTGCGTCTTGAAAACGTAAACGGTGATATCGACTTTGCTTTTGATGCAATTAAAAAGCTGCGCATTAATACCGTAAATGGTGAAGCAGAAGTTCACATCAATAAGCTGCTAGCAGATGCCAATATTCGTTTTGAATCAGTCAGTGGTGATGCCGAGTTTTACTTCCCTGCAGATGTATCGGCAACGTTTGAAATTGAAGCTCACGCTAACGGTAAAATCGTTAATGAGCTTAGTGATGACAGAGCAACGAAGGCGAAATACGGCCCATCTAGCGACTTAGAATTTAGTATTAACGGTGGGGATGCTGATATAGAAATGGATACGATTAGCGGACGCATTGAACTTCGTAAACAGAAATAACGATTGCAGTTCACTCAATTACAATATTTCACTCAATTACAATAAAGCGGGAAGACTTCCCTCTCATACCAATCGTGTTAAGTTGTTGGTCTTAAATAGCGACAGATAAATGAAGTGATAACAAGGCAGAAATTTTGACATGTAGTTACTCTACTTTAGACATTTCTAACGCAGTTAGCGCTTTATTTAGCACGCTAGAATGACCAAATATTTAAGTCGATTGGTATTAACTATTTGCACAGCCTTAGCAAGTAGATAGAATAGAGCCATTCAATTTTAGTTTTGTGATGTTATGGCCAAACCAGATAAGCAAGTCGATACGTTAAAAGTCCCTCCCCATTCAATTGAAGCTGAGCAATCTGTTTTAGGTGGTTTAATGCTTGATAATCAAGCGTTTGACCGTGTTGCTGAGTTAGTGGTTGCACAGGATTTTTATACCCGCACCCATAAGCTCATTTTTGAAGCAATGGTGAATCTTGCTGAAGGGGGTGATCCAATCGATTTGATCACTATTTCTGAGAGCTTAGAGAAAAACAATCAGTTAAGTAGTGTTGGTGGTTTTGCCTACCTTGCTGAAATTGCCAAGAACACGCCAAGTGCGGCGAACATTGATGCTTACGCGAATATCGTACGAGAGCGTGCTGTTATTCGTGAAATGATTGGTGTTGCAAACGAAATTGCAGAAGCTGGCTTTAGCCCCGAGGGGCGTACTAGTCATGACCTGCTCGATTTTGCTGAAAGTAAAGTATTCAAAATTGCTGAGCAGCGTAGTAAAAGCACTGAAGGCCCACAAAACTTACACAGTATCTTAGAAAAAACCGTTGATAAGATTGAAGAGCTTTATCAGTCGCCACAAGATGGTGTGACAGGTGTAAGTACCGGCTATACCGATCTGGATAAAATGACGGCGGGTATGCAGCCTTCTGACCTTATTATTGTGGCGGCACGTCCATCGATGGGTAAAACAACCTTTGCGATGAACTTAGCCGAACACGCCGCCATGACGCAAGACAAGCCTGTACTTATTTACTCATTAGAGATGCCTTCAGAGCAAATCATGATGAGGATGCTGGCATCGCTAGGTCGTATTAACCAAACTAAGGTGCGTACCGGTCAGCTAGATGATGACGATTGGGCGCGTCTGTCGTCAACCATGGGTTTGTTGATGGAAAAAGGTAAAATGTATGTCGATGATGCATCAGGCCTAACACCAACAGATGTGCGTTCGCGTGCACGTCGTATTGCCCGCGACCATGGCGGTATTAGTATGATCATGGTCGATTACTTGCAGCTAATGCGTGTGCCAAGCTTGTCGGATAACCGTACTTTAGAGATCGCTGAAATCTCTCGTTCATTAAAAGCACTGGCAAAAGAACTGCAGTGTCCGGTTATTGCACTATCGCAGCTTAACCGTACCCTAGAGCAACGTGCCGATAAACGCCCAATCAACTCCGACTTACGTGAATCAGGCTCAATCGAGCAGGATGCCGACTTAATCATGTTTATTTACCGTGATGAAGTGTATAACGAAGACAGTGCAGAAAAAGGCGTGGCCGAAATCATCATAGGTAAGCAACGTAACGGCCCAATCGGTAAAGTACGTTTAACCTTCCAAGGTCAATTCTCGCGTTTTGATAACTACGCGGGTCCAGCCATGGACGACGAATACTAATGCGCTTAGCCATTGCCGAAATCAACCTACAAGCACTTGCTCATAATTTAGCGCAAGTGAAGCGCTTTGCGCCTGGTTGCAAAGTAATGGCGGTGCTTAAAGCCAATGCTTATGGTCATGGCTTAGTTAAAATTGCTCAATACTTAAATGATGCCGACGCATTTGCGGTTGCGCGAATAGACGAAGCGTTAGCGCTACGTGCAGGTGGACTGACAAAACCGATTGTACTGCTTGAGGGTTTTTTTCATCAAGATGATTTACCTATCTTGCTTGCCAATAACTTTCAAACCATTATTCATGATGAAAATCAGCTCGCAACGCTTGAAAACACAAGCCTTGATGCACCAATTGCATGCTGGTTAAAGGTGAATACGGGGATGCATCGATTGGGTATTGCGCCATCGCAATTTGAGTCTTTCTACAGTCGCTTAAAAGCAAGCCAGAATGCCCGTGATGACATTAAGTTAATGACGCATTTCTCGTGCGCCGATGACATCAATGATGAAAAAACCGCTCAGCAAATTGCCTTATTTAATTCATTGGCAGATGGCAAAAACGAACAGCATTGCCTTGCAAATTCTGCTGGCATTATTGCTTGGCCAAAAGGCCATGGTGAGTGGATACGCCCTGGCTTGATGCTTTATGGCGTATCACCGATGCTTAATGGTGTAGGGCAACAGCACGGATTAGAGCCTGTTATGCGTTTAACAACGCGAGTTATCGCGATACGCGATGTTGATGCCGATCAGTGTGTTGGCTATGGCGGACGCTGGCATAGCGATAAACCGACTAAGCTTGCGGTGGTTGCGATGGGCTATGGGGATGGTTATCCACGCCATGCCGAGCAGGGCACGCCTGTGGTTATCAAATCACAACGCTATGGTATTGTTGGTAGTGTGGCGATGGATATGATCACGGTGGATATTGGTGATAACCGCGACAACATAAAAGTGGGTGATGAGGTGATCATGTGGGGGCCAGAGCTTCCCGTTGAAGAGATTGCCCAGTGCGCAACAACTATTCCTTACGAATTACTCTGTAATATCACCCCACGAGTCAGCTACGAGTATCAAGAGTAACTTTGTTACTCTTTAATAAAATATACGTCACTGAAACCCATTCGTGCGAATTCTTGGTCACGAAAGTTACGTACTGCTGCAGAGCCTTTTGAAGTCATTTCGACCTGTTGTTCCATCTTTAAATAATTGGTTAAATCAATGCCTTCAGCCGCTGCGATCGCATGGTACATATCGCGGTATTTATCTTTTGCAAAATTGATTTCGCGAGGCTGGTTTTTAAATTTGTAAGTGATGCGGCGTGCCATAATGAATCCTCAATGTTTATCGGGGCTGATTTTACACTAAAAAATAACCATAGCCATGACTTGTTAGTACAAGCGGGTTACAATGCAATACTTTTTAAAGACTCGGTAACTCATAATGAAACTTTCAGTAGAGATCAGTAAGTACCCACTACATCAAGACTACATTCCGTTTATCAAAGGTTTTATTGACCGTGTAAACAGTTATGAAGGGCTTAAAGTGATCACCAACACCTTATCTACTCAGATTTTTGGTGACTATGATTTAGTGATGTCTGTACTTAATACTGAAATCAAACGTTCTTATGAAGAGTTTGGTAAAGCTATTTTCGTCTGTAAATTCTTACATGGTGACTTGTCGCCTAGCGAAGACTAAAGCCAACAGTAGCGCGTGTTATGGAATTTTTAAACGAAACCTTCTCAGGCTTTACTGCCATGTCGCATTGGGAATATATTGCCGTTGCTTTATCGGTGGCGTATTTGCTGTTAGCGATTAAAGAAAGCTTATGGTGTTGGCCTGCCGCGTTTGTAAGCACCTTTATTTATACCGTAATGTACTGGAATGGCGCACTGTTGATGGAGTCGCTCCTGAATTTTTACTACATGTATATGGCGGTATATGGTTGGGTCGTTTGGCGCAGGGGCATGGACAATAAAGATCATCTGCCCATTATTTCATGGTCGTTAAAGCGCCATGCGGTGATTTTGCTTGCCACCTCACTGGCCTCAGTTGCCATTGGTTTTGTGATGACCAATTACACTCACGCTGATTTTGCTTATCTAGACAGCTTTACCACCTGTTTTGCGGTGGTGACAACCTACCTTGTTGCCAAGAAGGTGCTGGAAAACTGGTTGTACTGGATTGTAATTGATGCAGCATCTATGTATCTGTACTTTGAAAAAGGGTATTACCCAACCTTAGTACTTTTCGTGTTTTACACCATTATGGCCGCATGGGGCTTTAAAACTTGGTATGAAGAATACGAGCAGCATCAGGCTAAGCCGCTTGCACAGCTATAGATGAAAACTGAGCAACAAATTCACGCGCTTTTTACGCGCTTCAACTCACGTTTAGTTATCACCTCAATCAGTCCACTGGTTGAGGGGTTAAGCAATGATAACTACCTAGTAAAAACAGCAAGCCAAGATTTTTTGGTTAAGCACTATCGCGACCACTGGCCGGCGATTGGTCTTGCAGCGCAAGCGCATTTTGCAAAGCAAAGCTGCTGCCCAGCCCCACTTTGGTTAGAACAAGCAACCGACACGGCTATTTTCGAATACGTGGCAGGTAGTATTGCCAGCGGTGAATTTTGTAGTAGCTTATTGCCCGACTTAGTTAATTTACACCGTTACCCTGTGCTAACCGAGCCGATGAATATTGCTTATGAAATTAACTTCTACCAGCAAACAGCGCGGTACCAGCAACATGCTGAGCTAATTAAACAGTCACTGGCTTATATTGCTTCTACGCCTAAAGACATGGGCTTTTGTCATAATGATTTAGTGAAAGAAAATATCATTGTGAATGAGACGGGTATGTTTTTAATCGACTTTGAATATGCCAATAGCAACGATGTTTACTTTGACTTAGCTGCGCTGGTGGTGAGCTTTGCGTTAAATGATGAGCAGCAACTGGCGTTACTTAAACATTACCAAGCGTTAGTGTGCGAACATCACGAGTTTTACTTATCAGTTGAAAAGCTCGCGGCATTTCATGCGCTGTTTTTACTTTTATGTATTTGTTGGTATGAACAACGTGGTGCGATGGATAAAGTGGCGCCACTGCTAACACAGCTTAACCACTTCATAGAAAAAGCTAAAAATTAAAGACCGCCAATTCGCTCAGCAAGTTCTTTATATTTTTTTACATCTTCTTGTTCAAACAAAGGCTCCCCTTTGTCATCTTGTGATTTCGAGATCAGTAAATGTTCGCGAGCAAGGCGCTTTACGCGTTCAACTTTCACACCCAAAAATTCCGCGACTTGCTCTGTAGACATTAAACTCATGATCAAATTCCCCTTACATGGCAATACTGCCACCTTGTTATTAATTTTATTAAGTATACGTTAATACCTTGGTTCTGCACGAAAGTGAAGTGTTTTAATGCAAATTGCTGAATTTGTGTGCATATAAAGGCCTTGATGCTAGCATTTAGCGCAAGATGCCATTATCATTGCCGGGTTGTCATGCTGATATCGCGAGTCAGTATTGATAACGACAAATGTGCTCTCGTGGTGAAATGGATATCACGTGGCCCTCCGGAGGCTAAGTTGCAGGTTCGATCCCTGCCGAGAGCGCCATTTGCTCTTCACTTTAATATCTTCTAAGCTCGATTAATTCCTCAAATAATTCCAAAAAGCTAATGACTTATCAACCTATCGCCTGTGGCGACTACGATAAATATGAATTATGGTGCATGCATAACTCTTTATTACGCATTACCTTAGAATCTGGTGAGCAGTTAGAAGGAAAAGCTGAGACCCTCAAAATACTCAACTCCGATGGCGAGCACCTGATTTTGGCAACAAAAAAAGGCGAACATGCCGTCCGCCTTGATTTAATTAAAAAGGTTGTCGAGCTATAGCCATTTTTTATTTTTAAAGTAAATGCCAATCCCAACGGTTAGCACCACCAAGAAAATAATAAACAAGCTAAATGCGTAAGGGCTTTCAGTGCCCGGAATACCGCCTACGTTTACACCTAATAAGCCTGTTAAGAAGCCAAGTGGTAAAAACAGTGCAGCAACCACCGACATCACATACATGCGCTGATTTAGTTGCTCAGATACTTGGCTAGTAATTGCTTGTTGAATAATTTGCGCGCGTTCAATTGAGCTATCTAGCTCTTCTAAATAACGGATCAACATATTAGTTGTTTCGTTTAAGCGTGCCTTATCGTCTTCATCTAACCACTTATACTTGTTGTTTAACAAAGTAATAAGTGCTTCTTTTTGTGGCCGTAGATAACGTTTTAACGCGATTGTCTGGCGGCGAATTTGTGCTAATGATTGATGATCAAAGCCTTTGTTTGGTTCATCAATTTCATCTTCAAATCCATCGAGTGTGTCATCTAAACTGTCGATAACAGCTTGCATACGCGAGGTTAGGTTTTGCGCTAATTGGCACACTAACTCAGAAATTGTGCAAGGACCATTGCTGCCATCGAACGATTCAACAATATCTTGCACCGATAATAAACGGCGCTTACGTGTTGTGACCACAATGTTTTCGTTAATAAACAAGCGTAGCGAGACCATGTCTTCTGGACTTTGCGCTGGGTTTAAGTTAACTCCACGTAAAAACAGCATATTACCATTAGTGACTTTACTTAAACGCGGGCGTGTTTCATCGGCAATCAGCGACTCAAGTTCGTAATCAGTTAATAAATTACTTTGCTCAAGCCATTCAACGGCTTCAGCTTGACTGTAGTCCATGTGCACCCAAAGTTTTCCGTGTTCGGGTTGCCAATTTTGCAGCTCAGTACTATTTTCAATAGCACGTGCGCCGCCTTGTTCGTCTAAAATTAAGACATGAAGTAACCCATTGATCATATTGAACTCTCGTTTTACAAATAGTGGGATATAGTTGATTATAGTTTAGCCTACGTCAATTAAATCGATTTATCGAGGGGATAAATATATTTCGTTGGTGTTTCTAGCTCTGTAGCGTATAAGACACTTTTTTATAGAGGGCACATTAATGAGCGCAAAAATTATTGTTGGCTGGCGAGAATGGCTTGGCCTGCCTGAACTGGGAATAGAAAAAATCAAAGCAAAAGTTGATACCGGAGCAAGAACTTCATGTATTCATGCTTTTGACATTGAGGAATTTTCAGAAAATGGCGAAGCATGGGTGAAATTTACTACCCATCCTCTACAAGACGATGTAGAAACAACGGTAGAGTGTCGCGCCAAAGTAGTTGAGCGTAAGTATGTGACCAGTTCAAGCGGTCAGCGTGAGCTACGCTACTTTATTGAAACAAAATTAGTCGCAGGAACCCAAAGCTGGCCTGTAAGGGTGACTTTAAGTAACCGTTCAACAATGAAGTTTAGAATGTTGTTAGGGCGTACAGCAATGGAAAATCGCATAGTCGTTGATCCGGCTTTATCTCATTTATTATAGGAAAAGGACTTATCACACGTTGTTACGTGTATGAGTTTATCAGTTAAGGTTTTTAACTATGAAACTTGGTATTTTATCTCGCAACCAAAATTTATATTCAACACGTCGCTTAATTGAAGCAGCAGAGCAACGTGGTCACGAAGTGAAAGTAATTGATGCACTTCGTTGTTATATGAACATCAATTCAGAGCAGCCTGAAATCCATTACCGCGGTGAAAATTTAAAAGATTTTGACGCTATCGTACCGCGTATTGGTTCATCAGTGACCTTTTATGGCTGTGCGGTATTACGTCAGTTTGAAATGATGGGGGTATTCCCTGTCAATGAATCAGTGGCGATCACTCGCTCGCGCGATAAGTTACGTTCATTACAGCTACTTTCACGTAAAGGTGTGGGTATGCCAGTAACAGGCTTTGCAAGTAAACCTGATGATGTAAAAGATTTATTAAGCATGGTGGGTGGCACACCAGTGGTTATTAAGCTACTTGAAGGTACCCAAGGTATTGGTGTGGTATTAGCTGAAACACGTAAAGCTGCAGAAAGTGTAATTGAAGCGTTTATGGGCTTAAAAGCCAATATTATGGTGCAAGAGTACATCAAAGAAGCCGGTGGTGCGGATATTCGTTGTTTCGTTTTAGGAGACAAAGTAATTGCTGCGATGAAGCGTCAAGCGCAAGAAGGTGAATTCCGCTCTAATTTACACCGAGGTGGTAGTGCGACATTGGTTCGTATTACTCCAGAAGAAAGAAGAACAGCGGTTGCAGCTGCTAAAGCGATGGGTTTAAACGTAGCGGGTGTTGATTTACTTCGCTCTGCACGTGGTCCATTGGTAATGGAGGTTAACTCATCACCTGGTCTTGAAGGTATTGAAGTTGCAACCGGCAAAGACATTGCAGGCATGATTGTTGAGTTTATTGAAAAAACAGCGGCATCAAAAAGAACTGCAACGCGTGGTAAAGGTTAAGCCTTTACCCATAGGAAAATAAGCGCTCTATTAAAAGGAAAAGTGCGTGGCTAAGGTTAAGAAAAATACACCGTTTTCAATTTTAGGCGATACGGTTGGTGTTGGCGAACGTAAAACATTTGCGATTGAAGCTGCCAAGCTTTACACCCACTCGCCGTTAAATATTCCAATTGAAGTCGTCAATGGTGTGCAGCAAGGGCCTGTATTAATGGTATGTGCTGCAATTCACGGTGATGAGCTCAATGGTGTTGAGGTTGTTAGGCAGTTGCTTGCTAAAATCGATCCAGAGCAATTGCGCGGTACTATTATTGCGGTACCGATTGTGAATGTGTTTGGCTTTATTCACAAGTCACGCTATTTACCAGACCGCCGTGACATGAACCGCAGTTTTCCGGGCTCAACACGAGGCTCGTTAGCAGGGCGAATGGCGAATGCGTTTTTTACTCAGGTGGCAATGCATTGTACGCATATTATTGATTTGCACACGGGTGCAATTCACCGAACTAACTTGCCACAAATTCGTGCCAATTTGAGCGACCCTGCAACGGCGGCTATGGCAAAAGCGTTTGGTACTCCAGCGGTGATTGACGCGTCACTTCGTAATGGCTCATTGCGCAGTGAAGCGGCCAATTTAGGAATACCCGTTATTACCTATGAAGCCGGCGAAGCGCTACGCTTTGACCCAATAGCCATTGCAGCTGGTGTGCAAGGTGTTGACTATGTCATGCGTCATTTAAAAATGGTGCGCGGCAAGCGTGCTAAAAAGCTACCAGAGCCGATTATTGCAAGCTCGACGAGTTGGGTACGCGCTGAAGTTGACGGTATTGTTCGTGCACAAGTATCACTCGGTGAGCGAGTAATGAAAGGGCAGGTTCTAGCTTATATTAGTAGCCCTCTTGGTGATGCTGAGCTTGAGTTACTAGCGCCACGCAGCGGTATTGTCATTGGTCAACAAACCATGCCGCTGGTAAACGAGGGGGATGCCGTATTCCATCTTGCTTACTTTGCTCACGCAAACAGCCTAGTTGAACAACAGCTCGAAAACTTTATTGATGAAATAAGTGATATTGAAGACGAGTTAAAAACCGCAGAATTAAATAACTAATACCCTATTCTGTAATTCAAAAAGCCAAACTACCTGTTTGGCTTTTTTGTATCCGCCTGTCCCCATCTAATACTTGACCTTAGAGCAAGTACAAGTTTTATAGTTTTTTACTTACTTGTCGTAAGAATGACTAAAGGAGCAAAGATGAAAATTTTTCTATTTTATACAGGCTTATGCACGCTTGCTATTTCACTTACGCACGGCTTTTTTACTGAGCAAAGTGTTGTTCACATTGTGTTATTTCACCCTCTAGTCATTTTATTTAGTTTTATATTAATCGCCTATGGAAGCAGAAAAAAAACACCTCTTTAGCAAGCATCTCGTTAACTTTAAGTCGTTACTTTTTTGGACCTAAAATACGTTTTATGGTTGGCGCTTTGGTTGCCGTAGGTGAGTTTTTTAGGACCATCACAGGGCGGGTAACAAAGATGTTGTTTGGGTAAATCACTTTGTGACCATCAACGTGTTCAAGTACCACGTTCATTAGTCCCATTTCGATAATGCGGCCTTCTAAGAAGTTTGCACCGTCAATTACTCTCACCCAAAAGCCAACGCGGCAGTCGTTTTGAATAAACATCAACAAGAAGGCTGTTAGGTTACTTAGTAACGACCAGGCTGCAAAAAGCGCGACACCTAGCATGGCAAAAATGGATGAGCCAAGTACTAGTAAGCCGCGTAGCTCTATACCCCAAAAAACCAATACTAAACACAGCATGACAATGGCAAGAATGATATTGAGCAACAGCTCAGCACGGTATTCACGATGCGGATCAGCTTTGCCTTTAATTGCTTTTAACAGCAGTTTTTTGGTGGTTTTACGAAGCAGCGGGTAAAGCAAAACTGCGATGACAGTCACGATTAAATGATATTGCTCGTTAAAGAATTCGACGAAGTCCAAAAGGGTTCCTAAATTAATATTTTACGTTTCGATTTTAGCTTTTTAGCTAAACAATAACACTACTTTAAAAGGTATTTTTAACCGTTACTAGCCACTGCACAGAGTCGATATCATCATCTTGCTTGTTAATTGGTGCGGCAATATCTAGGTGAATTACCGTACCGGCATTGGCACGGCTTGGCGCTAAGCGAAGGCCCACTCCCACATTTTGCAGCACGTTACCGTTATCGCCATTATCTTTGTTGTTATACCAAGCTCTACCAATATCATAAAACGCGGCACCACCCACTTTAAACAATTGCAGTAAGTCATATTCCCAGTAGTAGCGCTTCTCTAAAGTCACTAAAAAGCTGCGGTCGCCAACTTGGTAGTCAAGCGGGTATCCACGCAGGCCATTCTCCCCACCAATCGTGAGTTGCTTATCAGCTGTGAGATTTTCTGCATATTGTAGGCGGGCTTTGGCATACCAGCTTTGTCTTAGTGTGGTATTGAGGTAATACTGTAACTGCGTGCTGGCAAACAGGTTTTCTACGTCATCGGTTTCTTCATTCCAGTAGCCATCAAGGTCTGCTTTAAAGCGCCACAATTGGTTGTCTCCAGAGTAATGCGCCTTTGATAAAGATAACGAATAAATAGTACGGCTGGCATCGTCGCTAAAGTCTTTACTCGAATAACCGAGTAAGGCGTGGATATTCCAACCGAGGTTTAAATCTTCTGTTCGGTAGATGCTATCGAAATTTCTTACCTTAACGTAATGATCTTCAAACCACTGTGCACTAACATAGGGGTAGTTGAGCGCTCGGTCTTCAGCAATAGGTAAATTCGTTAATGATATGGCCTTGAAAGTATCTTTACGACTTTCTACCCCGAGTTTGATACGCTGAGTCCAGCTATTGCCAAGTTGTGATGAGTGACCAAAGTAAGCACGGTTTAATATGGTCTTTTGCTCAAATTCGCTAACTACATCACCACGGTAGTAAAGAGATTCTCTGCGCTGGTCAGAGTAACTTGTCACACCGTAACTGTAGGGCGTATCGATTGAGAAAAACGGGTAGCTGACATCGAGGTAATGACGTTTACCGTCATCGTTGTCCGAGTATTCTAAACGGCCTTGATAACGGCTAGAGAATATATGTGGATCGTCATACACAAATAGGTAACCTGTGCGATCAGCATCACGGGTGCGGCTAAATGACACTCGTTTACCCCAGCCTAAAAAGTTTGACTCGCGAAAGCCAATACTCGACTCATTCTCACCGCCGCTACGGCTAAAGCTTATTTCTGGTAATAAAGTCCACAGATCGCGCGTAATGACTTTTACATGGACGTTGCCATCACAATCGAGCTTTGCGTTGATACGTGCATCATATAAATAGCCTTGTTTACGCAGTAACCGCTCTGACTCTAGTAATTTACGTGGATTGTAAACATCACCTTCTTCGAACAATAAAACGCTGTGTATTACTTCTGGCTCAGTCGTCATGTGAGCGCGATTGGCAAACCGGAATAAAAAGTTATTTTCTTCTTCTAGCTCAGTGTTAAAGACATTCAGCTGTTCAAGTTCAATAGAGACTATTTTACGGTTATTAGCAGCGTCGGGTAGGGGGTTATCGGCATCGAGTTGGCGGCGTAAGTTATTATCTTGCGATTTAAGCGTGCGCTGGTTTTGACAATAATTATTATCGTCAGTGAATTGCTGTTCTGCATGAACATTGGCTGCTATGCAGATTGGTAATAGTGTTATTAGCCTAGCAACAAAGTGCGACTGCTTAAATCCCATTTACACCCTTAGTTGAGTATGTCCTGTGCAACTACTACATACTAAGCGTGGAAAAAAGTCTAGCTTATTATTGTAATTGCATGACTAAATATTGATAAAGTTGCGGTAAAACTGCACTGGCCTCAATGCCTTCAGCATTGATCCAAATACTTTCACTGTAATGTTCAAAGTTTAGATTAAAACTATGATCTGTAAAGTGAAAGCGTAATTGATGACGATCAGCGCCAGCATCAAAGTCGGCGGTTGTTATTGCTGGAGCGTGTAAGAAAAGGGTTGCCCAAAGTTCAAAGTCTTCGTCGTGTGGAAGCTCACTTGACGTTATGAGAATGATTTCATGCTCAGCATCATAGCTTAGTTCAGTCATAGCAGTCCTAATTAGCGGCAAGATAGTCGCGAATGGTATTTAAAAACGGTGCGCCGTACTTATTGAGCTTAGTGAAACCAACACCCGACACTTTTAAAAACTCACTGTCGTTGGTTGGCATTAACTGCGCCATTTCAGCGAGGGTTTTATCATTGAATACCACATAAGGTGGTACATCATCAGCATCTGCCAACTCTTTACGTAAGGCACGTAATTTTGCAAACAGCTTTTTATCGTAGTTAAACTGAGCAAGTTTATCTTGGTAAACGTGCTTAGCTTGTAGGCGAGGTTCAGCAAGTTGCAGTGCATACTCACTTTTAAGCACCGCACGGGCGGCTTCGGTTAAGCGTAATGAAGAGCCTTGGGTAATATCTTGGCTTAATAACCCTTGATGGATAAGCTGCCTTAAAATACTTAGCCAGAACTCCACACTATGCTCTTTTCCTATGCCATAGGTGCTTAGCTGGTGGTGATTGTTATCACGAATACGGCTAGTGTTTGCGCCGCGCAGTAACTCAACAATATAGCCAATACCAAAACGTTGTTCTGCACGATACACACACGAGAGAGCTTGTTGCGCGACAAGTGTGCCATCAAAGCTAGTCGGTGGGTTTAAGCAAATATCACAGTTACCACAGGTTTCGCGCTTATATTCACTAAAGTAATTTAGCAAAATTTGTCTGCGGCATGTTTGTGCTTCGGCAAAGCTGGCCATAGCATTAAAGCGCTGTTCTTCAACACGACGCCGTTGCTCGTCTTCAATATCTTCAAAAAAGCGGCGTACGCGACCAATATCGGCCGGATCAAAATACATTATCGCTTCTGCAGCCAGACCATCACGACCTGCACGACCGGTCTCTTGGTAGTAAGCCTCAATGCTTTTTGGAATATCGTAATGCACCACAAAACGTACGTTTGGTTTATTAATCCCCATGCCAAAGGCAACGGTCGCAACCACAATTTGAATATCGTCACGTGCAAAGGCCGATTGCACAAATTGGCGTTGTTCATTGCTCATACCTGCATGGTAGGCGGCGGCATTAAACCCTGCGTCAGCAAGTTTTTCGGCTACATCATCAACCCGTTTTCGGCTGGTGCAATAAATAATGCCGCTTTGATTTTGCTGCTCTTTTAAATATCGAAGCAGCTGTACCATAGGTTTGAATTTTTCTTCTATGGTGTAACGAATGTTAGGTCTATCGAAGCTACCAGTGTGCACGTAAGGGTGGTTAAGCTGAAGCTGTTCAATAATATCGTAACGAGTTGCTTTATCTGCCGTTGCTGTAAGGGCCATCATGGGCACGTGCATAAAGCGTTGCTTTAACTCGTTGAGCCGACAGTAATGCGGCCTAAAGTCATGCCCCCAATGCGACACACAGTGAGCTTCATCAATAGCAAAAAGTGCGAGTTTAAGATGACTCAAGCGCTCTAAAAATTCGTGTTGTAATACTTTTTCTGGTGCAACATATAACAGCTTAATTTGGCCGTAGTGTAATTGTTGATAGACAGCTTGTTGCTCTTCAAAAGGCAGGCTGTTATTGATGTAGGCCGCTTGCACGCCGAGCGCTCTTAGTTGGGCAACTTGGTCTTGCATCAAGGATATAAGCGGCGAGATAACCACAGTAACACCATCGAGGATCAAAGCGGGTACTTGATAGCATAATGATTTGCCTCCACCCGTAGGTAGAAGTACAAGCGAGTCTTGGCCGTCTAGCGCTGCGGCTATAATCGCTTCTTGGCCATCACGAAAGTCCTTGTAACCAAACACTTGTTTGAGTACGGCTTGTGGTGATCGAACGGGTGTGTTGGACATTGCGGTATTGGTATTCATCGCCGAGCATTTTAGTGGTTTTTTATAGCGATGTCTTTAGCAATATACCCAAACTACCTCAAAATGCAGAATTCAGCGCTTCACAGGAGCTTAATATCACGGCGTTACTTTGCAACAATGGCAGTCCCTTTTAAGAAGTAAATACATGGGCTTATTTAGCGTGTTTTGGTTGCGTCACTGTTTAGGGGGCGTAAAATAGCGCTTTTAAACTATAAAGCCAAACTTATGCCTACCAACATTGAGCAGCGAAAAGGTGTCATTTTTGCTTGTTTAGCCTTTTTTATGTGGGGTCTTGCACCCATTTATTTTAAATTTCTTCAGCAGGTTTCTGCTTTTGAGATCTTAATGCACCGTGTTATTTGGTCGGTGTTATTTTTACTTCTTATTATTGCAGCTCGTCATCAATGGCAGCGTATTCGAATTGTGCTTGGGCAACCTAAATTACTTTTGATGTTGGTAATAACAGCAAGTTTACTTGGCTTTAACTGGGGGTTATTTATTTGGGCGGTGAACAATAATCACATGCTCGATGCTAGTTTAGGTTATTACATCAACCCACTACTAAATGTGTTGCTTGGTATGTTGTTTTTAGGTGAGCGGCTGCGTAAATGGCAAAGCGTTGCTGTAGGCCTCGCGCTTTGTGGTGTGTTGCTTCAATTAGTGAGCTTTGGATCATTTCCTGTGGTTGCTTTTTCGCTAGCTGGCTCGTTTGCTATTTATGGTCTTTTACGCAAAAAGCTGCCGATTGAATCATTACCAGGGTTATTGCTCGAAGCACTTATTTTATTACCTGTTGCACTTATTTACTGGTGGTTTATGGCGCCTTCGCCAAGCTCTGATTTAACTGCAAATGATTGGCATATTAACGTGTTACTGATAAGTGCAGGAGTGGTGACAACTTTACCACTGTTGTGTTTTACCGGTGCAGCAAAACGCCTTCAGTACAGCACATTAGGCTTTTTTCAGTACATTGGTCCAAGTTTAATGTTTATGCTTGCCGTGGCTTTTTATGGTGAGGTATTTGATGCTGAGCGTGTGGTGACCTTTGCCTGTATTTGGAGCGCTTTGGCGTTATTCAGTTGGGATTCGTACCGCCAAAGTCGTAAGCAACGCAAAGCGAAATTAGAGGCAGTGACTAAGCCTGTATAGGCTTAGCTTATTAGCTTGTTGCGCCCAGACTCTTTTGCTTGATAAAGCTTTAGATCGGCCTGTTTTATTAGTTCATCTAAACTATAAATAGGCCCATTATGAAAACCAATCGACAGCGTAAACTTGATACGGTCTTTGCTAAATTCAGGGCTGTGCTTTTCAACAAATAAGCGGAATTTTTCTAAACGCTGTAACGATTCATGTCGGTCTTGATCAGCAAAATATACTGCAAACTCTTCACCACCAAAGCGGCCAACTAAATTATTTTTAAAATACTTTGCCATACATTGCGATAGGCCCTTAAGCACTTCATCACCGGCATCATGACCATAGTTATCGTTTATTGATTTAAAGTGGTCAATATCGATCATGGCTAAAGAGACTGAGGTATCTGCTAGTTTTGCAGCTTTTAGATGGCTGTTTGCTTCACCAAAGAAATAGCGGCGATTAGGCAGCTTAGTGAGGTAATCAGTGTTTGCTTGTAAACGAATCGTTTTAATGTTTTCAAGCATGTCGACGTTTTGACTTAGCCGGCAATAGAATTCTTCATTATTAAATGGCTTGCGAAGGTAATCGTCTGCACCAGATTTTAAAAAGCGCGTTGATAAGTGCAGAGTATCGAGTGCAGAAATGCCGATTATGGCTTTTTCATCATTGGAATATAAACGACGAATTTCAACACAAAGCTCATCCCCATTCATGTTTGGCATTTCGTTATCGGTAATGATCACCGATATTTTTGGGTTTTCAGCCAGTACTTTTAAAGCGTCGACACCATCAACAGCTTCAATGGTTTGGTATTTGTGACGAGTTAATAAGTTACAAATGTGGTGGCGAGTTGCCGCTGAATCATCAACGACAAGAACTTGCACTTGTTCATTTCGAGGCAAGCGAGCGAGTTGTTTTTCTAGATACTGATAAGCTTGTTTATTTTCTTTAGTAATGTAGTCAATTATTGGGTGCTTTTCGACAATATTACGCGTTGTCTCATCTAGGTTTCCCGTCATGACAATTGTGGGAATATCAGAGGCAATAGTAAAAGGAATTGCTTCGCCTTTTGGTGCATCAGGTAGAATAAAGTCTACTACCGAGCAGAAATAAGAGTGCTCTTCAACTAACTTTTTTGCTTCAGCCAACGAGCCTGCAATATCGGCTTCATAACCAACTTTTTGCGCGATATGCTTTTGCACTCGCGCAATCGTTGGCGTATCTTCAATTATTAATATTCTTCTAGTCACGGTTTGCCTTGTTATAACTTTTTGGCGAAGCAATAGTTACTACAAGTTTTAACCTTAAAAGCCTAAAAAAGCAAATCGTTATAAGCTGTCTGACTCAGAATAATATTCAACGCTTTGTGTTGTTGGGTTTGCAATACGGGAACGTCCAAACAATGTATGAAATTTCGTTTTGCAAGTGGTTTGCTTTAGGTATTTGACCCAAGCACGTTCAATTGCATTGGTCGCTTCAAGATTGCCGGTGACAACTTGAACAAATTGAGTTTGAAATTCATTTTGTGGTTCTAGGGTTTTGTTGTATAAACCCTTTAGAACAACACCATGCTGCTCGAGAATGTCGGCTTCTAGCAAAGTGAAGTGACCACTACGACCAAAACCGCGTGGGAAATTTTGATCATCATAGAATTGACGTTGGCTTGCAAATGCCTGACGAAGTGATGAAATGTCATTGCTCATGGCTTTATCCTCATGCCCTAATTTCTTGCTGGAGTATGGATCAAGTTGTCGATTTTATTAAACAAATTATTTTTATCGTAAGGGTAAAAAATGGATATCGATTTATTGAAGACTTTTGTTGAAGTGGTCCGTACGCGCCATTTCGGTAAGGCAGCTGAAAATTTATATATTACACAGTCTGCGGTGAGTTTTCGGATCCGACAATTAGAGCAAGGTTTAGGCGTTAACTTATTTATTCGCCAGCGTAACAACATACAGTTAACGGCGCCTGGTGAGCGATTACTGCCACATGCACAAATGATCATTACGGGTATGCAGCGCGCAAAAGTTGATGTGGCACTTGCAGATAATATGCATAAGCAAATTAGCTTAGCAGGAACACCTAATATTTGGGATGCATTTTTACAGTTTGGTATTACTAATATTGTTTCTGCTATGCCGGGTGTGTCGTTAGTTGCTGAAGTCAAAGCACAACAAGAGAGTACTCGCTTATTACTAGAACGTACTCTTGATTTAGCTGTGTTGTTCGATCCCCCTAAAGTAGATGAACTGGTTGTACAGCGAATTTGTGAGTTACCTATTATTCCTGTGAGTGCTTTTGAAACAGCAAATAGTGAAAACTTTTTCGATAACCAATATGTGTATGTTGATTGGGGTACCACCTTTTCTTTATGGCATGCTCGTGAGTTTAACGGCCACGCCCCTCCATATTTTAGAACCAGTACGGGCCGTATTGCGCTTGATTTAATTTTGAAGTGCGGCGGCAGTGCCTTTATTCCTCAGTTATTAGTTGAAGAGCAGCTTAAATCTGGTGAGCTTTATCATGTTGAAGATGTTGCGCATACATCGCGTGATGTGTTTGTTGCTTACCACAGAGACAACGAGCAAACCCCTCTGTTAGAGAAGTTAGTCACTTTATTAACTGAGCTACAAATAAAAGCTTAAAATTAATTTAATTTAGCTTTCATAAAAATTTAATTTTACAACAGTGAGTTACGTTTTTATTTCAAAATTAATTACATTTTATGAAGCTAAATTGACGCTTTTATTTCAACTGTCATCTTTCTGTCATTTTTTACTGTCACACTGCGCGCATTGAAACACAACATGTGTTTTTTGTTGCGATTATTGAGGAAACGACATGAAATTTGCAAAGTCTAGCTTATTCCTAGCTTTATTTGGTGGTTTATCTTTTTCTGCACTAGCTGATGTAGATGTATATGGTAAAGCAAACGTGACTGTTCAATCATCAGATGATGGCGAAGGGTCTTTCACTGAAATTAAAAGCAATAACTCACGTTTTGGCTTAAAAGGTTCAGAAAAAATTTCTGAAGGCTTAGAAGCGGTTTATAAATTTGAGTTTGGTGTAGACGTATCTGACGCTGATTCAAAAGGCGACAATGACGATAACATCACTGCGCGTAATCAATACGTGGGTGTGAAAGGTAGCTTTGGTCAAGTTGTTATCGGTCGTAACGATACAGCAATGAAGCAGTCTCAAGGTAAAGTTGATTTATTCAATGACCTTGAAGGTGATATCAAAAACGCATTTAAAGGTGAAAACCGTTTAGGCGACACTATTTCTTATGCTTCTAAAGACTTCAGTGGCTTCAAAGTATTAGCAACTTATGTAGCTGAAGATGATGTAGATGCTGATAACGGGTACTCAGTAGCGTTAACTTACGGCGATGCAAAACTTAAAGAAAGCAAACTTTATGCATCAGTTGCAGCTGACAGCGAAGTAAAAGGTTACGACATTGTTCGTGCAACAGTACAAGGTAAACTAGGTGACTTCAAACTAGGTGCTATGTACCAAACACAAGAAAAAGTGGATGGTAGCGCAGAAGCTGATGGCTACTTAGTAAATGCTGCTTACCAAATGAATAGCAACACATTCAAAGTACAGTACCAAGTAATTGACTTTGATGAAGGCGATAAGAAAACAGCTATTTCTGCAGGTGTTGATCATAAGCTAAACAAAAACACCAAAGTATTTGGTTTCTACTCAACGTTTGATACAGACAATCAAGTTGACCAAGATTACCTAGGTGTTGGTATTGAATACAAATTCTAAGTGAACACTCCCTTACTTGTGAGCCCAGCTAATTAGCTGGGCTTTTTTTGTTGAACAACAAAATTATACTGAAGTTAGCTTTAAGCTTGTGCGTAGTTTGATTTGCCTGCAAGCCAGCGTTGAATCAATTTATCGGTAAGTTCTGGGTAGTCATTCAATATTTTGAAAGCGATGGGTCTGACATGATTAAGTGTTTGTTTATCGCGGTTTAGGTCGGCGATTTTGAATTCAGCTAAGCCTGTTTGTTTGGTACCAAGTACTTCACCTGGGCCACGGATTTCTAGATCTCGCTCAGCAATCACAAAGCCATCATTACTTTCACGCAGCACACCTAAGCGTTTTTGCGCTGTAGCTGATAATGGCGCATGATAAAGTAAAACACAGTGTGATGCCGTTGCCCCACGACCAACACGGCCGCGTAGCTGGTGAAGTTGTGCAAGCCCTAACCGTTCAGGGTTTTCAATAATAATAAGGCTCGCATTAGGCACATCAACACCCACTTCAATCACGGTTGTGGCAACCAGTACATGAATATTACCTGCCTTAAACTCACTCATAATGGCTTGCTTTTCGGCGGCTTTCATCCGGCCATGTACCAAGCCAACGTTTAGCTCTGGCAGTGCTGCTTTTAATTGCTCGGCGCTATCCTCGGCGGCTTGGCATTGCAGCACTTCAGATTCATCAATCAGGGTGCAAACCCAATACACTTGACGACCTTGCTCTGAGCATGCTGTTCTAACACGTTGAATGATTTCGTCTCGGCGTGCATCTGGAATCGCCACCGTTGTAATAGGCGTTCTACCGGGTGGTAACTCATCAATCACTGAGGTTTCTAAGTCAGCGTAGGCTGTCATTGCTAAGGTTCGCGGGATAGGGGTTGCAGTCATCACTAATTGGTGTGGGTAGCAATCACCAAAGCGACCTTTTTCACGCAGTGATAAACGCTGATGAACACCAAAGCGGTGTTGCTCATCTATGATAATCAAAACGAGATTATTAAACTCAACCTGTTCTTGGAATAATGCATGGGTGCCAACAATCATTTGTGCTTCCCCAGAGGCGATTTTTTCCAAAGTTGCTGCTCGCTCTTTACCTTTACTTTTGCCACCTAACCAGGCAACTTCAACACCGAGTTGATTAAACCATTGGCTAAAGTTGATGCCATGTTGCTCTGATAAAATCTCAGTTGGTGCCATTAGCGCTACTTGATAGCCTTCGCTGATAGCACTGAGCGCACTGAGCGCTGCGACTAAGGTTTTACCAGAGCCGACATCGCCTTGTACTAGACGCATCATCGGAAACGGGTGTTGTAAGTCACCTTTGATTTCTGCCACCACACGACTTTGTGCGTTGGTTGGGCTAAAGGCTAAATTAGCTAAAAACTGTTGCTCAAGTTGGTTATGCGGCTTTAAAGCAACCGCTTTTACCGTTTGCCCTTTTTGACGTAGCTTTAAAAGGCTTAAGTTTTGCGCAAGCAACTCTTCAAACACTAGCCGTTGCTGAGCAGGATGCATACCTTGTTCAAGGGCAGTTAAATCAATATCGTTTTGTGGGCGATGCAAGGTCATTAGAGCATCGGCTAAACGCATTCCGGTCGGCTGAAACTGTTCTGGCAGCAACTCTTCTACAGGGTACTTAGTTAATAGTGCAAGTGCTTGATCGCTAAGCGCACGAATAGATAATTGTTTAAGCCCTTCGGTAACAGGATAAACAGGCGTAAGCGTGGTATTAGTTGGTTGCTCAGAAGGGGTATCCGATAAGCTGTATTCAGGATGTGTCATTTCAAAGCCAACACGACCACGGCGGATCTCACCAAAGCAACGAATGATTTTACCTGTACCTAAGGCATTTTTTTGAGCCGCGCTAAAGTTAAAAAACCTGAGCGTTAAACGGCCCGTGCCATCATTTACTTGGCAAACCAGCATGCGCCTTTTTCCAAAAGTAATTTGGCTGGTTTCAATGGTGGCTTCAACACTAACATGGCTATGCGGTTGGAGTTCGCAAATTGGGTGAATGCGGGTGCGGTCTTCATAGCGGTGAGGTAAATGAAACAGCATGTCTTGCACCGTATGAATATTTAGCTTAGCAAGGCGCTCGGCCATTTTTGGGCCGACGCCTTTTAATTCTGTAATTGGGTATAACGCTAAGCTTGGATGACTCAAAGGTGACTCAAATTATTAATTAGTAGACTTTTTTCAGTTTACTTGCACTCGTTAGTGGCTTCAAGCGGTTGCGTGTGTTTTAAAATGTTCCAGAACGTTTCATCAGCAACAATTTCACCATTTTCATCCAGCTCAGGGTACGGCAGCTCTTTTTCGCGGCATTGTTCAGCAATGATAGGGTGACAGCCTTCAAACAAAATACGATGCTTAACTTTCGTATCAAGCATATCGCGGTTATAAAGACCTGCTTCTTCACGTTGGCGCTGTGCTTCAAATAAAATAAGTGCCGCTGCAACAGATACATTAAGAGATTGCACCATTCCTTGCATTGGGATGATGATGTTTTTATCAGCATGAGCGAGGGCACCCGGCGAAATACCATCTCGTTCTTGACCAACAATAACAGCTGTCGGTTTGGTGTAATCAATTTCACGAAAGTCGACTGCGTCGTCGCTGAGGTGAGTTGCTAAAATTTGTACATCAGGATTTTGCGCACGCATCATGGCTACGGCTTCATCGATATTGCGATGCAAGTGAGTTTCGAGCCAGTTTTTACTACCACCTGAAGTATTGTTAGTTAACCATTTTTGATTCTCTGGCCATACAGCATGAACATGATGGCAGCCTGTCGCGTCAGCTGTGCGGGCAATGGCCGATAAATTATGATGCTTATGTACTTCTTCTAAACAAACCGTTAGGTCCGTTTGGCGGCGATCTAATACGCGCTTAACACGCTCAAAGCGAGTTGTATCCATAGTTGTGTGCTCGTTGACGGATTCTAATTGGCGCTGATTATACCCTAGGGAACAACAGCACGGCTAATTGGGTTTTGTAATGAGATCAGCGTTTCTGTTGATTGAATAGCTTCGATGGCTTGTATTTTGTTAATTAACACATCTTGTAGATGATCAATTGAGCGTGCCATCACTTTGATAAATATACTGTAATTACCCGTGGTGTAATAGGCTTCTACGACTTCTTCTAGCTCTTTTAAATGCAGTAACGTTTGTGGGTAATCACGGGCATTGTTGAGGTTAATACCAATAAAACAGCAAACATCGTAACCAAGCTGTTTGGCATCAATACTGACTTGGGTGCCTGTAATAATTCCCGCTTGTTTCATCTTTTCGACTCGAACATGAATAGTTCCGGCACTTACTGCAAAGCGTTTAGCAAGTTCTGCATACGCTGTTCGCGCATTTTCCATTAAAGCATTAAGGATGTTTTTATCGAGATTATCGATTTGATAATTTTCCATGGTATTTATTAGTGTTAATTATTGAATCAGTAAAATTTATAGCATTATTTTTATGAAAATTTCAATGTTAAGTTATTTTTATTGCGGGTTATTGAAAATTATCTTTGTTTAGTTGAGGATTGTTTTAACAGGAGGGGCCAAGCAGCGGGTTTCTCTAATCAAGCAAGTAACAATAACTGGGAATGAGGCCAATTATTATGAGTTCACACTACCTGCAGCAACAGCAGCAAATTAGTAAAGTAAAACAGTTTTTTTCAAGCCAATTAGAACAACAATTAGGATTAGTTGAGGTACAAGCGCCGATCTTGGCAAAAGTAGGCGATGGTATTCAAGATAACTTAAGCGGTACTGAAAATGCTGTATCGGTAGCAGTGAAAACAATTCCGGGTAGCCAATTTGAAGTAGTGCACTCTTTAGCTAAATGGAAACGCAAAACCTTGGCTGATTACGATTTTTCGGTAGGTGAGGGGCTCTATACGCATATGAAGGCGCTTCGCCCAGATGAAGAATCTTTAAGCCCAATTCACTCGGTGTATGTTGACCAATGGGATTGGGAAAAAGTAATTTGCGAGAGTACTGAGCGCACCTTAGACAAGCTAAAAGAAACCGTAACAACACTTTATCAGGCTATTAAAGCAACCGAACGTTTTGTCGCAAGCGAGTTTGATTTAACGCCGTTTTTGCCAGAGCAAATCACCTTTGTACACAGTGAACAGTTACGTCAGATGTATCCTGACTTTACTGCGAAACAACGTGAAAAAGCGGTAGCACAAGAATACGGTGCGGTATTTTTAATTGGTATAGGCGGCACACTTGCCGATGGCAAAATTCATGACGTACGAGCACCGGATTATGACGATTGGTCAACCCAAACCTGCAGTAAATTTGCAGGCTTAAACGGTGATATTTTAGTTTGGAACCCGGTGCTAGAAGATGCCTTTGAAATCTCTTCAATGGGCATTCGTGTAAGTCCTGATGCATTAGCTACTCAATTAGCGATTACAGGCGACCAAGCTCGTTTAGAGTTTGATTGGCATAAACAGCTACTTGCGAAGCAGTTCCCGCAAACAATTGGTGGTGGGATTGGTCAATCACGACTCGCTATGTTGCTGTTACAAAAACAGCATATCGGGCAAGTACAAGTTGGTGTTTGGCCTGAACAGCTAAAACAGCAAGTGGAAGGAATTCTCTAAGTTAAGATTAATGACCCTGGTAAAAAGAGGCTTAAAGCCTCTTTTTTATTAACTGGTTTTAAACTCCACCTCAACCTTGTTTTCTTCAAGCTTAACCTTGCAAGGGGGGTACTTACGGTTTGTACGTAGCACTTTTTCAAAAATATGTATTTCTACCCCTGAGTGCAATGTTTTGTTAACGACTAATTGCGCATCTTCAAGTAAATCATGCAAATGATGCTCTAAACTTGAGAGTTTTTTCTCAAGCATTTCAGCTTGCTCGCAATAGTGCATTTGTGTGGCCCCTATTTTGGCCAGAAGAGTTTTTTTCTTTTCTGCATCTTTTACTAAATCCGCTTTTTCGATAGCCGCTTGTAAGGTATCAAGTTGCGAATCTGTTTGTGCTAAATCTTTGAAGCATTGGTCTGTTTGTGCTGTTACATCAGCACCTGAAGCCGCTAAGTTAATCACCATCTTCGCGCCTGATTCATTGCCAATTTCGCCAGCAATAACTATTTGAGCATCTAAAATTTCACCGCCAAATAGTTTTCCTTGGGGGTTATCTTCTTGGCCGACTTGCAACAATTTAGTGGCTTTCATTACACAATGGCTGGCTTGTCGGTCGATGAGGATATTGTTTGCTTCAAGGTAGCTGTATTGACCATGTGATAAGTGAATGTCGCCTTGGCTGATGATATTACATGATAACTTTTTATCTTCGAGTTGGTGGCCAATTACGCCTTGTTTTATGGTGATATCACCAGCTGCAGATAAATGACCAGACTCTACAGTGCCCATAACTGTTATATCGCCTTTGGCATTAATACGCATTCCCGGCTCAACATTATGAGTTACAATGACGCTACCTTCAAAATCTACATGGCCGGTTTTTACGTTGACATCGGCAATGGTAAAAATATCATCAACACGCATGCCATTCGCGATATCTACTGGAACACCTGCAATGGCTGAAATAAGTTCAAGCGGATTATTTTTAGATATTTCGGTACCTTCACCAGCAACTAGAGTATTACTTTCACCAGGCTTGGCTGGTAATACATCACCGGTAACAGTAAAGCCTTCTTTACCCGGAGTCGCAGGGATTTGCTTGATAAGTAATACGCCGGGTTCGACACTGGCAAGCTTGCCAAAATCACGCATATCGACAGTACCATCTTCACGCAATTTGGGTTTTTTTAAGCGATCTTTGAGCGTTTCAACTTGAGAAACTAGTTTTGATGGTTGGCCATCGATAGGTAAGCGACCTTTTGCTAGCACGCCTTTAGCGACTTCTCCTGCTGGTAACTCAAACTGTTGTTGTAATAGCTGTTCCAAGAAAGCTTGTTTGTATCCGCGAGCAACGCCCGCTCTGATAAGCTCCTTTTTAGCTTCATCAAGCGTCATAACTTTGCCGCCTTCAGCAAGAGTAAGTTCGCCTGTAGCAAGCATTTTATCATCGCTTAGGGTTACAACTAGGCTCGCATCATGTTTAGAGGCAACAACAAGCATGCGCTCGTTAGAGTCACTTTTGAAGAATTTATTGATAGCTTCATGATCCACTCTGCATTCGCAAAATGGTGACTTTTCTAATGCTTCGATAATAAACGCAGCACTAGGAGGCGAGTTTTCATGAACATCTAATAAAACGTTGCCGTTGTGAGCGAGCTTAAACACGTGGAGATCCTTTTTGACTACATTAGCTAAAGGTTTTATTTGTTATAACAACAGAGTGCTAGAGATTTGCTAATGAGTCAAGAATTTCGGGTGAGGGAAGTAATAACTTTTTCTAAAAAAGTGCCAGCAACTTTGTGTTGCTGGCAGGGCTGATTAGTTTGTTGAAGGTAGCTCCATGATACCGTCAATCTCAACTTGCACACCTTTTGGTAACGCACGTACGCCAATTGCGGCGCGTGCAGGGTATGGTTGCTTAAAGTACTGGCTCATTACTTCGTTGACAATCGCAAAGTTAGATAAGTCAGTTAGAAAGATATTTACTTTCACCATGTCTTGAATTTGGCCGCCGGCAGCTTGGCAAACAGCCGTTAGGTTTTTGAATACTTGGTGAGTTTGCTCAGTGAAGTCTTCAGAGATCACTTCCATTGTTTCTGGTACAAGTGGAATTTGACCTGATAAATAAACAGCCGTGCCTACTTTAACTGCTTGGCTGTAAGTACCGATAGCTGCAGGCGCATTATCAGTAGAAATAAAAGATTTGTTCATGATTATCCTTGTTACTTTTTACGATAGACTCTTTGCACATCAGGCATAACGCGAATGCGGCGCATAATGTTAGCAACATGAACGCGGTTTTTAACCGTGATGCCTAAATCTATCATGTATAAATTACTTTCTTTTTCGTCAGTCGCTATTTCAACAATATTGGCTTGGGTTGAGGCAACAACATTGGTTAATTTAGCCAGCGCACCTTGGTGATTAATAATCTCAATACGAAGGGCAGCAATATATTCTTTCTCTGGGTTATCGTCCCATTTTACAACGAGGTATTTTGAGCGCTCTTTTTCCCAACCACGAATATTTTTACATTCTTGGCGGTGAACCGTAAGGCCTTTACCTTGGCTTATATAAGCTGTAATTGCATCACCCGGGACTGGGCGGCAGCATTTAGAGTAATTAACTAACATGCCTTCAGTACCGATAATGGTCGCTTTTGCTTTTTGTGCTAGGTCGTCTAGGTCGTCTGCATCAACTTGCATCAAGCGTTTTGCAATTAGCACACTCATGAGATTACCTGAGCCTATTTCTACTAGTAGCTCAAGGACGGTATTTAGTTCATGCTCTTGAAGTACACGGCGAATGTTTTCATCTGGAATATCATCCAGTTTGGTTTCACCAAGTGCTGAGTCTAGTAAACGTCGACCGAGCAGCATGGCTTCTTCATGCTGTTGGCTCTTCAGGTAATTGCGAATACCTAAACGTGCTTTACCTGTTACAACAAAGTTTAACCAAGTTGCATTAGGGTGTGCTCCAGAGCTGGTGATGATTTCGACCGTTTGCCCTGTATCAAGCGCTTTGCTGAGTGGGTGAGGTTTACGGTTAACGCGTGCCCCCACACAGGTATTACCTACATCAGTATGAACTGCATAAGCAAAGTCGACTGCTGTCGCACCCATGGGTAGCTCAACGATACGGCCATCTGGCGTGAAAACATAGATCTCTTCAGGGAATAGCTCTGTTTTAACGTTTTCAACAAACTCAAAAGACGAACCAGCGCTTTGCTGAAGTTCCAGTAAGCTTTGCATCCATTGGCGAGCACGTTGTTGTGCTGTGTGGCCTGCATTATCACCGGCTTTTTTATACATCCAGTGAGCAGCGACCCCTTTATCTGCCATATGATCCATATCGTGGGTACGAATTTGAATCTCAACAGGAATACCATGAGGGCCAACTAATGAGGTATGAAGCGACTGATAGCCGTTAGTTTTTGGTACAGCAATATAATCTTTAAAGCGAGTTTCGATTGGCTTGTAAAGGTTATGCGCAACACCTAATACGCGATAACAGGTATCCATATTATCAACATTGATACGAAACGCGTAGATATCCATCACTTCGTTAAACGACAGCTCTTTATTAAGCATTTTTTTGTAAATGCTATAAAGGTGTTTTTCGCGGCCAGATATAGTTGCTTCGATGCCAGACTCTTCTAAACGTGCTTCAATCTCAGTCTTAATATTACTGATAACTTCTTTACGGTTACCGCGTGCTTTGACCACTTCTGATCTTAATGCGCGATGGCGCATCGGGTATAACGCTTGAAAGCCTAAATCTTCTAATTCATTTTTAATATCGTGAATACCAAGGCGGTTCGCAATTGGTGCGTAAATCTCTAGGGTTTCACGGGCAATGCGACGGCGTTTGTCAGGGCGCAGTGCGCCTAAAGTACGCATGTTGTGAGTACGGTCAGCCAATTTAATTAAGATCACGCGAATATCTTGCGTCATCGCCATGATCATTTTGCGGTAGTTTTCGGCTTGGAATTCTTTTTTATCTTTAAAGCTGAGTTTATCTAGCTTACTCACCCCTTCAACAAGCTCGGCAACGGTGTCGCCAAAAATTTCAGCTAAGTCTTGTTGGCTAAAGTCAGTGTCTTCAATCACGTCATGCATCAGGGCAGCCATAAGCGTTTCGTGGTCTAAGTGCATGCCGGCAAGTATTTGTGTCACTTCGACAGGGTGGGTGATATAAGGCTCGCCACTTGAGCGTGTTTGGCCTTCGTGGGCTTCGCGAGCGACCACGTATGCTTTTTGTACCAGCTCAATCTCAGCGGGTGGTAAGTATTCGGATATTTTCTTTTTGAGGCCTTCGAATAGATACAAAGTCACACTCCAATGCGCAAATGAAGTAAATCGGTAACGGTATGAATAGAATATACGATGAAAAGAAGGGCTTGCCAACGGCTAGTGTAGAAATACTAGCCGTATAGCTAAATCAAAGCGGGGAGCTTGATTATTGGTTGCCACCTACGATAGCAGCCACAGCAGCCATTTCTGCTGCTTCTTGATGTTGTTGTTCTTCACGATCAATTAAGTCCATAGAAGAGCTATCTACTAACCCTTTCTCAATTTCACGTAAAGCAATAACCGTTGGTTTGTCATTTTCAGCATCAACGAGTGGATCTTTACCACCAACCGCGATTTGGCGGGCACGACGAGCCGCAACTAAAATTAAGTCAAAACGATTACCAATTGCATCTACTGCATCTTCAACAGTTACGCGAGCCATCTTAGCACTCCAAATAAATTCTTAAGCAAAGGCGTAGTTTACTGTACCAAGTTAAATTCGCCAATAGCTTGTGGTTAATTTTTATCTTATTCTTAAAAAAGTATTACTTAAGTAAGTTCTCTAATAACGCCTGATGGCGCACAGCTTGGCTTTTTAACGATAAACGTTTAGCCATAACGATCGTTTCGATTTCTGTAAGCGCAGTATCAAAGTCATCATTAACAACAACATAATCATACTCATTATAGTGTGATGTTTCTGATTGTGCTTTTGCCATTCTTCCTGCGATCACCTCAGCAGAGTCTTGACCACGGTTATTTAAGCGCGATTCAAGTTCTTCTTTTGATGGTGGAAGAATAAAGATAGTCTCAACATCATCAACTAATTTGCGGATTTGCTGAGCACCTTGCCAATCGATATCTAAAAATACGTCAATACCTGCTTCAAGTTGGCTTTCGATTGCTTGCTTAGACGTACCATAGTAGTTATCAAACACTTGCGCCCATTCAAAAAAGTCATTTTTCTCAATTAGCGCTTTGAACTCATCCACAGAAACAAAATGATAGTGCACACCGTTTTCTTCACCCGGACGAGGTGAGCGAGTGGTATGCGAAACCGATACTTTCATATCGCTGTGTTTCTCTAATAAAGCACTAATTAAGCTTGATTTACCAGCCCCTGATGGAGCTGACAAGATAAATAAATTTCCGCGAGTTTGCGCCATGATCTGTCTCTAATAAAAAATAAACAGGCTCGGACTATCGCTAATCCAAGCCTTTAATTGAACTATTGTACTTTATTTCGCTAAAAGTGCTCAAGTTTGCCTGTTTTTAGACTTTTCAAAAACAAAGACCCAGCAGGTGCTGGGTCTTATAAAAAACTGTAAAGCGTGCTTATTCAATATTCTGGATCTGAATAATTATCTGACTAAAAATTTGCAAATTTTCTAACTATTTATAGAGGCTAAATAATCCGCAAGTCACCACTTTTGTGCCACCAACTTATTGAAAGTTATAAAAAAGCCACTCAAGAGACATTATAGCTTCACGATAAAATAAAGGGAATATAGAATACGGTGGTTTACATTGTTAAGTCACTAATAGCCCTGTTTACTATAAGTTCAAACTCACGTTCATTTTTTGGAGAATCATCAACCTCAACTTCTGTACTTAGCTCTTCAATTTCTTGAATTTGTGCAGGACTCAACGGAACTAAGCTAAAGTCCTGCATAGATTCGTCTTCAAACGTTTCAGTTTCAGCAATTAGTCTTTCTATGTGGTTTATTAAATCACTTCTATTGACTTTAAAAGCTAGCTGAAGAATCAACTTAATTAAAGAAACAATCCGAACAAAAATATCCCTAAAATAGATATTAGAAGTATGAAATTTCCTCAATAGGACAACTAAGCTTTTAACTTCGTTATATTCAATGTAATTACCTTTCATAACTCAAACCTCTACCTTTGTTGTTGTTTTTGTAGTACTCGATCAGTTTCCGAGGGTTTTTAGCAAGGTCTAGAATTAGTACATATTTTTCCTTTATTAGCTCAAACTGACGCTTTTTCTCATTCACCAGTTTATTTAAATAACTAACTTCAGATTTTAATTTTGAATTGTGATTTTGCTCCTCTGCCACAGCTCTATTCAAATCATGTACTAGGGAGTTTAACGTTGCTTTTTCTTGTTTAAGTTCCGTATTCTTCTTAAGAAGATATCGAACTTTTTTTGATTTTGTAAAAAAACTACTTTGAGAGAATATCAATGATTGCTCATTTTCATATTCTAATTGCTTTTTTTCTTTTTTGACTTTTTTCAAAAGACAAGAATTACTGTTTTCCCTTAAAGTTACTTCCTCATTCATTTTTTCAAGCTTGCACTGTAGCTCCAATTGATGCTGAAGTTTTTCGCATCTAGACTGTTCATCTCGCCATTGCTTACGTGTCATTCTTTGTCTTTTGGGGCCCAGCCTAGCCATGCCACTATGAATAGAAACGGCATTGTAATACCTATCTTGGAATGCTCGCATTGCGTCTTTGTATAGCTTTCTCCTTCTTTTACCGCTTCCTAAGCCTTTATCACTTACTGAATCTCTAGCCCTCATACCAAAGTGAATTGTTCTAATATTCAAGATGTTATTTTCATCAGGTTCGGGGTGTGCGAAATAGTGAACGTGCGGTCTACCATCTTCGTCCTCTAGGTGAAGAGTAATGTTTCTTAAATTTTCTCCAAATTCTTGCTTAAGAAAGTCCGTAGTGTTTTTAAGCCAGTGCTGAAAATGTTCTTCGCAATAACTCATATCTTGGTGTTTTTGAGGGTAACTCGCTACTCCAGCAAGCAAGAGCTGTGCGTCTTTTCTTATTTTTCGCCCTAAGCTATCTATACAGTTGTCGGCAAGATTATGTAGCCTTTCAGACATTGATCTAAGCGACTCACCGTAAAGTGTGATAGGCCTTTGCGGTTTTTCTATATGAAGGCAAGCGTGAGATGTGCGTTCGGCTTCATGAACTATTCCCCATATACCTTGTTTATTAAACTTTTTGTTTGGAATGCGTGCATAAGTTTCAAAGTGAATGAACTGATAACCAGACATAATTAGTACCTACTTTAAATTTCTCAAATCTCCTTACCCGAATAGGGCCGACGTTTCCTGTATGTAATACAGCTAGTCGGTCACTAGCTGTACCAAATTATTTAATATTTAGTATAGCTATAAGTTATAAGTAATGCAATAATTATATCTCAATGGAATATTGACGATGGAGCTTGACGTGAAATAAATAAAAAATTTAAAGGTTAAATATGATTTTAAGAAATAATAAAACTCTTCTTCCTAACACTATGTCTTACTTTTTTGATCAAGATGATTTAATGAAAAGTGTTGTGCTTACTTCAAAAAGAATCGCTGAAAAGTGTCATGAGGAAGATTGTAATTATGAAGATATTTTTGGGTATTGGTTACCTCACTTCTATAACCCTGAAAAGGAAAATATTGGAAAAAGGTTAAAGCATTGGCCTTATGTAAAAAGAAAATTATTAGATCTAATCATCGCAGAATCGCTATTTAACGAGCACAAACTTGGTTTAGTTGGTGGAAACGGTGGTTCAGCTTATGTTGGAGAAAACACACTAAATCTAAGAAAGTTGAGGTTAGCTCAGAATAAGAAGTTTTTGGAAAATATGGCTGTCCAAACACCCAACGGGGTAGTGAAGCTTTCTGAGTTAACGATGAGTGCACACAGTAAATTTTGTGAACTTTATTTGATGTGCATGGGAATGGAAACAATGGCTTGCGACAAAGGGTATAGAGCTGTTTTTATTACCGCTACTGCGCCACCCTATCTTCATCCAAATCCAACAAAAGGCAAAAATAGTTGGAATGGACAAAATGTAACAGCTGCTCAAGATTTCATAAAAGAGCGCTGGGACGCGTTTAAGCGAGACTTGAGTAGGCCAAAATATAACGTCAATTTTTCTAAAGGAAATGCATTTGGATTCAGAGTCGTTGAGCCTCATGAGGACGGTACTCCGCATTGGCATATACTTATGTATGCAAGCTTAGAAGATATTGAGCAAAAAATTGCACCGCTAGCTGAAAAGCATTTCGGTTTTGGAAGCAGTCCCTTTTCAGTAAAAGTTGATTTAATCAGAACTAAAGATGAAGACGAATCTGCCGCTTCGCCAACCTCCTATATGACCAAGTACTTGATGAAAAATGTCGACTTTCGAGAGGGGTTAGATGAGTCTAGAGTAGACGAGAGTGTAAAAGATTCCCAAGCGTTAGATAAGGTAGATGCATGGAAGTCAGCTTTAAAACTGCGTTCTTTTCAAACTTTTGGGATAAGGGCTGCTAGAACCAAATGGCGTATGATAAGAAAGCTTGATCAACAACTGGATGTGGAGTTCGCAGACACTCCTTTACAAGCAAGGCTAACAAAGAAGATGAACAACTCTTTAGAAAGAGCTAAACGAGCTAAGTATAAGTGGCAAAAAGATTTCTATTACAAAAATTATTCTGAGGCAAGCAATCGTCATTTTGAAATCGAGAAAACTAGAGAATTTAATTTAGATATCGAGTTTGATTGCACCTCTCAAGTAGATTGGGTGGATGCAATTAAACTTTTAGCTGTCACATGTACAACTAACCAGTCTCGAGAAAAAGGTAAATTTGCTGAGTTTTTAAAGTTACTTAATAGTGTGGAGAAAAATGGTCACTCTATTTATGTAAAAGAAAGGTATGAAAATATGTATGGAGAACCAGCCGATAGAATCATAGGAATCGATTTAGGTTTTATGAAAGTAAAGTTTGCTCGTTATGAAGTGTTTTTGGATAAAACAAAAGTAAAGAGTTCCAATATTGAAAAGAAAACTAACTCCACCTCCATTGATATACCTCTTCCTATATAAAAATTAACTCCCCCTTTTGCGAACCACTTCAGGGGGAGTTAAACACAATTATCCAAGTAGATATTTTGTTCTCGATGAGAAAATAACCTTAGAATAGGTTTGTTTGATTGAATGTTGAACAATTATACTAGGATGCTATTTGCATTTAATTGCACATAAATGTTCTGATATTTGCCTAACTTAAACAAAAGAGGTAAATAAATGAATGTACTAAATTTTATTAATCAAAATTCTGAGCACCCTTTGCAGGCATCTGTTAATGAATTTGTAAGTCAGGGTAGTGCCAAGAGATTAAGTATATTAAAAGGGTTAACTTTAAGATTAACAACACTGAATAATGCTGAGTTTATATTTCGTTCACAGAAAAAAGGTATAAGAACGCAAATTAAACTTGGAATATATAAAAGAGAAGCTTCAGAAAGTGACATAGCACTTGGCTTTTTAGATATTCGAACAGCAATTGCAATTGTTGAGGAGCTGCATTTAAAGGCTCAATTAGGTTTACACCCTGTAACTGAGTTAAGAAGCGCGAAATATTCTATTGGCACCACCTTTAACGCGATTTACGCAGAGGTGCTTGCTAATAAAAAGGCTAAAGGAGTTTGTACATTAGCGTTTGAAAGAAACTATATTAACGAAATAGCTCCGTATTTGGGTCAAAATTCAGTTCATCAAATTACATGTAAAGATGTCCAAAGGGTCATTAACACCATACTTGAGAGTGGTAGAAAAAGCGTTGCTGAAAAATGTCTGTACCTGTGTAAAAACCTATTTGACTATGCCTCCGAACAGAATATTTGTCCTAACGTCACTCAAAAGATGACTGTAGGAATGAACGCTGGAGGTTACGAAGTTTTTAAAGGTATAGCTCTTGAGTCTCATGATTTAAAGAAGACTTTTCATTGGATGATTAAGTACAGAGAAAGCTTTAGTGAAACACTGTATTTGTATTGCATATTGCTTGTATGTTTAGGGCTGCGTAAACAAGAGTTACTCAGCTGTAAATGGGCGAGTTTTGACAAAGATAATAATATATTGCACATAGAACGCGAGGTTGCTAAGAAAAGAGTAGCTATTGCTGTACCTATCTCTGAAAGGCTTCACCCTATTTTTTCAAGGTTAAAGGAGCTATCAGCGGAGAGTGACTTTATCTTTCCTACTGCTCACGTATTGAAGGTTAAACCAATGTGTGAGAATACACCTAATACAGCACTGAAAAGGTTGTTTTCTGTCATAGAGAAAGAAAATGGATTCCATTTAGCCTTTAAAATACACGACTTAAGAAGAACTTTTAGAACCATGCTTAGTCGATTAAAGATCGACTCTACTGTCGCAGAGCTTTGTATAAATCATAGAGGAAAAGATACGGTTGAAAATATTAGTAACCTAGAAAGATATGATAGATACGTTAAATTTGAGGAAAGAAAAGATGCTATGAATTTAATAGCTGAAAGAGTTATTTCACTTACTCCAGATTTTAGTGATGTAGAATTAACTATCGCAGCTTAAAGAGGAGTTATTCTATCCTTAGCGTTAAAACGCTACACTTCTAATGGATTCACTCTAGTTTCGGAACCATTAATTAACAAAGATTGGCTAGAATAATTAAAAAATAATAAAGCCAATCATTTGTATAGAACTCTAGATATTTATCCCTTTTCCAATAGTATTACACTTGTGTTATCAGATAGGTTTTCATCAGATAAAGAGCCTAAATAGGAATCTAAAGTTGTAACGTTGAAATCATAGATTTCCTCGTCATTGTCAAAGCCACTCCAAAAGCCATCAGAGCATATTACATACATGCTACCTTCCGATACTTCGTTGTGGATTAACTCTTCTATCTCAATTTCATCCATGCCTTTATATATGCGTTTGGTGAGATATTTTCTAAAGGCATTTTTGTTTAAAAGTGCAGCATTGAGCTTTCCTGCTGAAATCAACTCCTGTGCTCTTGAATGATCGATGGTTCGAGTTCGCTCCTTCAAAAAATACACCCGTGTATCTCCAGCGGTAAGTATTAAGACTTGGTCGTCAACAGAAATGACCAAAGCAATACTAGCTTTTCCTTCATTAACAATATTGTTACTGATTGCCTCTATAGCTAAATCTCGTAATATTTTAATAGATATCGACTGTCCTAACGCGCCAAATGCTTCTTTTAAATTACTATCAACACAATCTACAAAATGAGGAGTTAATTCGACTAGCCCATCTAATATATACGCTACAGACCAATTTTCCCCTTTAAAATATCCAATTCGATCAAGTTGGCTATTTCTAGCCCCCGTGGCTGAGAAATTTAAGCTATTGACTAACATACTGATCCCATGGCAAAGACTCGTAAAATGCATTCACTTGAGCAAAAGCCTCTTCAAAGTCAGGTAACTCACCTTCTATTTCTTTAGCCAATAAATGGTAATCTTGTTGGGAGCGGGTCTTTATTTCTGCATTATTCAGTGAAGTTTGGTTGATGAAACCATCAGGAAGCCTCTCTACAGATTTTTCAAACAGAAAAATAAGTATGTTTAATTTCTCTTCTTCGGTAGGGGGAGAAGAATTGTTAAGTAAATAATGTAAGTCATAAACATCTTGTCGACGACTCCTATTCCTAACAACTTGTTGATGCATTGAGCGATACTTCTCAGCTATAAGATCTTCAAAGCCATAAGCTTGAACTGAACCATCGTCTATAACTAGGTCATCAACTTTATGGGTTATTTCATTAAAGCTATAATCTATTTTTACAGTATTAGTACTATGACCAGCTTCTAACCGTTTCATTGCAGCAGCATTGGAGTCACTGGCATATCCGATCTTAAGTTTAAGTGAAGGAAAAGTTGCTTCTTCTGCTTGATTTTTCGGTTGAACTTTTAAAGATTGTACTGAACATCTAACTCCATATTGAAGTTCGTCATATGCAACTAGCAAAGCATCTTCTAGCTCTTTGTGGAACTCTTCAGTATTGATATCTTGATACTTTTCAGAAGTAGAAAAATCAATGTCTTCAGTAAATCGATCACTTTTATACCTAATGCCTATTAACATACCGCCTTTAATTATCATTTTTGGCTTGAGGTATTCGCTTTCAGAAATTGCATGCAATATTGTATGAACAGCTTGTCTAAATTCCTTTCGGTCCTGAGGCGCATCGGCTACCCAAAGATCTAAATCATATTCCATTCAATTTACTTCCTTATTTATTATTTAAAGATATACACCATGTTTCAGAAAATACGTTAATGTAGGGTTTAGATGCAATTAACTTTCTCGATCCACCTCTTTTTACGCTCTTTTTCCATTCTTCTATAGATTTATGCGAAAGCCCTAAAAGTTCCTCCAAAATATATCCTCCTCTAGCTTTATCCATATCGGTTCCATTTTTGGTTATAGCTCTAGTTATTAACGGCAAATACTCTTCAGCGTACTCATCAAATACTTCTAACACATGGTTAAAGCCACCACATAGCTCTGGCTCTTGTAACATACTTAAAAAAGTGTCTCCTATTGAAGGAACTTTCACACCGTTCGAATTCTGCTTTTCTTTAGGTAGTTTAAAGTTTTTCTTTTGATGAAACTCAATTCGTTTTCCATCAATCTTTGGCAAACTAATAATTCTTTTAGGGGTAATAGGGCCTTTTTCTAGCGCATTAGGAAACTCAATACTTACTTGCTCATTTGCTAATTCTTTAAATTTATTGGCTGAGCAGGTTATCATCTCTAGTGATTTAGGAATCCTATCTGTTAAACCATGAGCCTCCATTGCACTTAAATAGGCAACATAACTGAATGGGTTAGCTGAACAAGCAACTTGTTGAGCAGAGGGGGACGAATGGCTTGTTAAGCTATATACAGGAAGGGACTGAATTTGCTTAATAACACCTAAAGATATGAGTTCTGTAAGGTTGTTTCGGATTACAAAATAATCAGGTTCGTTCTTAGAGATCTTTCCTATTTTAATACCGTTATATTCTTTTTCTTTATAAAGTTGATACAAATACTTTGTGATTTCAAACTCTGTAATGACTGGTTTATTGTGAATATTAATAATAGAAAGTCTTAATGCTTCTTTTAAAGGAATTGTTTCCATAATCACCATCTATAGCAACTGTATAAGTCCTTAGGACTTATACAGTTGCTAACATCATAAGTCAAGTTTTTTTGTTAGAAAGTTATAAATTAACTACTGCTTAATGAACTGTTGTGTCTATGTTTTTTATTTTTTGACAAAACACACTAAACCTACTAAACTAACGTCCTTAGGACGTTAGTTTAGTAGGTGGTGATGACTTAAAATTTAGTTGTAGAAATATATGAAGAAATGTGTTCTTTGAAGAGGTGTTATTTATTAACTTATATCGAAGGGCATTTAACAGCTAATTACTTTTAAGAAACCATTAGCTGTTGATGTATAAGTCCTAAGGACTTATACATCAACAGTGTTGGTAAGTCAAATTTTGACACTTAATTTCCCCCTTCATGGCCAATAAAATCAACTTGACAACTCACTTCATTTGTACGATACTTGCGTCCTTAGGACGCAAGTATCGTACAATAGAGGTGTTATTTAGCCATTGTTAATGGCAATATCAAATTAGCAAGTGCTTCATGTGCTTCCTTTCGTTCTTCTTTATACTCATACCTATTGTATGTTTTGACTAGATTACCAAAACTATGATTAAGGCACTTTTCTGCTACTTCTTCTCGTATTCCTATTTGAGCCATAAGAGTTCGGCAAGTTCTTCTAAGATCATGAACTACAAAATCAGTAACTCCAGCTATTCCTAAAACATTTGGGCTAGGTTTCCTCTTGCTAATCACTTTACCAAATAGGTCCGCCAAAGTGTGATTTACAGTATCATCTGATATATAACCTCTTTTACTTTGTTTTCTAGCTGGAAAAAGGAATTCAGAGTTTTTTGCCAATACTTTTAGCCTCTTAAATTGTGGTATCAATCGATCAGGTATTGGGACAGCTAACGACTTATTAGACTTCGTATTATCTTCATAAAGATGAAAGTACTGACGCTTCAAATCGACATCAACCCACTTTGCAGAGAAAAGCTCCATTTTTCTTAACCCAAGTACGAGTAAAATAGTAAATCCAATGTATGTTGATTCAGGGACTTTTTTAGGATACTCACGAAAAACATCGAACATAATTTCTATCTCTTCAAGTGATAAAACAACATCTCTAGGTCTTGAGTTTCCTCCGGCATCCTCCTTGGTTGAGTAATTGGCTGCTGGATTCATTTCAATTATTTGGTTTTTGACACCAAGTTTAAAAATATTTTTACACAAATGAAGAGTCTTATTGGCGATAGATTTTCGCCCTGACTTTAAAACTTGTTGAATGACTTCATATATGTCAAAAGGGTGTATTTTTTTTAGAAGCATATGACCAATAAACGGGTGAACTTCTTTAAAGTAAAGCCTCTCCAATATATGAACAGTTCTAATTTTGTCTTTTTTATTGAGTAAATAAAGAGTTGCTAGATCTTCCACAGTTTCAATTTCATAGAATTTTTTTCTTCTTAAATCTAGCTTAGGGTTATCTCCATTTAAGCTTTTATTTTTTAAATCTATTGCAGTTTTTATGGCATTACTGACGTCCATTAAAGTTTTGCTATTTCTTTCGCCATAAACTCCTATTTTCATCTGCATTCGCTTTCCTCGAGATTGGAATCGGAAATTCCAAGTTGCCCGATTTGTAGAGGATATTCTTAAATATAGACAGTCAAAAACTCTGATAAATGACTTATCACCCAGTTTAACTAATCGTTTAATTTCAGATTCTGATATTTGCTTCATTCACTTTTCCTAATTAAATAAAAAATGAATGGCTTTGGATGTAGCTAGTAATCACCACTTTTGTGCCACTTTTTTGCAAAAATGGTAGTAAAATGTTGATTCAGCTTTTCAGGTAGGTGTTATGAAAACAGCCTGAAGCCCTTTAAAAACAAGGCTTCTTGGCTTATTTTCTTAATTACTCACGTAGTGAAAAGATGTTATTCGATATTCTGGATCTGTTCGCGCATTTGCTCGATTAACACTTTTAGTTCTACCGCAGCGTTTGTGATATCACTGTTGATAGACTTTGATGCTAATGTGTTTGCTTCACGGTTAAACTCTTGCATCATAAAGTCTAGGCGTCGGCCACATGCGCCGCCTTTAGTTAAGATTTTTTTGGTTTCTTTAACATGTGACTTTAAGCGATCTAGTTCTTCAGCAACATCTTGCTTTTGTGCAAGGTAAATAAGCTCTTGCTCAAGGCGAGACTCATCGATGTCTGTTTTTAGTTCTTCTAGCTTTTGGTTTAGTTTTTCGCGCTGCCATTTAGCGATTTCTGGTAAGTGGCCTTCAACAATAGTTACTTGCTCTAAAATAGCATCAAGGCGAGTTGCGATCATTTCTTGTAAGTTTGCGCCTTCATCGCCGCGAGCTTGTTTAAAATCTTCAATCACTTCATCGAAGCCTGCAATTAGCGCAGTGTTTACGCTATCCATATCGAGCTCTTCGGCTTCCATCACGCCAGGCCAACGTAAAATATCAACAGGGTTGATGTCGCCTTTACTTTGGTTTTGCACCCATTGAGCGCTTTTAATTAATTGCTCAGCGAGTGATTCGTTAATCGTTAACTCACCAACATGCGCTGGATTTGCAGCAAACTTTAAGAAAACTTCAACTTTACCGCGTTGTAAATGTTTACGTAAACGCTCACGAATAACCGGTTCCATGCCACGAAATTGCTCAGGTGCGCGGATAAAAGTTTCAAGGTAACGTTGGTTTACTGAACGAATTTCCCAAGTGCCAGTGCCCCATTCGCCTTTAATTTCGCGGCGCGCATAAGCTGTCATGCTGTGGATCATGGATGATTTCCTAGTGTTATTAAATTTACAAAGTTGACTGATTATACCGAATCAGCTTTTAACCTCTAGCGTAAATTTTCTGAAATGTGCTTTTCTGATGCAGTTAATTATGTAAATGAACATGGCATCTAGCACCACATCGACTTATAATGTGGCAAATTCAGAATTAAGGGGATCGTTAATGCGTCCAAGCGAAAGAACACCTAACCAAATTAGACCGGTTACATTCACACGTAATTACACTATGCATGCTGAAGGGTCAGTATTAGTAGAGTTTGGAAATACTAAAGTTTTGTGTACAGCAACTGTTGAAGCTGGTGTACCACGCTTTATGAAAGGCCAAGGTAAAGGTTGGGTTACGGCTGAATACGGTATGTTACCTCGTTCAACACATACTCGTAATGGTCGTGAAGCATCGCGCGGTAAGCAAGGCGGTCGTACTATGGAAATTCAACGCTTAATCGCACGTGCACTTCGTGCTGCGGTTGACTTAAAGGCGTTAGGTGAAAACACCATTACTATCGATTGTGATGTAATTCAAGCAGATGGCGGTACACGTACGGCATCAATCAGTGGTGCATGTGTTGCATTAGTTGATGCGCTTACTTACATGCGTAGTAAAGGTATGATCAATTCAAACCCACTTAAGCATATGATTGCGGCAATTTCAGTTGGTGTATATAAAGGTCAACCAATTAGTGACCTTGAGTACCTAGAAGATTCTGAAGCCGAAACAGATATGAACGTGATCTTGACCGAAACTGGCAAAATCATCGAAATCCAAGGCACAGCTGAAGGCGAACCTTTCTCATTTGACGAACTTGATGAGCTACTTACATTAGCTAAGCACTCAATTCGTGAAATTATCGACGTTCAAAAGCAAGCATTAGCTTGATAAAGAAGTAGGTTTATTAGTTATGAAAGATTATCAAAAAGAGTTTATTGAATTCGCACTTGAAAAGCAGGTGCTTAAATTTGGTGAGTTTACTTTAAAGTCTGGCCGCACTAGCCCTTATTTCTTCAACGCTGGTTTATTCAATACCGGTCGTGACCTTGCACGCTTGGGTCGCTTTTACGCTGCAGCACTTGAAGATGCGGGCATTGATTACGATGTATTATTCGGCCCTGCTTATAAAGGTATTCCAATCGCAACAACAACAGCGGTTGCTTTAGCAGATCATCACGACAAAGATGTACCATATTGTTTTAACCGTAAAGAGAAAAAAGCACACGGTGAAGGTGGTACATTAGTAGGTTCTGAACTTAAAGGTAAGATCATGTTAGTTGATGACGTGATCACTGCAGGTACAGCTATTCGTGAGTCTATGGAAATCATTGCAGATAATGGTGCAGACTTAAGTGGTGTTTTAATTGCACTTGATCGACAAGAGAAAGGCAAAGCTGAGTTATCTGCTATTCAAGAAGTCGAGCGTGACTTTGGCACTAAAGTTATCTCTATTGTAAAACTAGCTGACTTAATTAGTTACCTAGAAGCCAAAGGTACAATGGATGAGCATTTAGCTGCAGTAAAAGCATACCGTGATCAATACGGCATTGCTTAACACCTAAAAACGCGAACAATTTAAAGGCCCAGCTATATTGCTGGGCCTTTTTGTTTTTAGAGTCTTGTACTTTTATGGCCTTAAATACGGTTAAAAAGTTACTGAAGCGTTAATAAAGTTTCTCTTTTGTGGTGTTTAGACTAAAAAGGATACAAAAGGCAGTTTTTTTAAAGTTTTCTCAAAAAAGTGCTTGCGTTAATTCGCTGCATCCCTATAATGCGCATCCACCGACACGGCGGACTGCTTACAAAAAAGCAAAACGATGAGTTGGTTGAGTCAAGTAAAACTGAGCTTTGAAAAAATAAACTTTTCTCAAAATTAAGTGTTGACAAAAATAACGGCTTGCGTAGAATGCACAGCCCTTGAGATGCAAAAGTGTCTCAAACGTTCTTTAACAATATAAAGCAATCATCTGTGTGGGCACTCGTACAGATTGAGTTCTAACAGCGAAGCTTAGTTTACTAAGTGGAGCAAAAAAATTTAGAGTCTCAATTTCTTATGAGTGACTAT
>Ga0209365_1000021_pt1 | contig 91073 bp, 72 predicted proteins | sample WorMetimpBELIZE2_FD_187389 | JGI IMG/M metagenome (GOLD analysis project Ga0209365, IMG submission 187389) | Marine gutless worms symbiont microbial communities from Max Planck institute for Marine Microbiology, Germany - Olavius imperfectus... | ecosystem: Host-associated > Annelida > Digestive...
AGCAACATGCTGAAGTTGTGGCAAAAAACCACCTATACATGGACAATATTCCGCGTGAAAATTTATCATCAGCCCATGATGAAGTTGCTGGGGTTTTTGTTGCTATTTTGTCTGCAACGTGGGAATGCGGCCCTGCCCTCTTTTGCTCCTGCAGTTTTTTCCATGTACGCCATTGACTCCTCTTCTGGCCAAGTGCTGATCGACGAGCACAGCGAACTCAGCCTCATCCCCGCCTCGTGCATAAAAATCGTCACGACGGCAACGGCGCTCCTTTTACTCACACCAGACGCTCAATTCCAAACTCAGTTAGAGTATGATGGCATCATCAACCAACAAGGCACACTTGAGGGAAACCTCTACATTCGAGGAGGGGGAGATCCCTGTCTGGGCTCTAGTCGTGTCCCCCCCTCTCTCGGATGGAAGGAGCAACTCCTTTTATGGGCCCAAGCTGTGCATGAGCGTGGAATTAGATCTATTGCAGGGAGAATTATCGGTGACGCTACGCTCTGGGAAGAGAGCTTGGTCCTTCCCGGTTGGGCCTATGAGGACGTCGGTAATTATTATGGCATAGGCGCTTCAGCGCTGACCTTCCACGAAAACTTATACTCTTTGACCTTTGAACCTGGAACAGCTCAAGGGGATAAAACAAATATTCTTCGTACAGAGCCCCCTCTTTCTAGATTGCAGTTTCTCAACGAGGTGACAACAGGGGCTAAAGGCTCAGGGGATCGTGCCTGTATCTATGGTTCAGAGTTTTCTTATAAAAAGAGGGTCTCAGGCACTGTTCCGAGTGGAGTTGAGGAGTTTCACATCAAAGGTGCCATGCCAAATCCCGCAGAAAGTTGTGCTTCTTTGTTAAAAACTGTGCTGACACAGAGGGGGATTCCCGTCCTTGACAAAGAGTACACAGAAGTGGAGCCGCGTACCCCCTTTCACACCACATACTCCCCACCAATCAAAGAGATTATATCATGGACCAACAAACGTAGTGTCAATCTGTACGCCGAACACCTACTTAAAGAATTGGGGAGCGGATCTACTGCCGCTGGCATATACGTGATCAAAGATTTTTGGAAGAAAGCAGGGGTCAACCTGAAGGGATTTCACATGGAAGATGGCTCAGGATTATCAAGACAAAACTGCCTAACCACCAAGCAATTGGTCGAAATTTTGTTATATGTCAAGAAATCGCCTCGATTTCCTATATTTTTGCACTCTCTTCCCACAGTTTGCGGGTGCAAAGCTAAGTCTGGAGCGATGGCATTGATAAGGGGATATGCGGGATTTAAAGGGAACGTCATCTTCGCAGTATTGGTTAACCAAAACCTAGATCCCGATATAAAGAGAAAGTTAGAGGATGTGCTCATCGACTTGCCCCAGCAAGCCTCTCCACCATCTCAATGAGTTTTTCTGGGGTTTCGCACAAATTTTCAGGGAACGATTCTTTGAGTTTTTTTATAGAGTTAAATCCCCAGCTCACCGCAATCCCAGGGACATATGCATCCTGAGCAGCCTCCATGTCACGCACCTCATCCCCAACATAAGCGGAAATGGTGTCGACCCCTGAGAGTTTTCGTATTTTATCTAGATAGCGCTTTTTCGAGAAAATGGCGTTCCCAGTATAGATGAAATCAAAAAAATCGAGATCATATTTCTCTAGGTAGATCCGGATATTTTCTTCAGAATTTGAACTGAGAATGCCGAGGGAATATCCCGCCATCTTGAGTGCGTTCAGCACTTCAGAAATACCCAAAACCGGCTCTAATTCCACAATATGGGTACTTGCATTGCGGCAAATTTTTTTGACCACAAAAGGGAGCTTAAACGTTGAAATCCCCAACACCTTCTGGACCTTCTTGGCCCCCATATCTCTCAAAGCCTCAACCTCGTGAGGCTCAACCTTTTTCAACCCATAATATCCCGAAACTGCGTTAAATTCTCTGACGAGAAGGTCAAAGGAGGGACACAGAGTCCCATCAAAATCGAAGAGAACCAAGGGGGCTTTTACCCTGGACAGATCCCCGCTGCATCTCTCCTCACAAGCACTCCAACGCCACAAACAGAGACAAAGAGAGACGACAGATACCAAGACAATAAATATTAAGGGCATTAAAATATTAGGATACTGCTTTCCTCAAGCACTCGATTTCTCTTTGAATATGATCTAATTCAACTCCTACCCTAGATAAATTTGTCATATTGTCCCACAACTTATTGAAATCATGCCTAATCTCTCGACCCAAACCCTCCGCCAAGTCACGACATTTAATCAGAGACTCATTCAACTCTTCGTGGAGAAGATTGATCTTCTTATCGTATTCCCGATTAAGCCTCGCTATCGATTGCTCACAATCTTCATAATCTTCAGGATTGGCCAAACGCTGTTTCTTCGCCTCAACCTCTTGCGCGAGCATCCGATAGTACTCATGACATTGAAAAAGCGCCCTCTGCTTACTCTCAATATCATCAAGAAGCAAACAAAACTGTTCTCTACTTTTGTTCATCTTTCACCCAATCTTCTCATAACACTGAGATACAAACGCCCAATGAACTACATCCAAAAACTTCTTAACAAATCTGAGACGGTCATTGCGATAATCAATGTAATAGGCATGTTCCCACACATCAAGCGTCAAAAGCGGCATTTTCTCAAACTTTAAAGGCGTATCAGCGTTGCTCAGGGGGAGGATCTCCAATTTTGTGCCATCCGACACGAGCCACACCCAACCAGAACCAAACAAAGTAACCGCAGCCTTTTCAAATCTCTCAATAAAACACTCAAAACTTCCAAACGAACGCTCAATACCACACATCAAATGTCCAGAGGGCCGTCCCCCTCCACCTGGGGACATACAATTCCAGAAAAAGGTATGATTCCACGCCTGGGCGGCATTATTAAACAGCCCCCCGGACGATTGTTTTACAACCTCCTCGAGGCTACACTCACCCCCTGCCCTCCCTTCCATTAAACTATTTAGACTCTTGAAATATGTCGCATGGTGCTTATGGTAATGATAATGCATCTGCTCCTCCGAAATAAAGGGAACCAATGCCTTCAACGGATAGGGAAGCTCAGGCTGTGTAAACTTCATGTAGGTGTACACCTCATGTCCTCATAGTCAATGGCCACCATCATAGAAATGGAGGGATTTTATCTCAAGAAGGCTCTTCAAAATTATCCTCAGGCACATCCAGGGGGCAAGGAGGGGAAGAACGATAGCCACACCCTTTCAGAATTTTCGGGTAACCAAAATGTTCCACCACAGGCCATTTCCGACATATTAATGGCCGAAGGGAGTATGCATTGCAAGAACCATTGTCCTTGAGGTAACGACACCCCATAACATACATTTGCTTCCCCTCATAAGATTGCGGCTCCTTATAACGTAGATAAAATCCATGCACCTGCGTATACCAAAAATAAAAAAACCGCCCAACCAGGCTATTAGAGCATTGAATTAAGACATAGTAACAACAATTGCCCCTCCTCTTACACCTTCCTTCCCTCTTAAATGGGGGACGAATGATAAAACGTGCAACCCTCTGCATTGCCAAATCGATTAAAACAAAAGGGAGGACAATCCACTTAATGGTAGTCCCTATCCAGCTGGGCAGCCAACGTTTAGGAACTCCCCCGGCGGGTGGAGGAGGCGGCTGCGTGGCCTCACCCACACCCTCTAGGAGATCGTCTAACATCTTAGATCGCACCGCATAATAAGTTCCACGACTGAACACAGGCACACACCCCGCGCAAAATAACCGTTGCAGTCACTATATCACATCCCTCATAAATTAAGATATAGCGGAGGAGTCCTTACTTCACGCAGTCTTGATCAACTTGGCTGAAATCGATAGTGGGATCCACCCGTTGTCTCCAACATGAGGAGCTCTGCAGAAGCAGCATACGCATCGAAAAAATAACTGAATCGTCTCAAATAACATCAAGGCAACGTAGAGGGGCAGAGTGAGGAGGTGAGGGAAAATAAAAAAAAGGACAAAAAAAGTACTTATATAGGGAAAAGAAACTTGAACAGCTGTAGTCACATATCCCTCCCATCTTCTATCAAGTGGCAACAAAGAGAAGCATGTGCCAAGCACTAATTTGCCTCCTAGGTGAGAAACACCTGCTGATAAAACACTAATTTCTAAAAGCGTTAGCATTGGAAGGGCAAAGAAAGCCCGCCACACAGCGGTAACACACGACACTAGCATACACACCCCCTTGCTAAGATTACACCCACTAACAATCGCACCGACAGTTGAATAACAATCTAAATTAAACGAGGACATTATAACCTCTGGAATTTTATTAGTCTATTAAAAGTAGAAATGTCCTCAAAGACTTTTACTAATATTCATCTGCAACAAAGACTCTCAAAGTGTAGAGATAACGCTTGGAACATGCTAAGACCTCCACCGCCAGTTAGAAAGAGACAATGGAGGGAGCTCAATGAAAGATAGTCGTTGATGCATCAATGCTGTTTTTTTATGTAGAGTTAATTAATAAATTTATCTCTAAATAAATACAAAATTTTCTTCTAACACATCAGGAGCAATATCTTTAAGACACCTTCCAGTGTTGCAGCTACGCAACATGGGGCACCGTTTGTCGAAAAGGGTTCCGTAGGGGCATGTTCCCTGAAACGCATGGTGAATCTCGCCCAGAGGTTTATAGACGCACGCTTTCGAAGCGCCAAAGATGCTAAATGTGGGGGTGCAAACGGTAGCCGCAAGGTGAAGTGCGACAGAATCAACAGTTAAAACACTGTCCATCCGATCCATAAAGTGTTGCCACACGGAAAAGCTCATTTTAGGAAGGACTCGACTGGAATGAGAAAATGCAGCGTGCAGTACCTCCACTTCACCCCTCTCCTTACTCCCCCCCCACACAAAAAAGAAAGTAGGAGAATATCGATCCATCAATCGAGTTAAAAACTTTACCCACGTCTCCAGGGGAAGCTTCTTATTCTCCCAACGGGATCCAGGGCATACCATAAATGTGGGGCGCGTAATGCCCCTGACTTGCTCCGCAATCCAGTTAGCCTGGGTAGGGCTAATTTTCAGTAGCACCCTTTCATAAAGGGGCGTGGGTGGAAGGTGTAAATGTTGCTGAACTAAGGACAGATATTGAAGAGAAATGGCCTCCCGCACATCAACCCTGTAGCGGTGAGAGAGGAAAAGGCTACTTGGCCACTCGGGAGCGGAAGAGAAGGCATACCCTACCTTCTCTTTCGCGCGAATAAAACCTCTGACTAACCACGACTTTACATTGCCTTGAAGATCAAATACAAGATCATATTTTTCCCTTCTCATCCTTCGTATCGTGTTGCAGATTACAGGGAGATGGCGCATGAGGGCCCGTTTCCACCCCCTTGTGTCAATGGAAATGACACAATCTAAATCGGGATGTGCTTTCAACAGAAGTTCACAACACAATCTTTCAGCCACCCAGTCGATCTTCGCCCAAGGATTATATCTTCTTAACAAAGTAATAACGGGAAAAGATTGGATGATATCTCCAGAAGAAGAGGTTTTAATAATAAGAATTCGCATTATAAATAATTGACAGTAAAAACGATAAATTACACCTACGCAGTCCCGCAAGAAAATAATAGCACAAATTTCTTTTTGCCGATAAGATGCGAGATACTTCGTAGGCGCATAACTCAATACTCGCTATGAGACAACAAGGGGTCATTTTTTCGCATAAACATCCCAAAGAGATGTACCTGCTCGCCCTCTCCGAGATGTGCCAACGATTTGCCTATTGGGGAGTAGGCTACCTGCTCATTCTCTTTTTAGTAAAATATTTTTCCTATTCTACAAAGTATGCTACCAACCTGTTTGGAATCTATACCGGCACCGCTTTCTTGCTTCCCATTCTGGGCGGTTATGTTGCTGATAAATGGAACTGCTACACCCCTATTCTTCTTGGCAGCATTTTAACCGCAATTGGATGCTTTTTTCTGAGCACCCTGACGAAGGTAATGATTATTCCTGCGCTCATTGTCATCGGATTTGGCGGCGGGCTCTTCACGCCCAACATCTACACCCTTCTCGGCATCCTTTACTCCGATAAACAACATATTCGCGAAGGAGGATTCTCGATCTATTATGCCGCTGTCAACGTGGGGGTACTCATCGCCATGATCATTTTGGGATATCTCCAAACCGTAAACTGGAGCGTAGCATTCATAGTTGCCGGCTGTGTTCAGCTCCTCGGCATCTTCCCCTATTTCACAGTCGTCTCAAAACTCAAGAACATCGATATTCCACATCGCCACTTCACTTCGAAAAAGGCCGACCCTCACCATTATCCGCTAAAAACCCGTGAAGTTGAACGCATCATCGTCATTTTGATCATGACCTGCATTTCTATCTTTTTTTGGATGGCCTATAATCAAGCGGGTTCTTCTATGACCCTATTTGCCCTCAGGTTCACCAACCGCCATATCGCAGGCTTCGAGGTTCCTGTGCCCTGGTTTACCTCTATGCAAACCCTCTTTTTGATCCTCTTCTCGTTCCCTCTTGCCCGCCTTTATCTCTTTCTAAAGCGCCTGAAATCTAATGCCAGCCCACCCATGAAAACTGCCCTTAGCCTCTTTTTTACGGGGCTTTGTTTCCTTGTCATGCACCGGGCAGCAACGCACGTCCCTCCCGGAGCTATGAGCGCTAACATCTCTCCAGGATATCTGCTTTGCGCTTTTGCCCTGCTCTCCCTTGCCGAGCTATTTCTCACTCCGATCGGCCTCTCCTTGATCACCAATTTAAGTCCCCACCGCTACCGAGGCCTCCTCACTGGACTCTGGTTCACCTGCATTGGGTTCGGTTTCTATCTCGGAGGATATTTAGCCGGTTTTATGACGTCAATCAGCCTCCCCTCCTTTTTTGGTATTTTCGTCATTACCTCATTCCTTCCTGCCCTCCTCTTAGCCCTTTTTAGTAAGAAACTCGATCGAATGCGCCACATTTCCTCCCTATAAATATTTATAAAATGACATTTTATGAGGAGCATGGAGATTATTTAAATTCCTAGGACAATTATATTGATTGATTTTGTGTGTCCTGTGTTATCCTATAATCCCTATAACAGAGGTTAAAAAAATGTGTAAATGGCTTGTGTGGGACCCCAACCGAATCGCTTTCACCCTCCCTCTTGTAAACCACCCAATCATGTGGTATGGGATCCTCTTTACTCTAGGGTTTTTAGTTGGTTTTTACATCTTGATCAGCCTTTGCAAACGGCTGATGCTCTTCTACTATCCAGAGCGCATAAGGAATGACGTGGATAAACGGGCGAGGATCTTTTCTGAAAAATTATCTCTTTATGTGATCACATCGACCATCATAGGAGCGCGCCTAGGCCATCTCATTTTCTATGAAAAATGGACAGATTACCTGCTCCACCCTTTAGAAATTGTGAAGGTATGGGAGGGAGGGCTGGCAAGCCATGGAGCTGCCATCGGCGTCCTCATAGGAATGGCCCTCTTCTACTACCAACATCGGAAGAAGTTGGCGATAATCACCCTCCCCCGTATTCTCGACCTTCTCGTCATTCCGGCACTTTTTGCCGGAACACTTATTCGAATAGGCAATTTCGTAAATCAGGAGGTGTTAGGGGTAAAGACAACGCTGCCTTGGGCTATCACATTCATGCATCCGGCCGATGGAAGTACACCCGCCCCGCGCCATCCTGCCCAACTCTATGAAGCTCTCTTTTACCTAGGAGCCCTTTTCCTCCTCTTGCGACTATTTCCCAATATGATTCGCTACCCGGGACGCCTCTCTGGAGTTTTCTTCATTTTGGTCTTCACATTTCGATTCTGCATTGAATTTATCAAAGAGGAGCAAAGCTTCCTCTTCTCCAATCAGTTCTTCACGATGGGACAGCTGCTCTCCATCCCGATGATTCTCTTGGGAGTAGGATTGTTTCTAACTCACGCTCTCAAACGGCGTCAAAGGGAGTGATCGATCTGATAGATGTCGCAGCATCTCCTCTATCTGCTCTTCTGACAGTTCCGGATGAAGGTGTCGAAATCGGGTCTGATGCCATACTAAAAATCTCTTATAGGTAGAGATGCGATCATCGGTGAACAGCGCATACCAAAGGTACTTATAAAGGATCCAAAGGCGATGGCGAAGGGTATCCCTGAAGGGATAAAGCACAGGGAAAGCCTTTAAAGCATCAGCGAGTACTCGGGCAACAAATTCCACATGATTCACAGAGTATTTATCTACATGAGATCTATCCCATAGATTTTTGAGAAGAGCGAGAAGTGGCGTTGCCTGGTCAAAATGAATCCAACGAACTAACATATCGTTTTGCAAAACCCACACCTCTATCTTTTTATCCAATTGTCCAAGAGAGGGATCGACCTTTTGAATTTCTTTAAAAAAATGCAATACCATGCTCACGACCGTACGAAAGGAGTGAGAAGGGTTGTCGATCAAGACATTGCCAATCTCCCGCTCTATAACTCGATATATTTGAGAGTCGATCTGGTCGAGCACCTTCCCATCTCCCTCGAGATTTTTCCATATTAGCAACTCAAGTTGATCCATCTGCCTCAGGCACAAAGTCGGAAGTTGACATGTAATACGATAAGCCTGTACGAGGACATTTTCTAATACAGCGAGATTGTCAAAAGATTTGTTTTCACTCATAAGATGCATTTCGGCATTTACAAAAATGAAAAATATTTGATTGCATTTGTTAGTGGGAAGAAGCGGGGGTTTTTCCTTGGAGGAAATACAGATTTCTCTAACATATCTTCTAAGGTCTTCATCATTAAGATCTTTTGGAAGTTCTTGCGCTATAGAATACAAAGCTAAAATGCGTTGAATAATCTCTACACGACATCTATCGGCCGAGAGGGTAGGGTTGCTCCTGCTAAGTGCAATCTGATAGCGGATAAAAGCCTCAATTTTCTCCTTCTCCTCCCAAGAAAAAGCAGACGAAATCACACAGGTATGATAGAGCTTCTTCGCAAGCAACATAGAAACCACAGAGCTAAGTTGATCTGCGTGAGATAACTTGCCCGCTGCCTCATATAGCTCAAACTCCTGCACAATCTCTTTCTTGAGAGACTCGAGGTCAACGGCGTGGGCTCCAGTTTTCGAGGTAACTTCCAGCAGAGTCTTGACAATCAGTTTGTCAGTAATATCATATTGTGTGCAGGGGTCTTTGGAGTTGATAGAGTTCAAATCGTACAAGAGGTGTTTTTGAGTAGCCCATACCACCTTGGTAAGTTGCTCCAGATCTGGGCGCCTTCCTTCAACCATTGCAATACATTCCCCGATCCTCTCCGCAAGCTGCTCAGCAGAGGCATAGGGGGACAAATGGGAGGAGTGGCAGGCACAAGATTTGAGGTGTTCTCGAATCATGAGTCTTAGATCCAGCTTATTATTGCACAGGGCCCCCTTCTGCCCCTGAAATTTTTCGTAGTAATATGAGACCTTTTCCCACATCTTTCTTAGGGCCCCCCCCCTTAATTGACTTTTGGGAAATTTTTTCTTGAATTCTGGGAGGATCTTTTTTAGAAAATTTGTCTCAATCTTGTTCGACCATCTATCTGCCGAGCCATTCTCTTCTATCTCTCTTCTAATCCTTTGAGAAAGAAAAAGGCCTAACTCAGAGCAAGGATCATAAACATCTTCGGATTTACCGACAGAGTGGGAAGAAGGGGGCTTTCCCTTTTCATTGAATTGAAGAAGTTCATTTGACTCCGGCTGGGGAGGAGAATGTGAAAGCTCCGACATTTTTTACCTTACTTACGGGTCCATCCACGAAATCAAACCTCGAAGTTATGGACATCGAAACGCACAACTTCCCACACCGCGACCCTTTATTGCATAGCATGTGTTTCTCTCTATCTCACTCCGGTCATTTTTTTGTCCAAAAATTTTTGAGATTTCTCCAATGCTACACATCTGGTGGTGCGAGAAGATTTTGCTATCAATCATTTGACGATGCCCTGCACATAACAATTAATTTTCATATAGACTTTTAAACTAACGCAAGAATATAATTATGTCTGTTAAATTAACCAGGCCTGCAAATTAAGAACATGTCAAACCCTCTCACGCAATCGGCTCACTTTTGGAGCGCATACCCGGAGTTCCACCTCACACAGGAGGAGCTGAAAAGATACGCCAACCAAGCATATAGAAAGGAGACAGTCTTTTACCAGCTCTTCCTGCTGCTCTCTTTGCCCCACAGAAAAACCCTGCAGAGTATAGCCCACATAATAGAACCTCTGCCAGGAGCAGGTAAAGCTTCTTGTGTCGGTAGACAAGTGAAAAGATTGGCGTATCGGATTTTTTATCTCCTCTTAACCCCGGCAACTTGTGTGGGGGGAGGGCTGCCACTTGCGATGCTAAGCCAGACGGTAATATTTGGCACACTCTCCGCCTCCGCAATCGTCTCGGCTACTTTCCTGTTTCAAATACTGTGCGGTTACATCCTGCTTTTCCTCATCTCCCTCCCCTTTTACTGCTGCGCATACTATTGCAAGCCGATGGTCCGCTACTCTACCCCTTTAGAAGAGGAGTCCCACCGCACCTCATGTCAGAGTGACGGGCTATTACACATCCGAAGCTTTAATGTGGGATGCACTTACACAACGACAGAAATTGTAGGCGATCTCAGGCCCGCAGAAAGGCGTATAGACGAGATTGGACACTGGATCGAAGAGGGAGCGGGCCAACCAGACATTATCTGTTTTCTTGAGGTATTTCATCAAGGGGCGCGCGAGAAACTGCATGAGCGCATGAAAAGTATATATCCATATGTTGTGCACCACCTTGCCCCCCATTGCTCGGGACTCGACAGCGGTTTCATGATAGCAAGTAAAGTCCCCATCGAACAGTTCTCCTTCTACCCCTTCAACGATATGATGATCGGTCCAGAAAGGTTGACAAATCGTGGATTAGCAAAAATTCGCATCACTGCACAAACTGGATTGAAGTTCGACATCTACGTAACTCATCTGCAAGCCCTCCTAGGAAGGGCGAGAGCCGAGATGCGACAACAACAGATAGCATGGATACTCTCCAAGATCAGACAAGATCAAAGGAGCGGCCCACCCAATAGGTGGGTTCTACTCGGAGATATGAATGCTTCTGAGCATACCGTGTGGGGGGAAGAAAACGATGAGGATGCCGAATTCCACAACAAAACACCTGTAGTGGAGTTGGTCAACCTTCATACCACCCGCCAACAAACCGAGGAGAAGCGCTGGGTTGTGGCGGACACCCCAGAGGGAGTAGAGGGCCTAGAAGCACCTACTGGAACTTGGTATACTGGTCCATGGGAAAACAAGGGTCTGTGTATGACGTGCAAAGAGATGATCGAACGCGTAGTTTATGGGGCCCCCACCAAAAAGGTGTGCCCAGCCTTGCAGGACAAATTAGCCCAATGCCCTCACCTGTGGGGTACGCCAAGTTGGGACTCAGTTCAACAAGCTTGTTCGGCGGTGTTTGATCGTGCCTATGTCCCAGAAAAGCAACCAAAAGATTATTTAGAAATACGGCGTGTTAAAGTAATTAAGGGGACAGAGAGCGCTCCCTCAGACCACCTTGCGATAGATTGTTTACTCGAAACACAGCTGAAGACTGAGAGAAGTGCCTCCCAGTAGTATTCCTATTCCAATATGCGCAGCGGAAATCGTGGGAACATTGATTGAAGTTGTTCCAAACCTCCTCTTCAATTTGCATTCAGCCTTTGAAGCCCAATACCGGTGGCAACACCGGACAAAGACCTCTCCCAGATGGGGGGTGGTTTTGGGGCCTCTCTACCAGTTCTAGTCTAACTGCTCCCTGCATGGTTGTGCTGAGGTATCTTAAAATTTTTGGAAAATTCTTGTGTTTTTTTCCGTCGTGCTATACCCTCCCAGTCAGATTTCAAGCACGTGGGAGCGGTTTATGCATCAGATAGTGATTATAGGTAATTTGGGAGCGGATCCGGATGTGCGTTTTACATCCTCGGGGGGCAAGGTGACAACGCTTCGTGTAGCCTCCAATCAATATTGTGGAGGCAAAGAGGAGACCTTTTGGTGGCGTGTCACCGTTTGGGGAGATCAATTTGATAGGATCATGCCTCACTTTAAACGGGGGAGTTCTATCTTCATCACCGGTAGGATGCCTAAAAAGCCTGAGATTTATACTGACCGTGATGGGCGTTCGCAGGTCTCTCTCGACCTGGTGGCCCATCATATCTCCTTTGTCCCCCTCAGAAGGAAGGATGGTAATGGGGATCAATTCGCTCAGAACGATGGGGAGTTCCCTGGACAATCATCTATGCAGCGAGGGGAGCAACAAGGGACAGGAGATCAACCAAAAGGAGAGCAAGAGCAGCAACATGATCTTTCCTTCGAAGAGGAGGAGATCCCTTTCTAATGTTTGACGTAATAAACGACCTCTCGAAGAGACCACAAGCTGACATTATTGTCGTGCCATTTTTCCAGAACGGAGATGGAGTTGAGCCAATTATCACTCCTCCTGATTTAAGTGGGGAGGTCTCCTTGGTACTTAAGTCAGGGGATTTCTCTGCCAAGGTAGGTGCAACTATGCTTCTCCATTTAACTGGAAAAAATGAGAAGAGGTTGCTGCTTCTCGGCATTGGGGAAGAGGCCTCATGCACCTTAGAGACGCTTCGCCGTGCCTATGCTGCCGCAATGAGGCGATGTCAAAACAAAGTGTGGGCACATGTCAGTTTTGTTCTCCCCACGTTGAAAGAACTCGATCGTGCCGCGATTGTTCGCGCAATCTCTGAAAGCATTGAATCTTGTCTATATATTTTTGAGGAGTGGAAATCTAAAAAAGAGCCCTACCACATCGAGAAGATTACCCTCATCGGCACAGAAGACATTGAGATCGTGAAAAGGACTTCGGATATCTTCTCTGGTGTTAACCTGGCTCGCCACCTAATTAACCGTAACGCCCTCGACATCACGCCACAGACCCTTGCCACTCGGGCACAGCGCCTCGCCCAGACCTTTCCCTCCGTCCGCACAACCCTCCTCACGAAAGAGCAGATCGAGAAAGAGAGGATGGGCCTTTTCCTCGCCGTTGCCAGTGGCTCTTGTGTCGACCCGGTTCTCATTGTCGTTGAATACCATGGCAATGCGCATACCAAAGATCGGACCATGGTCGTCGGGAAGGGGGTCACTTTTGACACGGGTGGAATCAACCTTAAATCCACTGGTTTTGTGGAGGATATGCGTTCAGACATGGGTGGAGCTGCCGCGACGCTTGGCATCATCCAGGCAGCGGCCAGCATCAAACTTAATCACAACATTGTAGGTATCATTCCCGCCACAGAGAACGCCATCGGCCCCCGCAGCTATAAGCCGGGGGATGTTTACCGCGCTAGGCAAGGGAAGACCGTTGAGATCTCTAACACCGACGCCGAAGGGCGCCTCGTTTTGGTCGATGCCTTCTCTTATGGCCAAGATACATTTTCCCCCGCGCGGATCATCGACATTGCAACTCTCACTGGGGGTGTGGTCATCGCTTTAGGAGATAGACGTGCCGGGCTTTTCTCCAATGATGACCAATTTGCCGCGTCGTGCGAGCGTGCGGGAGAGGTCACCGGAGAACTTGTCTGGCGTATGCCCCTCGATCCCGAATATAGATCCCTCCTGGACTCCAATATTGCTGACATCAAGAATGCCGCTACAGGACCCTCAAGACAAGCAGTCCCTATTACAGCTGCCATCTTTTTGCAAGAATTTATCCCTAAAGACACCCCCTGGATCCATCTGGACATCGCGGGAACTGCTTTCCTTAGGCAGCCTAGAGACTACTATACATCTTCGGCTACAGGTTTTGGAGTGCGTCTCGTGATTGAGCTTTTGACGAGCTATTCATAACAGGTGGAGAACAGCATATCCACCGCCTAACACTCGTTATTTATTTTGACTTCTGGTGCGGCCGCCTTAATTGTATCAAAGCGTTTCGCCAGCTCCAAAACCTCTTCTTCTGAGCATCGCCCGCTCTGAATTTGAATTTTGATCTTCTCCCTCTCTCTCATCCAGTGGCGCTGGAGTATATTTGTTATCGTTTCCACCACCCCCTCTCTTGCCCGTTTAGCGTCTACCTTTTTTTGCACAATTTGCGAAAAGAGAAGCTGCTCCTCAACGCTTTCTAAATTATTGACAACACTCAATAGATCGGTGGGTTTATTCTCACGAAAATTTTCCATATACATCGAAAACATTCGTCGACAGATCGATGTGGAGAAATGAATAGATTGCAGATTGTCCTGAATCAGTCGTATAAGGCCATCTTCTGAGTCTCCCAGGAGAAAAAGCCATCGCAATAGATCTGTTTCCAATACCCTATTTGGGTCGACATCTATCTCAGATAGAAACCCTTCCTTTTTGACATACATCGCGCGACCCATCCCCCCTCCTTTCTCCAACCCAACATACTCCTCTGGCACCTCCATCAATTTTGCGAGCCTACGGAGAGATTCGTGTACCATGAGAGGATGTTCCCAGCTGCGAATCTGATTGACAATGGAATGAATGAGGCGATTCTTCTGCGAAGGGGAGGAGAGGTCGTTATCTTTAGAAAAGTAACTGATAAGGAATGTTAAGTAGTCAGGAGCTTTCTCGAGAAGGCCAGCAAAAAAGGGGGGGCCATCCTCCCTTAAAATCGCATCAGGATCCTTCCCTGCGGGAAGGGTAACAACGTATACCTCTATCCCTTCACTTTGAAAGAGGGAACCACCCCTCAGAGCAGCTCCCTGTCCCGCTTCGTCACCATCAAAGGCCAAGTATACTTTAGTCACTCCTAGGTTGGAAAGCCCCTCCACATGAGCAGGGGTCAATGCCGTCCCCTGCCCCGCTACAGTCAAGTTAAATCCCTCTTGAATCAACCTAAGTGCATCGATCTGCCCCTCAACAAGGATTGCCTTCTGCTCTTTCGCGATATGTTTACGGGAAAAGCTCAAGCCATATAAAATGTTAGACTTTTTAAATAGTAAAGTTTCTGGAGTATTAATGTATTTAGGCCCAAGCATTTTCTCAGAAATTTTTCTTGCAGAAAACCCGATGACACTGCCGCCATAATCTAAAATAGGAAAGACCACCCTCTTCGCAAATAGGCACCTCCTCTCCCCTTGCCCCGAACACCTAACGAGGCCAGCACCCTCTAAAGCTTTGGCAGAACATTGCAATTTTTGCATGAGACGGAGAAAGAGGGCTTCATTCTGAGGGGCCCATCCAATCTGAAACTTTCTGATGAATTCGAGATCGAGTCCACGCTCATAAAGATATGTGAGCGCTAGATGCCCTTCATCGCTGTGTAGCAGATAATAGTGGTAGAAGCGAGCCGCCTTGGATAGTGCCTCTTTAAGCGCTCCCTTGCTGGGCCCCCTCTCTTCCTTCTCGCTCCACTCCACTCTCTCTAATGACACCCGAAAACGGTCGGCTAACACCTCCACAGCCTCCAGAAAGCCAATCTTTAAGTAGCCCATCAAAAAAGTGATCGCATCCCCATGGGCGCCACATCCAAAACAGTGGTAATGCAACTCCCCCTTCTGAATGATAAAGGAGGGCGTTTTCTCGTCATGAAAAGGGCAGATCCCCCTGTAGATGCTGCCGGCAGGTTTTAAGTTTACGTAAGAGGAGACCACCTCGACCAAATCGACCTTCTCTTTTAGGAGTCCAATACTCTTCTTCGTATATACGCCCATACCCACCAATCATAGGTCATCGACACTTTTTCGACGACGACATGCTCGCTAATTTGAAGAGGGCGCAAGAGAGCTCCCAACAAAAAAGCTCTTGCCCACACTACTTGCCGATCAAAGCACTGGACATTAAAACTGGAATATTAAGGCAAAATCCTTGCGAATAAAGTAAGCCTTCGATAGCTTAGACAGCTGACTTAAATCTTTCAATGTAGGTTTTTTTGATGAGAAAATTTTTATTAACAAATGCACTGGTGTTGGCATCGCTCGCTGTCACCGGTTTTTGTGAGGAGCACGAGATTAATTCGGGCTTGTCCCATTCAGAAGCGACGCTTATCTCAACATCCACAAAGGTAAAAAGCGAGAACTGCGTGTCTAGAGGTGCTGCTGCCGCTCCAGTATCTAACAATCAATGTGGGCCAGATTGGCCAAGCTTTTATCTCGGCGCTGATTTCCTCTACCTGTTTGCGTCGGAGGGTGGGCTCGATCATGCTCGGATAAGGCATATAGATGTACCATCCCCGGTTCCAAACCTTACTACTGCCACGCAGAAAAAATGGAATCAAAATTTTAAGCTTGCCCCCGGGTTTCGTGTGAGGTTGGGCCGTTATCTCAAATATGATCGATGGGATCTCTTTCTCGACTATGCTTGGTATTATACCCATCCAAAAACTTCAATGTCTGTTGGTACGAATGAGTTTATCGTTACGTACTATCCGATAACCAACACGGCAGCTCTTTCATTCAAGAGTGGTGAAAGTGACTGGAGGTTGCGGTTGCATGATGGAGATATAAATTTAGGTCGTCGCGGTCGCTTCGGCAAAGCTTTAAAGTTTCATGTCTTTTCTGGAGTTAAAGTGTCGTGGATTGGCCAAAATTTGGGAGCTGGTTATCGCAACCCTCAGCAAACTGCTTCCACTGCATTGAAAACTTTAGCTAGCTCTTTGCAAGCTAAGTCTCGTTTCTTGGGAGTTGGCCCAAAGCTCGGATTTTCGAGCAAATGGAACTTTAGTGGATGCCTTCGAGGCTGCAGCATGGATGCCGGCATGCATGGGGCATTACTTTGTGGAAAATTTCATGCTCGTACAGAGCAAAGTGCAGAGCAATACTCCCAAAGTATTCCTCGGCTCCTCGTCTTTTCCAGTCTTAAAAATGATTTCTTTTACTGTTTACGTCCCGTGTGTTACTATAGGATGGGTTTTTCGTGGGAGCGCCCAGTTCGAGATCGAGTTCTTTTCAGCTTGCGTTTAGGATGGGAAGCCCAATATTGGTGGCAACAAATGGCGTTCTTTACTCCTAGAGAGAACAATGTAACAGATAAAGACCTCTACCTAATGGGGTGTAATTTGGGGATTTCCCTAGGATTCTAGTCCTTCCAGCTCACTGCTTTAGGCGCCGTGGGCTATAAGGGTGCTTCAAAGTTTTTGGAGAGGAGTTTTGTCGACGCCAAGGCTGAAGTGTCGTATTCAGTATCCTAGGGCGTCGACGCTAGTTTAGTTTCAATCCTCACCTCTTCTCTTAAGCGAAGTTTGTGAACAAATCCGTGGCTCTTTAATTTTTGTGGGGTATTGAGGGCCAATGGTTCTCCAAGTCTTTCGCAGCAAAGAAAACACGTTAATATCCAGCACGATTCAGCTCAAAACACCTATCTTTCCCTGTCTGACCTCTAGTCGTTTGCCATCTAAAATCTCTGACCCGCAACATTGATATTCTCCCCATACGACTCATGAAGTAATTCAACGACCTGTATTGCCTCCTCTTTACTATCATCACTTTGCTACTTACACCGACGTTTTCGAGTTGAGACAAATGGTCGGCGATTATAAAATGGCGGAGGAAGTTTTCCTACAACTCTCAAAAGGACATTGTAAAACACTTACTTCAAGAAGAATTACACGATGAGTATAGCCACAAAACCCTCCTCCCCAATGATGGCGCAATGGCATATGTGCAAAAAAAAAGCAAAAGGAGCCCTCCTCCTCTTCCGCCTAGGCGATTTTTACGAAGCGTTCTATGACGATGCCATCCTCCTCTCTAAAACGGCCGATCTCGTCCTTACAAAGAGGCAGGGAATCCCCATGAGCGGAGTCCCAGCACACGCCGCCGAAGGGTATATCGAAAAATTAGTCAAAAAGGGATTCCTCGTCGCAATCGCAGAACAAATCGAGGATCCCGGACAGGTTAAGGGACTAGTGAAACGGGATGTAGTCAAAATTGTCTCGCCCGGCACCCTCCACCTCCACAACAGAGAAAATAATTTTTTGGCATGCATCGCCCAACTCAATCGAATCTATGCCCTATCCCTACTCGACATCTCCACAGGAGAACTACGCGTCATCGAACTAAGCGACGAAAAAGAGCTGCAGGATGAGCTATTTCGGAGGGCTCCATCAGAGATCCTCCTCCCAGAGAAGAAGAACTATTCATTTTTGGAAGAGATAAAAAAACAACTCCCCTTTCGCATTACCACACGAGAAGTTTGGCACTTTGACTATCACAGCTGTTATACAACTCTAATCCGCCATTTCAAAATACACACTCTCGATGGATTTGGATTACAAGGCATGGAGGCTGCCGTCCAGGCCTCTGGGGTGCTTCTCGCTTATGTACAAGATGAACTTAACCTCCCCACGTCTCATATCAAACGCCTCTTCCGCGATGAGCTCTCCTCCTACATGTCTATCGACCGCACGACCCAACGTAATTTAGAGCTTACAGAATCACTCCATACCCACACAAATAATTCCACCACACTGTTAAAACTCCTCGACAGCACATACACACCGATGGGCACGCGCCTCTTCAAAACTTGGATGACCCACCCTCTACTCTCGGTGAAGGAGATCAAAAAAAGGCAAGATGCCGTAGAAGAACTGCAACAGCACCTTCCAATCTCGCACCTACTTAAACATATCCGAGACTTGGAGAGGTTAATCATACGCATCGCCACAAGTAGTAGCGCAACGCCACGAGACTTGACCGCCCTCCGCTATTCACTAGAGAAAATTCCCGAAATTATGGAGGCCCTCTCTCCCCTCAGTTCCCCCCTTATTCGAGCTTTGAGAACAGCCTTACCCGATCCCTCTCCCATCATCAAAAAAATTGCTGAAACTATAGTGGATACCCCCCCTCTCTCGTGGGGAGAGGGGAAAATCATCCGCTCCAACGTCGATACCAGGCTCGATGAATTGTGCTCTTTGAAAACCAATAGTCATTCGTGGATTGCGAACTATCAGTCGCAACTCAAAGAGATAACCGGTATTAAAAACCTAAAGATTGCCTTTAGCAAGGGATTCGGCTACTGTATCGAAGTGAGCCGTGGACAGGCGGCGAACATGCCGTCGACCTTCCAAAGGCGCCAAACGCTGGTGAACAGTGAGCGATTTATCTCTCCAGAGCTTAAGACTTATGAAACGAAAATTTTTTCTGCCGAAGAGGAAATCCAAGAAATTGAAAAACAACTCTACAACCGTCTAAGAGAGGAAATTGGCTCCCATACCGAGTCGGTCAAGATACTCTCCCACTCGATCGCTACCCTCGATGTGCTTCTCTCTCTCGCACGCACCGCCTCAGAGAGACACTACTGCCGTCCTCTCGTGAATGATGGGAGGGCTATCGACATTCAGCTAGGGCGCCACCCCATCATCGAGGCCTCTCTCACCGATTCCGCCTTCGTTCCCAATGACACAACCTTCGACTCCAGTTATTTCCTCCTCCTCACAGGCCCGAATATGTCTGGAAAATCCACCTATATCCGACAAGTTGCCCTAATCACTGTCATGGCACAGATGGGCTCTTTTGTTCCGGCGCACTCGGCGACTATCGGTATTGTCGATAAGCTCTTCAGCCGCATTGGAGCAAATGACGATCTATCTCATGGCAAATCCACCTTTATGGTCGAAATGACCGAAACCGCCAATATTTTGAATAACGCTACGCCCCGCTCACTGATCATCCTGGATGAAATTGGCCGTGGCACCAGCACCTACGATGGGATCGCTATTTCTTGGTCAGTTTCAGAAGATCTTATAAGGAAAGGATGTAAAATCCTCTTCGCCACACATTACTCTGAACTCACTAACCTAGAGGGAGTTAAAAACGTCAGTGTAGCTGTAAAAGAATCCTCAGACACCATCATATTCCTCCGCAAAATCGTAGAGGGAAGTTCTGACAAAAGTTATGGCATCCACGTAGCACGCCTCGCAGGATTCCCCCACCCTGTCCTCGCTCGAGCCTACAAGATACTTCATCAGCTCGAATCCAAAGCTCCCGATCCAAAATCGCCCCTCTCTCCTGGGGAGAATCGACAGGAAGCACTAACTCCCCTGCCCACGCACTCAAAAGAACAATCTGCTGAGATAGAGGAGCTTCTCAAAGAGCTGAAAAACATAGAACTCGACCAAATTACCCCCCTGCAAGCCTTACAACAGATCAAAACATGGCAAGAGCATCTCACCACACACCTCATATAGATCAGCTCTATCTAAATACCCTCCCTAAGGAGCCTGGTGTCTACTTGATGAAAAATCAACGGGGACAAGTTCTCTACGTAGGGAAGGCCAAGATATTAAAGAATCGGGTGAAGCAATATTTTCTTCCTAAGCGAGATGACAGAATAATGCTCCCCTTTTTAACCTCTCAGGTCACAGAGATCGAGACGATCGTCACATTGTCGGAAGAGGAGGCGCTACTCCTAGAAAACACCCTCATTAAACGTTATCGACCAAAATATAATGTCCTGTTGAAAGATGATAAAACCTTTATCAGTCTGATGATCAACCACCATCATAGATGGCCTATGGTCAAACTTGTGCGCTGCCGCTCTGCACACAGGAAGGAAAATCTCTATTTTGGCCCCTATACCAATGCCCTCGCCGCGAGAAACACCCTAGACCTGATGGCACACCTCTTTCAACTCAGGCAATGTTCAGACCGCGAACTTGCCTCCAGAAAACGTCCCTGTCTCCTTTACTCCATTAAGCGTTGCCTCGCCCCCTGCGTAGATAAATGCACTAAGGCGCAATATGAGGGGGAGGTTAACCGCGCTATTTCCTTTTTAAAAGGAGATGATAGAAATGTCATAAAGCAGCTGAAAAAAGAGATGCAACAAGCCTCCGATCAGATGGAATTTGAAAGAGCCGATAATTTGAAAAAAACCATAGAGCAAATCAAACACGTCACGCATAGCCAACACTCTACCATTTGCTCTAAAGGACAGGATTGCGACCTCTTTTTCCTCTACAAACAAAAAAAGTTTCACGTAATCTCACAGCTAATATTCCGTCAAGAACACTTGACAGGAATTGATCACTTCAAATTTGTAGAGCTCGCATCTAGCGATCAAGAGATTTGGGAAACATTTTTGTTGCAATACTATCACAGAGACACAAATAGACCCCCTCCTCCAAAAATCCTCCTCCCCACCGAGTTAAATCGAAAAGAGAGTATTGAAAAGATCTTGTCAACCAAAATCCTGCACCCACAAAGAGGGAAAAATCATCTCCTCCTGCAGCTAGCGCATAAAAATGCTAAAGCCTTCATGGAACAGCTGCTCTCGCAGGAGGGGCTGTTGCTCGATTTGCAAGAAAGGTGCGAACTCGGCCGCTGTCCCATACATATTGAATGTTTTGATACATCAAATATCTCGGCAACTGACTTCGTAGCGTGTATGGTGAGGTTTTCCCATGGGAAGCGGGACACAAAGCGCACGCGCCGTTTTATCATCAAACATGTAAAAAAACCTGACGATTATGGTGCCCTTAAAGAGGTGCTCATACGACACTACTCCAAAGCAAAAAAAAGTGAAACGTTGCCCGACCTCACCCTGATCGATGGAGGCAAGGGGCAGCTCAACATCGCTCTAAAAGTCTTCCGTGAATTGGAAATTGCCTCTGTTGACCTTATCGCTTTAGCAAAAGAGGATGGACGCCATAGCAAAGGGTTGAACTGCGAGAAGATTTTTATTCCCCACAGAGAACGCCCCATCCTCCTTCCCCCTCGCTCTTCTGCTTTACTCATCCTTCAAAAGATAAGGGATGAAACCCATCGCGCTGCCCACGCCTTTCACCGCACAAGAAGAAGCCGCCGACTTATCACAACAGAGTTGAAAAACATCCCCGGGATTGGCCCCCAAAAAAGCCTCCTGCTCCTCCAGCATTTTGGGAGCACCAAGCAGATTAAAAAGGCCCCTATGCGAGAACTTCAAAAAATCAAAGCTCTCACCAAAAATAATCTCAGAGCTATTGAAGAATTCCAAAAGAGAACTTAGCCCACCAACTAGCAGATATCTACCAAGCCCCTCAAGTCCCGCTTAACCCCATCTAAATCTACGCTCCTTCGACCTCCTTGAGGGCAAACGTTAAGTTCTATGCTCGAAGGCAACTTCCAATACTCGCTGCGATAGGCTTCACGAACGATCCTCTTAAAATGATTGCGGGCGTGCGCCTTCCCCCATTTTTTTTTAATCGTAATACCCAACCGAGGACGAGGAGAATGGGCCAAACGGTAGAAGATTACCACCTCACATCCCACGTACCTTCTGCCAGAGCTGCGCACCCTAAGATACTCACCCCTCGTGCGCAATCTTTGGTCCTTTGAATATTTCAATATCTACGCCGCCAAACGTTTACGCCCCCTTCTCCGTCTGCGGCTGATAATTTTCCGGCCAGCAGCCGTCCGCATACGGATACGAAAACCGTGCACCTTCTTGCGCTTACGTTTACTAGGTTGGTAGGTACGCTTCATGAGAATCCCACATATACTGGGAACATGTTAATCTAATCCCTGGTGATTGGTCAATAAAATTATTAGAACGCGTTATGTGCCGTTATCTTCAGAGAGTAAAAAGAGTCTAATCTGATGCCTCCAGGGGAGAGACCATCGGCTGACCTAATCTGGAAAGACCTAAGAAGATCTGGGAAGTTGCGGAAAGTTTTGCGGATTTTCGCAAAATTTTAGCACTTTTAGGATGTCACTGAATTGTCAGTAATTCATAGAACATGTTACCATGGCTTAGATAAAGGTGATTTGTGGGATTTTCATGCAGGTACGAGCGTCAGTTAAGGCAGATCCTTCTAAGGGTGATAAGATCGTCAGAAGGCGGGGACGCCTCTACGTGATCAACGAGCGGAATCCAAACCGAAAACAGAGGCAAAAGGGTCCAGCTAGGAAGAAATAGGATAGGTATATGGCTAGAAAAGCGATGATTGAAAAGGAGAAGCGGCGCGCGCACCTCGTCCACCTTAAGTGGGAAAAGAGGGAGATGCTCAAAAGTGTTGTGCGTGATTTGCGTGTCGGTAGCGATGAGAAGATGAAGGCTCAAGCAGCACTTAACAGGCTCTCTAAAAATTCCTCCAAAATTCGTTTGCGTAATCGTTGTCAGCTCACAGGTCGTTCTAGAGGCTATCTTAGAAAATTTCAGATCTCTCGCCTCTGTTTTCGGGAAATGGCGAATGCTGGCCTCGTTCCCGGTGTGGTAAAGGCTTCTTGGTAGCTTTCAAGTTCTTCTTGAACTTCCGCGAGGGGAAGATGTCGTCATGTTGTTTATCGGCTCGATAGATCGCGTATCTTGGTGAGCAGGGCGGGCATCTCTTCGATACTCTTCCACTCCTTCATGCCTCTGCTCCAAACGTAGGTAGATGGGGTAATTTGATGGCCCTCCCAAGCCCTGTGAAGAGCGTCAAAACTCATCGGTCCATGCTGCTGATCAGATTCGTCTAGATAGTACCACAGGTAGGTAGCATCACACAGACCTTCACCCCTTACTAACGATGCGGGGGACTTGTTCCCTTGCCGCCGCCACGCAGAGGCTGAAGATGAGATAAGCGAAGACGCACCCTCCTTTTTTGGCATAATGTACAAGATGATTAATCCGATAACACCCAGGATGAAACCGACAAAAAACCAAATAATGGGGTTGCGCCCCCGATGCTTTGCAACTTGAAAACAAATTCCACCAACAACAAGCCAGATAGATAAACTAATGAAAAAGGACATCGCCAACTAAAGTGCAAGGTTACTTCCTCACCATACTTTACCTTAACAATAATTTCAAAGCAGAACGCCCAATCTCACCCCTCTTAAAATGTGAAAAAGAGGCGGGGGCCTTTTTGAAAGTTATCGTCCCAGCCAACGCTAACATCTTCACAAAGTGTAGTAGGCAAGACATAATCGGACAGTTAGTACCACTTTCATGCATTGTACAACTCAAATTATGTGTGCTGCCCGTCCATTTGGGCAAATAAGCCAGCTCAAATTGGTTCAACGTAGAAGATTTAGGCATGTTAGCAATCAATATCGATGCTTCAAAGGCATGCGTTTTTCAACACTCCCCTAATCAGCCAAGTTAAAAATCTCTTTTCATCTAAATAATTTTTCTTTATCAACGCAAAACTAAAATGTCGTAATCAATCCTCCGAAACGTCAACACTAGTTTAACTTCATCCACCACATTTTTGATTCTTCTTCCTCAGCTGTTCGAATTGTGTGAAGCATTGAAAACCAACAGGTTCCAAAGCTCTTTGCAGCAGCAGTTTTTGTCTTGCGACAGCCTCAATAAGGCTACATAGACGCAACTCAAATACATTTCTTTTCCCTTCTGGCCTCCAATTGCTTGTCATCTACGATCTCTGATCCACCACATTGGTATTCTTCCCATACAGTATAGCGAATTTCTTTGCCTTGAAACTCTACGACTAAAGGTTTCCCAGGTCTTTCTATGCCTATAACTTTTTTATATCTCAAACGATTTTGAGTTGGTAGATCTAATTATTATATTGAATGCCAAGGCTTTTAGGGATGCATCTTTCACTTTGAATGGCCAGGATCTTTTCTAAATCTTCTTTAGGATTTAAGGGCCTATGCCCATTTTAAGGATCCTTGGCGGCCTTGCCAAATTGTTTATTATGCACCTCTATAAATTCCTCACCTAAATAACGATTTGCCTCTTCTATTGATGAAATATTTCTAAGTCTCATCTCTTTAATTAAGATGGTCTTGTAACATCCCGCGTTTTCTCTCCACCCTTCCTTTCGCTTGTGGGCTATGCGCACAAATCAAATCGATGTTCAATGTCTAGAGGGCTTGGCGAAAGACAGTGATTCCTTTACTCTCACCGCCCCTAGCAACCGCTAAATACGCTATGCTTATCAACATAGAGCTCTATAGGCTTCCCATGTTTACATAAATACCCTTCCAAACAAATAAAATAATCATTTGTGCTTTCCTGTGCGCAACATCTTGCGTGTAAGATCTCGCTCGTCGCATCATCTACAAATTGGATAAGACAACACTTAGGCCCTCCGTCTTCAAACCAATTGTGAAACGATCCATCGACCTGTACAAGTTCCCCTTCTTTGCTTCTTCTAGCCCTTTTCTGGTAAATTTTTTCTCTTTTCCTCCTTTTGGCTTTCCACAGCCCTTCTTGAATCATGAGTTTCCTTAATGGTTTCCCTCGATACACAAATACCCTCCTCTTTGAACTTCTCCCCTGCGAATGTTGGACCAAAGTCAGGATACCTTTCCTTTATCCTTTCCACAATTTTATTTCACTTCTCAAGGGATATTCTTTCGGGATTCGGCTTCCCTCTCTTTTTGGAGATAAGCCCCTTTGATCCTTCATCTCTATAAGCGCAAATCAACCTCTGAGTATGCCTCAGAGACAAACCCAAAACCTCATTGGCTTCTCTCTGTTTTAAAGTTTTGCTTTCCACCTTCTCCATGATTGAAGTTCTCATGACTTCTTTTATGGTCATCATCGTCTCCAAAATTTTCTTCGCCTCCAGAATAATTCCTAAAAGACGACATTTTAGTGTTGCAGGATTTACGACATTATCACTTTGCACTCAAATAATTTTTCTCCCTGGATATTTTCTAGCATCTATAGTACACTCCCCTCGTTTTTCTACGCGAACCTTTGGAGGGAGTTATGGCCGCCGTTTCCAGTTTTTTTGGAGGTATGCGCTCTGCCGTTGTAGGACCCCCCGCGTCAACTCCATCTGAGAATCGATATACTACACAAACGGCAGTAAATCTTCTCGCTTTCATGGCACTAGCACTCACCCTCCACTTTTTTAGCAACTGCGGTATCCGCTATCTTATGGGTGCGGCCTTTATCTCCGCTACACTTTATGACTCTACGCGTTTTCATCTTCATCGCTGCCCCTCAGTAACACTAGCCGGGAGAGTGCTGAGCATCGGTTTGGTTAATTATATAACTTCTTGGACCGTCCCTTTAGATCAAAGAAATCTTACGAACCTCGTTCTATTCAAATTCAGCATAATTCAGATAGTAATTTGTGTTATCGTTACATATGCGCTCCCATCGAACCCCATTTTTACTGGTGTCTATGGGGAAAAGCAACGCCTGCAAGAAAAATGTGACGAGTTAGAGAAAGAGAACGCCGAGTTAAAGAAAAAATTGGATGGTCACAAAAACGACTCACCTACCCGGAAATAAGACCACTTCTACACCCAACAAGTCCACATCCCTCACAGTGACAATGTGAATCACAAGAAAAGCGTTGTCCGTTATGATTAAAAATGTAGTTCAAGAAAACAGAAGAAAACCTATCCTGCTGCGGGATTTTGTACCAGTTTCCACTAACGAACTAAGAAACTCCACCATCGTCCTAAGAAAAACGAGGAAACGCTCGAACTTTCCCTCCAAGAGGAAACTCCCCAAGTGCATTCACTGCAAATCAAGGCCGCCATCCTCTCAACACTTAAGCTCCCCCAGCGGGAAAAACACACGCCAACCATCTCCTCCTCCCATGCAAATCTCCAGCTCGAATGGGGCCCAAAAGAAGGCAGCTTCACTATAAAAGAAGCTCCCCAAAGTTCCCGCCCTCACACCTAAAAAACTACAACGCAAACACAGAGGACTCGCATCAGCAACAAACGTCATCGCAGGCTATCAAAACTCTAGAACAACAACGTCAAAAGATGAGCACAAAAATAGCAAAAGCAAAACAGGGATAATCGATCAATCCGCTTGAACTTTAATAGAATAGAACCTCACCGACTCTCCTCGTTGCACCAAGAGAACGACATAATCTCCCTTTTTTACATTCCTTAAAGCGCGTGTAAACTCTTTGACATTGGTCACCTTTTCGTGATTGACCCCAATAATTAAAGAGCCTGGGCCGATACCCGCCTGAGCTGCGGGGGACGATGCGCCCTGCTGCACTCCCGTGACCACTACCCCTTGGCTGTCAGGGCGCAACTTAAATTTCCGTATCTTCTCACTTGTTAAGTTATCTACACTCAGACCCAACTGCTTATTTGTGACAGCACTAGGAGTGAGGGCATTGCTATTTTGGTCTTGCGTGCCCAAGGTAACGGAGAGGGTGAAGACTTTACTATTTCTGTTGATCGTAAGTTGAACTGTTGTACCTGGAGGAAGAAGCGCAATCTCCCTACGCAATGTCGATGGGTTCTTTATGAGCGTTTCATCGACTTTCATAATGATGTCCCCTTGCTGCAGCCCCACCCTCTTTGCGGGTGAGTTCTCAACAACATCAGTGACTAAAGCCCCTTGCGAACTTTCAAGTCCGAATGCTTGAGCCAGATTTTCATCGATTGGTTGAATCGTGACACCAAGATAGCCTTGAGTGACTTGCCCATTCGCTATCAATTGCTGCTGTCTACTTCGCAAAATCTCACTAGGGACAGCGAAAGCGATTCCCATATACCCCCCACCAGTAGTAGAGAAGATAGCGGTATTCATCCCTGCAACTTTTCCGCTCAATGTCACAAGTGGGCCGCCAGATTGACCGCGATTGACCGAAGCATCAGTCTGGATGAAGTCTTCAAGATCTGTAATTTGGAGGTCTTGCCTCCCCTTTGCACTAATGATCCCCGCAGAAACACTCGACTCTAACCGAAAGGGACTGCCGATAGCGAGAACCCACTCACCCACTTCAAGTTCACTAGAATCCACAAATTCTAGATAGGGAAAGACCCTTCCGGGCTCGTCAACCTTGATAACAGCGATATCGGTTTGAGGATCTGCCCCCACAAAGGTGGCTTCGATGTAGCGGTCGTAATCATCACCATGTACGTGCACAGAGATCTTGTTGGCCCCCTGCAACACGTGAGAATTTGTCATAATGTACCCATCGGAAGAGATGAAAAAACCAGAGCCTTGGCTTAATTGCGGAGTTCCAGATCTTTTCGGGGGAGGTCCCCCGAAGAAATGAAAAAAATCTTCACTAAAGATATCACGTGGATCGTTGCTCTGCCCAACATCTCCCTCCGCTTGAATAAAGACGACCGCAGGGGTACACCTTTTGGCGCCATCAATAAAAAGGCGAGAAAAGCGGATTGGATCATCTTGCCTCGTTGCATCACTCTCCTTATACGAATGTTTGGGGCCGTGAGCCACCTCCTCCGTCCGGACAGGCTTTGAAAAGACAATGGGGAACAACAACAGACAAGCCCCAATTACTACTTGCTTCATTTTTCTCTCCTTAACGTTAACACATCGTTACAAAAAACCACTCTCTGTATGCTGGCCGGCAGTGTATCTCTAAATGGGAATAATGGGAAGATTTACTTTGCTTTTCTCGAGATGGGAGCGACTGGCAAAAGTCACTCGAGTGGCCCCGTTTTGTTTATCTAAAAGCTGTTCCAGAACAGCCTGTCTAATGTCTTTTTTCTGCACATTCAATAAGTTATCACGATAAGCTTGGCGCAACTCCTTATGCCTCCCCTCCCTAAAGCAATGATAAGAGAGCATCCCTCGGCTTCCAGGAGGAATGGGAGAATCAAAATCTTGAACTAGGCAAAGTTTCGCTTCAGTAATATCGTGATCGGAGAAGTGGTTGTTTTGAACCTTCAAGAGGGACTCCCTAAAAGCATCGAACGTAGCAGAGATGTGGGGGTCAAGGTAGGAGTAGAAGGTGTAGGTACCCTCCATAGGGTTATATGTTGCGCCCGCCCCATAGGCTCCTCCTTGTTCACGAATTCTTTTGTGTAACAAGATATTTTCAAGTAGATGTGTAGAGGTAGCGAGTGCGGGTGAGATAGGATCGGAAATCGTTACAGCAGGAAATCCCAATATGGAAAAAGCAACAGTAGAGGAGATGGGCCGTGCCTGTGCAGGTATAGAGGGGGGAAGAGGGTGATTACACCAGGGATCATAGGATTTTGTGGGCAACTCTCCAATGCCGTAGAATCCCTCCCTCGCTAGCGTGTGGTATTGACCAGCGTCACAGCTGAGAACTAAATGGGGGGTGGCAAAATGGAAGAGGGTCTCTTTGATAGTTTCTAATTTTTCGATGATATCCGGAAGTTTTTTGTCGAGATCGTGCGTAAGAGTGCGGATAAACTGAAGGTATGTGAGACCACGCCAATGCTCTGCGATAAATGTGGACTGATTAAACGCATTGAGGGCCTGTCTCACGGCATAGGAGAGCGAATCGCGATTGAGTTTATTCTCTAATGAGGTATGAATTTGTAGGATAATTTCTTTAACTCTCTCTCTGTCTCTTAGATGCAGGGATCCACACACATCTTTAAATAGGGCAAATAGCTTATCTGTGTTGCGGCCTAGAACCCTTCCCTCTAAGCCAAAAGCTGGTTTCAACAGATCAGGGGTGTCCACTTGAGGATACAAGTAGATACAAGTACCAAAATCGCCAATGTATGCATTGATATACTCGAGAGTCTCGCGATAATCGCGCCCTCCCGATCCAATTTCTGGAATGAGGGAGAGGAAGAGTTTGACATAGGGGAGATCTTCCAAAGCAATGTAGGGAAGATCAAAAATTAAATGTGCATATGTGATGTGGTTAGTAAAGCAGTCGTGAAAGAAGATAGTGAGTTGGTCGAGCTGTTCTTGATGCAGATGGAAATCGGGAGTTTCCTGAGGGATGTCGGTTAGATCAATTTTGGGAAGGCACTCCAGAAATTGAGTCTCCTTCTTGTCCTGGAAGTGTTTTAACTCCGCCGCACACGCAACAATCTTCTTCACAGCCCCCTCGGAAAGAGTCCCTCTGATCTTTGCGAGTCTCTCTTTTTCCTGTTCCTCTTCATGCCCCTGCAGTTTATTATCAGGGCTAAAATTTAGAGTCACACGGTGGGGGTTGTCTAATAAATATTTGCGGATGAGTTGGGGGAAATATCGGGAGTCTTTGGAGAGGAGTTGAAGTCTTTTAAATTGACTTTGGATAGAGAGGCTATACTCTATGGGACATCCATGTTGTTCAGCTAAGGCAGAGCGAAAGAAGAGGTTGAGGCCAAAGGGAGCATAATCTCTATTAATTTCTAGGTGGTGGAACTCGAGCTGGTAGAGTGCTGCACTTATGAGGGGGGGGGCGATTCCCTCCTTTTCGATCTTTTCCAGCGTTTCGAGGATGAGCCTTTCAATTTCTTTCACGACGTTACCTTCACAGCCACGGCAGATAATTGTGTAAGGAATTTCACTCTTTTCGAGAGATACATACCCATCAGCTTGTGTGCATAACTGCGACTGGAGAAGAGGTAATTTTAAAAGGGACGCATCCGTCTCCATCAAAATAGAATTGAGCAAAGAGAGGGAAAGGAGATCTTCTTGATTTCTCGCATGAGTCGTAAGCCAAGAGAGGGCGACAAAGTTTTTGTCATCCTCGCCCTGAGGAGGGAACCCTCTTTCCAACATGTGCGGCTTGTTAAAACGGGGCTGAGGGGCGATGGGGGGGAGGGGCGGCATCTTCTTTACCCCCTTCAGTGCACGCTTCGCGAGAAATTCAAGGTGACGCTCTAATGGGAGATTGCCGTAGAAGAAAAAGAGACAATGACTAGGATGATAGTAGGTGCGATGAAAGGTTTTAAGTTGCTCGTGAGTTAGCTGGGGGATCTCTGCAGGATCTCCACCAGCATTGAACGCGTAGGGAAGGCTGGGGGTCAATTCTCTCATGATCTCTTGCCAAAGGCGTGTCTCTGGAACAGAGAGCTGCCCCTTCATCTCATTGAAGACCACTCCCTTAAAAACTAGTGGGCTCGTTGGATCATCTTGCTTTTCAAACTCAAGGCGACATCCCTCCTGCAAGAAGCTGAGCTTCTTGAGCTCCGGGGAGAAAACGGCGTCCAGATAGACCTCCATCAAGTTGTAAAAATCTCTTTTAACCTGTGACGCCGCCGGATAGCAGGTGAAATCTGACCCTGTCATAGCATTCATAAATGTACTGAGGCTACGTCGCCTCATGGAAAAGAAGGGATCTTTGACCGGATATTTTTTAGATCCACAAAGAAGGGTATGTTCCAAGATATGGGCAACTCCGGTGGAGTCGGAAGGAAAGGTCTGAAAAGAGAAGCAGAACAGATTTTCGGGATCATCAGTTTCGAGGTGAATCACCTTGGCCCCGGTAGGGTGATGTTGAAGTTGGTACAAATTAATCTGAAGCTCCTCAACTGCAATCACCTTAGTGAACGCAAACCCATGGAGGCTCATCCCTCTTTCATACTTCGGCATACGCTCATCCTAATTTACTCGAGAAAAATTTTCCAGAGAAGTCTGGCAAAACATGGAAAACACATCGACAACAAGGCCAAGGGATCGTAGCTCATATTCCACAGCAACCTCTAGGCAAACGGGAAGCAGCCTACCAGACCAGGGTAGCAGAGGATTGATACTCTGTCACTCTGGTCTCAAAAAAATTCTTCTCCTTGTCTATGTCGACCGCCTCACTCATCCAAGGAAAGGGGTTTTTCGAGAAATAACGCGCTCTGAGGCCAATACGCTCTAGTCGGCGATCGGCAATATATTGCACATATTCGCGAAACATGGGTGCTGTAAGACCTAAGATGCCCTTGGGAAGACAATCCTCGGCATATTTGATTTCTAACTCAACCGACTCTTGAATTTTTTCTATAATATACCTTTGGAAGGGAGGAGTCCAAAGATCGGGATTTTCCTCTTTGACACCATTAATAAAGTCGATACCAAAATTTAAATGGACCGATTCATCACGCAAAATGTACTGAAATTGTTCTCCTATTCCGACAAGCAGTTTACGACGATAGAGAGATAAGATCATTGCAAAACCGCTATAGAAAAAAATGCCCTCCATAATAATGTAAAACCCAATCAGATTTTCTAGAAATTTTTGGGCTCCCTCCTGGGTATGAGTATTGAAATTTTCATCCAAGAGATCTTCCGTGAGTTTCATCTCGAATATATCTTTATCATGGATCGTGTTGACTTCGTTATACATGTTGAAAACCTCTCCCGCATCGAGATTAAGGGATTCGACAACATAATGAAAGGTGTGGGTATGAATCGCCTCTTCAAAGGCTTGCCGGAGGAGATATTGTCGACACTCTGCATTGGTCACATACTTATAGATGGCCAATGTGATGTTATTGGCAACGAGACTTTCTGCCGTACTAAAGAACCCCAGATTACGCATAACGAGGTGGCGCTCAGTGCCAGAAAGGGTATGCGGAGACTTCCAAATTTCGATGTCTTGTGCCATCGGCACCTCTGTCGGCATCCAATGATTGGCACATCCATTGAGATAATGTTCCCATGCCCAATGATATTTAAGGGGCATCAGTTGATTTACGTCGACGGTATTACAGTTGATCAGACGTTTCTCTATGCTTTTTACTCGGTTTTTCCTCCCCTTTGAGCCTTTTATTTCTCCCAAAATGCACTCTCCTTTTACTAGCTCTTCCATTATTGACAACTTTCACACCCCTCCCCAAGAGAACAGGCCGGCACTTGATCCGGAGGTGGCACCTCCCGATCTATCACCACCCTGGATGAAGGAGATGTGTGTTTCATCCAACGCGGTTGCACTCCCCACCTGTTAATATCCATTGTAGATTTTTCAATTTGTGTAGCAGATCTTGAACGCAGGTAGTAGCAGGTCTTAAGCCCCTTTTTCCATCCGAGCATATACATGTTATGCAATTTTTTGCCGCTCGGCTCGTCGAGGTAAAGATTGAGCGACTGCGCTTGATCAATCCATTTTTGACGACGGGAAGCGCACTCGATGTTCCACTCTGGGTCGATTTGAAACGCTGTCAGATATCGTCGTTTGATCTCTTCGGGAATGCGTTCAATTTCGAGGATCGATCCATCAAAGTATTTGAGCGCATCGATCATTTGGTCGTCCCAAAGGCTCAAGGCCTTAAGGTCAGCAACGAGATAGAGGTTATGGACAATAAAATCTCCGGAGAGGTTGGATTTCACATAAAGATTTTTGTAGTTTGGCTCGATCGACTGGGAAGCTCCTGCGATATTTGTAATGGTAGCCGTAGGAGCGATCGCCATCACGTTACTGTTACGCATACCATACCGCCTCACCGACTCCCTCACTCTACCCCACTCCATCGAAGTAGAACGATCCATCGTCACACTCTCCCCACGCTCACTCTCGAGCAGGTCAATAGTATCGATAGGAAGTAATCCTCTGTCCCACTTAGATCCTCCATAAGTAGGGTAGGGGCCACGCTCTTTTGCCAACCGACTTGAATGGAGAATAGCATAATAGGAGATCATCTCCATACTTACGTCGGCAAATTGTACAGCCTCATAGCTGGCATAACTCATCTTCTGGATATGAAGGGCATCTTGGAATCCCATGATTCCGAGCCCAACCGCACGGTGATTTATATTGGCCGTTCGAGCCTCCGGAATGGGGTAGAGGTTTATATCGATCACATTGTCTAGAGTGCGGATGGCCATCTCGATTGTGTTGGAGAGCTTCCCCTCATCAATTCCCCCGCCTTCAACCACATGTTTTGCTAAATTGATCGAGCCAAGGTTACATACGGCAGTCTCCTCCTCGGAAGAGTTGAGTGTAATTTCTGTACAGAGATTGGAACTGCAAACAACGCCTTTATGATCCTGCGGAGAACGGATATTGCAAGGATCTTTAAAGGTGAGCCACGGATGCCCCGTCTCAAAGAGCATGCTAAGCATCTTGCGCCAAAGGCAAGAGGCTTCAAGCACTTTACAAAGTTTGATTACCCCCTTTTCGGCCAATTTTTCACACTCAACATATCTTCTCTCAAAAGCTTTACCGTAGAGATGGTGAAGATCGGGCACCTCATCGGGAGAAAAGAGGGTCCACGGACCATCTCTTTGCACCCTCTTCATGAAGAGATCGGGGATCCAGTTGGCAATATTCATATCGTGAGTACGCCTCCTCTCATCTCCCGTGTTTTTGCGCAGTTCAAGAAAATCTTCAATATCGATATGCCAAATTTCTAGATAGGCACAGGCCACGCCCTTCCTTTTCCCCCCCTGGTTGACAGCGATGGCAGTATCATTAGCTATCTTGAGGAAGGGGATAACCCCCTGGCTCAGGCCATTAGTCCCCCTGATATGAGCGCCAGATCCACGTACATTTGTCCAATCATTCCCAATGCCCCCCGCCCTCTTGGAAAGTTGAGCATTATCTCCAATCGTCTTAAAGATGTGTTCCAGGGAATCTGAGATCGTAGATAGGTAGCAGGAACTGAGTTGTGGGTGAGAGGTCCCCGCATTAAATAGAGTGGGTGTAGCTGGAAGGTAATGTAATTGCGAGAAGAGATGGTAAAATTCAATGGCGCATGCCGTCTTGTCCTTTTCGTTGAGAGAGAGCCCCATAGCTACACGCATCCAAAAAAACTGAGGTGTCTCAATACGGCGCGCTCCATCCTGAACGAAGTAACGGTCGTAGAGAGTTTGCAAGCCCATAAATTGAAAAAGATCATCTCGACTGGGCACGAGCGCTTCCCCAAGGCGTTTTATGTCAAAACCGGCAAGCTTCGGCGTTAACCTCTTAATTTCAATGCCATAGGATATGTATCTTTCAAAATGTTCGCGGCAGCGATTCTCCAACTGAGGGTGAAGTGTATCGACTGCCATCGTCTCCATATAGATCTTATCTAAGAGCAGACGTGCAGCAATTTTTGAGTAGGCGGGATCCTTTTCAATCTTGGCCTTTGCGGCCATGAGAAGGGCCTGATCTACTTCGCTCTCTTGCATATCTTCATAAAAATTTAAAATGGTGCCCTCTAAGAGTTCTTGCGCGGAAGCCACCTGCTCAAACCCAGAACACGCACGGACCAAACGTTCTAGCAATTTAGCCTTAGAGACGTACCCCTTTTCGCCCTTTGCAGTTTTAAATTCGAAAACGCACTCATCCGCTCCCTTTAACGGAAGGGGAGGATCTTGCGTTGTGATGTAAGAGTTTCCCCCATCTTTGGTGAACCTGTGCAGGATGTACTCTTTTGCCGCCTGAAAGAACCCTCCCTCCATCAAGCTCTCCTCAATAAAATTCTGAATATGCTCAGTAGAGGGTGTCGTAGTTGTTGCGAGTTGGATGACTTTTTGTGTCACCTCCCGGGAGAGGGTATTTACGATAGAAACAATTTTCTCGGGTGTGGCGCCGTCGATATGGTCGCGAATTTTAATAGCCTGCGCGATCGAAGCGGTAACTTTGAACGGATTGAAGTGGACGGGAGGCTGATCATGCTTACGAATAATTTTAAGGTTTCTGGGGTCACTCTCTCGCAAGGCCTTATGCGAATCGCGATAGATGATATAGTCGCGGGCAACGTCATGATAGCCATTTTCCATCAAAGTGACTTCGACAACATCTTGGATCTCTTCTACATTCAGGGAGATATGCGTATGCGCTAACTGAAATAGCTTCCTCACAACTTGATCGGTGATAATGCCGATCGTCTTTTCGACATCTTTGGGCAACGCCTCTACCTTTCCGATACCTCTTGTGTCTCGAAAAGCGGATTCAAGGGCCAAGCTAATGCGCCCTCTTTGGAAGGGGACGATCATCCCGTCCCGCTTCACGATGGTGTGAGTGCAGGAGTGCGCGTCTTCTGTAGCATGATCGCAAGCACCCTCTCCACGTAGAGATTGGGGAAGCTCTGTAGATTTTTCAGGGGATGTGGATTTAGGTTGTGCCATATCTAGTCTTCACGCAATACTATTAACATTTCGCTTCTCCTACAACATCTAGGGGCATTACCTCGCGCCACCCTACTACATATTGTAACCGAAAACCCTCAGTCTACAGAAAAATTGCACAAAACATCAACAATTTTAAGGCGTGTTGAACAAATAATGAAGAACCCATGGTGCCTCCAACATTGTCAACAAAATGTTCAGAAATGGAGGCCCCAAAAATTCGTATACTAATTCTACAGGATCTTATGATCCTCAGGCCAATCTGTTGTATATGTTTTCAACAGACCAATAATCACCAGTGTATTATCGTATGTTTCTCAGTAACATCTATGGAATGAGTGCTTTAAAACTTTCCGTCGCAGAGTCGGGAGTGAAAAATGCCTGTGTCGCGGGGGATAAAGAAGATGTTAAGAAATACATATCCCTAAAGCATGGACATTAATCGCCAACATGCTTAAATCTTTTACATTGAGTCAATTTAACCCGGCTTATTCGCTCTAACCGACGGGTAATACACACATTTGAGTAATATTTCATTTTAGGTGCGTTTGGAAGAACATTTTTTCAAGTTTCCCTATTTCTCAACAGGCCCTTAAATAGAACACATCTACATGAGGAACCTAGCCTAAAGCTTTGTACAAATTTGGAAGCTGGCGCTCTCCTAGTAATGCTCCTTGGAATCCATCTGGACGGCCTTGAGGCAATCTCTTCAAGCAAACCTAAAGGTTTATATAAGAGCAGATCTGCGACTAAATCTGGACATAGGATACGTAAAACTTGTTCCGTTTGGCGTACCCGCAAGTGGGCCTCTCTCTTCAATCTTGAACCAGTATTTGCATTAATCTCACGCTCCGTTCAGGGAACTTCGGAACAAACCTACGCCGACCCAACAACTCTTGGCGTAGGGCGCAGAACACACCTTGGAGCTGACTTTGAAATCGGCTTTGGATATGGTCGCGGGTCTTGAAGTAAAATTAAAAGTGGCCCTAGGTGAGGCTCTGAAAACCAATCTTGAAGTGTCTCTGAGAGCGAATCTTGGGTCAGCCTTTGGATGCGTTGGCTCCTTGCGCACCAGCGCTCTCCCAGCGCGGTGATTCTCTCAATCACAGACCAACCATTTCGAACATGCATTATTCTATTATCCCGAAGTATACTCAAGACTATATTTTGAAGATGGTGCCGAAGCAGTTCTAGGGTGCTCCCTTGAAGCTGATCTGTAGATGGTGTGGATGATTCTGATACGTGCGAAGAGGGGTTTCGAGGCGACAGATTTACGATTAGCTTTTGCGGTAAATTTACAGGTAGCCTTTGAAACCACAGTTGAAACATCCCTCGGAATCCCGATGAATAGAAATACCTATGCCACTTTTCGTGTTCCGACCCTACCTGGAGAGGCCCTATCTGGATGGGATAGGCCCGGGCTTGATCTCGTCCCATGGCCGAAGATAGGACCTGCCGAGTCAACAAGGCCTTGACATAGGGGATCGGTTGAAGATAGTGTGCGCGCAAACCGGTCACGCAACGCAGTGTATCTCAGGGTGATGCACGTGACCTCCAGAAGAACTAATTGCCGAGATATCCGTAAAAATAACTCCATGTCCATAGGGTTCCAGTCAAAATTATATCTTCTCGTTGGGGAAGAGAGCAAGAAGATTTTTTAAATTTTGCAAAACAAAAACAATGGTTGACAATCTGTAAATCATGGGCCTGCTCAAGAAATGCGACCGAAATTGCCCCAAAAAAATTTTGGTGTGATACCTTGGGAAAAGTACAAACTATAGGCTGCATGAAACAGATTTATTTAATACCTAACATCGTCACAGCTTTTGGCCTTTCATGTGGGCTGTTTGTTGTCTTTAAAGCCAATATGATAGACCCCGGAGCGGGAGTTTATGAGCTCCTCCACTCTTCAGCACTTTTACTGCTCCTCGCCGCCTTTGCCGATCTGATCGATGGGGCAGTCGCGCGCATTATCCACGCCGAAAGTGAATTCGGGTCTGTGTTTGATTCTCTAGCCGATGCAATCTCCTTTGGAGTTGCTCCGTCTATCCTCTTTTTAAAGAGTCTATCTCTGCGCCCCGCTGATGGTCTTTCTTTTTTTGCTGTGGTCGGGGCGATGCTCTATGCCATTTGTGGAATGCTGCGGTTGGCACGTTTCAATGCAAAGCTTCAAGAGAGCCAAGCTAGCAAAGACAGCTTGGCCGATTACAAAAAAAACTTTACTGGCCTCCCCATCCCTGTGGGGGGGATAGGGGCACTTTCGGCCAATCTTTTTCTCAACTCTAAACTTGCGACCTCCTGGTTCTCAATATCTTATACATTCCGCTTAGTAATCTTGACCTCCCTTATGATCTTGCTAGGATACCTCATGATCAGCAAATGGAAGTTTCCTAGCCTTAAATCACTCCATTTTCGCGTTCCCTCATTTCACCTCATCCTTTGCGCCGTCCTCCTCGCCATCTTCATCCTGTACGGTATTTTTTATTACTTACCCCTCGTTCTCCTTATTTGCTCTTTAGGGTATATTCTTATAGGGTGTGTCCTTACAATCATTCGGATTATTGCGGGGAAAAAATCGAAGACTCTCGTCGATTTTGAACCTGAAGAGGATACATCAAAATAGTATGTATGTATACCACTCAATCATTTTACTCTCCTTAGTCCTGGCCCTCTATTTTTTCTGTAAGTCACAAAAGCTCAAAGAGGAAAATATCCGATTAAGGGCGGAGGTAGAGGTGAAAGAGAGGGCAACTGAGGAAAAGCTCTCCCTGATAACAGGTGCACAGGAAAAGCTCTCTTCGGTCTTTCAAGCCCTTTCTGCCGATGCTCTCGAAAGGAGCAGTACCTCCTTCCTCAAATTGGCAAAGGAGACATTTGAAAATGCTCAAATCAGAGCAAAGGGAGATCTCGACAAGAGGCAACAATCAATCGAAGGGGTGCTCAATCCCGTTAAAGAATTCTTGGACAAGTTGGACCATAACATACGCGTGATGGAGCGGGAACGCAAGGGAGAACACGAATCTCTTAAACAGCAACTTAAAATGATGATCGATGCTGAAAGGGGGTTGCGTGAAGAGACCTCTGCCCTCGTTAAATCCCTCCGTGTACCCATTGTACGTGGGCGATGGGGAGAGATACAACTGCGTCGCGTTGTCGAACTCGCTGGAATGGTCCACCATTGTGATTTTTATGAACAAAAGAGAGATGAAGAGGGAATGCGGCCCGATCTCATCGTACACATGCCTGGGAATAAGCGAGTCATCATCGACGCCAAAACCCCCTGTGAAGCCTTCCTTGAGGCGATGCAATCCCATGATCTGGATGTCAAAGAGAAAAAACTCAAAATACACGCACGCCACGTACGGCAACATGTGATGGCTCTCAGCAAAAAAGCCTATTGGCAAAGCTTTCAACCCACACCCGAATTCGTTGTGCTCTTTATTCCCTCCGACAATTTCTTTAACGCTGCTCTAGAATTCGATCCCACCTTAATCGAAGTGGGAATAGAGCAGGGGGTAATCATCGCTACTCCCACCACCCTGATCGGCCTTTTAAGGGCTATAGCGTATGGCTGGAAACAGGAAAATCTATCTCGCAATGCCCAAGAGGTGAGCAAGTTAGGCCATACACTCTATAAGAGAATTGTCGATATGTGTAAACATGTCACTGGAATGGGAAAAAAGCTTGCGATGAGTGTCGAGGCTTATAACCAATTGGTGGGTTCTATAGAATCTCGTGTCTTGGTCTCCGCCCGCAAATTCCGCGAGTTGGGAGCTGCTTCGCGCTCTATCGAATTGGAGCATCTGGAGGGGATTGATCTGACATCCCGTGGATTTCAATCTCCTGAGGTAATAGGGAGACCTTCTCCCCCCTCCGGTGGGCAAAAGTGAACGCATGCAGGCGCCACACCCCCCTCCCCTCAGTAATAAACCCGGAAAAGGGGAAGCAAAAAAGGCTAAAAGCCAACATAAAAAAACCACAGAATCAACTTCCCAAAAAACTATACTGGGGATACTCAAGGAACTGGGGTTTTCGGATCGAAAATTAGCTAATTGCCTATTCCAACAAAAAGTTAGGGGAGTTTCAATTGATTTTTGGATAAATTATGATCAGGATCGTCCCCTTCTCTCAGACTTTCCTGCCGTGATTTCGTGCTTTTTTACGAAATCACGGCTAGGGGAGGGGCCGTTTAACCCAATAGAAAAGGGCTTCATTTAGATCTAGTTGCTTGAAATTGTGAGTAATTGCCTGCATGATTCCTTGATATTGATCCTTCTCTTCAACCAATTTCTGGGGGGAGTTTTAGGTTCATCAACATTGAAATCTAACGCCATTGTTCACGAGTCAAGAGGTTTAAATTTCATACACACCTCCTTACTGCTGAAAAAAAGACTCATACAGTGTGTTGTGTTTATCCGGATAGGTTCATAAATTAAATTTATTTGTCTGCGATAATAACCCTTAACATATAACGCCAAAAGCACCACAACCGGAGCGTGCTAATACAAACAGGCTGGGTGTCCGTGGACAGGAGGACAGGTTGTGGAAGTTTCGGTGTTGAGTCATCAGCGCAGACGGAGATGGTATGCATGCCATCGCAGCAAGGCGTCTCTCTGGCCGAGAAAATATGCCGCGCTGTTCTAGGCTTGGTATTTTGTGGTCCGGCCTTTCTTTTGAACCGGTGTGGCAATACTTCTTGGATAAACAAGTAGAGGTCCTTTACCAACCGCCCTCCACGCTACTTAGTGATACTACAGAAGCACTGCAAAGAGACATTCATGCCTCCGATGCGGCTCGAGTAGAAGAGTGTGAGCCAAATTGGCGAAGCTCGGATGCGGAGGCTAAATTGAAAGAGTGTTATCGAGAGCACAAGATCGAGCTCAGCACGGGAATGTTGCCGTTTTCTGTGGGTGGCTTAGTCTTAGATTTGGACGAAAAACTTCCCGATGTTTGTGATGGCCCGGAGGGCGAAAGATGTGCGATCTCCTTAACGTCATATTGTCTTAGAGGACGGGAATCCCCGAGAATCTCCATTTTTCCCATATCACATGGTAGATCTCACTGAGGGTAAAGGGTGTGCTTTTGGTATCACTTCCCGGGAGAAGAGCTCACAAACTGTACATGGCTAGGTAGAATCTTGGAAGCTTTGTGTACTACGGGGACACATCGTTTTCCCCCTCCGCAGGGGGTTTTTTGTCAGAAGTTGAGAGCACGCATTTATTAGGTGTGGGTTATACAGCTACAGAGGGGAAGAGGGTTCCCCGCATGGCATACTTCAAAAAGTTTTGCCAAAAGTTCACGGATTTTTTGAATTGCGTTTCAGGGTAAAAGTTTCCGCCGTCACTCCTTCGATGAATTTGGTTCCCCCACCGGATTGCTTCCACTAGCTAAATTATCAGTTGCCCTCTGAGGGAAACTCCATTGCTGCCTCATAGAGAAAAGCCCTCAAAATCAGGGCCGAAACAGAGGGCAACCTCCCCTCTCGGGGGGTTCGAGGCCGAAGAGACTCCCCCCTCCAAAAATAAAGAAAGGGGAAAGACACCATCGCTCCTCTTTTGCAATCTTCCCATCGAAAATTAGAGCATTGACCTACCCACAAACTCGCCTACCAACCCAGGAGTCAACTACATCAAACAAAAATTATCCGACTCAAAGCCCCCCAAACAGGCCCACCATGGGCAGATATCCATCAAAAACACACCCATTCAGCAACACACCACAAAAATATTTAACCTAGCGCCTAACAACCTGGTTGCAACTTCCTGGCATTCAGGTTAAAATACCCATTAGCAAAACCACACTTAGCCCCTTTGATCTGCTGTCCAGGCCCGATCGTGCAGCTCTGATTCAGCCACGTGTTTAGAGAGTCATGTAAATTTACTCCTATGAAGACATTGGTTCCCACGCCTTGAACCTACTCTGGTATAACTGTCACGACATCAATAGTCACTATATAATTGCACATGTCGTGCATTCAAGGATTGACTATAATCGCGTAATGTTATCCTCGAATACTTTCCCCCATTAAAGAGAAAAGCCCCTATTGCGAGCTCTGCAGAACGACGGTAGATATTCTCTTCTGCCGCTCTCATTGCTGTACCTGGATCGAACCAGTGATTACCCAATTGATTGTTATTGCCAGCGATTATCAGGACGACGGCATTACCACCGTTAGCTAGATCTTGCGCGAGGGCAGAACCATCGACGTCCTCTTCAAGAAAAACTCTAAGATTGGGGCCTGAGACCCTATGAAATGCATCCTTGAAGGCGCGGTGGTTCTGACTTGCCTCGGTGCTCCCACTAGGTCCAGCTAGACAGAGATGAATGGCAACGTTCTTGGGTGCCCCAAATCGCTGATATGCCCGCGCCATCATCCCTGCGAGATTGTCCACGAGGCGCTTCCGTATTGCCAAATTCTTCACACTCCTCAAAAAAGCTCCAGCACCAAATGCAGGCAATACAATGTGTCGTCCCCCAGAAATGCATCCAGGTAGCATCACATTATCCACAATCGCAAGGCTTGTAGCCTCTGCCATGGAACCAACAACGTCACGCATAGTCCTTAAATAGGAAACAATCTCTTGCTCTCCTGGATCTCCTCCTCTCCTTGCCGGCTGAAAATTGATAGCTACTGCATGCAGCGCGACAAAAGGTTTTCCTGCAGATGAACTCCATCTTCGCCACCTGCCATCGTAGTTCACAGTCGCCGGCAGGGCGAAAACTGCGCCTTCCGGCAAAAAAGCCGATCGATTACTCCCCCGGGGGAGGCTTTTAGGAGAATAGAAAATAGCCTTGTTGCATTGATCTAGACGAGCCCGAGATACAATCGATCTCACCGAGCTGGGACGCAGACCAGGATCCATGTTAGTAGGTCGATATGTACACTCCTTTCGTACTGCGTCCACCGTAGCCATAGTCACCGCTTTTCGTACCGAACTACTAGGCATCTGCAATTTAAGGTAGGAAGGCGGCGAAGAAGGCCCTGCGCCATTGCCGCAAAGTTGTGGAGTAAGCAGGGGCCGCCCTACTTCATGTCTAACATTTGTGGCATATTGAGCCTCCTCCATCGAGCCTACGACGAAAGAGGAAAGAGATAAGAAAAATATAACCACGCACCCCCACATCCTAAGCGCTGTAGTCGACAAATAAGACAGGAAACCAGAACAAAAATCGATTACCCATCTATATAAACATCCACTATTTTTGGCTGAACGTCCCTTGATAGGAAGGGAGGGTACTCTCATCATTCCCTCAACGTTAACACCGGCTGCATCCATCATAATCCTCCTTTGGTTTTCACATGCCACGGAACTATTTCTTTCTGCCCGATGGTCGTAACATTATTCTGCTTTAATTTGCAACACTATTTGCATTTGCTTAGGGAGGATGTAAAATAAAAAACAAAATCAACGAAGAGGGCGAATATTTATACAAGAATGCGGACGAACCAAACAACGGTAGGGGGGTTTCTTGAGAATAAGTGCAACGCTAATCGCAAAAAAGAAAAGCATCCTGGAAGCCTTCTCTTTAGTAAAATTAAGTGCGGGAACACAGCCTCATTTTTCATTATTTCGCGTCATGAGGTATTGAGCGCCAATATAGTGTGCTCAACAATTCCACGGTGTCCATTCTGAGGGAATAATTTTCCCACTCTCTGCATCAAGGTTACCACTAATAGACCTATTCGTTGAGCCATTTTGCTCTCTCTGCAAGTATAGTTGTAAACACAGCATTGCAACTATAACGCAAAAAGCCACCCCAATTTATATTGGCAAGTAGCTGATTTTAATCTGGTTAAATTAAATAGATACAGAAACTAATTGAGGCTTTTGAGAATTTAGGTCACCAAGGAAGTGTATCTAAGTGGCGGGCTAATACAGTAGAAAGAAAAAGAAAAAACCTATAGTATGTGCGCTCTCGTTTGCATAGAAAATTTAGTGCTATATGCTCTCCGTTGAACACGCAGTTGATCTACTCAATAATCTAGTCTGGGGCCCTCCCTTGTTGCTTACCCTCTTACTTGTCGGCCTATATCTTACTGTGAGAACGCGGGGTATCCAATTTCGCTATCTCTACTACGCGCATAAGTTGGCTTTCACACGCCATGATGATAAAGCACGGGGAGATATTAGCCATTTTCAAGCACTTACGACAACTTTAGCGGGCACAATCGGTATCGGGAGTATCACTGGGGTCGCAACGGCAATCACGTTAGGTGGGGTGGGAGCAATTTTTTGGATGTGGGCCTCCGCCCTAATTGGAATGGCAACAAAATATGGAGAGGCAATCCTAGCAATCAAATATCGGGTGGTCGACGAAAAGGGGGAGATGTGCGGTGGCCCCATGTATTACATTGAAAAGGGGCTGCAGTGGAAGTGGTTGGGTATCCTCTTCGCCCTTCTTGGGAGCATCACGGCTTTAGGAACGGGGAATGCGATACAATCTAACTCTGTAGCCCTCGCCGTATCCTCCATCTTTCATATCGACCCTCTCTGGTCTGGGATAGTACTGATGATCCTCATCGGCATGACCCTAATCGGAGGAATTAAGAGTATTGGCAAAGTGACAGAATTCTTAGTCCCAGCAATGGCCATATTTTACATTGTCATAGGATTGATCGTCATCTTCTTGCGTATCAAGATGGTGCCACAAACCCTGGCTTTAATCTTCCACTCAGCTTTCAGTGGGCGAGCTGCCGCTGGGGGAGTTGCCGGAGCTTCAGTGATGATGGCTATCCAACTGGGAGTATCACGGGGTATATTTTCAAGTGAGGCTGGCTTGGGAAGCTCCCCTATCGCCGCAGCGGCAGCAAAAACAGATGTCCCAGGGCGTCAGGCCTTGATTTCGATGTGTAGTGTGTTTATCACTACGGGAGTCGTGTGCACAATCACGGGGCTTGTCATTTCCATCTCAGGAGTTTTAGGAGGGACGAGCACACTCGACGGTTCGGTATTAACGCTGCATGCCTTTGACGCTGTCATCCCTTATGGGGGGATCCTCGTTACCCTTGCCCTAATTCCCTTCGCTTACTCTACAATTTTAGGGTGGGCCTATTATGGAGAAAAATGCGTAGAATACCTTTTCGGCTATCGCATCACAAAGTATTATCGTATTATTTTTACACTCTCCATCTTACCGAGTGCTATGTTAGGGATCCGCCTGATTTGGAACTGTGCTAACATGATGAATGGGTTGATGGCTTTCCCCAACTTAATTGCCCTCTTCATGCTTACCAGTGTTATCGCTAAAGAAACCCATTTTTTGGACACCCTCATAAAAACGGAGAGAATGAAGCATGAAAGCACCCATGCTTAAAGCAGAAATGTTAATCAGAGCACTAAATCTATTCGACCATTACTTATGGAGTTATGTTCTTGTCTTCCTTTTGTTGGGGGTTGGATTACTCTTTACCATTCGCCTTAAAGGGTTGCAATTTCGTTATCTCGGCTATGCCCTAAAACTTGCCTTTACGCGAAAAGATAATGAAGCTACAGGCGATATTAGTCAGTTTCAGGCATTGATGACCGCGTTAGCTGCAACCATTGGTATTGGGAGCATTGCCGGCGTCGCAACGGCCATCGTCGGAGGGGGGTTGGGGGCAGTTTTTTGGATGTGGATAGTCGCCCTCATCGGCATGTCCACAAAATATGCCGAAGCTATTCTCGCAGTTAAATTTCGTCTGTTAGATCACCGCGGAGAAATATGTGGCGGCCCCATGTATTATATCCACTATGGATTGAAATGGAAATGGCTGGCCAGGGCATTTGCCCTATTCGGCATCTTCTCTTCTCTTGTCGGTGGCAACATCATACAGTCTCATTCCATTGCCGACGCCATATCCGATCTTACATGCCTCTCCCCAATATGGATAGGAATTGTGCTTGCTGTTACAACCGGCATAGTTCTCCTCAGGGGCATCAACAACATCGGTCGCGTCTGCACTCTCCTCGTCCCTCTCATGGCGGGGGGCTATATCCTCGGAGGAGTGACCATTCTCATTATCCATGGGGCAAAAATATTCACAAGCCTCTCCCTAATTATCAACGATGCCTTTAACATGCGAGCAACAACTACGGGGTTTTTTGGTCTGTCCATGATAACTGCCTTACAATTTGGGGTGGCGCGAGGTATTTCATCTAACGAAGCGGGCTTAGGAAGTGGCCCCATCGCGGCTGCTGCAGCTAAAACCGACGTGCCTGGGAGGCAGGCCCTAATTTCAATGACGACAGTCTTCCTTTCAACACTAGTAGTCTGTACAATTACGGCCCTTGTGATTTCGGTAACGGGAGTCTTTGAAAAGACAAATATGCACCAAGTACCCCTCAATGGAGCACCACTGGTGATGGAGGCCTTCCGTTCTACCATTCCCTATGGCAATGTGATCGTCGCCATAGGGCTTATCCTCTTCGGCTACTCTACAATTGTCGGCTGGGCATATTATGGGGAAAAGTGTACTGAATATCTCTTCGGCGAGAGGATGATCTACCCTTTCCGTTTGATCTTCTGCCTGTTCGTCTTTCTAGGGACCCTTCTCAGCATCGATGTCGTATGGCCCCTAGCAGATAGCATGAATGGGCTCATGACCCTTCCCAACCTTATCGCCCTCTTCGCCCTATCTGGTATGGTAATCGAAGAATCTCGAGCATTTACGACGCTACTATGTCACGAAAAAAGGCAAAATAAGAGGATTGACCATATTATAATGCGCCACGAAAATTAGAGAGATGAGTAAGGTTTCTACGGTGAAACTCGATCAGCTCTCTGAGCAAAAAATGTCGGTGATTGTCCTCTTCGTATACCACAGCCCATCTTCCGATAATTTTATCACCAATTTTCACTCATTGACTTTTATGGAAAGAAATGTAAGCTGTAATTTTATTTGTACTTTCTATGGCTGAGAAAGATTTAAATAAACCTTTAAGAGATTTTGTTGTACCTGTACGGACTACTATTCATGTAGATCATACGATCGGGGAGGCGCTGCGTTATCTTAAAAATAAACATATCGATGACGAGATCATCTATATCTATGTAGTGGATGAAGAGCATAAACTCGTAGGGGTTGTCCCTACACGCCGCCTCCTTCTCGACGAATCACATACTCCGATCACTAAAATCATGAGCACCCATTTAATCTCATTAAGAGGAGATCAAACATTGCGAGAGGCGATGGAGTTTTTAGAGACTCATCACCTTCTAGCACTTCCCGTCGTAGATGAAAAAAATCACCTCTTAGGACTCATCGATGTGGGAGTTTACTTAGAGGAAAAAATCGATGTAGCGAGCTCTCTTCGTCGTACAGATATCTTTCAAATCATCGGAATGTATGTTGAAAGGGGAAGAAAGCTAAGTTCATGGAAAGGGTATTGCGCACGTATGCCCTGGATTTTCTGTAATATGTTAGGAGGATTCGCATGCGCCATCATCTCACGCATCTACGAACTAGTTTTGGCTGATGTGTTGGTTCTTGCCATGTTTATTCCTTTAGTATTAACGCTTTCTGAGTCAGTTTCCATGCAATCGATGGCGCAAAGCATGCAACTTATTAAACGGAAGTCGTGGAGATGGAAATATATGCTGAATTCATTAATCAGGGAATGGCAAACCGTAGCCTTTATCGCGATAACCTCTGGATCCATCGTAGGTTGTGTCTCCCTTCTTTGGGGTGATGGGATCACATCGGGCCTCACCATCATGTTTGGAATTATGATCTCGGTCTATGTCACGTCGATGATCGGTTCGGCCATTCCCCTGATCTTGCATATCAAGAAATGGGATCCCCGTGTCGCTGCCGGCCCAATCGTGCTGATGTTTGCCGATGTGCTCACTACTTTGATTTACCTCTCTCTAGGCAGTTGGTGGTTAATTTAGTTATAGTTTCTTTGCAACATGAGAAGGGAGACCTTAGGAACAGTAACTCTTGCTAGCTCGTGAAAGGGAGAATCCGCTTCATATCCCATCTCCAGCCGGGCATACCTGAAGTTGTTCTATAGATTACAAAGCGCACTATACACAGAACCAGTGATAACGCTATTAACACAGAGAAAGGTACAACTGGACAACCAGCCAGCGCGAGGATGAAGACACAGATTGTTACTGCAAGGGCCATAATCTCGATGATGAGAATAATCCTGGCCTTCACTGTTTGGATCTCTATCTCCTCAAATAGCACGAGCCCCCTGACTAAAGGTAAAGATTCTTCATAATGTGAAGGGTCACTACTACCACAAATCTTCTTTTCAAATGCTTTAATGATATAAGGACTTTGTGTTTCAATGCGTTGGAACATCCAGGGCTGAACACGTCTAGCCAACTTCTTCTTTTTGACAATGTGCGCATTGTAGAGAGCATTTTCCAATTTTTTCTGCACCTCCAAGTTTGATTGATCTCCATGGCAACCGCTCAATTTTTCTCTTACCTTGGCGCATATGGTCTCCGTTTCCCCGTCTGTTAACTTCAAATAGTCATCGCGCAATGTATATAAATCGTGAAGCATCAAAGAAATAGCCATCTTTTCGATGGTATCTCTTCTTTCTCGAAGGACACTAACACACTTAGAGGGATCCTCGCCAATCTTCTCCTCCATGTCAGCCAAAGTTTTCGCTATTTCTGGATACTCTTCATCCCCAAAAATTGATTTAAATTTTTCTGGATCCTTCTTTAATAGTTTTGAGCTCCTCTTCACGGCCTGCAGACCTTTCGCAGAATCAAAATTTGTGTCAAGGTCAAAATTTGTCAGCAATATTTTTAATTGTGCAAAAAGATCGAAATTAAACTTATGACAAAAGCGTTGCACACGCACAAAATTGATAATGTTTATAATAATTTCGATTGCACATAAAATTATACCAAAGACAAAAATGAATGGAGCTAAAAAGAAAAGACCAGCTACAGGCGCAACGATCTTCCACTGTATCAAATATTTGAGGATTTGGAGAAGAGTTCCGGTGGAGCTGCACACGTTCATAGGAGTCCCCAGTACACGCATACCTACATCGACGACCTCTTCCTTATCTCCCTGACAGAAAGCACGACGAAGGGTAGCTATCAAACGCAGCGTAGCTGGTATCAAAAAGAGTAGGTTTAATCCCGACGGAATATTGGGAAAAGCAGAGGGTGAGTAGAGTGTAGTTTGCACGACATACCCCTGCTCAGATGGTGGATGAGCGTCATGCACAGGATCCTCAAGCTGTACAAGGGTAAGCTCTTGTGGGGAAGCAATACCCAACCCGCCAGAATCTAACGACACACCTACACATGACATATATAATACACAAAAACACAAACATTTTACCATAAAAACCAAATAAACACAAAATATTATGATAATATTGCACCATTACGCAATATATGTATTAACACTCCACATGTATTGTCATAATAAAAATTCACGTACAAAAAATTCTAATCAACCGTATAATGGCGCTGCCCCCTTTTGTGAGCAAGGAGGTCTTGATAGGAAACCCCCCAAATAGAAAATCCGTTGGGAGGAGAGAGTTGGAATTTTATAAAGCAGAAGCCTTTGAACACTATTTCGAACGCTCTCGCCCGAGCTCATTATCTTCATCCTACTTACTCTTAATACCTAATCTCTCTGAAAGAAAATTTTTGGCACAACGGATGGCACGAGCTATCAACAAAGACTATGTATACGTAGATATCGACGCCCTCCTCGCAGAAATCGAATCACTCTCACTTTTTGCCAAAGAACGCGTGTTAATTTGCGATGGCGTGGAAACACTGCAAGATTATCCCATGCCTCTGCCTTCCGACCTCATCCTCATTGCGACAAGCAACGCAAAATTCCCCTTTCACAGAACACCAAAAAAGAATAGCGTTGTCATCCTTAATCTCACGAAAGAGAAACCCTGGGAACGCACTGCACGCCTACAACGGTGGCTTTCAGAGAGTGCGCTCTCTGAAGGCAAGATAGTGGAGGCTGACGCCTTAGCCTCTCTATTGAATCTCGGTCATACCAACTTTTTTGGATTGCTCCAAGAACTTGAGAAGGCTATTTTGTATGCGGGAAACAAAGACCGAATCTCCATAGAAACAATCCAAGCCACCGCTTCACCCCCTCTACAAACGGGATGGCAGATATCAGAAACATTGGTATGGGGAGGGGCCCTCAATCACCACTCAATAAATGCACTAGAAAATCTCCATGCCCTAGTAGGACAAATCCGTTATCAACTGAAGCTAGGTATGTCATTAGCCTCCAATAAGGAGGCCTCTCAACCCTTCGGGAAAAGGGGTGAAAGGCTCAAAACACTCGCCATCCGCTACTCTCCATTCTACTTTGTAGTGGGATTGCAGGAGCTCCTCGCTCTCGAACTCAAAATGCGCTCCAATATTGGCAACCATGCCCTCTTATTCGAACACTTTTACGCTAAACTTAGCAAGAGGCGCTCACGTCAGCTATAACCACACTTCTAGATAGACATTAAGTTATCCTGCGATCTATCATGCGCCCGATGCACAAGACATATCACACGTTGTTTTCGTTGACGTTTTCGTTGTTTCTGCTGATGGATGCCTTCGGCAATGTTCCCATCTATATATCTCTCCTGAAAAATATTCCCTACAGGCGTCAATTGGTCATTATCATCCGAGAACTCCTCATCGCTCTCTTCGTCATCATCTTCTTCACATTCGTCGGCAACTATTTACTCGACCTCATCCACATAGAACCAGACGCCATTTTAATCGCAGGAGGGGTGATCCTCTTTATGATCGCTATCAAAATGATCTTTCCTCAACCTCGAGAATTTGACTTAGATCCCTTCATCAACAAGGGAGAGCCCTTTATCGTCCCTCTGGCCATCCCCCTCGTAGCGGGCCCTTCAGTTTTGGCAGCTGTAATGATCTACTCTCATCAACAAAACGACCTAATCCTCATCACGGCCATTTGCCTCGCATGGATTTTTTCCACACTCATCCTCATTAGCGCCCCCTTTTTACAAAAAGCACTAGGGAAGCGCGGCGTCGACGCCAGCGCACGCCTCATGGGGCTCCTCATGACACTTATCTCGGTGCAGATGTTCCTAGATGGAATTCGACTCTTCATCCACAAATAGACGCCCGCTTCCGCGCAACCTCCCCCCTCAGACAAGAAAAAGGGGTAAAGGTCACCAAGAATCGTTGTCAGGATCTTCGAGGATGCCCCGACGCCAACGATTCTTATCGCTGAAAGGATCATCCTCTTCTTCCACAACAGTTGTCGTCTCCCCTTGGGATTCATCGTCAGAGACAGTAGTCGTCGCCTCAGTATCAAAATAGGTTTCCGATTCCACTTCAAGCCCTACATCTGTCATGCCACTACCTCCATCCATCTCAACTCCAGACATTGTATGCGCAGACTCTGGATACCCTTGTCTCAGCTGAGAGTTCCTCTTCGGGGTAATACTTCCTTCCGTATCGTCACTCTCCCTAAGCGCCTGCAGACGACTTTTTTCTTCGCTTATTCGCTTTTTTAATGTGGCGATCTCTATTTTGTGCTTTTCAATGTCTTTTTTGGGAACAAGCCCCAATATCAGCCATTGTTCTAAATCATGCAGCTCCATCTCTAATTTCTTAAACTTTTCGTGTTTCATAGAACTTTAAACTTTATACATACTCTAATTTCTATTGCACAGTCGCCAATGAGACATTTACACCACAAGTAAACGCATAAAATCTCCCATCAGCTCACCCCCTCTCAGCTTTTCTTCTCCCAATCCCCTACTTTCCCATTTTTTACAAGAAAAATCTTCCACCATTACCCCTTCTAAGTGGAGCTTCCAGGAAGACGTGTAGCTCTACGCTCACTCCTCATAAGGTGTAAAGAGAACGGCAGAGTTATGACCCCCGAATCCCAAAGAAAAGGAGATCGCCACACTAATTTCGTGGCGTTGGGCCTTATCGAGTACAGGATCAAAATATTGCAACTCCTCCTCAGGATCTTCCACATTGATAGTAGGATGCAGCATCGAAGTGTTCATCGCCTTTACAGAGGCAATCGCTTCAATCCCGGCGGCAGCGCCCAAACAGTGACCAGTCATCGATTTTGTTGCATTAATTTTGATATGCTTCGAATGTTCTCCAAACACTTGCCGATATCCCATCAACTCACACAAATCCCCCACAACAGTAGAAGTTGCATGCGCGTTAATATAGTTAACCTCCTCCCTGTCCACATCACCATCCTTCAGGGCGGCTTCAATGCATTTGGCAACTTCTACCCCTTCCGCACGAGGGCGTGTAAGGTGGTATGCATCACAAGAGGTCGCTCCACCGAGATACTCCCCCAAAATGGGGGCTTCCCTCTTTTGAGCATGTTCAAGCTCTTCTAAAATGAGCAGACCCGCCCCTTCACCGAGCACGAACCCATCGCGAGACTTATCCCAAGGGCGGGAGGCTTTTTCACAGGCATCATGACGCTCGGAAAGGGCCTTCATCCCATAAAACCCCCCTATTCCAACGGCATTAATTGGGGCTTCCGCACCGCCACAAATTACAAGATCAGCATCTCCTCGCTCGATATGCTGTGCGGCAGATATAATACAATAGTTGGCTGTGGCACATGCCGTCGAGATGGAATAATTAACCCCACTAAATCCATTATCTATCGCCAACATGGCACCACCCATATTGGGAATGATGTAAGGAACAAAAAACGGAGAGAGGTGACGAAACCCATTGCGCACAATGAGTCGACTTATTTCAAAAAAGGTCTTCATGCCTCCCATGCCGGAACCCACTAACACACCACAACGGGATCTATCGATCTTATGCATTGTCTCATCGGTAATATCAGCATTCTCCATCGCTCTCTTCCCAGCAACCATGATGTAACGAATAAAGGGGTCGACACGCCTTGCCTGTTTCTTCTCCATGTAATCCCCCACCTCAAAATCTTGGACAGACCCAGCGAAACGCACAGGATAATGTTCACAGGGGAAGTCCGTGATGGGTCTGATACCACTCTTCCCAGACAAGAGGTCTTGATAGAATTTATCCACATCCATCCCAAAACAGGACACAACACCCATCCCCGTTATGACAATACGCCGTCTCTTTCTCATCTCTCACCTTCAAAGAAAGGGCCTTCTAATCAAAATGCACGACCCTTCCGTTTTGCCACAAATTATCCAGTTGATACCTTTTCCTCATTTCGGGGATAAGGAGATGGATCATCACTTGAGAATAGTCCAGCACCACCCAGTCTCCATTTTGCAAGCCCTCAATCCGGAACGCTTTTTGCCCAAGGCCACGCATGAAGCCCTCAACTTCCCTCGCGAGGATAACCACATGCCTCTCAATATTTCCGTCGGCAAGAAGAACATAATCTGTAACCGAGGAGAAACCGCGCACATCAAAGACAACAACATTCCCCCCCTTTTTCTCACAAATCGTCCGAACTATAGACTGGATTCGAGCCAACACCATCACCGTTAAGTGCCGTAGTATAATCTATTTTGATGAATGTAGTCTACTACTTTCTCCGGAAGAAGGTGGCCACAATATCTCCCCCTTCGAAGCCTATCGCGAATCACTGTGCTGCTAATATCCATCAAAGGAATACGATATACCCCCGCACATAGCGTCACCCCCATACTTCGCGGCAATCGACTAAGTTTTTCTCCATCAAGGCCAAAGGCACTACCAACGAGAGGGGGAGCCAACCTCAAAAGTTCCTCAGCCTCCTTCCATTGATCCAACGTATAAGCGACATCTTCGTGTACAATCAATTTGATCTTTTCCGCCTCAATCCCCCTGATGGTGTCGACGGTGTAAGAGGGGGGCGGACGATTTAACTCGACCTCATACGCCCTACAAAAAGGAAGCCCCTCCAAGCCGATACGAACCATATTCAAGCGATGCTCTGGTGAGGCGATCGGGGGAGCGTGTTGCTTTGTGGGGGAGACGAGAGCGGGACAAAATAGAATGAGATCCAACTCTACTTGCTCAAAAATGGTGATGGCTAAATTCAAATGCCCAAGGTGGATAGGATCAAAACTCCCCCCCAAAAACCCCACTGTTTTACCTCTCATCCCACATCTACCACCCCATGCTCAGCTTCTCTTCAAGCTGCTGAATTGCTGTCACCTCTCTCTCTAAATGTATCTTCGCACTGTCAAAAAGTTCTCGGTATGTCATCGCTTGCTCAAAGTCAAGATTAGATCCACCTCCCATCTCTCTTCGGTAAACCTCTATCTGCTCTTTAATCTCCTCAACAAAAGTCTCCCTATCATCAAGGAGGAGTTCCAATTCCTCCTTCGACAAAGCCTCTCCCCCACGCTTGTCAAGGATAAAGCCACGAAGATCGGAAAAATAACGCTCAAATACGAGGGTTTTTTCATGGGAGAGAGAAGAGAGCTGTTCGAAATGCTCTTTCAAACCTTTTTCCCTCCTTCGGAGCTCCTCCAAGGAGAGATTCTGCTCTTGTGCGATAGTCTGAACGAGTTCTTCGGAGAGTTTTTGCACTTTTTTGACCCCGGCTTCACGGCTCTTAATCGCATTGTCTTTGATAGCGTTGAAGGCTTCAGTTCGAGACTTTTTAAGTCTTTCGAGTAACATAACCCTATGATTTCGATTCAGGGACAGATGATGTATCTTCTCTTGAATGGCCTGGGTCTCCTCTACAACTTTCTGCCTCTGTGAATACGCCCCTTTTGCACAAGCCGCAGCAAAAGCCTTCATCTCGTCTGACAACATCTGAAAGTTTTTCTCCCGTCCTTCGGAGTTCTCCTCCATCTCTTGCACATGATCTCTTTCGCCCATTTTAACTCTGTCCCAACATTCACTCAACAACACCCTCGCTTTCGTAAAGGCATGCTTGTTAAGTGTCAGAATCTTAGTCAATGCCTGCCATTCCCTGATCTCCCTGAGAATAAAACGATGAGAGCCACTACCTCCCTCACCACCACTGGAAAAATGTTTTCGAACGAAAGCCTCAACGTCGAGGACAAATTCATCACTCACTCGAGAGATCAGGGCTTTTCTTTTGGGGAAAAAGCAATCGCCCAGTTTAGAAAGACGTTTTAAGAGACGATTTTTGTGGCTAATGCGCATGTCTGTAGATAAGGTTTCTTTGCGTAAGGCGTCTAAGCGGGCAATTATCCCTTTGAGCAGCTGCAGTTCCCTCTGGAGTGGAGAATATTTTTTTTTCATCACCACCGAGAGGCGCGAAGTAAAGGGAAAACTGCAAATCGGAATCTGCTCGAGCAGAGCGTTATAATGCTCTAAATCCCCTTCCAAGGCTTCAATTGCGAGCTCAATCTGTTTAATAGAAAATGCAGATTGTTCATCCATAATTTCTTTAAGTTTGCGGGCTTCGTCGACGAGCTCGATATACTCAGACCAAAAATGGTTGCGTTTAATGGGGTGCATCTTCTCTTTAAAGAGGGGGATACACAATTTCTTTGCATTCCAAAAGTCCCTTATAAATCCTTCACCAACAGATTGATCCAACACTTTGCGCATAAACCCAATCGCCAAACCAAGTCTTTCTTCAACCTCCACTTTCTGATTGAAGGATTTCAGAAAATTTTCAAACAACTCAGATTTTTCTTTAGGGCTAGATTTCCCTGATTTCATCATCTCAAACTCTGGATATAAATGGCATAGAGAATACAGTTTCGGCCAGTTTACATAAACATCAAAATAAAGAAAAGAATAAATGAAGGAGTGTAAATACAAAGCGACAACATCGTAAATCTCACAACATTGCAATGTCGTCTTTTAGGCGCTTTTCTGGAGACAAAGAAAAATGAGGGTCGATAGAGACGGAACGCGCGGCAAGGGGCCCCACGGAGAGACTAGAGAAATTGCGAAGGACGAGTCAACTAAAAATCGAGAGCAAAAAGATGCCCCTAAATGGCTATAGGGGATACAATGATGCCGTTCCCATGTAGACATCCCAACTATGAGGGCTAGGGTTATGTGCTGTTGCACCATGAGATATCTGATACTGTTCATGCTCATTTCTCATTCTATATTCGCCATCAGCCTAAGAGATAGGCTTTGGCGGGCTGAGGCCGGAACTTACGTAGTCACCGAACAAAATAGAGTTGCCTCACTCCTACATCTTCATACCGTCAAGGGGGACACGCTCCTATTTGAAGAGATCAGCATTCCTACCTCCCTCGTACGTCATGCCGACTGGAAAGAATGGGCAGAAAATGGCGCCCACGGCCATACGTCTTGGATCTTATATGAAATTAACCTAAGTACGAATCAAGTCACCGAATGTTACTCCATCGCCAATAAAGCCTGGATTCCAACCGATGATATAGCATCCTTTCTGATTCCCCTGATCACTCTCACCCTAAACCCCCTTTCTAGAGAGCGGCGTATGCGAAATTCTCCTGCAGCAGCTCCAGGACAAGTGGAAGATAGAAGGCCTTGGGGCCCTCCACAAATCATACACGGAAAAAGGGTTGAATACCCCGAGTATGACGCCTTTACTGCCACCTGGCCTCGCGACAACAGCGATCTCTCCGGGAAAAAGATTCTCCTCTATTTTGACAAAATGCGAGAAACCTTTCCCTTTCCCTTTTGGATACAACAACAAACGGGTCCCTTGAAATTTAAGATGCGCGCCATCGATTCCGGTACTGACATGCACTCCTCAATCACTGATATCCCGCGTCGTTCGCCCGCATTTACTGGCGGCATCAAGCAAGGAGGGGGAAGGCTCTCCCTTTCTCTCAACATCCCCTCCTACTACAATAATTTCAAACTCTACGCGGTCGACCTTACGACAAGTCCACAACTCGCTCACATGGTCCCCTTTGAGATCAGGAGGCAAAAAGAGGAGACAGCCCTCCTTGTGAGCGAAGAAGACCTTATAATGACTTTGATTCATCACCACGAATATTTATGGCTTTTTTCTGCAGAAAATCCAGACATTATCATCGAATTTCCACACTCCTTTAAATGGTCACAGAAAAATTAACTGTTGATCAGTTATTATTATACCTTTTTACAAGAATTTTAATGATGACATAATCAAGAACTAGAAAAACAGCTGCTATTAACAACATAAGAGGATAAGTCATAGGCCCTATACTAGGTCGAATCAACCCACTGATGTAGACGATGAGCATGACAATGGTAATAAAAAAGGTGACAAGAAGGGCAGATGTATTACTCCGATCGCGCACGTAGTGGTGCAGGAGCGAAACTCCACTTACGTTGATAGGCATAGTTAAAGATATAATCAAAAAAGAAAAAAAGAAAAGACTAAAAACGGTTATTCCATAAAATAAAGAGAAGGCAAAGAACGTTACATTCAATATCACCACGCATACCAATGTAAAAACCAAAATTTTATACACTCTAATGCTATGGCTCAATTTCCCCGCAATAAACAAACTAGCCGCTCCCCCAACATAGGGGACAAAGGCCAAATACCCAAATAAACTGGGGGAGATCTTCAGTTGCTGAAGGGCAATGATCGGACCCTCAGAGATAAACAGGTAAAGCATGCTGACGGAAGTTCCTATTAAAATGCTAAAATAAAGAAAGAGCGGGTTACTTATGGTCGTCCCATAATCTTTAAAAATTTTCCTGATGCGTACATGTTGTGGTCTAATGATCTGGCGAGTTTCTGGATGTTTTATGGCAATTAGGCCAATTATCAAAAAAAAAGCAATCAGCAAATATTGTATATCAATCCAGTGGTATCTGCATGCGATCACACTACAAAGAGTGACCATCACCCCAGGCACCAGGAGAAGCCCTCCCACAATAAAGGCGAGAACCCTCTTCGCCTCTTTAAAGTAATAGTAATCGTGGATAATCGCATACACAGCTACTGCACAGAACGCCCCCCCAAAAACAGAAAGAAAATGCCCGAGAACAAATAGAGAAAATGTACGAAGATAGTATGTCAAAAGTTTTAAGCAAACGCCAAAAATAGCGATCGTCAGCCCAGAGAAAATAGTAGTCTTCCTCCCAAACAATTTGCCAATTGGACCAGCAAATAGGGGGCCTATCGCATATCCGAGAAGCCCATAACTAATTAAAAAATGGACAGATTGTTGTGAAACGCAAAAATCTGCGGCGATCTTTTGAAAGATCGAGGTTATCGAAACAATGATAGATTGGGGCAGGGCAAATAACACCAGCAAAAATAAAGTACTAGGTCTTTTTGTAGCGAGCTTGTACCTATTTTTCTGCTGGTTCTCTTCCATATGTTCCTCATCACTTTTCTTTCTAGGCTGCCTACCCTTCAATAAAACACTTTTGACATAAAGAACAAGGCTTAAGCAACGAGATTTCAGAGAGGACCAAATGAACCGATGAGGGCTAAGAGATACGTTCAAAATAATTCTTTGACGCCCTTGACTTTTTATCCAAAGAACATGTAGAATTTTTCCTTTAAGTAGTGAAGGCGAATTCGCAAGGAGTGTTTGCATGTCCGAAGTAAGTGAGGTATCCGAGGGTGATCCCTCTTTCCTTTTGGACGCGGAGGTGCAAGATTCGGCCGACTCGTCGCCTGATTGTTTGCCCATCGACGAGGGAAGCCCCACCTCCGAGGTTAGTGGCGTTTCCGTCAAAGCGCGATTGGATCTCCTTTTAACCCAGGGAGGCTCAAAACAGGATGCCCTGAATATTCTGAAAAAGCTTTTTGGCAAGAATCTCCTGGATAGGGTGATCCAACAGGAGAATTGTGCCCAACTGCCCGAGCATATTGACCCGAAAGATGTATTGCTTCTCATTGAAACGATCGGTAACATATTCACAATTAAAGATTTAGGGCAAGTACTTGCCGAGCTCCAAAAAGGAGACTATACCCGAAAGATCCTGCAATATTTACCACACCACATTTTTTGGAAATGGTGGACATGCTCGATAAACGATCTTCCCGACTACTGGATTAATTATCTGTTGGAGCTCTTTAGAAACCCCCTCGCAAAAATAGATCCCTCTACCTATGGAGATCTTAGAAAAGACTGCAGTGAGGATGACTTCTCCAAAGTGACCATCTCCCGCTACGATAGTATGATGAGAGATCTACAACAAAATCAATCTCGCCTTCTCCGTGAAACTCCTTTGTCTCATAAGGAACTTCTCGCGAGATATCTCGCCTACATCGACCCCCACACTACTCCCATTGGCGTACTCATCCCTGTGTTTAATGAAACAACCAAGAAGCTGGACTACTATAAACTCGCCCATAAGATATGCCATAAAGGGCTGACATGTTTTTTCTTCGTCCCCATTAAGCCGGCTCCGGGACGTCCTGCACAGCTGATCTTTAGCGGGACAGATCTCAAGGACCCTTCGACTATTAGAAGAGATTTTGATAAAACCGGCGTAGGGAAGAGTTCTTTTGCAGAAAGCGCACCTCAGATAAAGGAAGTGGTGAAATCTTGGAGCCAACAGCAACAGCTGTCAAATGCTGCTCTCGACATCGTGGGTTTCTCTTTGGGAGCAGCGGATGGACAAAGGACTGCGCTCGAATTGGTCGTAGAGTCGCAACTCCTCGCACACCTTTCCTGCATCACTCTTTTCGCTTTCTGCGCTCCGAAATTAGACAAAAAGAGCACAGAAAGATGGAGGCAGGCACTGCTTGCCCTCGCAAAGTCCCCCCAACAGCACTGCCCTCAGATGAGATTGTATTTCGCCCAGCATAAGAAAGATATTATCCCATGGCTAGGTGGAGATCGGCATCTATCTGCCACCAAAAACTTTCACATCCAAACTGATTATTTTATCGTATGCTCACCTGAATCCCGCTTCATGAAAAAAGGAGATCATACTACTTTTTTCTTTAATAAGAGGGGCGACTTCGATTACTCCATTGACAAACGCAGTTACAAGATTTACAAGAACGTTGATCCAAATCTCATTGAACAAAAGGCCCGACAACTAGCTGAACACCAAAGACATCTGAATGCTTGGTATGGTGCTCTTTTTGCCGTATGCACCACCCTCATGAGCCGCCTGTTTCATTTGGAATCGACCTACAAAGAACTCCAAGAATCGGTTGAAAAACTGCAACTTCAGGATCAGCAATTCCAAGAATCGGTCGTGAGTTCCCCTACTTTTTTCGAAGTGCTCTTTTTCAAGCTCTCTTATCTTCTATTGTCCAACACTACTGGCCTATTTTGGGGACACGAGCCAATTACCGCCACATAAACATCCCGGAGCATGACGAAAGTGGGGGGCTTTCCCCTCACAGAAGAGCTCACTTCACGCCCGCGCAGGAGCTTTGAGAAGAGGGAAGAGAGAGCAAATACTCCCCATAATCACTCTTAGATAGGGTTTTGGCCAATCTGAGGAGCTGCTTCTCATCAATCCAGCCGTTGTTGTAGGCAATTTCTTCAATACATGCAACCCTAATTCCCTGACGCTCCTGGAGGACATGTACATAAACAGAAGCCTGATGGAGGGCTTCAAAAGTTCCTGCGTCAAGCCAAGCAAAACCCTTGTCAAAAAAATGGACACGAAGATTTTTATTAAAGAGATAGACGCGGTTAATATCGGTAATTTCCAGTTCTCCACGTGCCGAACGAGAAAGCGACTTTGCAATCTCGACAACTTGCCGATCGTAGAAGTAAAGCCCAGTGACAGCATAAGGTGAACAGGCCGCATCTGGCTTCTCCACGATATCGATCACACGCCGCTTGCCGTCAATAACCAACATACCATAATTCTCTGGATTTCTAACCTGATACCCAAAAATCACACCCCCAAACTGCAATCTTCCACATTGTTTCAATAATGCCGGGAGGTGGTCTCCATAAAAAATATTATCCCCTAATATCAGAGCAACACTCTGATCATCGATAAATGACTCCGCGATTAGAAAAGCATCGGCAATACCACGCGGCTCCTCCTGTATAGCGTAAAAAAAGGTAAGTCCCAGGGCAGATCCGTCTCCAAAAAGAGTCCGAAAACGGGGGAGGTCATGGGGGGTTGAGATAATCATAATCTCCCGAATTCCCACCTGCATCAACACAGAGAGAGGATAGTAGACCATCGGTTTATCATAAATGGACAAGAGATGTTTACTCGTTGAAAGTGTAAGGGGGTGAAGACGCGTCGCACGCCCCCCTGCCAAGACAATACCTTTCATAGCTAAATTGCGTTTTGATTTGTATGGTCAAAAATGCATCCCGCCTCGACCAAATCGTCGACAAAGTTGAGGTTATATTCTCCCGACCTGAAGGTTGCATTCTCCAACATATATTGGTGGAAAGGGATTGTAGAATCCACCCCACCAATGTGAAATTCCCTAAGCGCCCGTTTTGCAATCTTTATCGCATCCTCACGATCTCTTCCCACAACAATCAATTTAGCGATCAAAGAATCGTAGTATGGGGGAATGTAACATCCAGAATAACAGGCACTATCCACGCGAACGTGCGGCCCCCCCGGAGGAATAAAGTAATCGAGAGTCCCTGGAGAGGGCATAAACCTACTCGAAGGTTTTTCTGCATTAATACGAAACTGCAGGACATGCCCCCGGGAAGAGATGTTTTTCTGCCTATATCTTATCTTTTTGTCCATGGCTACTATAATTTGTTCTTTGAGCAGATCAATCCCAGTAATCTCTTCAGTGATCGTGTGCTCTACCTGAATACGGGTATTGACCTCCATAAAATAGAAATTTTTCTTTTCGTCTAACAAAAATTCTACTGTCCCCGCGCTATAATATTTTGAAGCCTTAGCGAGATGAATTGCAGCCTCTCCCATCTTTTTCCGAAGAGTAGAGGTGAGGACAGGGCTAGGGGTCTCTTCAATGAGCTTTTGCCTACGCCTCTGGATAGTACAATCGCGCTCTCCCAAATGAACGTAATTGCCATACTTATCCCCTAAAATTTGCACCTCAATGTGTCGGGGATTTATGATCTTTTTCTCTAGATAAATCTCAGGATTTCCAAAAGAGACCTTGGCCTCTGTACGCGCTGCAGTAAATTGACTGACGAAATCATCAGCGTCTTGAGCAATACGAATTCCTTTCCCTCCTCCTCCAGATGAAGCCTTGATGAAAATAGGAAATCCGATCTTTTTTGCCTCTTTAAGGGCAGGTTCTACCGTCTCTACAACCCCCACAGATCCAGGAATAATTGGACAACGCACGCTGCACGCCAAACTCTTTGCCTTTGCCTTATTCCCTAAAAGAGAGATAGTTTTGGGAGAGGGACCGATAAAGGTGAGACCACAACTTTCACAAATCGACGCAAAACTTGGATTCTCACTTAAAAACCCATAGCCGGGATGAATCGCATCTGCCCCGGTAATTTCACAAGCAGAGAGAATGTTGGGAACGCGTAAATAAGAGTGGCTCGATGGAGCATCACCAATACAAATAGCCTCATCGGCATTTAGGACATGGAGGGCCTTTTCATCAACTTTTGAATAGACCGCAACAGTCTGCAGTCCTAGGTCATGGCACGCTCTGATGATACGCACCGCAATCTCACCGCGGTTAGCAACGAGAACTTTTTTCATGCGCACACCCTACTCAACTCGAAAAAGTACGGTTCCAAATTCCACAGGTTGAACATTTTCCACACAGACTTCTGAGACCATGCCCTTCACTCCAGCTTTAACCTCATTCATTACTTTCATCGCTTCGATAATACAGACGACAGTCTCTTCAGTAATGACATCCCCAACCTTAATGAGGGGCTCTCCCTCAGGGGTAGGAGCATGATAAAACGTCCCAACCATTGGAGAGGTGATCTCATGCCCTGCCTTCATCTCAGGTTGTTGAGACTGCCCTGGCTCCATCTGCTTTGGCACCACCCCCTGTGGGCGTTCCTTCACTGGAGCAGGACGGGGGCGATGGTCCACTACCCCAAAATCTACACCACTCTGTAGGTCAAGTTCAAACCCTCCTTTCTCTTTTATAGTGATACGCCTTATCCCTTGCGCTTTCATCGATAACATGAGATCTTTAATATTTTCTATGTCCATCCATGTTTCTCCATTAGATACGTTGAACATATTCTCCGATATGAGTGTCCACCTTTATAATATCCCCTGCATTGATAAACAGTGGGACCTCCACCCTTGCTCCCGTCTCTAAAATTGCAACTTTACTCGCGTCGGAAACAGAAACCCTAGACTTTATGTCTTCGAGCCTTACAATCATCAACTCTAAAAATTGAGGAAGCTCCACGGAAAATATTGTTTCACCATAAAATGTCGCTTTAATCTGAATCCCCTCCTTTAAGTAGTTCACCTTATCGCCAACTATATCTGAAGGAACTAAAACTTCGTCGAGTGTATCAATATCCAAAAATAGATAGTATTTCCCCTCCAGATAGAGAAACTCTAAACATCTTTCACTTAAAGAGACCTCCTCAACATCAGAGTTAATCTTGAAGTTTTTTTCTATTACCTCGTTGGAAAGCAAATTTTTGAGCTTAGTTTTAATAAAAGGCACCCCCTTCGATACAGTCACTTTCACACTGAACTCAACACGATAAATTTTACCATCCAGGGAGAGTGTCATCCCCGGAGAAATTTGATTGCTCGTCGTAACCATCTACATTAACCAACTATCTGTAATTTTTTCTACAAGCGCCTTCAACTCCGTCAAGTGCACGACGCTATAATCGACATCTTTCCTTAACCCAGTATTACCCAACCCTCTCCCCCACCTGATCTGAACGGTATTATACCCCAGAGCTTTTGCGGGAGCAAGATCTAATGCAATTCTATCACCACACACAAAAGATTTTGACGGGGAAGCGCCCAACTCTTCGCTCACTTTTTGATAAATTGTCTGTTTATTCCCATGTTCACAAAAATAAAGCCGAGTGAAGAGATGGGGAGAAATTCTCGCACGTCTCATCTTTTCACGTTGAACCTCTTTCTTCCCCCTAGTCACCAAAACCAACTGAAACTTCGTCGAAAACTCCCGCAACATATCGACGGCACCCTGCACGAGAAGTATCTGCCCATTAAATCGAGGATTCTCATAGAGAGCTTCCTCCCCCACCGCGAAAAGAGACGGGGGGGCCTGGTTAATCTCTAAAAACTCCTCTAAAGCCTCCCTAGCGCTCGTATGAAAGGCGTTGAGCCGGGCGAGTTCTGCATAGGCGCGCCTCTGACACTTCACGACCAATCCCCTCCCTCGCATTACCTCCAAAGCATTCTTCAAGACACCGGGGAAGATTGAACCGCTAGTGTCGATGAGTGTGTCGTCCAAATCAAAGATAATCAACAATTTTCATTATCTCTTTTGTCACTTGTTTTGAATGATGCCTGATTAAGTTGCGCCGTATTAAAACATCGCTCTGCCCTTTCATTCCAAATTCCCCGAGTAGCGGGGCAGAAATTACGCGAGAACAGTGCATATCATTTTCTACTAAAGTCCCCTCCTCCGCATATTTCGCAATCAACTCCTCAGATGGAGTTTGACTATTCACAATAATATGGTCGAAAATATCATCCCCAATGTGGCGCACGAGCGTTTTATGATAATCACTCACTTTAAACCCGGTGGTTTGCCCACTCCGATTCATCAAATTGGAGATGTGAACCTTCTTGGCCTGTGTCTCTCTCAGGGCTTGACTCACCCCCTCTACGAGCAAAATGGGGATAATTGAAGTGTACAATCCCCCAGGTCCAATCACGACGAGATCTGCGTTCATAATTTCAGAAATCGCATGAGGATTACATTTGGGGTAGGGCTCTAAAAAAAGAGAGCTGTACCCCCTATCAATCCGATCGGATAGGTAGATCTCCTTTTCCCCCTCTAACACTGTCCGATCACTGAGAATCATTTTCAATCGCACCTGATGTGTCGTCACAGGAATCACCTTGCCCTTGATAACAAGGATTTTTCCTACCTCTTCAACAGCTTTTTCAAAGCTTCCCGTCACCTTCTCCAAGGCAGAGAGCAACAAATTGCCAAAACTATGCCCCCCGAGCCCACCATTTTCAAAACGATAATTGATCAGATTTCGCATCAATCTAGATGAATTAGATAGAGCAACCAAACATTGGCGGACATCTCCAGGAGGCAATACCCCCAAATCATCGCGCAACACCCCGGTGCTCCCCCCATCATCGGCCATGGAAACAATCGCACTCAACTCCACATCAAAATTTTTTAACCCCCTCAGGACGACAAAATTGCCTGTTCCCCCACCCATCACAACGATCTTTTTCATGCTACGTCCCCCTGAGCCTAGCAATTTTTTCTTCCATTGCATCCCCTTGAAACAGATAAGTTCCAGAAACTAAATGATTTGCTCCAGACTTAATGCACAGAGGAGCTGTCTGATCATCCACCCCGCCATCTACTTGAACATCGAATGGAGGCACCCCCCTCTCTTGAGAGACCCTTCCCCCTTCCCTGATATTTAATCGATCGCATAAATTGCGAGTAAACTGCACCTTATCTAAGACTTGAGAAATAAAGGCCTGTCCACCAAATCCCGGATGAACAGTCATAAATAGCAGCTTATCACACTTGTCGAGAAATTTAGGGATGAAAGACTCACTCGTTTCCGGACAAAATGCCAGCCCCGCTTTAACATTGCATTTGTGGATGTAGTCCAAAGTCTCCTCCACATGTTCCGTAGATTCCATGTGGAAAGTAATCGAATCTGCCCCGTTTTCCACCAACCTCTCGATGTAGTCGGAAGGGTTGTAAACCATGATGTGCACATCCAGAAATAGATCGGTGGCCCTATCAACCGCAGCAAGTCCTTTGAAGCTGAGGCTAAGATTGGGGACAAAATGCCCGTCCATGATGTCAAAGTGAATACCATCAGCACCAGCCCTCTCAATACGCTTCGCCTCAGCAGCAAGATAGCCAAAATCGGCAGCTAAAATCGAGGGTTCCACAAAAATGGGAAACCTATTTTCCCTCATAAAACTCTTCCAATGCACATACCTCGCTCAGATTATAACCACCATCAACCAATATTATCAAAGCTACCACATCAAAAATATTCCAGCGCACCACAAGCCAATCTACTGAAGATCAATCTACCGAAAAAAGAGCCCACAGCTCCCAGACACTTCATCTGCTCCCTCTTTCAAACATGCCAAACATTCCAACTGATCACCCTCATACACTGGCTCCCCCTCAGCACTACTTGCCCCCGTGATCCATGTCCCAGGATAAGACTCCCACAAATCTCTCTTAAAGGTCAGGACATGCAAAGAGATCCCATTCTTCGAAGCGAGTAAAATGGAACGTGGATGTAAAGGATTAGGGAAAGTGAGGGCCTCTTCGAAATTCAATTTATCCAAGAGCGTGGCTCGCGGATTTTTTTTCGGATCTTCAGAATACACCCCCACTATGTCCTTATAAAACTCCACCTGAGATTTCAATGCCACCCCCAACGCAACTGCTGAAGTATCTGCCCCTCCCCTTCCAAGGGTCGTAATCTCCTTGCTCTTACTCACTCCCTGAAATCCAGCGACGATGACCACCTTTCCCTCTTTTAGATGGTGCATAACCCTAAACGGTCGCACTGCGATAATTTGCGCCTCTCGGTGGTGATTGCATGTGATAATTCCAGACTGACTTCCCGTTAAGCTGACAGCTGAGATTCCGCGATCTTCCAGGGCCATGGCTAGAAGGGACATACTCACCCTCTCTCCAGCAGAAACGAGCATATCCATCTCACGCTCCGCCGGTCGCTGCGCTATCTGACCCGCTAACCCTATCAGCTCATCAGTTACCCCCCCCATTGCACTCACCGTGACGACTATATGCTCATAGGCTTGTCTTTTTTCAGCGATGATCTCCACAACATTCGCAAAGTGTTGGAGCGAATGCAGCGCCGCCCCACCGAACTTCATGACAATAATTCCCATAATCCTTACTTCAATGCCCCTACCATTTCAATTGTAAATCCATTTTCGGACTACCACTTTTTAACACGTTTTCCATATTTTCCTAACCCGAAACAGAGGGGTGTATGAAAAACTTTTCATACTGAAAGGGATGTTTTGTGGTCAGAGCATACATTAGAGGGACAATTGTGCATCCATCTTAAGGAAATAGAGTGAAGGGAAGTTGTCCCTATTTCGGAAAATAATTTTATATATTAACAAGGCGCCTGGTACTCAGGGGATTCTGAAAAAATATCCCTCTAGAAAGATTTAGGCATATCAGAGGTCAAAATTGACGTGCAGAAAGTATCCATTTCCCTTCATGCACTTCTGTTCAATCAATGGGCCAAAGCTAGGGAGGCCCCTGATGGAGGTACTCAAGGCAATCGGGTTTTTGGATTGAAATTAGCTAATTGCCCATTAACCAGTAAAAAGTTAGAGGAGTCTCTATTGATCTTTAGACAAATTACGATCGGGATCGGCCCCTTTTTTCAGACTTTCCCGCTGATTTCGTGCTTTTCCATGAAATCAGGGATGGCATTTTGCACTTAGATCTAGCAGTGGCTTGAAATTATGAACGAACACCTGCACGATTTCCCGGAATTGGTTTTTAGCAATTCCTGTGTAGCGAACCCGTTTACATTGCTAACGAAAATGCCCCTTCACAACATACTTTTTGTTTTTTAAATAGCGTCCGATCTCTGAAAAACCTTTACCCCTCATATTGGCTTTTGGAATTGCTCTGCTGATACATCCATTCCACTAAATGGGCAGACGAAGCTTCCTTGCTACAATAATCTTATGTCACCAAACACAATCCCTTCCTTCGGGCAGATATGTTGGAGGGCCTTGCCATCGGGTACATTTGCTGGAGTCACAACAACTTCAGTAATCAACTCTAACTTCACACACGAGGGATAGATGTCTTTTGGACCCGCACCAAAATCTTTTTTTCCTTTGCATCTAGCTATCGCTTTTAGCTACCCTCTTTGCCGTTTTGTTGTTGGAGACTTTAAGTCTTTTTTCTATCACCCTATCTCGCCCTATTCCATGGACCCATCTTTGAGACAATTTGTGATGCATCCATAAAATTAAATACTCGTGCAATGAGTCCATGGTTTTTCAAAAAAACCGCTCCAGTTCCCGGTCACTCACATTCTCCGTCCACTGTAGCTACTCAGAGGTGCGCATAATTTCCTAAAATCCATCAATGCGTAGCAGGTTGCGATGGGGGTTTACGAGCTAACCCTCTACATAGGGTGCAAACATATCTCGCTCCTCTTCGAATATAGATCTGAACATAATTGCTTTAGCTTTAACTGCTTATGGTGGAATTGTGCATTTTAGTGGGTTTTTGTTTGAAGTTGCCTCTAAAAGAAATCCACCAGCGATCTTCTATTTCTTGAGCAGGCCCGCTATGTATTTTCACCTCCTGAACAGATAAAAATTTGTGAGTTTATTTTTTAAAGAGATACCATTTATTGTTAACCGGTAGACCCAGGGAAATCATATAAATTATTTAATATGAGGAAAAAGGGGCATCTCTGTTAAAATCAAATGAAAAAATCAGAGCCCACACTATACAACATTACACTATCGGTTCGTAGTTGCTTTTATTATGAATCATTTGCTAACATTCTGTCTCAAACAGGCACTGTTTGTCAGTGGGGGTTTCGCTCGCAGCTACAAACTTATTAACCCTAGGAGCTTTTACACATGTCGCAACATACTGAGTATGACTGGAACGAACAAAATTTTATAGATGATGTTGAATTTCAGGATGAAGACGCGCAATTATTTCAGAAATTGCTCAATAACAAGGAGGAAACAGCAGAGAAAGGCACGATCTCTTCAATGGAGGTGGGGCAGATCCTTAAAGGACAAATTGTCGAACTCACTTCTGATTTCGTCGTCGTCGATGTCAAGTTAAAATCTGAAGGGTTAGTCTCTTTGAGTGAATTTCCCAACCCTGATGAATTATGTCTAGGTAAGATCATCGAAGTTTTCCTCGAACGCCCCGAGGGTGAGGATGGCCAAATCATCCTTTCACACGAAAAAGCACGGCGTCATCGTCAGTGGGAATATATTCTCAACCATTGCGAAGAGGGATCAATCGTTGAGGGGAAGGTTATGCGTAAGGTGAAGGGGGGGTTGATAGTCGATATTGGAATGGAGGCTTTTCTCCCTGGTTCTCAAATCGATAATAAACGCATTAAAAATCTCGATGAATATCTCGACAAAACCTTTGAATTTAAAATACTCAAAATCAATACGGAGAGGAAAAATATTATCGTGTCCAGAAGGGAGCTGCTCGAGGAGGAAAAGAGCGTCAAAAAAGCTGAACTCCTCGAGACAATTCAGGAGGGAGAACTCCGAAAAGGAGTTGTTAAAAACATCACCGATTTTGGTGTGTTCCTCGACTTAGATGGTATCGATGGTCTCTTGCATATCACCGATATGACCTGGAAACGCATCAAACACCCTTCGGAGATGGTACAACTTAACGACACCCTCGAAGTGGTGATTTTGCATATCGATAAGGAAAAAGGGCGCGTTGCCTTAGGGCTCAAGCAAAAAGAGGCCAACCCTTGGGAAGAGATCGAAAAAAAATATCCCCCAGGAACTCTGGTCAAAGGAAAAATTGTCAATCTCGCTCCCTACGGGGCCTTCATTGAGATCGAACCTGGGATTGAAGGGCTGATTCACCTTTCCGAGATGTCGTGGGTCAAAAATGTAGCTGACCCTAGTGAAGTGGTAAAAAAGGGAGATGAGCTACAGGCTGTCGTGCTCTCTGTCCAGAAGGGAGAGGGCAAAATCTCCTTGGGCATCAAGCAAATTGAAAAAAACCCTTGGGAAGATGCCGATAAAAAGTATCTCGTTGGCAATGTCGTTAAAGCTGAAATTCGTAATCTTACGAACTATGGGGCCTTTGTCGCTCTGGAGCCAGGGATCGACGGACTTATCCACATCTCGGACTTCAGCTGGACTCAAAAAGTTTCACACCCGTCTGAAGTGCTCAATAAGGGGGATATGGTAGAGGCGGTTATCCTCTCTGTTGATCAGGAGAGCAAAAAGATCACATTGGGAATCAAACAGTTGGGTGATAATCCTTGGGAATCTATCGAAAAAACCTTGCCAATTGGCAGCATTGTCAAGGGCGTGGTCAAGAAGATCACAGCTTTTGGTGCATTTGTTCAGCTCCAAAATAGCTGCGAAGGACTTGAAGGGCTGGTACACGTCACCGAGCTCTCCGACCGAGCTTTTGGAAAGGTTGAAGAAATTGTTTCGGTAGATGATGAAGTTTATGTTAAAGTGATTAAACTCGACCCTGAACACAAGAAAATCTCTCTCTCCATCAAGGACTATTTGGTCGAAAAAAACAAAGAGAATAGAGATGACATCATCCTCAAAGAAAAAAAACCTTAACCCGTGAGGAAGTGTGTGAGGCATGATGGAACGGATAGTTTGGACATCGGTTGTAAATAGAGGTAGTTGATAGGTATTCTGTTGGCAAACTGAAAACGAGAAATTATAACTTTATTAGAGAGTAATGAATAGAGATCTTTTAGCAATTTTTGAGTACCTGGAACGAGAGAAGGGGATCAAGCGGGAGACGATCGTCAAGGCAATTGAAGAGGCACTCCAGGTGGCTGCACACAAAAGCTTGAAGGGCGTGAAATCTGTCAATGTCACGATCGACCCTAAGACGGGGGCGATTGAAGTCTCTACAGAAAAAGAGATCGTAACGACGGTCAATTATCCCGAAGAAGAGATCTCTCTGAAAGAGGCTGAGGAGAGTCATCCCAACGCAGAACTCGGAGAGTTCGTACAAGTCAGAATATTCCCTGAAGAATTCGGAAGAATTGCGGTTCGCATTGCCAAACAGGTGATCCTACAAAACCTACGCGTTGCCGAGCATGATATCATTTACAAAGAGTACCGCCATCGCATCCACGAGCTCTTTTCTGGAACTGTCAGGCGTATAATCAAGGGATCGACATTGATCGTCGACCTCGGAAAGGTGGAAGCTATCCTTCCCGAACGTTTCTACCCCAAAACAGAAAAATATCATATCGGGGATCGTATTCAAGCTCTACTTTGGGAGGTGCGCGATACTGAAAATGGCGGAGCAGAAGTGGTCTTGTCTCGCAGTCATCCAGAGGTAATTAAGGCCCTCTTCAAGCAAGAGGTTCCCGAACTCAGTGATGGCACTATCTATATAAAGAAGATCGTCCGAGAGCCAGGTTATCGTACAAAAATTGCGGTCTCTTCAAACGACCCCAAAGTTGACCCTTTGGGAGCGTGCGTTGGCGTACGGGGAACACGGGTAAAAAATGTTATTCGGGAGCTTAATAATGAGAGAATTGACATTGTAATCTACACGGAAGATGAGGTGCAGTTGCTACAACGCTTGCTCCATCCTATTGATATCAAGAGATTAAGGCACGATCAAGAAAAAGAGACGATATACATCACTGTGGAGGATGAAGATTATCCCATCGTTATTGGGAAACGGGGCTTAAATGCGCGCCTCAACTCCGAGCTCATAGGGGTTGCTCTCGATGTCAAGAAAATGAGTGATTATCAATCTGAGTTGGATTTTGAACTCCAACAAATGCAGCTAAAAAATGAAAATACGCTTGACGTAGAGATCGACAAAATTGAAGATATGAATCAATTTGTCATCGACACACTCAAAGAGGCGGGTTTCGACACCCTCAGAAAGATTTTAAACATCTCTCCCAAGCAACTATCGAAAGAGACAGGAATTAGTATAACGATGGCCGATGACCTCATGGATAAATTGCGCAAAATAAGGACATGAATTTTGACTAAACATCTTAAGCTAAAAGTCAAAAATACTCAATTAGCTGCCGCACTAAAGCAAAGTAAGGAGAAGAAAGAAAAACAACTCACTTTGCAGAGAAAAGAGTCAGAAAAGGTGCAAAAGCCAAGTGGAACCCCTAAGAAAAAACCCCTTAACCTCGTTGCTGGACAACAATCTGCTCGAGATATTAAGTCCGAAATGGCTAAAATCCCTGTCGTCCCCCCTACTACCCCCGTTGAGCCAGATAAGCCGGAGGAGGAGGTCTCTATCCCCAAAGCGGGACAACCCACTCCAACAAGTCCTCCCTCTAGGTCCCTTCCTGACTCCCAACCCCCGAAAACAGAAAAACGAACTCCACCTAAAACATTGTCCTTTGAAAATCTCAAAAAAAGGGAAAAAGAGAAGGAACCGGCCCCAGGAAATAAAACAGCCCCCAAAACTAATATTGGACACACTCCGCCCAACATGCGCAGACAACAAAACCTTCGTTTCGACACGCGCGATCGACAAGGATTACGTCTCGGCGAGGAGCGTACGTGGAGAAGGCGCCCTCCTCGGCATAAAATTCCGAAAACATCTATTGAAACTGTCCGTCCAAAAGAGCTCTCCATCCATATCCCTGTCTCTGTAAAAGATCTTGCACAGGCCATGAAGCTCAAAGCCTCAGAACTCATCTCCAAGCTGCTTATGCAGGGTGTCACCACTACCATTAATGATCTTTTGGATGACGAAACCACCATACAACTCCTTGGGCAGGAATTCGACTGCGAAATTAGTATCGACACTAGTGAAGAGAGGCGGCTGCGCATCACAGACAAGACTATTCGGGAGGAAATTCAAGAAACTGATCCCGCAAAACTTGAGCTTCGTGCCCCGGTGATTACCTTCATGGGCCATGTCGATCATGGCAAAACTGCTCTCATCGACTGCATTCGCAAAAGCAATATTGCCGGAGAGGAGGCAGGTGCCATCACCCAACACATCGGTGCCTTCAAGTGCCATCGTGAGCATGGTGACATCACTATTCTAGATACCCCCGGTCACGAAGCATTTGGGCTGATGCGCCAACGGGGGAGTGCGTTGACCGACGTACTCGTCTTGGTCATCGCGGGGGACGAGGGAATAATGCCACAGACCAAAGAGGCAATCACCCTCGCGAAACAGAGCGACATTCCCGTTATTGTTGCAATAAATAAGTCCGACAAGCCTGCCTTCGATGCCAAACGCGTACACTGTCAACTTGCCGATCATGAGCTCCTCTCCGAAGCGTGGGGAGGCAGTGTGATTACTGTGAATTGTTCTGCCACGACAGGAGAGGGTATCTCTCAGCTCATTGAAATGCTTATCCTGCAATCTGAGATATTGGAACTAAAAGCTAATCCTAATACGCGTGCCCGTGGCACTGTCTTAGAATCAGAACTTCACAAAGGTTTTGGCCCCATCGTCACCCTGCTCGTACAAAATGGAACACTCCATCTCAGTAATGCCCTCATATTTGAGGACATCTATGCCCGCGTCAAAACGATGCATAACGAATATGGAAAAGTTATAGAAAGTGCGGGGCCCTCCACTCCAGTTAAAATCACCGGCCTTTCTGGAATTCCCTCAGCAGGGTGTGAGTTCATCGTTGTGGAAAGCGAAAAAGAGGCGCGCAAACTCTCCGAAAAGAGGGCATCTGGCGCAAAACGCAGCTCACTAAAACGCAGCCGTGGTGAACTCGAAAATCTCATGTCACATCAACAAGAACTCTCCGAAAAGAAAGTCCTCAACTTCATACTACGCGCCGATGTTCAAGGATCGGTCGAAGCTGTTCGCACCTCTCTCCTTGGCATTCCCACTAAGAAGGTAGAGCTCGTTTTCATTTCAGAAGGGGTGGGAGAAATCTCAGAATCTGATGTGAAACTCGCTGCAGCCTCCAATGCTGTCATCATCGGTTTCAATACCCATGTGGAAAATCATGCCGAAGAGCTCATCAAACACTGTAAAGTAGTGGTGAAAAAGCGAAATATCATCTATCAAATTATCGATGATGTCAAAGAGCTCATGCTCGCCAGCTTGGATAAGATAGTACAAGAATCTGAGGTTGGAACTGCTGAGATTAAACAGATATTCAAATCTTCCCACTTTGGGACCATCGCCGGCTGTTTAGTTACTGGGGGCACAATTAAACGCAATCAATATGCGAAACTCTTCCGCGAGGATAAAGTCATTTGGGAGGGTAATATCATCTCACTCAAACATATTAAAGAGGATGTAAAAGAGGTAGGTAAAGGGGGGGAGTGCGGCATCCTTCTGGAACGTTGTAATCACTACCAAGAGGGTGATCTCATTAAAACTTTTGAAATCTCCTACATCCAACAGAGCTTATGATCGAAAGAACTAAGCGTCTTAATTCACTTCTCCGGGAGGTAATCAGCGAGGTCATCCATAGAGAGGTACGTGACCCGTCCATCTCAAAACTCATTACTGTAACCGCAGTGGAAGTCTCTAAAGACCTCCGCAACGCCACAGTTTACGTCAGTGTGATTGGCACTGAAAAGGAGAGAAAAAATACAATTACATCATTAAAATCTGCCTCAGGATTCATCTCGGTCAATGCTGCAAAACGGGTGATCATGCGCACCTTTCCATCCCTCACCTTCCAGCTCGACACCTCTGTCGACAAGCAAATGCAAATCGACGCCCTTCTACAACACATCCACAGTGCCAAAGGGAAAGAGGGCGTATGAATAACGCTAAAAAGTTATCAAGACAGCCATCCTACCACTCGTCCCCTCCAACCCCCAGGGAGGAAGGGATCCTGCTCCTGGATAAGGAGCGGGGGCGTACCTCCTTTTTCTACGTTAAACTCCTCCGAAAGCATACGAATGTCAAAAAAATTGGACATGCCGGCATTCTCGATCCCTTTGCTACTGGGGTAATGGTCATGCTTATTGGGCGTCCCTATACCCAAATGTCAGACCGCTTCCTTAATGAGGGTAAGGAGTATGTCGCTACTCTCAGGTTTGGTATTGCAACCGATACATTTGACTGTGATGGACAAGTAACACACAAGAGCAGCAAAATCCCCCCATTAGATACAGTTGAAAAGACGCTGCAAACTTTTCAGGGAGCGATCACACAGATTCCTCCTATGTTTTCCTCAAAAAAAATCAATGGCCAAAGGTTATATGCTATGGCCCGTAAGGGAATAGAAATCGACCGATGCCCAATCCACATAAATGTCCAAATCAAATTACTCAGTTATTTATATCCCAACTTAACACTCCATATTGCTTGCTCCAAAGGTACATATATCCGCACTCTAACCCATGACATTGGAATGAAGTTACAGTGCTTCGCCCATCTCGAGGCCCTACAACGCACTCGCAGTGGGATGTTTCGCCTCGAAGATTGCATTGACGCAAAATCTCTCTCTGATCCATCCTTCTCATGTCTCCCTTACCTCAGGAAACATATATGAAAATCGTCACACACTTTGACCAAATTCCTAAGGTAGAGGGACCTATCGCCCTCACCCTCGGCGTCTATGATGGGGTCCACCTCGGCCACCAATTTCTTTTCAAGGAGCTCGGTAAATATACCCGTAGGCGAGGGACAAATACCGTTCTCACCTTCGTCAACCACCCGACAACCCTTTTAACGCCCAACAATCCTATTCCCTCTATTACATCACTCGATCATCGTCTGCATCTCCTAGAATCCTCTGGATTTGATCTCGCCATTCTCCTCCCTTTCGACCAAGCCATCGCTAATCTCCCCTACGACACATTTATCAAAGATCTATACGCGCGCCTTCCCTTTGATTATCTCATCCTCGGAGCTGATGCCTGCTTCGGAAAAAATCGCGTGGGCAATCCCTCCGCCGTTTATAAGCTCAGTAAAGTGCTAAACTTCCACGCCGAGTATCTCAACAAAAGGACCTACCACAAAAACCCAATCTCCAGTGGGCGCATCAGGAGGCATCTCGCTCAAGGGGATCTTAAGAAAGTAAAGAAGCTCCTCGGACGCCCCTACTCCATCCGTGTCCCATTTAAACACCCCGTCGCGGGGGGGCAATCTCAACATCGCTTAAGCTTTGACCTCGAAGGACTCTCTCCTCTCCCCTCCGCTGTTTATGCTGTCGACATCGGCAAGATCCCATCCATAGCTTTCTATCACGCCACGAAGAGGGGGAACGATGAAGGCATTAAACTCTCTATCACTCTCTATTTTGAGCAAAATCTCCCAGAAAAGAGCCATATAACCCTAAATTTCGTCTCTTACCTTCACGACGAACTCGACCCCGAGCTTAGCACTCAAGCAAAACTTCTTGAAACCCTTCTTAGCCCCCAAGTCAGTTTGCTATGAGCAAGAGCAACCTATCTTGCGCCATTGTTGGCCTTCCCAACGTAGGGAAATCTACCCTTTTTAATGCCCTTATTAAAAAAAACCAAGCAAAGGCCTCCAACCGACCTTTCTGTACCATTGACCCCAATATTGGCGTCGTCGACGTCCCCGACCCACGCCTTCAAACGCTGGCGAAGCTCTCTAACAGCAAAAAAATCACTCCCGCCACGCTCACCTTCATTGACGTCGCCGGCCTGATAGAGGGGGCCTCCAAGGGGGAGGGATTGGGCAATCAATTTCTCTCGCACATTCGAGAGGCCAACGCTATCATCCACGTCGTCCGTTGCTTCGAAGATAATGAAGTAACCCACGTCTCGGGTAAGGTCGACCCCATGAGAGACATCGAATTGATCAACTCAGAACTCATTTTAGCAGATCTACAAATGAGCGAAAATATCATTCAAAAAGCCTCCCGTCAGGCTAGAGGCCACCCACAAACCACCCCCATCCTAAATACCCTCAAACAAGTATACACTCACCTCAATGACAACAAACCAGTACGCTCTCTGGAACTTGGTGAAGCGGGCAAAAAACACCTCAGCGATTACCACTTTATCACGGCAAAAAAAATAATTTATGCCGTCAACCTCTCCGAAAAAGCCCTCCTCAACCCCGAAGCCACCTGCTATCACGCCATTGAGCAATATGCCCTGAAAACATACAGCCAAGCGATCCCTTTCAGCGCTAAGCTTGAAGCAGAACTTGCCCTACTATCGGGCGATGCTGGCACAGAATATCTTCACGCATTCGGCCTCCAGGAATCGGGGTTAACCCGCCTCATTAAGACTGGGTTCGCATCGCTCGGGCTTATTACTTTCCTCACGACGGGAGAGAAAGAGACGCGCGCTTGGACCATCACTAAACATACCACAGCCAGAGAAGCTGCGGGAAAAATCCACAATGACATTAAGGAGAGATTCGTCCGCGCCGAAGTGATCACCTTCGATGACATGTACACCTACAAAGGACGCGTCCACGCCAAAGCGGCGGGAAAGGCACGGCTTGAGGGGCGTGACTATATCATCCAAGATGGAGACGTCATTCTATTTCTTCATCACCACTGAACAAACTTCCCCCTCATCGATTTGTGCTACCACTTCAACTGGAACGGATATGGGCCCTCAGCCAGTCACGCGCATCATGCCAAAAATCTTTCTTGGTCTCAAATACTTCATCACACCTTTTGACAAGGGCTGGAATAGCCGAAGCATCATCTAAAGCCACATCCTTTGAAAGCTCCACGTCCAGCTTGCGAAATTTTCCTGGAAGCATTTTCGCGAGTAGCTGAGAGGGTTTTTCCTCTTCAAGATCGCATAACATGTTGATCAAAGGCACAGAACCTGCAGAGGAGTCGCACGCAAACGGAGAGAGCCATTGAGCCTGCCCCCACTTCTCATCCTCACTGATATATCTTGGAAAAGATCCAGTGCCGACAGAGAGTATAAGCGCCCCATTTTTATCTAGACCGTAAGGACAATAGGTTCTAGCAAATGCCACCAGAGAAGGGTCGTTCGCAACCATCCCTCCATCAACGTGATGCTCATAGGAAGCAAAGAACGTCGGAGCCGCCGTCGTCTGCAGAAGCACATCGACAAGGTTACTCTCCCCGGCTTCCTTAGAAAGATTATGTTTCACGTCCATCCGCCATCTGTGCGAATGCTGATCTTCAAGGTTGACAGTGACAATGATCACACGATTAGGGAGGTCATTCAAGCAAACCTCCTCTGGCTCCGAAAATTTCCAACTCAGCACCTCAATTAACGCCTCCCTGAGCTGGTCTTGATGATATTTAGGATGCACAATAGCAAACCAACTCGGATGTCCGAAAACTTTAGAACTCAGCGCACAATACGCCTCCATCAACTCATCTATGGGCATGCCCATAGACAAACCGACAGCAATGATCGCTCCCGTCGAAGTCCCCGCAAAACAATCAAACTGTTCTCCCCAATTGATTGGTCCAGGGGACGGGGTTTTGGAGGACGAGGACTGTGAAAGAAACTCTAAAATTTTCAGAGAGACAACCCCCCTCACACCCCCTCCTCCGAGAGAAAGAATCTTAAACTCTTCTCCTCTATGCCCTCGCGCACATAGCCCATCTTGCGTGCACAGGAGGGCGAGAGATAAGACAAAACAAACAAACAAACTCCTCGCCATAAACAAAACCCCACCTTAATCACTCAGAAACCCCTGAGACTCCTAAAAATCGCAATTTTTTGTCAATAAAATCTTCATCTTTGTAAGCGCAAAGTAATAATGTCGTAAATCCTGCAACACTAAAATGTCGTCTTTCTAGGAATTATTCTGGCGGCAAAGAAAATGTTGGAAACGATGATGACCATAAAAGAAGTAGGGAGAACTTCAATCATGGAGAAAGTAGGAAAGTAAAACTTTAAAACAGAAAGAAGCCAGTGAGATTTTGGGTTTGTCCCCAAGGCATACTCAGAGGTTGATTTGCGCTTATAGAGATGAAGGACCAAAAGGGCTTATCTCCAAAAAGAGAGGGAAGCCGAATCCCAGAAGGATATCTCTTGAGAAACGAAATAAAATTGTGGAAAGGATAAAGGAAAGGTATCCTGACTTTGGTCCAACATTCGCAGGGAAGAAGTTCAAAGGGGGGGGGTATTTGTGTATCGAGGAAAACATTAAAGAAATTCATGATTCAAGAAGGGCTGTGGAAGGCCAAAAGGAGGAAAAGAGAAAAAATTTACCAGAGAAGGGCTGGGAAAAGCAAAGAAGGGGAACTTGTACAGGTCGATGGATCGTTTCACAATTGGTTTGAAGACAGAAGGCCTAACTGTTGTCTTATCCAATTTGTAGATGATGCGACGAGCGAGATCTTACACGCAAGATTTTGCGAACAGGAAAGCACAAATGATTATTTTATTTGTTTGGAAGGGTATTTATGTAAACATGGGAAGCCTACAGGACTCTATGTTGGTAAGCATAGTGTATTTAGGGTTACTAGGGGCGGTGAGGGTAAAGGAATTACAGTCTTTCACCAAGCTCTCCAGACATTGAACATCGGTTTGATTTGTGCGCATAGCTCACAAGCGAAAGGAAGGGTGGAGAGAAAACACAGGATGTTACAAGATCGTCTTAATTAAGGAGATGAGACTTAGAAACATTTCATCAATGGAAGAGGCAAATCGTTAAATCCTGCAAAACTAAAATGTCGCCCTCTGAACGACGAGGAAGAACCGCGCGGGCCGATCCCTGAGAGGAAAAGGAGATATTAGAGGGGGCTCACGATCCTAAAGTGAAGAGACACGGCGCGCAGAAGGAAGATAAAGAGAAAAAAGCTATCGTAGGAGAGCCAACAAAAGCAAACAGAGAGGAGCGTAAAAAAACCTCATACCTAGGGCGGTTTGAAGCAACTCAATTTTGTACTTTCTCAAGCTAAAACACTGTAAACAGATTTCTTCAAACTGCCGACAGGCTTTGCGCTCCCACGCAACCACTTGCTACCGCAAGCCACCTCCGTGGCATACAACGCCCGACTTCAGTTCAAACAACCCTACCTCACTCTCTCCTATGACAAGACACAACACCTCCCCCTAAGGGGAGGGCTAGACTGCCACGCACAAGAGAACAAGACACACCCCCCTCTCTGGACCCTTGACATCATCGGCCCCACGAAAGCCGTCCCTATTCAAAGACGAAAACCCCACTTCCAGGGGCATCATACATCAACCCCTCCCGCACTCTGCGAGTATGCTTTTGCAGCGCAAACGTGCGGGGGCTCCTTTTATAACCCCCACAACAGCGCTCACCTGGGCTACTGGGGCACTACTTCTTCGTCCTCAGGCCGGCTGTCGCCCGGCACCACCGGATCCCCCACCGGCTGCTCCCCCGGCCCCCCCGCCGGCGGCCGATTGAGGAAATACCTCCTGTGTAGAACACGCGCCGCAACGTAAATCACACAGGTACCAACAGCGCCAACAGCACAGCCAAAGGCAAACGGATGCCTAGCAGCGGCAGCGGACAGCGACCTAAAGACAACGACCGACACATCTTTTACCTTACACGCGCACGCGGACGTGAAACATTTCGTAGTCTCCCAGCTCGAAACGAGCGCATTCTTACACACATCAACAATTCCTGACATAATCCCTCACAAAATAAAAATGAACTAAACTTACCTCAGCGAGAAGAACCTCTTCTCTTTGCGGGCAATTGTAGGGTGTGAGAAGCATTTATGTCAAAGACAAAATGGAAACCTCGAAACACTAGAAAAAAAATTTTTTTATAGGCTCCCTCCTTTGTATCAGCGGCATATCTCTAACACCCTCTTAGGCGAAAATTGCCCGGTCAGACTTACATGTACACCGCCCGTCGATTAGGGCGAATAAACTAGATAGTGTCGTCACAAGATGCTAGCCCACACAGCAATGCATCGGATTTGAACTCCAGCTAGAAATGATGCAGTATTTTTTGCATATCTTGATTGACTATACCTCTTCACCATTTTAGGTGAAGAATTGCATTTTCCATTAGAGGTCTTAGTTTGTATAAGCGTTTATCACAAGTACGTTCAGACTTTCTGTTTTTTCTCGGGGGAATCATTACTTGCATCACTTGCATCCCCCTTTTGTGCGGCTCACGCCTTAGATTGCTGCCTATTGCCCCAGTAACGTGAGGGTGAATTTTGATATAGTTTGCATCTATCATTAACCACTCATAATCAAGACCACCTATTAATCGCTCTAATATCTTATTCCAAGTGCCTTTGTCCCTCCAGCGACAAAAACGTCGATGAGTACTTTTCCCAGTCTCCGTAATCTGAAGGTAAATCCCTCCAGGAAATTTCAGTATGAACGATCCAGAAAACGGCGTTGAGAAACAAACGATCTATCTTTTGCAAACCCCACCCCATTTCCTCAACGCCCCCTGTTGTCTGTTTTTCTAGCAATCTGCCCTCACTCATTGGCCTCAGCTATTTTACCTACTAGTAGCTAACAAGCCCTTGCTGTTTTACGCTTCTTGCTGATAGACTGGGCTCAGGTCTTAACATACATCAAGCTTGAGAGGTTATGGCGGAGAGATCTCCTAAAGAAAGAGTCAAAGAGGTCTGGAAGTTGTTCGATGAGATATCCTGTACCTACGATCTCTTGAATCACCTGTTGTCGCTAGGCTCGGATATCTACTGGCGAAGGAAGATGGTCGCGCACCTACCGAAGAGCGCAAACATCCGCCTACTCGATTTAGCGACCGGAACGGGTGACCAGCTGATCACTATCGTCAAGAAGGCCCGTCAGGTTCAGGCAGCGTTGGGGATCGACCTCTCTACTAAGATGATTCGCTTGGGACAAAAGAAAATTATAGACAAACCCTATTCACATCAGGTCACCCTCATGGAGGGAGATGCCACGGATATCTCCCTTGATAATGAAACGGTAGACTGCGTCACCATGTCCTTTGGAATCAGGAATGTGGGAAAAACGCAACAATGTTTAGAGGAATGTTATCGCGTCTTAACTCCTGGAGGAAAACTTCTGTTTCTAGAATTTTCTATTCCTAAAAATCGGATCGTCCAAAAAATATATCTTCCCTATTTGAGACATATCGTACCGTGCATTGCGGGATGGATCTCGCGAAAAAAGTCTGCCTATCACTACCTTCACAAAACAATAGAGAGCTTCCCCTCTCGTGAAGAGTTCTGTCAATGTATTAGGAGGGCAGGCTTTAATCGAGTGAAATGCACACCCCTTACATTTGGGGTTGCAACACTGTATACTGGAGAAAAGCATATATGAGTCGTGGAGTTTTGTCTCCTACTCCACAAATCATTAAAACCCTCCTGCAAGCCCCTTTCCGCCCTCGTATATGTATGGTAAATGGCGTTCCGCTGCCCCTAATGCGAGCAGAAACCACCGTTGAAATAGATGATTACCTCGAGTGGCTCAGTGCTCAAACTGTTTTCCCAAAAATTTACTGGGAAAACCCCCAAGAAAAAATGAGGGTGATCGCCATCGGAAGGACCCTCGAGCTAAATGATATTCCAATAATTGAAGGGGACCTACGTCTATTTGGTGGCAATAATTTCACACCTCAGAAATATGGAGAATGGAAGAATTTTTCTTCGAGAAGATACATTCTCCCATTAGTCGAAATTGAAGATAGAGGGGGGCTCTCCGTTTTGTGCATCAACCGTCTATCAAAGCACACTCCTTCCATCGACTTGCAACGCAAAACAGCCACCCCAATACCCTTGAAGAAGCCCATAAGTCGCGTAGATGTCCCCACCTACCCTACTTGGTGCTACCATCTAAAAGAACTTGCAAATCTGATCTCACACAATGTTTGTAGCAAAGTGGTCTTGAGTCGACGTACCGATTTTGCATTCGAACACCCTCCCAACCCTTACGCCATTTTAAGGCACCTGAAAAATAGTGAATCAACAACTCTTTTTTCTTTCCAATTCGAAAAGGAGGAGGCTTTTATTGGAGCCTCGCCTGAAACCCTATACAGGAAAGAAGATAGGGAGATAAAAAGCGCAGCGGTGGCGGGAACGCGCCCCCGAGGCAATACGCCCGAAGAGAGTCTGCGATTCTCCCAAGAACTCCTCGATGATCAAAAGGAGCAACATGAACTCAATATTGTAAAAAACTACATATACCAGGCCCTGTCCCCACTGTGCCACTCACTCTATATCGAAAATCAGAGTCTTATCCGAACGGCTACTGTACAACATCCCTGCTACCTCCTCAGGGGGGCGCTAAGGAACTCCATTTCAGATCGCGACCTCATTCAAACGCTCCATCCTACGCCCGCAATTGGAGGTGCTCCCAAGGATAGGGCCATCGAGGAGATCACAAAAAGAGAAAATTTCGATCGAGGATGGTATGCAGCACCGGTGGGCTGGATCACTGAGCGTCAATCCCATCACGTCGTTGCAATCCGCAGTGCACTCATCCAAAAAAACTGGATGACACTTTTTGCCGGCGCAGGAATTGTCAAAGGATCTTCCCCCTCAAGTGAATGGAACGAGCTTGAACAAAAGATCTGCCAGTACTTTCTGTGGAAAGGGGAATAGGACATAAGGAAATGGCGACGACAGATGACACCCCTCTCTTCAATGCACTTTGGGCCAAGCTTATGATCGAAGAGCTCGCTCATCACGGAGTGGGTTTATTCTGTATCTCTCCTGGATCATACTCCACACCCCTCACCGTTGCGGCGGCGCAGAATCCATTAATAAAAACGCATGTACATTACGATGAGCGCGGCATAGGTTTCTATGCGTTAGGATATTCCAAATCTAGCAAATGCCCAGCGGCCCTCATCGTAACATCTGGGACCGCCGTCGCCAACCTCCTCCCCGCCGTGATGGAATCTCACCATGATCATATCCCCCTCATATTGATCACAGCAGATCGCCCCCCTGAATTAAGAAATTCTGGTGCAGATCAAACTACAGACCAAGTAAAAATCTTTGAGAATTTTATACGCTGGCAAGTTGATATGCCCTGTCCGAATGCTAAGATCCCCAAGAAATATATTGGCTCAACCATCTCTCAGGCTATTTCCAGCGCTACCTCCCCACCAGCCGGACCCGTCCACATCAATTGTATGCTACGCCAGCCCTTCCTGCCCGATGTTGACACCCCAATAGCGCAATCCAACGGCCCTATCCCTCAAACTACCTTTATGTCTGGGCAAAGCACCTTGAACCCAAATGACCTTAAATGGCTCACTAACACCCTTCCTAAGTATGAAAAAGGGGTCATTCTCGCGAGCAATGTGATCTCTGAGCGCCACATAGAATCCTTGTATGCCCTCTCACACCTCCTTCAATGGCCCATTTTCCCAGACATCCTCTCTTCTATGCGTTCTGCCGGCATAGGACAGGGGGTAGTGCCATATTATGATTTAATCCTTAAAACAACCGATGCCAACGATAAAAATTTCTCTCCAGATGCCATCCTTCAATTTGGAGACCGATTTGTCTCAAAAAATCTCTCTGACTGGATCACCTCAAACACCCCAAAAATGCATTGTCATGTTACCCCCCATATTCACAACAAAGACTACACCCATTCTATTACCCACCACATTGCGTGTACCATTGACCATTTCATAAGATATTTTTCACGCCACCTCCCCGAACAACCCCCCTCAAGGTGGTTCCGAATGTGGCGCGCACTAAATGAGATAACCTCACACGCCCTCGATACCTTTTTCAAGGAAGAAAAGGAACTTAGTGAACCCCTACTCTTTCACCACCTGTCCTCTACCTTAACCCCCTCTATGGGAGTTTTTCTCTCGAACAGTATGCCTGTACGCAATGCAGAAGCCTTTTTTCTTCCTCAAACATGGGTAGGACCCATTTTCTGCAACCGCGGACTCTCCGGAATCGATGGAAACATTGCCTCAGCCTGTGGCATTGCACGTGGCCTGAACAAGCCAATATTAGCCATCTTAGGTGATCTGGCCTTCCTTCACGATATCAATTCCCTCTCCCAAATCAAAAATCTCCGCATTAAAATTTTGGTAATAAACAACAATGGCGGTAGCATCTTCTCCTTCCTGCCTATTGCCCAAAGGAGGGAGCTATGTTCCCATTTTTTTACGATACCCCACGGAATTGAGCTCAAATGCGCTGCTCCCCTATTCGGGTTAAGCTACACATGCCCCCAAACCCTAAAAACTTTGCAAGAGGTCCTGACCCACCCATCATACAACTTCATTGAGATTCAAACCTCACCAAATCAAAATGTTGAAATACATCAAAAGATTTTGAACTATATGAGAGAAATCCAAAGCTCTGCTAAATTAACGGTATGATACTCACTTTTTTACATGGATTTTTGGGTTCTCCGAGAGATTGGTATCCATTAAAACTTCCTAGAACTTTCCTCACCCTACCTGGACGCCATGGGCATCCACTAGAACTCTCCCTCCTAGAAAGGGATATTCCTAAAAAGAGCACTCTAAATTGGATACTCTCTCGGGGGGCGCTTGGCAATGGCATTCGCCTATCACTTCCCGGAGCGCATCGAGAGCTTGATGATTTTGTCGACAAACCCTGGGCTCGAACGAGGCGAAGAGAAACGAATAGCGTGGGATGAAGAGTTGGCACGTATCCTCGAAACGGAGGGGATAAAGCCATTTTTAGAAAGATGGTACAAACAACCCCTTTTCTCCTTATTGAAGTTGACCCCTGCGTTCTTCAACGAGAGGGAAGCTCACGAACCCAAGGCCCTCGCACAAATTCTAAGGGGTCTTAGCCCGGCAAAACTACCCTCCATGTGGGAGCCATTGCGTGAATTTTCTTTCCCAATACTATTTTTATTTGGAGAAAATGATAGCAAATATCGTCCCATCGCAACAAAGATTGGAAAGAGAGTTCCCTGTAGACCTCCTCCCAGGATGCGGGCATGCTATCCACTTTGAAGCGCCTGAGCTCTGCAGAGAAAAAATCCAAAATTTTCGTTACTCTCAGATCTAGGGCATTATGTGGGCTATCGTTCACAACTTTAGTTGAATGGTCTAGGTGTACTCCGTTTCAATTATTTTCCAAATTCTCATGCATATTAAGGCATTACAGAGCAACGCCTGTTTTGTTTTTCGTATACGACTGGAAATCAACCGATTGGCGCAATTCTTTTTTCCCACAAGAAAGACCCACAACAGCAACCATTTGTTCACACCATAAATACGTAAAGCCCTTCTATTTCCTACTCAAATATTTCCCTGTTTGGTATGCTTCAAGCATAAAATTTTGATGAATAGCATGCTTTTCCACATTGAGCCAAACACATTTGAATCCTATCCCCAACTGAAAATAGGGATATTGACGGTGAGTGGCATTGATAATGGCGGCACTCACCCGAGTATCCACGCACTTGTCGAGAGAGAGTGTCAACATGCCGAGAAGAAATATGTTGGAAGGGATATCGCCACAATCCCAAAAGTTCTCGATTGGAACGAAGCTGGCAAACTCGCTAAATATCGACCATCATCTCACCCCTCTGCGATAGTGGATTTGATGCAACATGTGATACGAGGTGGAGGAATTTCTAGCGTAAATCCCATCGTAGACCTTTGCCACTTTGTCTCGATAAAATACCTTCTTCCCACATGTGCACACGATTTAGATCCTATACGTGGGGCAATCTCTTTTACCACTGCCAACAGATCCCACTCGCCCATGGAAGAAAATAGCCAAAAAACCGGAGAGATAATCTGCCGTGATGACATAAAGATACTTCCTATAATTTGGGGACAATATATGGGTAAGCAAGGCTCTGTCACTGCAGAAAGTCAGAACGTCATATTAATGATCGCAGGATTAACACATACCTCCACAGAGGAAATCGTAGAGGCCCTCAGAGAGCTATGCGCCCTAATTCAGCAACACTGTGGAGGAGTGGAAAAGTGTTACTATCTCGACCGAAATCAACCTAAAGTGCGCATGCCATTTGAAATAATTACCTCTACCTTGAACAAACCCCTCACTAGGCAGCCCGACTACCACTGCCATGAACCCTTCCAAATACGCAGCAGAAAACTCAAAGAGATTCGAGAAATAGGCGTAGATCCCTACCCGCATAAATATACACCAATGCATCGGGTGCATGCTATTTTGAAACAATTTGAAGGATCTGCGGTCGGCAATAGTGGAGATGCCGAAGAGGGCACGACCCCAAAAATATGCGTTGCAGGGCGCATGATTTTATTTCGTGCGATGGGGAAAAATGCTTTCGCCCATATCCAAGATGAAATGACGCTCATTCAGGTGATGTTTAATCGTGATCACACAAAAGTAGCAGGACTCCCCCCCATCGAAAACTCCATTAAATTTATCGAAAAGTATCTGGATCTCGGAGATATTGTTGGGATACGTGGCTCTCTATTTCGCACACGCAGAGGGGAGCTGACACTTTATGCCAAGGAGGTGACCCTCTTGTGTAAAACTCTCCTTCCCCTGCCCGACAAGCATGGGGGACTTGAAAGCAAGGAGATCTGTTATCGTAAACGCTATCTCGACCTCATCGCTCATCCTATGTCTCTCGAACGGCTCAAAACCCGCAGCGTCCTTATTTCTAAGATGCGTAGTTACTATGAAAATGCCGGATTTATAGAGGTAGAAACTCCCGTATTACAAAATATCTATGGCGGCGCAGAGGCGCGCCCCTTCGTCACAAAGTTCAATGCACGCGACAAGGAGGTCTTTCTACGCATCTCTCCGGAGATCTCCCTAAAGAAACTCATCGTAGGTGGACTGCCAAGAATCTTTGAAATAGGGAAGGTCTATCGTAATGAAGGAATCGATCGCACCCACAACCCAGAGTTTACTATATTAGAAGCTTATGCTGCCTATTGGGACTATCACGATCTTATGACTTTTAATGAAAACCTCTTTGCCCATCTAGCAAAAGAGCTTTACGGTACGACTGCAATTGGAAAAAGACAGGATAGAGCTGGAAATTGGCACGAAATTGATCTAAAGCCCCCTTGGATAAGGATGACTATGAAGGAAGCTATTAAAAGCTATGGGGATATCCATGTCGATGCTTTATCTAGTGAAGAGATGTGTCAAAAACTCAAGGGGAGAATAGATATAGACATAGAAGCCCTCAGATGCATCAGCCGGGGGAAGCTGATCGCACTCCTTTTTGAAGAATTTGCCGAACACCATCTCATCCACCCCCACTACATTATCGACCATCCTATTGAAACAATCCCCCTATGCAAACCTCATCGAAACCCTTCTAAAGTTTGTAAGGAGCGGCTCGTCGAGCGACTTGAGGCCTTCATCTTGGGGTGGGAGCTGTGCAATGGTTATACAGAACTCAACGACCCAGAACTACAGAGAACCCTACTCGAAGAGCAAAACATTAGACGCGAGCGAGGAGATAGTGAGGCCCATCCAATAGATGAAGAATTTATCGAGGCCATTTGTCAGGGCATGCCCCCCACTGGAGGCATTGGCATCGGCGTTGATCGCCTGATCATGCTCCTAACTCAAGCGAGCTCTATCCGTGATGTAATCTATTTCCCCATCATGCGAGAGGGATAATCTTTATTTGCTTTGAGCCAATAAAAAAGATTCTTTTGTGGGTACTTCCCGGGACCTCCACCGATCAATAGGCGTTGACGAGGCCTGTCTCGACAAAGGGCAAGAGGGGCTCCCTTAGCTTTGACCAACGATCGGTTAGAAGTTCATAAAGCTTCTGCGCATTATGGCTCGTGAGTGTTCTCATTCTGAATTCCTGGAAATTGTGACTAGGTTGCAAGCTCGAACTTAAAATAGGGTATTACTCAAATACATGTACTGCTCATCGGTTAGGGTGAATAAGCTGACTTAAATTAACTCAATATGAAAGATTTAGGCATGTTGGTAATCAATAGCGACGCTTCAGAGGTATGTATTTCTTAGGAACTCCTTCCTTGGAGCAGGCTCCTAAAGGGTGGTACAGGATCGTTATATACTAAAATATTTGTTTGCAAGAAAGCACCTGGATTATAAAATCCTTTCTATGAGGTGGTCATAGAATTTCCTCCACTTAGGGAGACCTCAGCAAAAAACAAAACCAAGAGGGCTTGCCGCATTTCTTGCCCGAAGTTCTGGGTGTACCCTGTTTTATCTTGCCCCTCAGTTAACCAGTTTGTTGTGAAATTGTTAGTAATTTGAGAGGTGTTTTATGGCTGTATGGGCAGCAGCAGGCGTTGTTTTTTTTGTGCCAAGGATTTATAGTCGCGTCTGTGATCTATGCTCTGCGACTCAGCAAGAGCCTGCAGATCAGCAACCTGCTGGTGTCGGATGCCTGATCCGCTGGATCCGCGCTTCAAGGTTTTATTGGGACTATTCCAGACAATTCTGGCTACTAGATCTTTGGCATGTGAGCTTATACGATTCTGGTTGGTTGGCAGTGCTCCTCTCTCCCGGACACTTGATAACCTCTTCTTCCTTTTTTCCATGGCTGTTTTTTGCTCTGGGATTGTCCGTAGTTATCGAAATGATAAGAAAAGTAATAGAGGACGTCTTCCAAATTCATCCTCACGAAAATATTTCTGTTTACGACTATGTAGCTACCACCCCCCTCTTGCCCGGAAGGCAGCACGCGGATAGATTTAGGCCACTCGTGGAGCTCTCTATCTATCGAATCATAATAGGAGCCCTCTCAAATTGTTGTATAACCGACGAGCGGTTCATGAGGTTTGACGATTCACGGGTTATTCTCGTAATCGTGTTCCTTGCGTTCCTAATAGTCATCGATCTTTTCGGGATGCTCTATTTACCTTTTGCTTTTACCTATCGCCTCTACCCTTTTAACTTTAACGCCCCCCAAGCTGACGAAATTTGTCCAGGTGCCGCCGCCGCCCAAGCCGCCGAAGCTCGTCCAAGTGCTACCGCCGCCGCCCAAGCTGACGAAATTTGTCCAGGTGCCGCCGCCGCCCAAGCCGCCGAAGCTCGTCCAAGTGCTGCCGCCGCCCTCCAAGCCGCCGAAGCTCGTCCAAGTGCTACCGCCGCCGCCCAAGCTGACGAAATTTATCCAAGTGCCGCCGCCGCCCAAGCCGCCGAAGCTCGTCCAAGTGCTGCCGCCGCCGCCCAAGCTGACGAAATTTGTCCAGGTGCCGCCGCCCTCCAAGCCGCCGAAGCTGCCCCTCCTAACCTTGATGTGCTTGGTCTCAGACAAATGGACCGCAATCAAATACGAGAGGGGATAATATGTCCCATCCTTCAAACTCCCATAGTCCATCCTTGCAGGCCTCTTGTATGTCCGCACATTTTCGAGCGATCCGCTATCGTTCAATGGGTGCAACAGGGCTCGATAGGGGGTCAAATATATCAACTTTGCCCGTGCTGTAGGACAGCAATAATACCACGCAACATGTTGAGCGAAGCGCGCATGGCAGCCGCAGAAAATCAATGTCTCAATCAATATGAATAGTCGAGTCCGAAGTCAAAATTTTCCCCCTTCGAATTCCAGAGAAAGATGGTGTCCTGTTTTGAATTGTATTGAAGATAGTGATTTGCGGTGAAGATGCCCAAAGTACATAACGGATCTGCTCAAGAAATAAGGAATTTTAAAAAAATATTCCTCCAAATGGACCTAAAACAGAATATTATTCAAATATGTGTGCTGCCCGTCGGTTGGAGCGAATAAGCTGGCTTAAATTAACTCAATATAAAAAATTTAGACATATTGGCAATCAATGTCGGTGCTTCAGAGGTATGCATTTCTTGAGCGCTCCCTGAAACAATCTCGGTAAAAACAAGGCCAAAAATACTTGCTTTATCTCCTGTCCACGGTGTAGAATGCGTTCCGTTTTATTTTGCTCCTCGATCGAATAGTGGTTCGTGTGTGAGGCTTTTAGTAGCTTAGGAGGTTTTCTGTGACTGTGTTGGTGGCGTGCGCTGCTTTTTGCGTGCCAAGAATCTACCACCGCATCTGTGAGCAATGCTCTGAAATAATGGCGCAAAGGCACATCAATAGGCAGCCCCCGCCGGGAGGTGTCTTTGGGTGTGTGATTCGCTTGATCTGCGCTTCGGCGACGTACTGGGCATGGACCAGCCAATTGCGGACGCTGTGTATTTGGCATGTGAGCTTGTATGATTCCGGTTGGTTGGCGGTGCTTCTCTTCTCTGGACACTTGATGGCTGTTTACCCCCTTTGGAGCGGACTGTTGCTTACTCTGGGATCATCTGTGGTTATCGAAATTGCAAGGAAAAACGTAGAGGAGTTCCTTCCCGTGCCCGACTGTTTTACTACCACCACATTCTTCGAACCCGAAAGGGGTGTGGGTGGCAACAATCAGGATGGCGTCGTTCTCGTTCAGGTAGGAGCCATTCAGGAATGGATACTGAGACTCGTGCGTTTCCTCATAATCTACGGGACATCCACAATCGTAGAGAGGAATGTTGTGTGGGAGGTGTGGCTGCCTCCTGCTACAGCTGGTGCCGTCCTGTGCCTAGTATTTCTCGATCTTTTCCTCATGGCCTATTTACCCGTTGCTAGAGCTTGGCAGCTCTACCCTATTGAAATTATCGCTGTCCCTTCTGCCCTTGAAGGTCTTGGTCTCGAACAAATAAGTCGCGAGCAAATACGAAAAGAGGAGACGTGCCCTATCTCGCTCGAGCCAATAATCCATCCTTGCAGACCCCTTGCATGTTCGCACATTTTCGAACAATCCCATATCGTTCAAAGTGTACAACTGAACTCGCTACAGAATCTGCAAATGTATGCAAATTGCCCCGTCTGCAGAGCACTGATACTACCACGAGGAGAGTTAGATCAGACGCATATTGTGGCACAACGGGAACTATGTCTCAAACGGCATGGTCACTCCGCAACAACTCTGGCTGCGCCAGCGGAAGAGGATCAGTCCTCAGCGACGGGAGAGAATCAGTCCTCAGCGACGGGAGAGAATCAGTCCTCAGCGACGGGAGAGAATCAGTCCTCAGCGACGGGAGAGAATCAGTCCTCAGCGACGGGAGAGAATCAGTC
>Ga0209365_1000022_pt1 | contig 89677 bp, 89 predicted proteins | sample WorMetimpBELIZE2_FD_187389 | JGI IMG/M metagenome (GOLD analysis project Ga0209365, IMG submission 187389) | Marine gutless worms symbiont microbial communities from Max Planck institute for Marine Microbiology, Germany - Olavius imperfectus... | ecosystem: Host-associated > Annelida > Digestive...
AGAAGAGGCACAAGGGCGCGAATACATCAAAGGGCCGAGGTAGCTCCTCATTATGAGCCCGCATATAAGCACGCAGTCTGACAAAATTAACGAAGGGTATTGTGCAATAGGAGGAGTCCATATAAGGCACTTCAGTGCCGAATCTAGACCATAACAAACACATTCATGGCTAAAGCCATTCCTACATGTACACTTTGCCTAGAACCTAGAACCTAGAACCTAGAACCTAGAACCTAGAACCTAGAACCTAGAACCTAGAACCTAGAGCCACAGGAAGACACAGCACCAAACACCCACACCGGTTTCGCCCAGCTCTACCCAACCTACGCCAGGCCTTTAAACTTCCCCCTTGCAACTAGCAATTCACGACCCAATTTACCCTTTGTTGCAATTTTAATCTTGGTTTAGTACCTGAGCTATGTAAAACTATTTGCGTTTTTAAACCACAATCAGGTGACATGAATGTCTCAAATAAAAGCTTGGAAACTTATTAGCCTGTTTTGTTTGGTAAGCTTGCTTATGGGCTGTGAGTCGAAAGAAGAGCAGCTGAAACAAACAATACAACAATCCATAGAAAAAGCTGAAGTTGAATTAAATCAACTCGGTACAGCGCTTGATAATGGCTCTTTGCGTAATGCGACGATACTTAAACAATACGGCAAGGTGCTTGCTGAGCAGCAACCGCAACTTTCTGAGATCGCCCGTGTAATTAGTCTTGATGCCACTCGTGAAGGGGCTATTTATTCAGGTCTTACACAACGCTTAGCAGATGTGAAGTCTACTTATCTAATACCACCATATGAAGATACGCTTCATCAACTTGACCTCATTCGTGATGCTGCCAAACCGTCTTTATTTCAAGATGCGCTTACCGATCCTATCAATATGCTTGCTGATATGTCGCAGGGGTCACTAGCACGGGTTGGTGCAATTAGTGAAGCTGCTGAAGGCGAAAGTGTTGGTAACCAGTTAGTTGGCAACCCTAACTATGGGCAGTGGCAAACGAATAGCAGTGGTACCAGCTTTTGGGTTTGGTACGGTATGTATCGTATGTTGGGCGATGTATTCGACCGAGTTGAATATGGTCGCTGGAGTCGTCATAGAAAGTATAGCTATTACAATGATTATGGCCGTTATCGTTATTCGAGCCCTAAGCAGATTAAAGCACAACAAACGGTAGAGACACGAACTCGACAGTCTTATCAACGCCAAGGTAAACAATTCACTAGTCCGTATGCCAAGAAACGTAGTGGCGCATCTGGATTAAGCCGTAGCAGCTATACGCCGCCACGCACACGTAGTAGCTATGCTTCTAGCAGTAGTTACAGTAAAAGCTCTGGGTCATTACGTAACAGCTCGAGCAGAACATCACGTGGCATTAGCCGCGGTAAGTAGTGAAAAGAATAACCACCGGAGTTACAACACATGTATGAATTTAATGGAATAACAACTTGGTCGTTGCAAGCTTTAGCAATCGACTTTGCAATCATTATCGCTTTATTTGTCAGCCTAAAATTTATTAAGGGTTGGGTATCTAACTTACACGCTAATGATGAAATAACTGAGCGTGACAATTTTGCTTTTGGTATTAGCTTTGCGGCAGGACTTGTGGCACTTGCTATTGTTCTTAGTGGCGTGAGCAGCGGCTCATTTGCACCGACTTTACAACAAGAAGCATTACAAATGCTAGGTTATGGTGTGATGGCGATTGTGCTTATCAAGCTAGGTCACTTCTTCCAAGACAAAGTAGCGCTTCGTAAAGTGAGCCTGCATGACGAAATCGTAAAAGGTAATGCGACTGCTGCACTCATTGATTTTGGCCATGTGGTGAGTGTGGCTATTGTTATTCGCTCAGCTTTATTTTGGGTTGCGACCGAAGGCTGGCATGGTATTCCAATTGTGATCGCAGCTTTTGCCATTGGCAGCATTGCGATGCTACTGATCAGTCAATATCGCGTGCAGTTATTCAAGCGTACTAATCGCAGTGGTGATTGCTTACAACAAGCGGTTATTGACGGTAACTTAGCAGTAGGTATTCGTTATGCTGGCTTTTTAGTGGGTAGTGCATTGGCATTAACGGCAGCATCAGGTATTGCTCCTTATGCGGCTGACAACATTGTTGCTAGTTTAGGTTACTGGGCATTAAGTGCAGCAGTGAGTTTAGTTGCTTTCATTTTACTACACTTAGTGACTATCAAAATCATCCTATCTGGTTGTGATATTTCAGATGAAGTGAACCGCCAGAAGAACGTGGGTGTAGCAGCTATCTCTGCAGCAATCTCATTTGCGATTGGTTCGACTATGGCAACCTTGTTAGGTGCCTAATTAAGTGTCTACTACAACAAGCGCCCCAAGTAGAGCCAATCTACTTGGGCATGATTTCCTATTAATAACTGTTATGGCCGTACTCGCTGGGTGCGGCCTTATTTATGAGTACCTGTTATCTCATTATGCTGGTCGTGTCTTAGGCTCAGTCGAGAGTGCCATATATGCCATGATCGGCACCATGATTGTCGCTATGGGTATCGGTGCTTTTTTAGCGCGATGGTTTAAAGATGCGTTTACTGCTTTCGCATGGCTAGAGAGTATTATTGCTTTGGTCGGCATGGGCTGTATTTTGGCGATAGCGAGTGTTATCGCTGTCAGTTATTCATTGCCGCATATCTTCTCCGAAATTTTTAACTTGCCTGCAGATACCGTACTTAATGGTTACGTGTTTGAAAGGCTGCAAGAATGGTCTCGTTTTTTACCTTATGTGTTTGGTCTATTACTTGGGCTATTAATTGGTATGGAGATCCCGCTAATTGCGCGTATTCGCCAGCAAGTCTATGGGCGCTTTTTAGAGAACAATGCGGGTACCATTTACGGGGCTGATTATATCGGTGCCGGTATAGGTGCTGCGATTTGGGTGAGTATTATGCTCGCGATGCCAATTATGCAAGCAGCTGCTTGGACTGCGTTATTTAATATTATTGCCGGTCTCGTGTTTTTGTGGCGCTATCATCAACATGTTCGCTTCGCTAAGCTACTGTTAGTTTGTCATGTACTGTTGTTGGTGTTTTTTGCGTTTGTGCTTGTGCTTGGCACCAGCTGGATGAAAAATCTAAGCAATGTTTTATACAAAGATAAAGTTATCTACTCGCAAGCAACTAAGTATCAGCATTTGGTGTTAACTGAGCGTTTGAGTCGCAATCAGCCCAATGCAATTACTGATCTTTACCTCAATGGTCGTTTACAGTTCTCAAGTGTGGATGAGCAAATTTATCATTCCATGCTTGTCTATCCTGCTATGTTGGCCTCAAATCGTCATGACCGCGTGTTGATCATCGGTGGCGGTGACGGGCTTGCATTACGTGATGTTTTGAAGTGGCCAGTAGAGCATGTCACCTTGGTTGACTTAGATGGTCAGTTGTTAAACTTATTTGGTAATGATGTCGGCGACTATGATGCGCCAGAGGAAATCAGAACACGTTTAACAGCGCTAAATAAGCACTCTATGAGCGATCACCGCGCTGATATTCGCATTGCAGATGCCTTTTTAGAAGTCGAAGCAATGCTTGCTAAAGGCGAGCGCTTTGACACTATTTTAATTGACCTACCAGACCCTAATCACCCTGATCTTAATAAGATGTACAGTGATTATTTTTACAATCATGTGCGTCAGTTGTTGGCTCCTGACGGGGCTGTGGCCGTGCAATCAACATCGCCTTATCATGCGAAGAAAGCATTTTTGAGTATTGCTAAAACAATGAAAGCTGCGGGTTTTGGTTATGTTGAGCAATACCAACAAAATATTCCTTCGTTTGGTCAATGGGGTTGGACAATCGCGACTACCGCTGGCAAATCAGCAAGTCAGCGAATTCGTGAAACTAACGAATTACCGGTGCCATCTCGTTGGGTAAGCAAAGAATATTTATTGGCTTCTTTTGTGTTTCCGAATCATTTTTTTGAACAAGTAAACACGATTGAAGTCAATAGATTAGGTTCAGGAACCTTATATGATTATTACCGCCAAGCGTGGCAAGTTGAAACCGAATTGTACAAAAATTGATATTTTATAGTTGACATAATATGTCGGCTATGCAAATCTTAACTCAGACATAATATGTCAAAACGTAAAAAGGTGAGACATGGAATTAAATGAACTATCAATCAAACTGGCTTCTTTTGAAACAGAAGGTGTGAGCTTTGAGTCTTTCTTGATTGCCAACGAAGGTGAGCAAGATGTGTTACAAGTTATCGTCGATGGGAATGATGAGTTACCTATCTTTGTTACTCAAACAGAAGAGCAATTACTGTGTATTAGCTACCTGTTTGCTGAAAACGAAGTACAAGCAGATATGCGTAATGAGTTAAACGAAACGTTACTACGTTTAAATGTACCAATTCCATTAAGTGCATTTGCAAAAATTGATGATAAATACGCTATTTTTGGCGCGTTATCGGTTAATTCATCGTTTGATGATATTACCCATGAGTTGGTAACACTGGCAGACAATGCGATTGATGCACTTGAAGCCGTGACCATTTATTTAAACGATTAATTAGCAATTTCTGGAGTTAAGATTATGAGTATTTTAAAGAAACTATTTACAGCTGTACGTGGTGGCGCTCGTGAAGCAGGACAAGCAATTGTTGATGCAAACGGTATCCGTATCTTTGAACAAGAAATTGCTGATGCACAAAATGCCCTACAACGCGCTAAAAAAAGCCTGACCGAAGTAATGGCAAAAGAGATGCAAACGAAGCGTAAAATTAGCGCACTAGATGCATCAATTGCAGAACATGAAGCGTATGCAGGTCAAGCACTTGAAAAAGGTAACGAAGCTCTTGCATTAGAAATCGCTGAAAAAATCGGTGATTTTGAAGCTGAGAAAGCAGAGCACGAAGAAGTGTTAGCTGGTTTTAGTAACCACATTGTGCAACTAAAGCAGCAAGTTAAAGATGCTGAAAAGTCGATTAAAGAAAACCAACGTCAATTAACAATGGTTAAAACGACTGAGAGTGTGCAGCAAGCAACAATGGCTGTAAACAGCACGCTAAATACGAATAGCTCATCAATGACATCAGCACGTGAGTCTCTAGAGCGTATTAAGCAGCGTCAGCAAGACCGTCAAGACCAGTTAGGTGCGGCTAAGCAACTAGAAGCTGATACTAATGGCGATGATTTAAAAGCGAAAATGGCTGAAGCGGGTATTGGTGATACCAACCCGAAAAGCGCGGATATTTTGGCGCGTATTAAAGCAAAACAAAATAGCTAATCAGTTAACGGAAAGACAAAAGGTAACCCACGCACTGGGTTACCTTTTTTGCTTCAACAAGGAGTCAGCCAATGTTTAACTTTTTCAAATCTAAAAAAGCCCCAGAGCGTCAGCTTACTGATCCAAGCCAATTACTCGTTGGTGATATGCTGACGGTGATTGATTCGTTCGCTTACCCAAGCTGGTTAAAAGGACAGACACTGCGTGTTATTGATGTGCAAACGTATCAGTACCAACGTAGTGCAGAGTATGAGTTGGTACTCGAGAGTGAATCTGGCCAAGTGGTTTTTTTGCAAATTGAATCAGATGACGGTGAGCAATGGGCAAATTTTGCGATCAAAATTCAACGCGACGATGTTGATGAGATTTTTACCCTTGATGAGTTCGCTCGTATTTTTGATGAAGACGAATTAACGGCGATTAATGTAAAAAATAGTCCGGAGCGTTTTAGTCACTTTTTAGCATCGAGCTACAAACAATCAGAAGCACCTTATGTGTGTTATTTCCATAATAAGGACTACCGTAATAAGCCTTTACCTCGTTATGAAGATGAAGGCGGTGAACCGTGTGAAATGATCTGTTTAAGCTCAGATGATGAATCGCATAGTTTAAATATTGAGATTTGGGAAGGCGGTGAAACAGAGGTATCACTGACGTTAACCAGACCAATTAGCGATATTGTTGACTTATTTCCTGGGGATGCCAAGTGAGTGATGCAAAAGCCAAATGGCAGCGTCAGGAGCAAGCCGTTAGAGCCACGCAAATGGCGTTTGATTTAAGCTCTGAAGTGCAAAAATCAATTAAGAAGCAAGCCATTGACCAAGAGCTTACGCCATCAGATATGATCCGTAAGATTTTGGAGCTCGACGTTAAGTCGAAAAAAACCAGACAGCGTTTATCGTTTAACTTAAATGATGAAGAGATTGCTTTATTGGCTGAGCGCTTTGGTGTTGCAGCCGATGATAAGCGTGCAGTGAAGCAGCGCGTGGCTGAATTACTCATTGAACACAGTAAAAAAAGCTAAGGTTTTGCCTTTACTTCTTTAAGCCCTTACACTGAGACTAGATGTTTTAAAGAAGTGGCATGACTGTGGATATTATTTTACTTGCGTATTTAGTTATTTTTGCATTATTTGGCACTGCAGCAAGTTACTTTGTTCGCTACATTTATGCTTACTGGGTGCATAATACAATGCAGGTTAAATACATATATAAGGCCGGGATTTGTATCATCAGCGTGGTGATAGTATCCGGCCTTATTGCATTATTTACTTAATCTCGATTGCTTGGCACTGCTGTGAAATACACAGCGATTGTACAGGCAGAACTGGTGAGCAATCGTTAACAGTTAATGCTTGATCAGATGACTTCTCAGCCGCTGTAATTCGCTCTGCAAGTTGCTCTGCTTGCTCTTGTGTGTTGTTTAACGTTGAATAAACCACATAGCGACTTGGGCCACCACATGCTCGCTCACCAACTTCTAACACTTTACATTGAAAACTCGCAGTACAGCTATTATTGCTAACGATATCGTTCAGCTGATCGTTTAAATCACCTAGATCAACGCGTGCAGAGCTACCCGACGTTGTTGTTTCGCAACCGCTTAAAGCAATGCTTGCTAACACAGTTGTGGTGATGAAAAGTTTCTTGAAAGTCGATGAACGAACCATTATTGCTTATTCCTTAGTATACACTTGCCGCTGAGCCTTCGATTCTAACACAAGTATTCTCAGAACACTGCGCACCTGGTGCGGTTAGATGCTGACAAATACTCATCATGTCGTTTGCTGCGTTAAATTGCTTTTCAAGGGCGGTGATATCTTTTGCAAGTTTTTCAACCTCAGCCGTGTCAGCTGTTTTGGTTGAATAAACAATGAAGCTACTTGGGCCGCCACAAGCACGACTACCAACAGGTAATACTTTACATTGGCTGCTGTTGTCACAGCTTGGATCATCGATTAATTGTTTAAGTTGCTCATGGGCAGAGCTAATAGTGGCTTTATCTGGGGCTGCTTTGGTCACTTCCTCAGCGTTTTTTATTTCAACGGCTTTTGGTGCCTCGACAAGTTTATTGCTGGTTGCCGTTGATTCGGCTTGCTCATTAGTTGCAGCGTCCGAGCACGCAGTTAATAACACAGGAAATAAAATTGCCAATAGTGGATAGCGCATAACATACCTAAAAATCGTTGAATAAGTACTCACTATCATACACATTGCTCAAAGTGGAGCAATAAAAACGTTAGCTTTCAGTAAGTAGCTCTGTATTCACAGAGCTACAATAAGATAAAAGTTTTACAGCTATCTGCAATAAATAGGTATTACAAACCACCTTGGGTTAGTTTGGCTGGGTTCAGTAACTCGCTCAGTTCTTCGCGCGAAATATCCGTATGCTCAGCAGCAACATCAATAATAGGGCGACCTTCTTGATAAGCTAATTTGGCAATTTTTGCAGCTTTGCTATAGCCGATCACCGGATTAAGTGCAGTAACCAGAATTGGGTTTTTAGCGAGCGCTTTATCGACATTGCTTTGGTTTACTTTAAAGCTGGCAATCGCTTTATCTGCCAGTGCTTCACTACTATTTGCCAACAGTTCGATACTTTGCAAAATGTTTAAGGCAATCACAGGTAGCATTACATTGAGCTCAAAGTTACCCGCTTGACCAGCCACTGTAATGGTCGCGTCATTGCCAATGACTTGTGCGCTGACCATCGCTGCCGCTTCAGGGATCACTGGATTTACTTTACCCGGCATAATTGATGAGCCCGGTTGTAAAGCCTCAAGCTCAATTTCTCCAAGCCCTGCAAGTGGGCCTGAGTTCATCCAGCGCAAGTCATTGGCTATTTTCATTTGTGCTACAGCAAGTACCTTTAGCTGGCCTGACAGCGCAACAATGGCGTCTTGTGAGCCGATGTTATAAAAGAAGTTTTTGCTTGGGCTAAAGCGAATACCTACATTCTCACTCAAGTGTTGGCAAAACTCACCGGCAAACGCTGGATCGGCATTTATGCCGGTACCAACTGCTGTGCCACCTTGTGCAAGTTCACAAACTCGCTCAAGAGCTTGGCGAATGCCTGCCATTGCATGATCAACTTGTAACTGCCATGCAGCCAGTGTTTGTGCAAAACTCACAGGCATCGCATCCATTAAATGAGTGCGACCGGTTTTCACAATATGGCCCACTTCGGCTTGTTTGTTTTGTAGGCTTTGACTGAGTTTATCGAGTTTAGGAAACAGCTCATAAATGATGTTAATAGCGCTACTTACAGCAATCGCAGTGGGGATCACATCATTTGAGCTTTGTCCCATGTTCACATCATCGTTGGGGTGAACGGCTTCCCCTGCAAATTGGCTCGCCAGCGTTGCAATGACTTCATTGGCATTCATATTTGAGCTAGTGCCAGAGCCTGTCTGAAATACATCAACAGGAAACTCTGAAAAATGCTTACCATCGATGACCTCTTGGCATGCTTGCTCAATGGCTTTGGCTTTACCTTGGCTCAAATGGCCTAAAGCAGCATTACTTTGCGCGGCAGCTTGCTTAATGTAGGCGAGGGCGGTGATAAATTGCTTAGGCATGGCTAAGCCACTAATTTGAAAATTGTTGATAGCGCGTTGCGTTTGAGCTTGATACAAAGCATTCGCAGGGACTTGTAGTTCACCCATGCTATCTGATTCGGTTCTAAATTGGCTCATAAACACTCCTAAATCGGGTTAAATTCTTGGCTGAGAAGGCACGCTTCTCGCTCCAAACTGAAATACTTTTCAATACAGTTATGAGTTTTGTAGTAACGCTTTAGCGCAAGTTGCGGTTTATAAAGCTGAGCCAAACATTGTTTACGAATTGCATTATGCACTAATGAATCACACATCTTTTCAAGTAGTTCATGAAAGGTGCGCCTTAGATACAGCTCTTGCAAAATAAAGTTGTGATGCTTTTCGTAATAGCGTGCAATGTTTAAACCCGCTTCAACATAGTTAGCAACAAGTGCAGGGGCATGTAGCCCTGGTCTTTGGCAAACACATTTCATTTGCCGCTGATAATGGAGCATAGCATTGTGAGAGTGCATAGAAAAACCGATTAACTGTAATGATAATTGTTATCATTACAGTTAATCGGATTTTGTGCAAGTCTTATATAATGAAGCTAAGACTGAATGGATTAACTGTGTGTGATTAATTGTAGCCGAGAATAAAAATCTGGTCTGTTTCATGTTTTTTCGGCGCCTGTACATTTTCTTTGTTACATTGAGAAAGAAGATCGATCACGGTTGCTCTGTCGTCACAACTTGTTAAGGCGGCTTTTTCGCTTTCAGCACGTTCGCTGGCTGCAAGTGCTGCATCTACAGCGGTGTAGGGTGAGATATACATAATATTGCTCCTATTGGTTAATTCACTTAAGAAATAGCATAAGCTGTACCAATATTGATTAATAAATTTAACTTGTTGAAAATAATGGTTTTATATTTTTAACTAATAAATTCACCGCGACTTTATTATTTATTTTTGCTTTACTGTTGTGCACTAATTACCAAACATGGTGCACTAATTTGTATGGATAAACCCTTCTCTCAAGCCTGTGAAAACAACAAATTACCTATTTTGAACGTATTAGCAGAGTTCTTTTCTGATGTGACGGATGTATTAGAAGTCGGCTCAGGTACTGGGCAACATAGTGTGCATTTTGCAACGCATTTAGCACATTTGCAGTGGCATTGTAGTGATCGCGAGGTTAATCACCCGGGGATTTTACAATGGCATCAAGAAGCTGCGTTAACTAACTTGCATGCGCCTCTGACACTCGACCTTAATAATCCTTGGCCGGTTGAAACTGTGAATGCCATTTTTACGGCGAATACAATGCACATTATTAGCTGGCCACTGGTGGAACGCTTTTTCCAAGGTGTAGCAAAGCATTTAGCGCCAAAAGGTAAACTGTGTATTTATGGACCATTTAAATATCAAGGTAAGTTTACCAGTACCAGTAATGCTGAATTCGATGCGTTTTTAAAACAGCAAGATGCAAATAGTGCGATTCGTGATTTTGAAGCGATTTGCCAACTTGCAGAGCAAGCTGGTTTATCTTTTGTTGAAGATGTGCAAATGCCAGCAAATAACCAATTATTGCTGTTTAAAAGGCAGTAAGCTTTCGCATTGGGCTTTATAGAGCGCCATATGTTGGCGTTCTCTAGTAATAAAATCACTAATGGCAACTGCAAACTCAGTGTGCTGAATATGATGCAATGAATAGGTATTTACGGGCTTAAAACCGCGACTTATTTTATGCTCACCTTGTGCGCCAGAATGGAACTGTTTAAGTTTGTTGGCAATGCAGTATTCAATGCCTTGGTAATAGCAAAGCTCAAAGTGCAAACTATCGAGCTCATAGTTCGTTCCCCAGTATCGACCATATAAACAGTTCTGATCTTTAAAGCTGAGTGTGGCAGCAATCACTTCTCCTTGATATTTAGCGAACATTAACACCAGTTTGTCGGCCATGCTTTGCTGTAATAACTCAAAAAAGGCGGTATTCAAATAACCATTGTGGCCTGAGCGCTTCAAATAGGTTTGGCGGTAAAAATGACTAAATTGCTGCATGTGCTGTTTGCTGATGTTAGCACCTTCGAGCCATTCTATGGTTATCTGTTGTTCAGCTATTTTAGCGCGTTCTTTTTTGAGTGATTTACGCTTTCTTGCGGTGAGTGAAGCTAAAAAATCCTCAAAGTCATTATAGCCTTCATTAAACCACTGAAACTGCACGCCATGACGTTGCATTACGGTATCGCTAGTTAATGCAGTCGCTTGTTGCTGGTGGCAAAAATTTATATGCCAACCTGACCAGCCTAACTGCGCTGCTGTTGCTTTGAGTACATGCTGAGTGTAAGCATAGACTTCAGTGGGGTTATCGTGATTTATACTAATTCTTTGCCCAGCAATAGGTGTGAAGGGTACGCCACACAGCCATTTAGGGTAATACTCTAGGCCATGTTGTTGATAGGCTTCAGCCCAAGCCCAGTCAAATACATATTCACCATAAGAGTGGTGTTTTAGATACCCGGGTAGTAAGGCTATGACCTGTTCTTGCTGGTAAATTGCTAGGTGCATAGGTTGCCAACCCGATTCTTCACTCACACAGCCAGTTTGTTCTAAAGCAGCTAAAAAAGCGTGATCAGTAAAGGGCGTATCATCAAAAAGTGATTGCCAAAGAGCGGCATCAATCTCGCTTATTTGATTAAACCAGCGGTGGCTAAACTCACTCATTGTGCAGCCGATTCAATATCTTTGATGAAACCGTTGATATGCATAGCAAGCTTATCGAAATAAGGGTTAAACGTGAGTCGTGCAAAGGGTTTGTGCGCTTGTAAATTTTCGGCTGTGCGTTCACCCATCACAACGTCTTTTTGGTATTTACAGGCTGTATAAAGCGTGTCGTCATCTAAGTAGCTGCCGCAATTGCGATACAATGCTGTGCGACCGTAGTAAGGGTTGCTGGGTTTATTAACAATACCAATATGTGACATTCCTTTGATTTTTTTACAGTCATCGGTGTCGCAGTCATCACGAATTATTTGGTAATCAGCTGGAAAGCTGGCTGGGATATTATTGTCATCACCATAGTATACAAGGCGATCAAGCTGATTATTCTTGCGCGTTTTTGGGTCGTGCAGCTTAGTTAAAATCTTAAAGGTTGCTTGGTTATCTATTGTGGTGTCAATATCACTAAAGGTACTAAATATCGCTACATTAGGCAGTTGGCGATGACGTAGTTCATCAAGGCTAATACGGCTCATTGCTTCGTGACTAGCTGAGGCAGCACTAAATGGAAACGACTCATACTTGGCAAAATCAAGATCCGCGTCTTTATCAATCCAATTCACAAATGGAATCGCATCGACCCATTTCGCCAACCAACCGTTTTTATTGTGTGGCTCGCTTGCAGGTGAAAACAGCATAGCAGCAGTAACTTTATTATCGACCGGGCCTTGAGTTAAGTAATCAATAACCAGTGCAGCACCTGTTGAGTACCCCCCTAATATCACCTGATCAAAGTCTTTTAAGGTGCGCTCAATGGCATACACGCTAGCCTTTTGCCAATCATCGGCATCTATGTCTCTAAGTGCTGCAGGAGCGGTACCATGCCCTGGTAGTAAAATTGTGCGTACCGTATACCCTTGTTGATAATACACTTGTGCAAGGTCGTGATAGGTAAAGGGTGAGTCGGTTAAACCGTGGATCAAGAGCACGGCTTTACGGCTATTGGCCTGTTTAAGTTCAAATGGGCTTATTAAATCGGCAACAGTCGCGTTAGCTGGTCGAGCGCCTTGTGCAACAAGCTGCTGATAGGTGTCTGTGTAAACAGGGCATGGCAAACTAGCACGCGGGTTTTCGCTACTAATTTGCAGGTAAGCAGCGGTTAAATAGTCACTAAATGCTTGCTCGATATTATAGCTAAAGGTGCTATGGGTGCGTGGTAATGGCTCTCTAAACAGTCCTTCGCGCTTACTTTTCATCATCAGTTTTTGGTCTTCAAGCTGAGTAAGGCAGGTTTGTTGCTGCGCCATTAATGAGCTGCTAAATAGCCCACTGATGGCCCAAGAGATAGCAACTAAGTTGATGAATTTCATATTTTAAGCATCCTTTTAAAGCCTGTTTTTAGCTTATCGAGTTATGTTTTATTTGCAAGCAAGGTGCGTCAAGCGAGTGGTAAATGACGCTTAGTGAACGCTTGTTTTAAGACCACAGTCGATTCGATGTTAGCAATACAATCAATACTACCTAATTTATGTTTCACAAAGCTTTCATAGCTTTCTAAATCAGCGGCAACGATCTTCAGCAGGTAATCATAACTGCCTGAAATAACAGAACACTCAAGTACATGGTCAAGCTTCTCAACCTGCTGTTCAAATTGCTCAGCAGCGGCAACAGAGTTTTGGTTTAAGCGAACAAAGGCATACACAGACACATTTAAATCAACGGCTTTAGGATTGATGGCAGCATGGTAACCACTGATCACATTTGCTGATTCGAGCTTTTTAATGCGGCGAAGGCAAGGGGTATCTGACAGGCTAACAGACTGGGCCAGCTCCGAGACAGAAGTTCTTGCATTGTCTTGTAGAGCATTAAGTAGTTGTTGGTCTTTTTTGTCTAATTTCATTTTAATTTGAGTGATTTTCACTAATCTAGGTGGATTCTAGTCTATATTTTGGCGATTAGCACTCATTGAACTCTGTTAACATTATCGCAATATAATTATTTTGGAGTGAGCCTGTGACTGAGAACACTAAGGCATTTGATAGCTGGCTTCGCACCCGTTTTGTTGAGATCAACAGCGAATTAGAAAAACTATATTGGCAACAAGACGATAAAGCGAATGTAGAGGGTGTCGGTGAGCACCTTAAACGTCAATTAGAGCAAGAAGGTAATGAGCATATTCGTGCTTTACTGGCAGAAGGCAATACCGATGAAGGCTTTGATAATGCCTTTGACTTATTAGGTAATGTTGGCTTGTATATGGCGGCATGCCGTCGCCATGAGATAACAGAGCCTTCTCGTGAAACAAGTTCACCTCTTGTTGAAGCTTCTGCGTTGGCAATGCACATTGGTGCATCTATTGGTGTTACCCCGCGTTTTGCAACGGCGCATTTAACAACCCACAATAAAGCGGTTGATGGTTTGTATAAGCGCTTTACTGACCTTGAAGATGAGAAAATCTTTATTGATTACAATACCAAGGGCATTTTAGCGTATAAGCGCGCGGCAGATGCTTTATTAAAAATTCAGCCGTTAGGGATATCGCACCCTATCGCGGCAGATTTACTCGCAGTGGCAAAACAAGCATTGCTTGATGTGATTGAGTCGAATAATACGTTATACAACAAGCTCGATACAGACCGCTTTTTCTATTGTGTACGCCCTTATTACAAGCCGTATCGAGTAGGTAAAGAGGTATATCGTGGCGCGAATGCTGGTGATTTTGCGGGCATTAATGTCATCGATTTATTGCTTGGTCTTTGTTTTGCTAATGAACCTAGTTACTCGCAAATGTTGGTGGATAAATTCTTGTATATGATGCCTGAAGATCAGCAGATCTTGCGTGAAAGCATGCGTATGACAAGCATTATGGATGACTTTTTAGCGGCAGAAGCTGAGCGCGATAGCGAATGGTTACAAACTAACTTAAAGCTGTTCATTCAAGTGTGTAAACTGCATGGTGATACTGCCATTGGCCACCATAATCAGTTGGTCAGTAAATACATAGCGCAGCCTTCACAGCAAATGCAGCAACAACATATGGATAAAGTCACAGCCAGTGGGCCGCCTTTGCATGTGTTACTAAACTCACTAGAGCAGTTGCGTGATCGCCGTGCGGCAGCAAAGCGGGATGATATTCGCACCCGTTTCGATGACTTAACTAAGTTAAAACAGTGGATTAAGTAATGAACAAAAACGATTTTGTAATTCCACAAGGCAGCTATTTGCTTAACCACTCTGTTGGGCGACCATTAAAATCTGCTGAGCAGCATTTTCATCAGCAGTTTTTTGCCGCTTGGCAAAATGAAAATAAAGAGCCATGGCAACAGTGGTTGCAAGGTGTTGAGGCATTTACGAGTAGTCTCGCTAAATTATTTAACTCGCACAGTGAGTTGTTTTGTCCACAAGTTAACTTATCGAGTGGTTTAACCAAGCTTTTGATGTCGCACCCGCGACTTCAACAAGAAAATTGCAAAGTGTTGATGGCAGAAAGTGACTTTCCAAGCATGGGTTTTGCAATGCAAAAAGCCCTACCTGAAAGTGCTGAAATCGTGTTTATTGGTAAGCATGAAGACCTAACCGATGTTCAGGTTTGGCAGTCATATTTAGCAAATAATAATATTGATTTAGTCTTTATTAGCCATGTTTATTCAAACACGGGTCAGCAAGCGCCTATTCATGAAATTATAAATATCGCGAAACAACACAACACATTGAGCTTACTAGATGTTGCGCAGTCTGCGGGTATTTTAGAGGTCGACTTAACTAAGCTAGATGCCGATTTTATGTTGGGCTCCAGTGTCAAATGGCTATGTGGTGGGCCTGGTGCTGCTTATTTATGGGTTAGCAGCAAACAGCTTTCACTTTGTCGGCCACAAGATGTTGGTTGGTTTTCTCATCAAAATCCGTTTGAATTTGATATTAAGCACTTTGCTTATCATCAAACCGCATTGCGCTTTTGGGGTGGTACCCCTTCAGTTGCACCTTATATTCTGGCTTCGCATAGTATTAATTACTTTGCTGATCTTGGTATTGAGAAAGTACGTGCTCATAACTTAGCAATGCTCGCTCAGTTTCATGATCAATTAGCTGATTATATGCGCTCACCCATACAGGCTGACAAATGCTCTGGTACGGCTATTATGCATTTTGGCGAGCAACAAGCGGCTGTTAAAGCTGCGCTTATTGCAGCGAATATTGCGGTTGATGAACGTCACTTAGGCTTAAGAGTCTCTGCTCATATTTATAATGATCAGCAGGATATTGATACTTTTATCACAACTGTGAAAAGGGCCTTATACCAACGCGCTTAATTAAGTGAGCTCTTTTGAGGCAATAAAACCTTGTTGATAACAAGGCAAAAATTTCGTAGTTAAGTTGTTCTTAATGAAAAATTTTTAACGCAGGTAGCGACAGGTTTTATCCCTCAAAATGATTAAGTATTATTGCGAGTTGGTATTACGTTAAGAGCTTGTCGAGCCTTTGCTTTGACGGAACGCCAGTGCGTCATTGGTTTTTCGGGGACCAGCGCTAAAATTTGCTCAAAGTCGATGTCATCAATACTAACTTCGTTACTGTGGGCAAACATAATTCGTTTTGGTTGCAGCGCTTTTAGCATCAACAAAGAGTTTAAATACAGCTTTGGGTAAAAAACAGGAAAGGGTGGCACAAGCTGCCCTTTTACTTTTACTAATAAATCAGCAATGTAAATTCGCTCGCTAGGAATATGATACAGACTAATATCTCGGTCGGTATGACCTGGGCTATGCAGTGCTTGCCAATCGTCAAAGCCGGGTAGGGTTGCATCAGTGGCAAGGTAATAGTCAGCATCTAAATGGCGGCTGTACCAAAGATTGTGGCGTTTTTTATTTAACCTACCGGCGACCCACCAAGCCAAAGCAATATCGGTTAAATGCATTAAGAAACCATCAATGCCTCTATACCATTGCCCTGGGGCGTTCGACGTCGCTATTTTTCCACCGCTTAACTTTCTTAATGCATGCGCTCCACCGGCATGATCTGGGTGCATATGGGTGACTACTATTAGTTTTAAGTCTGTGATGGGGCGCTTGAGTTGTTCGGTAATATAGTCAAATACAGTATCAACATCAGCACGGCAACAACCATCAAGTAGCATCAATTTATCTGGGTATTCAACCAAATAGATATTTTGGATATAACCTTCGAGCGTATGAATTTGCAAAACGATTGATCCCTAAACTTAATCAGCAAATCTTGTTATATCATGTCTGACCAGTTTTGGTAAGCTAGACTAATTGGATTGCGTGCCTCGTTCTTTGAGCTGTTTTTTGGTTTCTTCTAGCTGTGATACTTGCTTTTCGAGGAGGGCGATTTGGCTTTTATAATAAGCATTAATACGTTCGCTTTGTTTGCTAATAGCATCATCAATAGACGCTGCGCCTAACCTGTTTGCGGCATCTTGTGTCATATTGCTGAGTTTACCAATGCGCTCACTCTGCTGTTTTTGTAGTTCTTTGATCTCTAACTGAAGGCGGTCTATTTCGCGATCGGCTTTCTGGATTTTTAAATAATCTTCAACACTTAAGTCTGCAGGCTTTTGCGGATTTGGCAGCTGCTCTGTGGCTGGGGGTTGGTTACTTGCGGGTGGTGGTGCAATTTTTACTATTGCTGCATCTTTACCACAAGGCTGCTCTGTAAAGGTGGCAACCCCGTCAATCATGCACTTATAAATAGTGGCTTGACTGTTGGCGCTGGCAAATAGAGCAAGCGTAAAAAATGCAAAACGAAACATAGCATCACTTTGTGTAGCAAATAGATACTTAGCATGCATGAAATATAATGAGGAGTGCAAGTTTTCGGACATAAAAAAACCGCTAAAAAGCGGTTTTTAATAATAAAATGGTGGAGAAGGAGGGATTCGAACCCTCGATAGAGCTACAAACCCTATACTCCCTTAGCAGGGGAGCGCCTTCGGCCACTCGGCCACCTCTCCAGCGCATAATTCTGATTGTAATTTGCTGAAATAAATCAACAAATAAAAATAAGTGGTGGAGAGATAGGGATTTGAACCCTAGAGGGGCTACAAACCCCTGCCGGTTTTCAAGACCGGTGCATTCGACCACTCTGCCATCTCTCCACATCGTGATGCGAGAATAATACTTAGCTGAATCGGCTGTGTAAATAGGAAAAAGTTTGTTTGCTTGTTTTTTGAGCGTAAAGAGGGTGTTTTTTGTAAAAAGGTTTAATTATTTGCTGTTTTTAACTTAAAAGAAGGGGGTTGGGGCAGTAAACGGAGGAGCTAAAGAAGGATCTTCGTTAGTGGTTGGGTGTTTACTGCACCGATAAAGTAACCATGGTTGGGGATTACTTGTGTTGTACTGCGCCGCCAAGAGCTAACTTTTTGCCGTAGCGATTTAGTTTTGCCAACATTTTTGCTTTGCGGTTTGTTGGTTTTACGGCAACATGAGTTGCAGCGTTTTGGTTTAATGTATTAATTGGGTTCATTACTTTGCTCCGGGTTGTGTTTGGTTGAAAACGTGAGTATTTTGCAATCAAACTGAACAAAAATAAAACGATAAAAATTGAGTCTGCCGGATAACTTTTTCTAATCCGAAAGTCTTTTATTAACATGGGTTAAGTTTTTAAATACACATTGCGCTGCATGCTTATGCAATTGTGTTTGCGTTGAAGTATAAGTAAATAAAGGTTTTTAGCTTTTGGTGTTTTTATTTATGCGTTTTTAGAGTGAGAAAGTGACTAATTATTCAGATTAATATAATTTGAACGAGCGTGGTGTTTTTGCCATGTAAGAAAAGAAGTAACCGTTGATGTTGATAATAATAAAGCCAAGTGACAAAAAAAATCATAAAAACAGTGTTGATTGGCTACTAAAAGAATGTAAAAAAAGACAGATTGAGCCTGAATTGTATTTAACCACAGGCAAGTTTGAGAATGATTGCGCTGATATTACGCATTTGGCTAAAAACCAGAGTCAAGTTGTGGTGATTGGTGGTGATGGGACGCTGCATTTAGCTGTTAATGCATTAATTACGAGTCGCTGTTCTATCGCGTTAATTCCAGCAGGCACAGGAAATGATTTTGCGCGTGGCTTTACGTGTAAAAAACAGGCTTGGTATGAGGCTGTTTTTAATAGCCGTACAGAATTAATCGATGTTGGACAAATCAATCAGCGCTATTTTATTAATGTGGCGGGAATAGGGTTTGACGCTGAAGTCGTGAAGCAACTAAATAAAGCCGGAAGTTTCAGCTCGTTTGGCTACACTTGGCAGGGCATCAAACAGCTATTTTCATTTCGGGCACGCTCACTTAAGGGGGAGTTTAATGGTAAAGCACTCAACTACAGTAATTTAGCGACGATTTTTGCTAATCATCATTACTTTGGTGGTGGCTTAAAAATTGCCCCTCGGGCAAAGTTAAATGATGGTCAGCTTGATTGCTACTGCATGCCAGCTGGCGGTTTATTGAAAAACCTGATCAGCTTTTTGTATTTACTGCTCGTAAAGCATCATAGTTTGCACGCGCTGGAATATACCCAGTTAACGACTGCCGAGATCACCACGAAAGGACTGGCTATAGAAGCCGATGGTGAGCTCGTTGGTTTTACTCCGGCTAAAGTTAAGATTCACAAACAAGCACTTCGTTTTCATGTGCCATAAAAAAGCGCCGGCAAAATTTGCCAGCGCTTGGTGTTAGAGGCGACATAGTCACTTCTAACTGGGGACGGAGCTTTTTTGCTGCAGATTACGTGCAGCAAAAAATGCTTTAATTTGTCGAGTTGGAGTCAGCACGATAGCATTACCGAATAACACTAGGCTAAAACCCATAAAGGTATTTGCTTGCCATTCAAATCCTTCAAATAAAGTACTTAAGACCACTGCAACCAGTGGGAATAATACGATTACATAGCTTGCTCGCTCAGGGCCGATATTTTTAAGTAGCGCGAAGTAACAAGCAAATGCGATTACGGTACCAAATACTGCTAAATAGAAGAGCGATACCCAATAGCTGGTTGGGGCATTCAATGTCAGCTCAACGTTGCTTACTAAAACATAAGCTGCTAGCCCTAAAGCGCTGTATAACATACCCCAGGCATTGCCTTGAAGTACGCCAATATTACGCTGAGAGTTTCGAACACTGACCATATTCCCCAATGAAGCCACAAAGGTCCCAGACAGCGCAAGTAGTAACCCGACCAGCGCACCATTACTCAAGTCGAATTGCTGAATTTGTGGCCAAAACAAGCTGGCAATACCCATTACACCGAGTAAAGCACCAAAGTAAATTCGTTTCGCAATTGGTTTTGCGAAGAACAAGCGGGTGTTAATAATGTTCATTAATAGCAACATCGAAAAGGCAATTGAGGCCATTGCTGAGGTGAGATAGTTCTGCGCCCAATACAGCACTAAATAATTTAAACCAAAGTTAAATAAAGCCAATAATGCAAAAAATCCGTGATCGCGCAGTGAATATTGCATAGGGAGTTTTTTTACCAGCACAAAGGCCCACATTAAAATGGCTGCAATGGCAAAGCGATAAAATAAAGAGACCTCAACAGCAACATCACCCAGTTGAAACTCAATAGCTAGCCAAGTCGATCCCCAGATCAGTACTGTAGCAAGGTAGAGAGCGGCGCTTTTCATAGTTAGTACCCAAAAATTGAAAGTATGTTCATTTTAATCCTCTTCTGTATACTTAACATATACAGAAAACTAGAAATGCAACCTATACAGTTTGGTGGGCTATGTCACAAGTTATCAGTCGTAGTAACAGTGAGTTCTTATATCAACAAGTTATTCAGCTAGTTAGAGATCTTTGCTTGCAAGGTTCATTATTACCGGGTGAAAAGTTACCTTCGCTCAGAAAAATGGCAGACAAGCTCAACATCAGTATTCCTACTGTAAAGCAAGCGTATCAATTACTTGAAGGGCAAGGGCTGATCGAAGCCAGAGAAAAGTCAGGGTACTTTTTAAAGTCATCACAGTTAAATCAGTCTCGACCAAAGCGAGTTAGGCTCAGTCGAGAGCCTACCACAGTCAATAAGCAAGGCTTGATTGAACAAGTCTACAGCGCTATCCACAAAGCTAATGTGGTGCCATTTGGTATCGCCAACCCTGTAGCCGCTGCACCTACAGATAAAGCACTGGCACGAACAATGCGCCGAGTAATGACATTAGCGGGCGCATCGGCAATTAATTACGGCCCGATGGATGGCTTTGCACCACTTAAAAAACAACTCATTCATCGCTATTTGGATTTTGGCATTGGGGTTGATAGCGATGAATTAGTGATCACCAATGGTGCTCAAGAGGCACTGGCGATTGCCCTTAAGTGTATCGCTAAACCCGGTGATGTTATTGCTATCGAGTCGCCTTGTTATTTTGGCATTATCGAATTAATTGAAAGCTTAGGCTTAAAGGCTCTGGAAATACCGCTGTGCCCCGATGAAGGAATATGGCTAGATGATTTGGCTCAAGCACTCGATGAGCATGATATAAAAGCCTGTGTGTTTTCAACCTCATTAAATAACCCAGTTGGCAGTTTTATGCCTGATGCCAAGCGTGAGCAATTAGTGGCACTTTTAGAGCAGCGTGACGTGGTGCTTATTGAGGATGATGTCTATGGCGACTTACATTTTACAGCTAAGCGCGCCACGCCTGCACAAGCTTATTCAAAAAAGGGCTTAGTGATCACCTGCGCGTCGTTTTCAAAAACAGCCGCACCTAGTTACCGCATTGGTTGGATCATTGCCGGTAAGTTTGCAGAACAAGCAAGGCGACACAAACGCGCGCTTAGTTGCTCTGCGCCACTTATAAACCAGTGGACCTTGTATGAGTTTATAGCTAGCGGTGAGTACGACCGTAACATTCGTTTGCTTAGACAGCGCTTAAGTACCAATAAAGAACGTATGATTTGGTGCCTGCAGCAATATATGCCAAGTTGTGCGCGTATAAGTAACCCGCAAGGGGGCTGTGTTATCTGGGTTGACCTTGGTAGCCAATATGATGCGGTAAAGTTATTTCATCTGGCACTAGAGGCGGGGATCAGTATTACTCCGGGGTTGATATTCTCAGCGGGTAAAAAGTACCGTAGCTGTTTTCGTTTAAGTTATGGCTTGCCTTGGTCTGAGAGTTTAGAGCAGGCGATTAAAACGTTATCGCAGCTGACTGTGCTGGCCAAAAAATAAAAAAGCGCAGAGCAAGCTCTGCGCGAAAGGACCAAGTGTTTTGGTTCAGGGATGTTAATTAGTCAATTACTCTGCATTCTGTTTGAAAGTAAATAGTTGATACTCTTTTAGCTCTGGTACTAGCACCACTAACTCTTGCTCTTTATGAGCGATATCAGCAAAGCTGCCGCATAATGCATCTGCACGTTCTTCAAGTTGAGCTGCCTGTGTTTCTACGCGTGCTTCTATTTGTGCGCCCATGTTTTCCATACGTTGCTCAAACTCATCCATGTCGCCACCTGAACCTAAAAGCTCAGAACCTAGCGCAATTAAAATACTGCCCATCGATTGCATCATGGCTGACTCTACAGCCGATTCAATTTGCTCATCGAATTGGTCTTCAAAGTTTTGGCCAAATTTTTCGAAATTTTGCTGACCCATGGTAAACGCACCTTGCTGATAGAAGGCGTTTTGCACTTCTACACTGATATCGTCCATTAATTCTGAAATGTCGTTTAGGCCATCAATATTGAAAGCATTTGATACTTCTTCAATTGCTACGCCTGCTATTTTTACGCCATCAAGTGCGATATTGGCGACTTCAGGAAGTTGGCTGCGTAAGCTGTCTGAGTAATCTACAATTGCTTGCTGTTGTGAAGCATCAAGCGACACGCTTTGACCATCGATATATAAAGTGTGTTGATCGATGATTTTCATAGTGCGATTATCGGCTGTGTATACTTCTAACTCGCTTGGTGTAATGCGTACATCATTTATAAATTCAACATCACACTGCTCACCGCTGAATGAAATATTTGTATCATTATCGTTATGAGCCATTGCGCCGGTAGCGATAAATAAAGAACTTACTAACAATAACTTTTTCATTTTTTTCTTTCCTGTTTGAAATGACACAAATACATAATCAAATTGAATGCCAAAATTTATAAATTCAATTAATTCAAAAGTTTGTAGTGTTTTAAGGCTTTTTAAAAAATAGCGGGGAATAATTTTTTAACCATTTTTTAGTCAAATTAACTAAAAAATACACATGCATAAATGACTCTTATCGAAACGATAAAAAACTCTCACTTTTCAGAAATCAAATTTAGCGCTATTTATTCACAATATTGACATATGACCTATTTAGCATGGGTGTATGGCTTTATTTTGGTGGTTTTTTAGATACTAAATTACTACTGAGCTTTTTAATCTTTGCCAATTCATCGAGCAAATTTTAATCTCAAGAATTGGTCTCAAACACTTTATGGAGTGGGTTGTGGGTAAGACATTTAGTTATGACGCGCTAGATGACGATTTTGTTGAAGACGAGTACGAAATGGTCGGGCGTAATCAACACGACAAGAAAAAGCAACGCGTTAAGAAGAAGTTGGAAGACTATCTTGAACAAAAACGCTTGCGCAGAAACTTAGGCGATGACGACTTTGACGAGTACTTGAACGACTAAGCATAAATTTAGATAAAGAGGCAATTTGCCTCTTTATTGCTTTTAGACTTTGTTATTTGCCCAGTGCAGCTGCGATGTCTGATTCGAGCTGTTCAGGCTTTGTGAGTGGCGCATATCGCTTAATTGCTTTGCCATCTTTACCAATTAAAAATTTGGTGAAGTTCCATTTTATTTTGCGGGTGATAAACCCCGGTAACTCTGATTTTAGGTATCTAAAAACAGGGTGAGCATGTTCGCCATTCACATCGACTTTGCTCATCATTAAAAAGCTAACGCCGTAGTTAATGAGGCAGCCTTCTTTAATTTCCTTCGCGTCCCCAGGCTCTTGTTTACCAAATTGGTTACAAGGAAAACCAATTATTACTAAGCCTTGCTCATGATACTTTTCATGCAGTGCTTGTAAGCCTTCATATTGTGGAGTGAAGCCACATTTACTTGCAGTGTTTACAACAAGTACGACCTTGTTTTCAAAATCAGAAAAGTCAACGGATTGGCCTTGTAGGCTGGTAGCTGAGAGTTGGTGAAATTCGCTCATAGTGATAACTTTTTATTATTGTTGCATTGATTCTAACTTGCTTGGCATTTTTCTAAAAGGGTAAATTTTAATCAGCGGCTTTTCTTACTTGGGGATAAGCATCGCAGCTAACTTAAAATTATAAATAATCCCATTCCTGCCAGTGTTGTGTAGTATATGTTATGTGTTTTATAGGCCACGATAACAGACACAACAGCAGCACTTAGGTAAGGATTTTGCCAATCTAGATTTATCCCTTCGTCATTAATAAACACAATGGGCACCCAAATTGCGGTGAGTACGGCAGGGGCGCTAAAACTTAAAAATTGCTGCATTTTCGGGCCAACTTTAAATGGTAATGCGCGGTGTAAAAATAAGTAACGTGTGAAGAAGGTGATACACGCCATTAATAAAATGGTGATCATCATTGTGTATGCTCCTCTTTTGCTTGCCAGCGACTAATTAGATAACCCACTGTCATAGCGATAAGAGCCGCGGTGACAAGCCAAAGTTGAAAGCCCTGACTTTTTAATAGCGTTGCAACAACGCCTGCGGTGATCACAGTAGCCAGTGTTGCAAAGTTCTTTACACCCGGAATAACTAAAGCAATAAACGTGGCAGCGATGGCAAAATCAAGACCTAGGTGTGTTAAATCGGGAAGGAGGCTTCCTGCGACAATACCTAGCAAGGTCCAGATATTCCATGCAATATAAAAACTAAAACCGGCACTGAGTGCATAAATAAGGCGTACTTTCGTTCGGTACGCTTTGCGATGGTGCGAAAAAGCAAATAATTCATCGGTTAGTACAAAACTCACTGGCAGTCGCCAACGAAAGGGTTGATCTATGACTTTGTGGCGAATAGCTAAACCATATAAAAAGTGCCGTGAGCTAATAATGAGTGTGGTAAATAAAATAGTTAAAAGCGGCGTATTGCCTGCCATTAATTCAATCGCAACGAGCTGTGCTGAACCTGCAAATACCAACAACGACATAGCTTGTGTTTCTAGGGCACTGAAGCCATTTTGAACAGCTAACGAGCCACATAAAATTCCCCAAGGTAACACCGCAAGGCATAAGGGGAGCATGTCGAAAAATCCTTTTAGCAAGGCTCTTATTGTTGATTTATGCATCTTATCGCTCATGTTTGTTGTTATGGCTCAGATCAAAACAGCTGAAATAGAGGTGTGTCAAAATAACTGAAGTTTGCAATAATGTATAGCCGAGCCTGTTGCTGAAATCATTAGCATCTTTTAAAGGGAAAGTTACAATGTCAAAAGTTAAAGTATGGGATGGCTTTATAAGAAGCTTCCATTGGTTATTAGTTGCCGCCATCGCAACACTCTATTTTAGTGCTGAAGAAGGTATGTTGGAGCTGCATTTTACTGCAGGCTACTTCACTCTAGCGCTTATTATTACACGTCTTGTTTGGGGCATTATTGGTAGTAAAACGGCAAAGCTCTCTGCACTTATTCACTCTCCTGTTGCTGCAATTAAGTCATTTACAAGCAATGAACATAAAGCGGGTCATGGCGCAGCGGGTAGTTATATGGTGATAGCCTTTTTTGCGCTACTCATCGTACAGTTAACCTCTGGCTTAATGACCAGTGACGATATTTTAACGGATGGCCCGCTGGTGGCGCATGTATCCTCAGATACCGTAGAGTTTGCCGGTTGGCTCCATCATTTAAACTTTGACATCTTGTTGTATGCCATTGTGTTGCATGTATTAGCGATTGTGATTTACCGCATTAAGGGAAAAAACTTAGTGAAACCTATGCTAACGGGTAATAGTGAGCAAGTTGCGGTTACTGAGCCTGTTACTAAATCACCGTTGATAGCTTTTGTTATTTTTGCAGTGTGCTTAGTGGTGCTATTTACGACTTGGGGTGCAGAGCCGCTCAGCTATTTGCTTGGCTAGGTAATCTAATACCAATCCGCAATAATACTTAATCATTTTGAGGGATAAAACCTGTCGCTACCTGCGTTAAAAATTTCTGATTTAGAACAAACTAAATAACGAAATTTTTGCCTTGCTATCAACGAGGTTCTATTGCCTCAAAATAGACCACTTAATTAAGCGAATTGGTATAAGACATTAAAAAAGGCGCTAATAAGCGCCTTTTTAGTTTAAGTTTTTAACTAGTCTTTGAAAGACTTATGGCAATCTTTACAACCTTTAGCCCAAGCGCCAAATGCTTTGCCGATTACTTTCTTATCGCCACTTTGCGCTGCAACTGCTAGCTCATCAGCATATTGTTGGAAAGCAACGGCTTTTTTCATAAAGGTTTCGTTGTCGCTCCATACAGCTGCAAGTGCAGATGTATCACCCTTGTCAGAACCCGCTACGAAAGCTTCCCAAGGCATTTTAGATAATGCCGCTGCATTGTCGGCACGCTTTTGAAAACGTTCTGCATCAAAAGGTACTTTTCCTTTTAGCATATCGCCCATGTCACCAATTTGTACGCGGATCATTGAAAATGCTGCTTGACGATACTCGATTGCATCGCTTGGCTCTTCAAATACAGAATTTGCTGAAGCGCCTAGTGCCATTGTTGAAAGCATTGCACCCACTACTAATTGTTTTAATTTCATTCCTTTTGCCCCTTAAGATGTCATAAAAGTAAACTAACTGAGTTTTATCTTAGCTCAATATAATATTCAAGTGTATCGCGGTTAATCTTAACTTAAGTTTAATTTAATCATTTATATCAATATCAGCGAAGATCATGCCGCGGCGCATGCTTCTTGTTGCTAAGAAAACCTCGCATAGTAAAGATAAAAATCCACATATCAAAAGCGCCATAGCAGCCACAAAGCAGCTAGCAATTGTCACGCTCAAGTTGATAGATTGAATATGCGATAAAAATAGACACATAACCACAGCACATACTAATAAGGCACTGAGTACACTTAGACTAAATGCAATATGGATGCAGCGAGAGCGTTTCAACAGTGCCCTTAGCTCCGTTGTTAATGACTTATTGAAGTCTTCATCGGTACTGACTTTAAGCTTGCGTTCTAACTGCCGAGCTCGATCGGTAATACGCGCCAAGCGGTTGGAAAGCACGCCTAATGTTGCTGCAATACCGGTAATTAAAAAGACGGGTGCAACAGCCGTTTGAATTACTTTTGCCATGGTAAGAATGTTGATAACTTCTGAATTCATTGAAAGTACTCTATTTAATAAAACTCAACATAATGTTCATTTACAAATGTTTACAACTCTAGCTTGCATCTTTAAAGCATTTTAAAACAATGTATTACGCAAGAACGGTGTTCTTTGTTTTGGCTGAATGTAATTCTTATGTAACAGAAATGTTGTTCTTGCTAGGGTTTCCGTTTTATATTGGTTCTGAAACTTTGTTTCAATCACTATTTAGACGATAACATAACATATCCCAGGGGAACCCATGTCTAAAAATCTAATAAAAAGAACTGCAGTTGCTTTGGCTGTAACCAGTGCAATGTGCGCTAGTGCACAAGCCAATGACTTTTCTAAATATAATCTTGCAGGCAAAAAATTAATTCAATCGAGCGCGGTAACTAAAAAAGAACAAAAAGCTCATCGCGAAGCTACAAGCTGGTTAATTAAGTTAAATGCTCCAGCATCAGTTAATGCTAAAACAATGGGCGCGGATGTAGCGTCAATTCAAGCGCAAGCAAGCGTAGAGCAAGCAATCAACAGTATGGACTTGCCTGTACAAGTTGTCGCTAAAACATCAACACTAGTAAGCTCAATCGTAGTCAATGGTAATAAGCAAGATGTTGCTAAGTTACTATCGAACTCTCAAGTAGAAGGTATTTACCCAGTATACGATTATGAATTGCATGTTGCTGACAGCGCTGACTATATTGAAGCAACTCCTTTAGTATCTAATGGTTTAGCAACAGGTGAAGGTGTTCGCGTTGCTGTGCTTGATACAGGTATTGACTACACTCATACCGCTTTTGGTGGTGCGGGGACTGATGAAGCCTATGCGGCAGCTATTGCTGATCCTGCGTCAGTTGATTGGCCACAAGGTAAAGTATTAGGTGGTTATGATTACATTAATGATGATGCCGATCCTATTGATGTAGATACAAACCACGGTACACACGTTTCTCACTCTGTTAACGGTATTGCACCAAACGTAGATTTATTTGTTTACTCTGTATGTAATAGTGGCTGTCCAGGCCTTGCACAACTTTTAGCTCTTGAAAGTGCAATGGATCCGAATGGTGACGGTGATATGAGCGACCGTGTTGATGTTGTAAATATGTCTCTTGGTGGCGATTACGGTGATATTGCAAACGATGCAGTTGGCCTATTCATCAACCAAGCAGTTAAACTTGGTACAAACGTTGTTATCTCTGCTGGTAATGATGGTGCTTATCCATTCATCGTTGGTGGCCCAAGTACAACTGAAAACGCTCTTTCAGTGGGGGCGATGACTCACCCTACCGGTGAAGAATCAGTTGGTAGTGGTACAGTTAATGGTGAAGAAGCGGTTGTGCAGCCAGCCAGCTTTGGTCCACAGATGGCATTTAGCTACACTAATGAAAACTTGGAACTTGTGTACCCAGATGCAAATCAAACGGCTTGTGAAGCGTTTGCTGACGACGTAGATTTTACAGGTAAAGGCGTTATCATCGACCGTGGTGCATGTGCATTTACAGTTAAAGTATTAGCAGCACAAGCTAAAGGCGCAGAGTTTGTTATTATTGCAAACAATAATGACGATGGCACGCCAGCACCTATGGGCGGTTCAGATCCAACTGTTACTATCCCTTCTGTAGGCGTAACGTTTGCAGCTGGTACAGCTCTAAAAGCGGGCGGTACGTTTAACCTAACAGTTGAGCGTCTTGTTATGTCTGGCGCGATTGCTGATTTCACATCGCGTGGTCCTTCAATGGGCGGGCTGTTAAAACCAGAGATTACAGCACCAGGTGTAAACATCATGACTGCTCATCCTGGTCTTGGTGATGGTCTTACTGGCGCAACAGGTACTTCATTCTCGGGCCCAATTACTGCTGGTGCGGTGAGCTTATTAAAAGAAGCGCTGCCAGAGCGTAACGCGTTTGAAATTAAAGCGACGTTAATGAACACGGCAAACCTAAATGTAACTATGGAGCCGTTAGCGATTAACCCAGACGCTGAGCTTGCACCAATTAGTTATATCGGTGCGGGTCTTGTTGATGTAAACAAAGCGGCTAACTTACCAGTTGCTGCATGGGCTGCAGATACTAAACAAGCTGCTCTTTCGTTTGGTTTAGTAAACGCATCAGAAACCGTTGAGCTTACTAAAACAGTTCAAGTTAAGAACTTCTCTAACGAAGATCAAGTGTATACACTTTCTCTTGAGCAGCGTTATGCAGATGATGTTGAGCGTGGTTCATTCTCACTTGACTACCCAGAGTCAATTACAGTGCCAGCAGGTCAAACAATGTCATTTGACGTGACAGCGACGATTGATCCTGCAACTTTACCTGAGTGGACTTTAACTGAGGAAAATATTGGTTCTCAAGATGCTACGGCTGACTTAACTAACCTAGAGCTTGATGGTGCGCTAATTTTCTCTGATGGCAGCGATGAAGCATTCCACCTTGTTTATCACGTATTACCAAAAGCAAATGCGGCAATGAGCTTCATGCCAGTTGTGACTGATAACGGCGTTGCACATGAAGTAACAAACACAGGTGCGGTAGCACTTGATCCTGTATTTGCTCCTACAGTAATGACTGATGATATTGATGAAGACCAACGTTTTGACTTAGTAGGCGCATCAATCGAAACATTTGCTGTATCAGCTGAAATTTGTGAAAGCGGTTATGTAACACTTACTACATTAGTGCTAAACGAGGGAATTACTCACTCTTACGTGGGTGGTTTCATGGCTGACTTCGATATGGACCAAGATGGTGTTTACGATGTTACAGTACAAAATGGTAAGTTAGAGTGGTTCTACGATGTTGAGCCGGGCACTGCAATTACCTTTACTCACGGCTATGGTAGTGCTTCTGGTTTCTTAGATAATTATTACCAAATTATCGGTAACAACCACCTCACAATGCAAAGCTGTATTGAAGCATTTGGCCTAACAGCCGATGACATTGGTCGAGCAACTGTAGATGTTCGTTTCCGTACAGAAGAAGAAACATGGACACCAATTGCAACTGAAGAAGGTGATGTTGCAATGGGTACTTACACATTCACAGATGCATCAAGTGATGTATATGCAATGTTTGTAGATGAAGCTGGTGAAGCTGTTAGCTCAATTGAACCAGGTGCTTCAGCTACTTTATACAATGCAGGTGAAGACTTCATGATTCTTTCAGACTCGGGTTCTAAAGCGTATGCTGCAACACCTGAATCAGACTCGAATACTCCACCAGTTGTTGTTGATACTGAGTTCTCTGTTGATGAAAACACTGAAAACGGTACGGTAATTGGTACGCTAGAAGCAACTTATGGTGCTGATTTAGCAAGTCCTGTTACAGAGTTCATTGTAATTAGCTCAAGTTCAACAGCTATTTCAGTAACATCTTCAGGTGATGTTGTAGTTATGAATCAAGACGTACTTGATTATGACGCTGGTTTAACATCAATTGAACTAGAAGTTGTTGCAACTGACAGATCAGGTAATGTTTCAGAGTCTGCGATGGTAACTGTTACAGTTAACAACCTAGCAGATGAAGCGTCTGAGCAACCAGTTGTAGTTGAAGAACCGAAGAAAAAATCTTCTTCAGGTTCACTAGCGTGGTTAACATTACTTGCTGCACCGTTCGCATTCATGCGTCGTCGTAAGCAAAAGTAATTATTTGAAAAATAAGTGATAAAAGGGAGCTTCGGCTCCCTTTTTACATTGCTTCACAAAGGCTACTTATAAATTCACGGTTAATTACTTATATTAGGGACTTAATAATAAAAATTAATTTAGGATCCCTATGAAAGTTGGCCACTCACTTTGTCTCGCGGCACTCTCTTTAGCTATTTTAACTGCCTGTAATAAAGCTCCTGATGACTCAAATGAAAAAGATACAATAAAACAATCGGGTGCAACTGAGTCGATTCAAATAGCAGCTCCCGTTGCTAAAAAAATACCTCATGAAATGACCATTCATGGTGACACACGTATCGATAACTACTACTGGATGCGTGATGATGAGCGCAAAGATGCCGCTGTTATTGCTCATTTAAATGCTGAAAATGCGTATGTTGAAAGCAAATTGGCACATACTCAAACGCTACAAAACACCCTTTTCGAAGAGCTTAAAGGACGTATTGAAAAGGATGACGATACCGTACCGACAAAAAAAGGGGATTATTATTATTTCTCACAAACGCGTGGTGATGATGAATATCCGGTTTATGTGCGTAGCCAAGATAGTCAAGGAGAGGGTAAGCAAGTTATTTTAAATGTAAATGAGCTTGCTAAAAATCATGATTACTTTGCTGTCACCGGTTTAGCTGTGAGTCCAAATGGCAATTTACTTGCTTACGGTGAAGATACAGTTAGCCGTCGCATTTACACAATTAAAGTTAAAGATTTAACCACAGGTAAAATGCTCACAGAGAGCCTTGAAGGCACGGAAGGTGATGTCGTGTGGGCTAATGACAACAAAACCTTTTACTACATCAAAAAAGACCTACAAACGCTGTTAGGCTACCAAGTATATCGCCATACGCTAGGCACCCCGCAAGCCGACGACGAACTCGTTTACGAAGAGAAAAACACCAGTTACTACACCGGTATTTACAAGAGTAAAGATCAACAAGAAATCTATATTAGTCATGGCAGCACTAGTGCGTCGGGTGTCTCGGTTATTGATGCTAATGATGTCAAAGCAATGCCAAAACGTTTTATTGAACGTGAAGCTGGGCTTGAATATGATATTCAAAAATTAGGTGATTGGTATTACATCGTTACCAATTTAAATGCGGTTAACTTCCAACTGATGAAAGTGCACCGCGATAAGGCTCATGATAAAACCAATTGGCAAACGGTTATTGCTGGTCGCGATAAGGTTAAATTTGAGGGTATTGAGTTATTTAACAATCACTTGGTTTATGAAGAACGTGAAATGGGGCAAACCCGTATCACTATTCGTGACCTTCGCAACCAACAAGAGCAAATAGTTGCGTTTAATGATCCAACGTATATGGTTTTTAGCTATGGTAATAGTGAGTTAGATAACCCTAATTTACGTGTTTACTATTCAAGTATGACAACCCCAGGCAGTAGCTACGATATCAACCTCGAAAGTGGCGAAAAAACACTGCTTAAACAGCGTACAGTATTGGGTGATTTCAACCCGAGCAATTACACATCTGAACGCATATATGTAACTGCGCGAGATGGTGTTGATGTTCCAGTGAGCCTTGTTTATCGAAAAGATAAGTTTAAAAAAGATGGCTCTAATCCGCTTATGCAATATGGCTATGGTTCGTATGGTGCGACCATGGATCCAAGCTTTTCTAGTTCACGATTAAGCTTACTCGATCGTGGTTTTGTATTTGCAATTGCACATATCCGTGGCTCGCAGATGTTGGGTCGCCCTTGGTACGAAGACGGCAAGTTACTTCATAAACAAAACACCTTTAATGACTTTGTTGATGTGACTAAATCATTGGCAGCTCAAAAATATGCAGATAAAGATAATATTTTTGCCATGGGTGGCAGTGCGGGTGGCTTACTAATGGGGGCTGTTGTAAATCAAGCGCCTGAACTTTATAAAGGAGTGATTGCGGCAGTGCCTTTTGTTGATGTGGTCACGACTATGCTAGATGCCAGCTTACCACTAACAACGAATGAGTATGACGAATGGGGTAACCCGAACGATAAAGTCTATTACGATTATATGCTGTCGTATTCGCCGTACGACAAAGTTAAGAAGCAGGCTTACCCAAATATGTTAGTCACCACCGGCTTGCATGACTCTCAAGTTCAGTATTTTGAGCCAGCAAAATGGGTTGCTAAGCTGCGTGAATATAAAACCGATGATAACCTATTGCTTTTTAAAACTGACATGGAAGCAGGTCATGGCGGTGCTTCTGGGCGCTTTAAGAGCTTACAAGACACCGCTTTATATTATGCATTTATGCTAGATTTAGCGGGTATCGAAAAATAATAACAACGCAGGCATCCGTGATTAAGCGGGTGCCTGCATTGCTAAATTAAAACGAAACTCACTGCCTTTTCCCAAGGTACTGCTGACGTTTATTTCACTATCCATTAGGGTGAGCAATTGCTTGCAAATAGCCAGTCCTAAGCCTGTTGAGCCTCGTTTTATGCTATTACGGGCCTGATAATGAGGTTCAAAAATAGCATTGAGTTCATCCTCATGAATACCAACCCCAGTATCAGATACTGCCACGTATAACTGATCACTTTGTTGGCTAACCTTGACGGCAATTTCACCGCCACTTGGGGTGTGTCGAATAGCATTCTCAATTAAGTTTGTTAGTACCCGCTCTAATTTTGCAATGTCTGTCGTCACGGTAAAGTCGCAAATTTCTGGGATAACCCTGAGTGAAATTCCTGCGGATTGTGCTGTGAGTGCAAGCTTTGCCACGCAATCATAAATCAACTCGCCTAAATTAAAGGTCTCTGATTGAATTTTTACTTGGCCGCACTCTAAATTAGCAAGTTCAAAAATTTGTTCGATCAGATGTTTTAATTGCTGGCAGTTATCCATTGCAAGGTTGAGGTAATGACGTTGCTCAGGTTCGTTTAAGTGGCTATCCGGTTTATTGATCACCTCAAGAAAGCCGTGCAGTGAAGATAGCGGCGTACGTAAATCATGTGATAAATGCGTAAGTAACTCACGGCGTTGTTTATCGGCTTGCTGTAATGACTGAAACTGCTCATCAATACGTGCGAGCATGGCATTGACGCCTTTGCTTAAATTGCCAATTTCATCATCAGCAGTGTAGCTAGAGTCCAATGACATTTTGGTTAGGCTGTAGTTAGCCGCTTCTATTTTATTAAGCTCTTTATTGAGTTTTTTGAGCGGTAAGGTGAAAAAACGAAATAACAGCAACATCGCAATAAATAGCGCAACTAAGGCGGCTATAAACCACATTGCGGCAAGCCAAAGGTTATCATTGGCTTTAATGTTTTTAAGGGTTGTATCGTAAGCTTGCCCGCCAATTATCACGTACAAATAGCCTTGCAGTTGTTGCTGATTATAAACTGGCGCGGTCGAAAATATTTTTACGCCATCGTTGCTACGCGGGTCGTCACCATAAATTGGCGTGGCAGTGGGGTTGTCGAGTAGCTGCTGTATTGGGCTTAAGTTTATTTGTTGCCTTACGACTTGCCCCGGTTTGGCTGAATATGTCAGTAAATGACCTTCTGGGTCTACAAAATAAAACTCAAAAGCCGGACCAAGTATCATCAGCGTGTGAAATAAGTTTTCTAGTGCCTTATAGTCATACACACCTTGCTGGATCAGTGGGTTATCATGCACTAAATGTTCGGCTAATTGAAGGTGCAAGTTTTGCTGAGCATGGTGTACAGAGCTTTGCTCTAGCTGCTTACTCCAATTTAAAACCAGTGCACACAACAGGCTAAAAATAAGCACCAATGACCAAGCCAATTTTTGATAAAGCGTCATTGATTTCATTAGTTTACACTCAATTGGCTAGGGTTTAATTTATAGCCTACGCCCCAGACTGTTTCGATAAAGGTTGTAGGGTGATGCTGCTCAAATTTACTGCGTAAACGGTTTATATGGGAATTAACCGTATGCTCGTAGCCGCTGTGTTGGTAACCCCACACTTGGTCTAGTAACTGTTGGCGGCTAAAAACATGGTTTGGGTGTTTAGCAAAATAGACTAGTAAATCGAATTCGGTGGCGGTTAAGTTAATTGCTTGGTCAGCTAAAAATGCTTGGTGGCTGGCAAATTCAATATGGAGTTCACCGAGTTGAATGACTGCTTGAGCGCTATCTTCATGATGTGATTGGGCTGCCATAAGTTGCGACCTATGCCGTAATTGTGTTTTTATTCGTGCTTGTAACTCTCTGGCGAAGAACGGCTTGCAAATGTAATCATCAGCGCCCATTTCCAGACCGATCACTCTGTCCATATCGCTACTGAGTGCAGTTAGTAAAATAACGGCAATGCTTGGGTAGTGCTCTTTAATTTTGCGGCATAAGCTCAAGCCATCCATTTGTGGTAGATTGATATCGAGTAGCACCAAGCCGTAACTTGAGCTGGCAAGCTTCTTTATTGCAGCTTCAGCGCTCGAAGCTTCATCAATATGTAGGTTTAGGCAGTGTAATTGTGTGCTGATAAGTTGGCGTATTGCTCTATCATCTTCGACGATTAATAACTTTTCTTGGCGCATTGCTCACTCCAAATCACAGAGGCACATCCTTATAACCTCGGTGTAAGGAGTGCGATTATTATTGCGTCCGCGTTATGGTGAACCGAGCAACTGGGTTATCAAACTTATGCTGACTGGTGAGCACTGAGTTTGTCAGGCCATCATTTTGGCTGACCACACCTGGGTGCATTGCAACACGGTTAATATCGTCACGCATTTCGTTGTAACCTTCGCCAGAATCAGCAGGGCCGGGGATTGTCCCAGCTGCTTCAGAGTTAGCTTCGGTGCCTGCATCATAGGCAAAACTAGTACGTGACAGTGACTCATTTACCGCTAACGAAGACACGTCTATAGCATTAAGACCGGTAAACGCGTCATTTGTATTCACCAACATGGTCGCTAAGCTGATTTTTAATTCATCAAGCTGCTCAGTACTCAGCATTAAAGTGACTTGCTCACCAGGAAGAAGTGGGCTTTCAGCTGAGCTTGAATTCATATTAAAATCAGCCGCTAATAATTCACTGTTATCTCCTCCTTCAGCCATTAATTCGAGGGCAGCTGAGGCTGGTTCGCCTATTTGCCAAAGCATACCCTCAGTGTGAGCAATGGCTGCAATCGGTGATAAAGGTTGGGCATTGGTTAAGTTTGTAACATGTACGGTAAATTCATAGCTCATAGCGGGCGTTACAGGATCTGTTACTTCCACCTCGTTATTATCTGAATCCCCACAGGCCGCAAGGCCGGCACTTAATGCGAGGATAATTAAGCTTTTTGAAAAGCGCATGATAACCTCCTATTTAACCGTAACTGTTAGCAACGCAACTGGGTTTAGCCATCTGTGCACGGTGTTATCAAGGTCACTCATACCTGCCTCTAAATCGTCGTCACCTAAATTACCCGGATGAATATGCACCATCATATTTGTTTCGCTGCTGGTGACGCCGCTGCCATTCATTCCTGCATTGCCACCCGGTGCGGCTGGAATACCTGGCGTGCCCGGCATGCCTGAACCCTCAACAACAAGCTCATCATTAGCTTCGGTGCCTGCATCATAGGCATTGAGATAAACAGTGTAGGTGCCAGCTTCTGTTGGGATCATCCAACTATCTAAACCCACAAAGCCATCATTGGTAGGCAGCAGCATGGCTGTGAGCGATAAGTAATTATTGCCATCGCTGGTAGATAAGCTCGCCATCGTTGAACTTGCTGGCGCCAATAGGCCTTCAACTGGGTTAGCAACCATGTCACTGTTTGCAGCTGTGGCTTCACTCATTAATGGCTCGAGATTACCACCCTCAGCCATTGTCTGTAGGGCTGTAGAAGCAGGCATAGCAACGCTAAAGAGTTTACTGTCACTGTTGTGAGCCGTAATGAGAATAGGGGTAAAGTGTAAACCTTGCGTGAGGTTAGTCAGTTTTATATCAAGCTCAGCTGCTTGGCTTGCAAGGCTAGTTACTGCGCATGCAGCGAACAAAGTTAATGGTAAAGCTTTCATGTGAGATTCCTGTTTTTGATGATTCAAAATCAGTATCGAATAGCAATATCCAAAAACCTTCACGAAGTTATCACATTTTTATCACAGCATTGATTATAGCCTTTTTTGCTGGTTGAGAGTTTTAATTTTAATCAATTTAGCTAGGGTAAAATGCTATTAAGGTTTATAGTAAAGAGACAAATAGACCCATAACAAGGAATTTAAAATGGATGATAATCAAAAAGTTGAAATAATTGTGGCAGATAAAGACCAGCGCACTTGGGCAATGTTTTGTCACTTAAGTGCCTTAGCTGGTTTACTTTTTCCGTTTGGATCAGTGATTGGGCCTTTGATTGTTTGGCTTGTAAAAAAAGAAGAAATGCCGCTCGTTGCTGAGCATGGTCGCAAGTCATTAAACTTTCAATTAACCATGATGATTGCTTACATTGTCTGCTTTATGCTGATGTTTGTTGTCGTTGGTGTCATTTTGCTGCCATTGGTTGCGCTATTCTCATTGATTATGGTGGTAGTATCGGCGATTAAAGCCAACGATGGTAAAGAAGTTAAATATCCAATGGCAATAGAATTTATAAAGTAAACTAATTGCCATATACTAAAAGCTCAGCCATTTGCTGAGCTTTTTTATGTGATGTTTATGGCCTACTTATCGTTATTTTTCAGCGCATTTATTGCAGCTACCCTATTACCTAGCTCTTCAGAATTAGTTATGACCGCTATGATAGCCAGTGGTGACTATTTAATTTGGCTATTATGGTTAAGTGCAACCGTGGGCAATGTGCTTGGGAGCTGTGTTAATTATTGGCTGGGCACGCAAGTCATGCGATTTAATGACCGTAAATGGTTTCCCGTTTCACAAAAGTCGATAGACAAAGCCGAACAGCAATTTAATAAGTACGGTATTTACAGTTTGCTGTTTGCTTGGCTGCCTATTGTCGGCGACCCGTTAACGGTTGTTGGCGGAATTTTTAGGGTTAAGTTTTCAATCTTTTTGTTACTCGTGACCCTAGGCAAAGGCGCACGTTATTTAGCTGTGCTTGCCTTTGCAGTAGGGCTAGAAAAGTTATTTTAACTTTTTTGCCAATCAAGGGTCAGTGATACTGAGTCGGCAAAACGCAGCGCGTGCGGTTTATCAACGCGCACTTTGGCATAGTGAACACTTTGATGCTGGTGGCAAATTGCTAAAATTTCAGCAACCAATTTTTCTAACAGCAAAAAGTGGCCTTCTTCGACAAGGCTGATCACTTCTTTAGTAATAGTCTTGTAGTTTAGCGCTTTATCGACTGCGTCAGTTTCACAAGCTTGATCAGCGGGGTAGTGAATTTCTAAATTAATCACTACATCTTGCTTTTTCTCACGTTCCTCAGGGTTAAAACCTATAAAGGTTCGTAGCCTGAGGTTAGTAACATTAATAATTGCGTTGGCCATCATTACCCTCTAACTAGTTGTAAAAACTCGTTACGGGTTTTTGGATCGGCTCTGAAGTTACCTAACATAACCGATGTACGCATGCTTGAGTTTTGCTTTTCAACGCCGCGCATCATCATACACATGTGTTTTGCTTCAACGATTACGCCAACACCTTTCGCACCAGTTACTTCTTCAACCGCTTTAGCAATTTGATGAGTTAATTGTTCTTGAATTTGAAAACGACGCGCATACATATCAACAATTCGCGCAAACTTCGATAAACCAAGTACTTTGCCGTTAGGAATATAAGCAATATGACAGCGGCCAACAAACGGTAATAAGTGATGTTCACACATAGAGTAAAGCTCAATGTCTTGGATTAAAACCATATCATCGGCGTCTGAGGTGAATACCGCATTGTTGGTGATCTCGTCTAATGTTTGACGATAACCTTTAGTCAGGTACTCCATTGCTTTTGCAGCGCGCTTTGGTGTGTCGAGTAATCCTTCACGAGCAGGATCTTCACCTACCGCAGTAATTATTTGTTGGTAACTGTTTTTTAAATCATCGTGCATAGCTTTCTCAGTAATTCGTTATTTTAAATGTCTGCCACCATCAACAGGCATAGAACGACCTGTGATGTATTGGCTGCTTAGTATTAGTTCTACGCTGTTAATAATCTCGGCGCAGCCGGGCTCAATGCCCATTAGCGATTTCTTTAATGTTTTGGCTTTGTACTCGTCACTATCGTGCTCGTTAAAAATGATCAGCGAGGGAGCGATAGCATTCACTTTAATGGCCGGTGCAAATTTAGCGGCAAACGACTTTGTTAAATTATCAAGCGCCGCTTTACTTGCTGCATAAGCAAGGTGCTTAGGACTGCCTTTTTCAACAACATAGTCAGTTAAATGAATAATATCTGCGGCTGTACCACTGTTTTGCTGATAATGCAGTAACAAATCAGAAGCTGCTAAATTAATTAAATAGGGCGCTTTGGCATGAATACGCATCATGTTATCAAATAGGTCAGCGTAATCGTGATTATTTGCTTCGCAATCCCAGCTAGACGCATTATGGATAATTGCCTTGAGCTGGTTGGTATGGGTTTTTAATTCTTCGATAAAATGCCCGATAGCTTGGTCACTATTAAAATCAGCATGGATGCAAATAGCGCCTTTGCCTGCAAGCACATCAATTGCTTCATGGCGGGTACGGTAAGTGACTATGATTTCTTGCCCTTGCGCTAAAAAGTGCTCGGCCAGAGCGAGTCCAATACGTTGGCCTGCGCCAGTAATTAAAATGGGCGATGACATAAACTAATATAAAACCTTAGATTTTTGATTTGAAATATAATGTATTTACTGTAACAACTATAAACCAAATTACAGAACTATTTCATCTTTACTGCAATCATGTTGCTAACTTTTACGTCAGGCATGATGCTCCAGATCATTTTGTGAAGCTGATAATCAGTGATTGAAGGTTCTGAATATTGCTAAGGGGTGCGGGAGGAGTAGAAAAGGGCAATTATTATTGCCCTCGCAATGTTTAAACTACCCTTAAAGCTCGTCGTAAACGGTTGGGATTGCTTGGCGTTTATGTTGAGTACGTAAGTAAATTGCTGTTAGCTTTTCTTCGACTTCATTGCTGACGTCTTTACCTTCTAAGAAATCATCAATTTGATCGTAAGTGAGGCCTAGCGCTTCTTCGTCAGTCAGACCAGGGCGATCACACTCTAAATCGGCCGTCGGGGCTTTATTTACCAGTACTGCTGGCGCTCCCAAGTGCTCAGCAAGTGCACGAACTTGACGCTTTGATAAACCAAATAACGGCGCTAAATCACATGCACCGTCACCAAACTTGGTGTAAAAACCCGTGATGTTTTCAGCACTGTGATCGGTACCAACCACTAAGCCTTGGCAGAAACCAGCAATTTCATACTGCGCAACCATGCGCTGGCGTGCCTTCACATTGCCTTTGATAAAGTCAATTTTAGCTTGCTCTGGTAATTCAGCACCACCACCAACAACCGCGGCCATTGCTTGTTCATGCATGCCATCGACAGCCGCTTTAATGTTAACCGTCATACGCTTGCTTGGCTTAATAAAATCAACAGCCATTTGTGCTTCATCTTCATCTGCTTGAACACCATAAGGTAAGCGAACTGCAATAAATTGATATTTGTTGGTGTTGAGTTCTTGGTTTAATTCATCAACCGCTAATTGGCATAAGCGGCCACAGGTTGATGAGTCAACACCGCCACTGATCCCTAATACAAGTGAGCGAGAGTGCGCAGCAGTAAGTCGGCTTTTAAGAAAGTTAACGCGACGGGTAATTTCCGCTTTTACATCAATAGTTGGTTGGACTTTCATTTCCGCCAGAATGTCGGCACGCATGGTAGAGCTCCTATTTTTCGTTGTGGTTGTCAGCGTTTTTTACATTATGTTATGGGCGCGGTTTTTATTAAAGACCTAAATGCGCTTTTATTTCGTTGACTTGCTGCTTAAGGTCTTCGATTTCGCTCAGTAATTGTTGCACTTCACTGTTGTTATCCTGCATCGGCTCACTAGCAGCCATATCCTCAGTGATGCTGTCTGGGCCAACAAATAAGTGCATATAGCGGCTCTCTCGTTTGCCTGGCTCTCGTGCTAAGCGTGCAACATGTTCTTGCTCAATGAGTGTATTTAATGCGGCTTCAACTTCATTGACATTGCTAAACTCAGCTAGTCGGTTGCTGCGCGTTCTTAGCTCTCCCGGTGTTTGTGGGCCGCGTAGCAGCAGTAAACAAATAATGGCGCGTTGCTGCTCAGTAAATTGCAAACTGCCAAATTCGGTATTACAAAAGCGGTGAGCATATTTATTAACCCGCCCTGACAACCCTTCATCAAGAGTTACTAAGCGTGATGCAATAAGCTCATCGAGTGTATCTTGTACTTGCGCCTCAGTGAGAGACAGTACCGGTTCACGGTTAGATTTTTGATTACATGCATTAGTGAGGGAGTTTAAAGATAACGGATAATGTTCGGGTGTTGTACTTTGCTTTTCGAGTAAACAGCCAATAACGCGTTGTTGTATCGATGATAATTGCATGATTTTATTTCTCTTTAATGTGCTGCACTTAGCCAAATTGCTAATTTTTTATTTAATGAGTCAAAGTTAAGGGGTTTTGTTAAATAATCATCCATGCCAGCATCTAAACAGCGTTCTTTGTCACCCTGCATTGCATTGGCAGTTAGTGCAACAATATTGACTTTCTGATGTGCTTCGCCAGCTTTTCCTAATCTTATTGCCTTTGTTGCTTGATAGCCGTCCATTTCTGGCATTTGGCAGTCCATTAGCACTAGTTCGTAAGGGGCATCCTCATTATTTGCTAGTTTTGTTATTGCCTCAAGACCATTTTCAGCAATGTCAAAACTAATACCTGCTTGTTTGAGTAAGGCGCCAGCAACCACTTGGTTAACTTTATTGTCTTCGACTAATAAGACGCGAGATGATGTACTCGAAGCTGGTATGGAAATTTTAGCGATGCTTTGTTCTTTATTTACTTGTTGTTGTTCAATGTACTTTTCGTTAGCCAAAGAGTTAAATAAGTCTGAAGGGGTTAAAGGTTTAAATATAATACTTTGCGCTTCTAAAGTTTGTTTAGATTGCTCTTCAGTTAGGCTCATAGGTGCCATTAAAATACATTTACATGCATTGTTATTATAATATTTTTGGAACGCTCGTTGCTCTGATTGTTCTGCTTGCATATAAAGTTGGTAATCTATAAAAACTGCATCGCAAGGTGGCTCTTGAGAGTGGGCTGCACGGTTAATTAAGCTTGGCATATTGCCAATAACTTCAACTTTTGCTCCCCATAATTGCAATTGTTTTTTAGTAATGCTGCTACTGAGCTTGCAGTTGTCAGCAATTAAAATGCGTTTTTTATCAATTAAGTGACTTGGCTCATGCAGCTGCTTTTGGTAGTCAAATTTTACTTTAATTGAGAAATTGAACGTGCTGCCTTCTCCATAAGAACTGACAACATTTACATCGCCGCCCATTAGAGTACAAAGCTGTTTAACAATGGCAAGACCAAGGCCTGTGCCGCCATATTGCCGGGTAGTTGAAGCATCAGCTTGAGTAAAAGAATCAAAAAGAGTTGCTTGTTTTTCTGGTTTTATGCCTAAGCCATTATCAACAACAGAGCAATTCAGATATAACTCGTTATCAGCAGTTTCAAGTTTGGCTATCACGACTATCTCACCGTCTTTTGTGAATTTAACTGCATTACCTATTAGGTTATTGATGATTTGCCTAATACGATTTGGGTCGCTTATGATAAATTCACGTTTGATATGAGTTGCATCTAGTAATAGTTTGGTATTGTTTTGCTCTGCTTTTATAGCAAATGATTCAATGGTATCGCCTAGAAGTTTAGATATATTAAAACTCACGTTTTCGATATCGAGCTTACCAGCTTCAATTTTTGAAAAGTCTAAAATATCATTGATAATATGCAGTAATGACTCTGCTGATGACTGTGCCAATTCAAGGTGATGGCTTTGTTGTTTATCTAATTTTGTTTGTTTAATGATATTAAGCATGCCAATAACCCCATTCATCGGGGTGCGGATTTCATGGCTCATACTTGCTAAAAATTCACCTTTTATTTTTACTGCTTGTTCTGCTGCATTTTTCGCTTGAACTAGCTGATGTTCAGTTTCTATACGCTGTTGGCTTGCATGTAAGCTACCAATAAGTGCCGCAACTGCAATTAAAAAGCTTTCCTCGTTTTTACTCCAATGTCGTCTTGATGCGCTGTTCTCTGCGCACACCACCCCCATACTTTTACTTCCAGTCGGAATGATTGCAGTAAGCATAGAGCGAATATCAGCGCGATCAAAATAATTGCTAGCTAACTCCTTGGTAAACGGGTGGTGATATGCATCACTCGCATTTATAACGGCGTTATTGTTAATGGCATCAAAATAGTTAGGGTGTTCTATTTGCTGTAACGACACTGCCCGACTAAAACGCGATTGATTTTGATCATGACTAGCAAACGAGTTAAGCGTTTGTCGGTCTTCGCTAAATAACCAAATGCTTGCTCGATCAACCTCTAGTGCTTGGCATATCGCTTTTACAATTACATGCTTAGATAAGTTTAAATTACCCGTTAAGACGGCTTCGTGAACAGTTAATGAGGCAAGTATTTCGTTGTGCAAGGCAATTTTATTGTTTTCAAGCTCAACGCGTTTGCGAGCATCTATGTTTTGTAATGACCCAAATAGTTTGATACAGCGGCCATTCTTATATTCAGATTCGCCATGCGCTAAAACCCAGATAGCTTCGCCTGATACAGTAATTATTTGCACTTGAGTTTCAAAGCTTTCACCTTCTTTTATCGCTTTTTCGATTAAGTGGCGAATTTTGTCACGGCTGTAACCGGGTTTAAAATAGTCGAGATTGGTTGGCCATTGTGGTTGTTTATTGAGTGGCAACTTAAAGATTTGTTTAGTCATATCTGACCAATAAACAGCTTTGGTCTCGAGATTAAATGACCACGCACCTACTTTTGCTAGGCTACTCATTGTTTCGAGCATTCGCTCGCTTTTGTATTGGCGCTCGAGCATTTTTAAAAAGAACACACAAGCACCCGCAAATAATATACATACGATAATTATGGCGATACGTAACGGCCAAATGGCTGATTTTGGTGGATGCCAACCTGCTTTCGGAACAGCATACATACGCCAATTCCCGCCAGGGAAATTAATGCCAAAATTAAGTGGTGTGTCATTTAAAATAGCGCTATTTCCGTAGAAAAATTCCCCCTCAGCACCTAACCCGTTGCGACCCTGTAACGCTATGTCGTAGTGCTTATTTAAAGCTAGAAGCCCCGAATTGTTATAAACTTTATCAATATCGAGTACGACAGAAAGTAATCCCCAAAAGTGCTGTTCTGGTGGTGTAAAAATAGGCATGCGAGCTATTAAGGCTTGACCGCCTTGTACTAGTTCTAAGGGACCTGCCATGACAATTTTGTTTTCATCGCGCGCCTTAATTGCATCGTCTCGCTGCGCGGCGTTTTCTAGAAAATTGAGACCAATTGATTTCTCATTTCCTTTTAGTGGGTAAGTCATCTGAATGATCATGTTTGGTGCAGCGCCGATATTTCTTAATTCTGAAGAGGTTTCGAATAATGGCGTGGCAATTTGAGAAAAGCGGCTTTGATTTAAATTTGGCTCAGCAGCAACTGCGACGGCAAGGCCGCGAACAAGTTGAATATTAGAGATTAGAGTCGCCTCTAACTTTGCACGGTAAGCGCTAACTCGCGCAATCTCCTGAGCACGGAATGCATCTTTTTCTCGGCTATAGTTTAATTGATCGATGATTAAGCCAATTACAATAACTAGCGCAAGTGAAAACCAAAAGGCTAACTTTAGTTTTTGCAGTTTTTTATTATCGGTTTCAGTTGCTAATGGCATGAGAAAGATTGATTTCTAAACTATTTCCCTACTATAGACAATTTCTGAGGCAATTAACAATCATCAGCTAATCAAGAAAACTAAATTTAAATATTTGGATAGCAACACTATTTTTTCACAAAACTCAGGTTAATATAGCAGGTTAATACAGTGTTACTTTAGCGCAAGGGTAAATGGCATGTTCAAGATAATCAAATGGTTATTAATAGGTTTGTTCGTTGTGGTGTTACTCGCAACAGGGCTTGTTTATGGTGTATTAAATCTAAGTTTACCGGCTCTTGATGGCCGGGGTAAAAGCGACGCTATTTCGCAATCAGTGAAGATTGAACGAGACACTTTAGGGCAGGCTGTTATTCATGCCGAAAACCGTTTAGATGTAGCCTATGCTCTTGGTTTTGCGCATGGTCAGGACCGATTCTTTCAAATGGATTTACTGCGCCGTAATGCCGCAGGTGAGCTTAGTGAATTATTTGGTAAAGCTGCTGTTGGGCTTGATAAAAAAATGCGTTTTCATCAGTTACGCAAACGTAGTCAGATTGCTGTTGCGCAGTTACCAGCAAAAGATAAAGCGCTATTAAAAGCTTACGCGAATGGGGTTAATGAGGGTCATGCGCAAGTAGGTTTCGATAGTTTTGAATATTTACTGACTGGCGCTGAAGCAAAACCTTGGCAAAGTGAAGACAGCTTACTAATCATTTTTAGTATGTATTTAGATTTGCAAACGGCTACCTTTGAACGCGACAAAACACTGATCGAAATCGAAGATCTATACGGTAAGGCGATGGTCGACTTTATTACTCAGCCTAGCCTTTATCAAGCGGCGCTCGATAACAGCCTATTAGCACCTTATAACGGCGGTATTCCAAATCTCAAAGACGCTCAATGGGCTATGACTGAGATTGCAGAGCGCAAGGAGCTTGGTAGTAATAACTGGGCAGTTACTGGGCAGTTAACTGAAACTGGTGCTGCAATGTTGTCAGACGATATGCACTTATCATTTGCAGTACCAATCATTTGGTACCGTGCCCAGCTTAATTACCCACTTAATGGTGAAATGCAGCAAATCACCGGTGTGTCACTACCTGGCGCTCCAGCAATTGTAGTTGGTACCAATAATAAAATAGCGTGGGGGTTCACCAATGGTTATTTAGATACAGCCGATTGGATAGCCCTTGAGAGTAAAGAGAAAACGTGGCAGATAGATGAACCCATCTTACTCAATGACGGCAGCATTGAAAATTATGCTTTAACCATGAGTGAATATGGCCCAGTAAAAGAAATTAATGGCAAACCATACGCACTAAGTTGGGTTGCTCACCATGAGTATGCGGTTGATATGGAATTACTTAAGCTTGAGCAAGCAAGTACGGTTGATGATGCACTAGCGCTTGCGGCTGAGGTGGGTATTCCTGTCCAAAATTTAATGGTTGTTGATGATCAAGGGAACGCCGCTTGGAAGAATATGGGAGCCGTTCCAGCCCGTAAAGAGCCCCATCAATTAGCGGTGGCTGAGCAAGCGTATCCTGCAGCGTGGCATGAAAACGAAACGCTGCGTCCATTTGTTAAAAACCCAGACAGTGGCCGATTATGGACGGGCAACTCACGCGTTGTTTCCGCAGAGGATGACCAGCGCTTTGGTAATGGTGCTTATGCCATGGGGGCTCGCTCGGCACAAATTCGCGATCGATTATTTGAAAAGCAACAGTTCAACGAACAAGATTTTTATGACTTACAACATGATAATGAAGCTCGATTCTTAACAGCTTGGCATAAACTGCTGGTCAAACAGCTCAGCAACGCAGGCGATAAATATGCGCTGTATTTAAAAGAGCTAAATAATTGGCAGGCGTGTGCTTGTAGCGATTCAATTGGTTATACCTTAGTAAAGCGTTACCGCAGTGAAGTAATTAATGGTTTATTTAGTCCATTAGAGAATAAGCTAAAAGCCCTCGACAGCAGCTTAAAACCAGTAAAACGAGACTTAGAGCCTGCTGTTTGGCAACTTATCGAAGCGCAGCCTGAAGCATGGTTAAACCCAGAGTATGCAAACTGGAATCAGCAAATGCTAGCTGCATTTGATCGCGTTATCACTAAACTAACCGAGCAGTACGGTAACAACCCGCACAGCTGGGAGTGGGGTAAGGTCAACGAGTTAGTGATTGAGCACCCATTTGCCAAGCAAATACCGGTACTTAAAAGCTTATTGAATATGCCTACGGCGCCTGGGTTTGGTGATACCTTTATGCCTTCAGTACAAGGGCGTAGTTTTGGTGCTTCGCAGCGCTTTATTGTTCAACCAGGGCATTTAGATAAAGCGATTATGGCTATTCCGGGTGGGCAATCTGGGCATCCATTGTCAGAATTTTATCGTGCCGGGTTTAACGATTATGTCAGTAATGGTTTAACGCCATTATTGCCGCAAGAGATTGCACATAGCATTACTATTGAGGCAATTAATTAATCTTCATTTTCAAAAAATGTACTTTGAGCATGCACTATCGTGGTCTTATTACGGCCAGAGTGCTTGCTCTCATACAGCGCTGAATCTGCATACTGCAGCATTTTTTCTATGGGAGTAAGGGGTTGCCATTCAATTAAACCAAAGCTCATAGTTACTTTTAAATCCGGACAGTCAGGGTGAGCTTCCAATGCTGCTATTTTTGTACGCAAAGCTTCAATTTTTGCAAAGGCTTGGCGTTCATTAGATTGAGTAAGTATTAGTAAAAACTCTTCTCCGCCCCAACGAACTGCAATATCATCCTCGCTCATGAATTCACTGATGAGTCGTGAAATATTCACTAAAATAGTATCACCTTTATCATGCCCGTAATTATCATTGATTCTTTTAAACTGATCGATGTCTGCCATGGCCATGCAAAGAGGGCTGTTATTATTTATGCAATTTTTGCGTGCATTCATAATTAGCCTTTTAGCAAAGCGGCGATTGAAAAGTTTTGTAAGAGGATCCCGGGCTGCCATTTCCGTTAACTCTAGTCGTTGTGAAAGAGTAATCTCTCTAATTAAACCCATGCCATAAATCATAGGTAAGCCAGCAATAATTATATTAATTATTTTAATATGGGGGAGCAGTTCAGAGTAAGCAAAAGGGTAGTTTGTATTTGAAAAAAACACATACAACAATGCAAAAGCAATGATCATTAACACGCTATACAAAGAAGCTCGCTTTAAAGTTAGTTGATAGTCGATCATTAACAGGCAAGACACAGTCCATAGATAAAATTGAAATCCTGCATCTAAGCCAAGCATTGCACAAACAATGGTTGAGTGAATAACAACTTCAAGACAAAACACACGAAGAGCTAAGGAGGTTAAACCTTGTTTGATTAGAAAAATTCCCCCAGCCCATGCACACACACTTAGAACATTTACTATTGCCAAAGTAACTGCACCAATGTGAGCGAAAACGGGAATTAGCACAACGTGGACTGCGAGTGCAAAGTAAGCAATCTTCAAAATAATAAGAAACTTAACATGCTCTATTTCTTGTAACTCTGATTGCTTAGGTTGTTTTAAGAGATGTTTTAGCAACCGGACCTCTTAGACAGCTAGGTGTAAAAACTAGTATAGATTAAAATTTAGGCTGTGAAGAATTAAAGAGATTTCTGTTTCTTTAATTCATTTAATTTAATCGGGTTAAACACCAGTTCACTTCGTTTTTGCTAAGCTTTAAGCTTGGCAGGACTGTGAATTAATGCCACTCTAATCAAACCATCATTGATATCGGCTTGCCGTTTGCCTTGATAATATTTTCGTGCCTAAAAAGGAGTAGTTATGCCGGCGGAAAAAACGCATTTAGAGATTTGTAATCTAACTAAAGAACAGTACCCACAAATAAAGACCCTCATGGATCAAGCTTACCCAGGACTTGGAGGTGCTTGGCCAAGCCATACTATTTTTAGGCTAATAGACCAGTTTCCGGAAGGGCAAATAGGCATTGTAGACGATGGTGTTTTAGTAGGCATCGCCTTGAGTGTCCAGGTTGATTACGCGCGCTTTTCTAACCCACATACCTACGAAGATATTGTTGATGGTCACGACCGTGTATTTAGTGATCCTGAAGGTGATGCACTTTATGGTTTAGATGTGGTGATTTCATCAACTCACCGAGGGATGCGACTGGGTCGTCGCTTATACGATGCGCGTAAAGAGCTGTGCCGTCAGTATAACTTGCGCGCTATTTTAGCGGGTGGACGTATTCCGCGCTATTACAATCACAGTGCAGAGATGTCTCCGATGGAGTACATCGAAAAAGTTGACCACAAAGAGCTGTATGATCCGATTTTAAGCTTTCAGCTATCTAATGATTTCCAAGTTAAACGTTTACTTAAAAAATACCTTCCTGAAGATCAGGAGTCAGTTGGTTATGCCACTTTACTAGAGTGGAATAACATTATGTTTGAGCCGACTGATACGGTACTTGAGTCGACCAAATCAATTGTCCGTGTCGGTGCCGTACAATGGCAAATGCGTTGTGTTGAGTCTGTGGAAGAGCTGCTCAAGCAGGTGGAGTATTTTGTTGATACAGTATCAGATTATAAAAGTGACTTTATTCTGTTTCCGGAATTTTTCAATGCCCCGTTAATGGGTCTCACTGAGCAAAGCAATCAAACGGAAGCCATTCGTTATCTGGCCGAATACACAGAAACCTTCCGTGATGCGATGTCGCGCATGGCGGTTGAATACAATGCCAATATTATCACCGGTTCCATGCCACTCGCTGAAGACGACAAGATTTATAATGTCAGCTATTTGTGCCACCGTAGCGGTAAAATTGATGAGCAGCGTAAAATTCATATTACCCCTCACGAGCAAAATGACTGGGTGATCCAAGGTGGTGACAAAATTGCGGTATTTGAAACGGATGCGGGTCGTGTCGGTATTCAAATTTGTTACGATGTAGAGTTTCCTGAGCTGTCGCGTATTCTCGCTAAGCAAGGATTAGATATTTTGTTCGTGCCATTTTGGACAGATACAAAAAATAGTTACTTACGTGTTCGTCATTGTGCGCAAGCACGTGCAATCGAAAATGAATGTTATGTTGTGATTGCAGGCTCGGTTGGTAACTTACCTGAAGTAGAAAGCTTAGACGTACAGTATTCGCAATCAGCAGTGCTTACCCCTTCTGACTTTTCGTTCCCGCATGATGCAACCTTGAATGAAGCAACACCGAATACCGAAATGTTGTTATTCAGTGATTTAGATATGGATAAACTGAAAATCCTTCACAGTGAAGGTACGGTAAGAAACTTAAAAGACCGCCGTGAAGATTTATATGATGTAATTTTGAAAAAGCGAGATCAATAATGGCGTGGTTGTATTTAATTGTCGCAGGTCTGTTAGAAATTGGCTGGCCTGTTGGCCTTAAGATGTCTCAACAGGCAGACAGTCGCTGGTTAGGCATTGCAATAGCCGTCGCCTTTATGGTCGCTAGTGGCTTTATGTTGTGGTTGGCGCAAAAGGATATACCGATGGGGACATCCTATGCAGTATGGACAGGTATTGGTGCTGCTGGCACTTTCTTGGTTGGTATTTTATTTTATGGGGATGCCGCCACTTTTGGCCGCATTGCCGGAGTACTGTTGATAATTAGTGGTGTAATAACCCTAAAGATTAGTCATTAAAAAAGCGGCATAGCCGCTTTTTTAATGACTAGAAATAAGCCTAATTGGGTAGCATTACAAGAATGGCAGCCAGTGCAATTAACACAAGCCCCGCCGTGTCTTGGCGTTTTAACGGCTGTTTTAACCAAAGAATCGATACCATAATGGTAAAAAATACTTCTATCTGCCCCAGTGTTTTTACATAAGCAACATGCTGCAAGCTCATGGCGCTAAACCAACCAATAGAACCTAAACAGCTACAAATACTAACAGCGGTCGTGGTGCCTTTGTGTTGCCACATTTTCTTAAAAGTATCGCGCTCTTTGAATGCAATATACACGCATAGCATCAGTGTTTGTAAACTGATTATCAGCACTAACACCCAAGCTGCAGAGTGCGGAAAAGTCAGCCCTGAACTTAAACTTGCTTCACGGATCCATGATGAAGAGAGAGCAAAAGAAGTGCCGCAAGCAAGCCCAAGCAGTGCGGTGCCCAAATTAAAGTGTTTAACATTCGCGATGCCACTTAATAGCAGTACCGCAATTGCACCAATAAATACGCCAACCCAGCCCAGTAACGACAGTGCTGAGCCAAAGAACATGACACCTAAAATGGCCGCCATTAGCGCTTCACTTTTAGCAAGCCCTGCACCGACTGCAAAGTTATTCATTTTAAACAGCTTTACCATTAAACCTGTGGCAACAATTTGGACGATACTGGCGCCAACAATGTAGCCAATAAAAGCCAGATTAAAGTCAGGAAGTGCGGCGTCTTGATATTGATAAAGTGCAAATAAATACAGGGCAGCAATTGGGCTGGCAACGATAAAGCGAGCAAGCGTTACCCCGGCAACACTCACTGTTGCACTGAGTTTGCTTTGCAAAGCGTTGCGCCACGACTGCATAAATGCCGCAAAAATAGTTAAGAAAATCCAAGTCATATTGAAAATAAATTAATGAGGATAGGCGTTTAGAGTAACAAAACCAAAGTGTTAGAGCATCAGCTTATCGACCAACTTGAGAAAAACTCAGCTGTGACAATATGCCGCAGGGCTTTTATGCTGACTTTAGACTATAGTGACAATGATGCTATTGCTGGCCGCTGCTGTTTTAAGTAGCGGCTTTTTTTTGTTTACGCTAGGGTAGGGTATTATAGTTAAAAGATAAGGAAATATCATGACCACACTGATTATCTGCGCACTCATCGCAGTACTCATACCCTATTTAGCCAAAGCGCCTGTGGCTTTTGCTCAAAATAAGTTGGCAGGCTACGACAATAAGCACCCACGCGAACAACAAGCTAAACTAACCGGCTTTGGTGCTCGTGCGTTGGCAGCACATCAAAATAGCTTTGAATCGCTGATTATTTTTGCGGTCGCGCTGGCAGTCGTTATAGGTAGCAATAATGTCTATCAGGTAACTGAGACCCTAGCGATTGTGCATGTTATTGCCCGTGTGTTGTATTGTATTTTCTACTACATAAACCAGGATATTTTACGTTCATTAGTTTGGCTTGTTGGCTATGTTTGTGCTGTGGCTATGATTGCTCTTTGTCTTTAGCGATAGAGCTAGTAGTCAAAAACCACAAAGCAAGCGGCTTAAATAAGGCGCTTGCTTTAGGGTCTTAAGTGGTTACTTTTACTTAGAGCTAACTTTAATTTTCTCTATTAAATCCTTTGCTTGATAGTTTTCGTCTAAGGCGAAATCGAGTTGTACTAAGGCGTTTTTAAAGCCGGATTCAGACGGCGCATACTGCCATTGTTTTAAGGCTCTTTTCGCTTCTCGATTGAAAACACCTTCAGGCTCTGCACTTACCACACTAACATTGCTGGTGGCCCCACTTGGTAAAATATCGTATTTCAAAACGACTGAACCGCTAATACCTTGCTCTGCAGCTTGAATAGGGTATATCGGCTCTACACGCATAACCGCTTGATAGTCTTTTGTCTTTTCAACGGACATCGGCTGTTTTGCAATGGCAAAGCTGCTAAGCATGCCCGCTGTAAAAATAACTAACGCTGTTTTTGCGATAAATGAGCTGTTGTCGATCTGCTTTATTTGGTTTAGACGTTGTAACATGGTGTTTTTATCTCCGTATTGTGAATAAGCCATTAAGCCTGTTCTGCTAAAGCTTGCACAGTGCACTAATGCCTTACTGTATAAAATTCGTTGTTCTGTCGATTTATTTTTGAGTACTTGCTCATCACATGAAAGCTCTTGAATACGGCGCAGACTTGCATAACCAAGCCAAGCGACAGGGTTAAACCACAACAAAATAGTGGCACTTAAAGCGATGGCATTAATTAGGTTGTCTTTGCGTTTAATGTGCACTGATTCATGCTCTAAAATAAGCGCTAAAGCATGGTTATCGTAGTGACTTTGATAGTTTGTAGGCAGCACTAGCTTGGTATTTAAAACCCCTACAACCATAGGTGAGCTCACTTGGTTGCTTTGGTATAAGCGCATACTTTGATTGCTGTGATGATCAAGCGTAATTGGCGCTAACTGCAGTTTTGCTAGAAAACGGTAATGAAAATATACGGCAGTGATCAGCAGTGCGGCACTAATAAAGCCATAAATAGCAAACCAAGTGAGCGTAAACTGCGGCATTATTGCTGTGTTTGGCGTGATAGTCAGCTTACTGATAAAGTCGTTTTGAATTGGCTTTAAGTGCTCTGGTAGGTTCGCTAACAATAAACTAATTGGTAAAAGCGCCCAGAGTGTATAAACCAAGCGTGCCGATAGCTGGCTTAGTAACTTTCGCTCTAGCAGCAATAAAAACATAATTGCAGATGAGATCAAAAGTTGTTGATCTAACAGCCAATTAAAAAATGCATCTAACATAACAACGCCTTATTTTTGCTGTTTTTCCCAATCATCAATGACCTTTTTCAGCTCATCAATATCATGTTGCGAGAGTTGCTCTGATTTAGCAAAGCCACTCACCAGTGGCGCAATACGGCCATTAAAGAAGCGTTCAATAAAGCTTTGGCTTTCTTTTAATGTGTATTCTTCACGGGCGATGCAAGGAGTGTAGTTATATTGGCGGCCTTGTTTCTCGAAGCTAAGAGCGCCTTTTTTAACTAAACGGCTTAGTAGCGTTTTAATGGTTTTTTCGTGCCATTCTTTATCGTCACTTAAACGCGCAATTACTTCACTAGCTGTGGCTGGGTAGCCAAGCCATACTGCATCTAATACTTCGAATTCAGCTTTAGAAAGTTCAATCATTTTTATGCCTACAGATGTAATCTTTAATTAAAGATTACACGTGTAATCAATTAATGCAAACTTTTTTGTTAGAGAATGTCACTTTTTTTGATACTGACTATTTGTCCTTCGGGCAAATTCAGCGTGGTGAGTGACAGTTTTGCGATATCTGTGCGGTAAAGGTCGATGACTTTGTAGCCACAAAAACGAGCCATTTTACGTATTTGCCGATTTAAACCTTGTTTTAAGACGATGCAAAACTGTGTTTCGCTGACTTGAGTCACCGTGCAAGGGAGGGTTATTTGTTTATCGACAGGCACACCGCCCGCCATTTTTTTACAAAAATCACTATCAAGAGGTTTATCAACGGTGACTAAATAGCGTTTGGGTTGGTGGTAATCAGGGTGGATCAGTTGATTACAAAACTCACCGTCATTGGTCAAAATCAACAAACCTCGGGAGTCTTTGTCGAGCCGGCCAATTGGGTAAACGCGAGTGGTTTTAGGCAGGCTATGAATAAGGCTTGTTGGGTCATCAGCATTTAATTTGCAATCTATACCAACAGGCTTGTGATAAGCAAAGTAGGTGAGTGGTGCCTTAGCTAAAATTTTTTCGCCAAGTACAATCACATCATCGTGCTCATCAACATGATCTATATGATTTGCGGCACGGCCATTTACTGTTACCTCACCTTGATCTATCAAGCGCGATGCTTGCTTTCGAGAGCAAACACCCGCATGGGCAATAAATTTAGCAAGTCGTACTTTTTCTGGCATGAGTGATTTTTGTACAATTAATTTGATCACAGTATATCAAAATCACGTATGAATAGTTCCACCACCAAAGAGGAATGCACATGCCTATCAAATTATCAGAGCTTGCAGCTCACCAACCACTGCAAAAGGTTATCCTTCATTCATTAGAAATGGCATTGTATCAGGTGTCTGTGATGATCAATAACGTTGAGTATTATGTTACTGATGAGCAAGGTGAGTTTATTCGTGATATTAGCCCGTTGCATATTCAAAAGCGTCTTGATCACCTAAGTTATGGCGATATGGTTTTACGCCACACCAGTGCTTATGATGAGATGTGTGGTCAGCCCGAAAAGCTGGCCAGCAACATGCTTGAAGTACCCTATGGCAAGAACCACTTATACTGACTAACGATATAAGCGTATACTGAGTATATGTATCAATTAAAAAGTGATGACTCAGCTGATTTAAACAACCAGCTTAGAGAACATATTGTGGCTTTCAACGCCGCGCATTTTAATGCCGAGCGTATTCCCGTTGGTTTTAAGTTCGTTAATAAACAAAACAGTGTGGTTGCTGGTATTCATGGTCAGGTATTTGGCAATTGGCTGCTTATCAGTTGGCTTTGGTGTGATGAGAATATGCGTGGTAAAGGACTTGCGACACGATTACTCGCTGAATTAGAGAGTAAAGCTAAAGCGCTTGGTGCAAACACCGCACAACTTGATACGCTCGATTTCCAAGCTAAACCCTTTTACGAAAACAACGGCTACCTAGTTAAATATGAAATGCGTAACTACCCACTCGACGGCTGCCGTTATTTTATGGAAAAAAGCCTTTAACTATTGGCTTTTACTCACTTCGCTTTTAGCACGTCTTGCTCGGTAAAAGTAATCCCTAAGAAAGGGGTCGCTTCAGGGGCAAGCATAAAGGTGCGAATGTTCATATGGTCTTGCCCTTCAGGATTGTGTAATACGTCATCATGATAAAACGCGCCAAAGCAATCTAGGGTGTTTTGTTTACTCAGTTGATTTAGCTTAGCAAAAGCAAAAATTTTACACGAGCCATTATTTTCATTTGCCGCGCTTAGCAGGCCATGATTGTTAAAAGCGCTTGGGGTAAAATCATAATTGTTGTCTATGACCGCCATGGTATCGGTAAACTCAATTTGCTGAGGTGTGCTTGCTAATTTCGAAAGAAATTCGTTAAGAGTCATTGCTTGTCCTTAAAAATTGTTCTTTATCAACTCTAACTCATTCACTTGCTGATTGATATTAAACTTAAAATTCTCTAAAAAGTTCATACCAAGCAAGCCATAGCCAACATGATTTTCTATTACCAGCACTTCAAAATTACGAATACGTTGTTGACCGACTTGAAACGACTCGAGCTGATAACGCTCTGCTTCAACAATTCCATTAGCTGTGTTTACTTGTAAGGTGCCAAGGTAATTGGCTGGGGTGTTAAGCGAGTTTAATAATGTTTGGTTAATTACAGTAAAGCTAGCGCCGGTGTCGATCATCAGCTCGGTTTCGATATCATCGTTGATGATACTGTTCACCAAATAGTGCGAACCTCGAGCAGTTAATTTTATAATTTCAACACCTGCGAGAGCTTGTTGAATCAACTGATGTAATTGCTCAGCCTGTTGTTTATAGTCATGATCTTCGGGTAGTTGATCTAGGGTTATTTGGCTCGCGACATAATCTTCTAAATGGTAGTTAGCTAATGCATTGTTATATAAGTAATGCGCGTTGCCAGGCGCGTAATCAAGCCATTGTTGACTAATATTAAGTAGGGCTTGCCATTGTTGCGTTGCAATAAGTTCATCAATATAGGATTTGCTTAGCTCGTCTATTTGTTTGTTAAGTTGTTGCTTATCATTGCTGTCTAACTGGTTGCTAAGCGCCAGTAAATTGATAATACCTTGTTGGGTATCACCTTGTGCTATTAAACGCTTTGCCTCAAGTTCAAGCATGGTGACATCGTAAGGGTGACTATTTAAAAAGGCCGTTAAAAATTGCTCACTTAAGGTGAATTTTTGATGGGAAAGCCATGTCTCAAGTTGTTGTTGCCAAATTTGTTTAAGTTGCCTTGCATAGTGAGGTTCATTAACAAGCAATTGGGTGTACTCGGCCACCGCTTTGTCGAATAATTGGTTGCTAAATAGCGCAACAGCTTGTTGAAAGTGGGCTGGTAAAACCGCGCTTTTCTTGACTATGGGAGTGGTTGCTACAGTCTCAATTTGTTTTGGCTTCGCGGGGTTAAACAGTTGCCAAATAAAGTATCCGTTTAAGCTAAGAGAGCATAGCAATATTAATTTAAGAAAAGCATTCATCCGTTTTGCCCAATCATTTAATCTTTGTTATTTACTTACTCAGCATAAAACACATTTTTTAAAGTCGTTACTTTTTAACTAAATGATTGAGCGCCATGATATTGCTTATTTCAATATCTGCTAACCCTTGATAACGATATTGCGTTGCTTGGTTATTAAGCCAAACGCTTTGGCAGCCGGCATTGTTGGCGCCTTGCACATCAGTATCTAGGCTATCGCCAATGTGCAAAATTTCCTTGTGAGGCACCTTTAAGTGTTTGGCTGCGCTATCAAATAAGGCGCTATGCGGCTTCGCTTTTCCGTGTGGGCCTGCTTGTAAAACTAACTCAAATACACCATTAAGGTTAAACTTTTCTACTTCGACATTACCATTGGTGATGGCGATGAGGCGGTAGTGTTTACTGAGATTAGTAAGTAATTCAAGTACTTCATCAGTAACGGTTATTTGACTGCGGGCATCAGCGAATGCCTGATAAGCATTTTCGGCATGCAACTGAGCTTGCTCTGCTGAAAAACCCAGATCGGTCATGGCATAGTGTAATGCTGCTTGTCGCCAGCGCGTAACGTCATCAATTAAAGTCGCATCATGTTTTAAAGCTTTATCGCGGCATGTTAACCAGTAGCTCATGCTATCGGCTGGCCATTGGTCTAATGCCTCGAGGTAATCAGCTTGTGCTTGCAAGGCTGATTTTATGATCGGATGGTTGTTGTAAAGTGTGTCGTCTAAATCAAAACTTAAAACAGAAACTGGCGATAGGGCACGGTTAAATCGGATCATAATGACAAGGGTTTACTCTGATGTTGAGCGCTTTTTAGCGCGTGGGTGGGTGTTATCGTACACTTTAGCTAAATGCTGAAAATCTAAATGCGTATAAACTTGAGTTGCAGACAAACTACTGTGTCCTAACAGTTCTTGTACGGCACGCAGATCCCCTGATGATTCTAAAATATGTGATGCAAATGAGTGGCGCAATTTATGCGGATGCACTTGTGAGCTGATCCCTTGCTTAATGCCCCACTCTTGCATCCGTAAGCGAACTTGGCGTACGGAAATTCGCTTTTTTTGGCTGCTAACAAACACGGCTATTTCATCAGGATGTGCAAATTGAGGGCGAATTTTCAGCCATGCTTTTAATGCACTGAGCGCTTTGCTGCCTACAGGTAATAAGCGTTCTTTGTTACCTTTACCGCGGACTAAAATTTCGCCTTCAGTCGGGTTTATATCTTGTATGTTAGCGCCAACTAACTCGCTAATGCGCAGACCCGAAGAGTACATTAATTCCATCATAGCTTTGTCACGAATAGCTAAAGGCTCATCATCTGGCAGTTCTAGTAGCTTAGCCATTTGATCTACGTCTAAATTTTTGGGTAAAGGCTTGGAAAATTTTGGCCCTTTAATGGCCTCTGCTGGATTGTGATAATGTGCCTGACTGGCTATATTTTTGGCTTTTAAGAATTTATATAAACTGCGAATACAACTTAGTTTTAAACTGATTGTGCGACCACTTAATTGTTTGCTGCGCATTTGCATGCTGTAACGGCGAATATGCTCACCTTGAACAGCAAACCAGTCTTCACATAGTTTACTAAAGTACAAAGCTGCGAAGCCTAGCTGGCTAGTGTATTGGTTTACTGTGTGCGCTGAGTATTGTTTTTCGTAGCGTAAGTAGTCTGCAAATAGTTGGATAGGTGTTCGCCAAGCATCACTTAATTCATCAATGTCTGGCGTCGTCACATCGCTCATGCAAGTTCCAATAAGCGCAGTTGCAATGATCGCACAAACTCAAGGACAAAAAAGCTGTCTTTTGCCGGTTCGAAGTGATTTACGTCATCACTACCAAACGCCAAAATTGCCACAGGGTGTTTCGTGTTACCAATTAGATATAAAGCAGTCGATTGAGTCGTGTCTGAAAACAGTAAGTCTCTTTCTTGTTGGCTTACTCGACCCAAGTAAATGCCGTCGTTTTGCAGGCGATGAGCAATTAATTCATCAAACTTTTTATCGTACTTAACTAAGTGGCATTCGTTAATGGATGGATTAGTGCAGATAATATTGCGCAAATTGCTAGCCAGTGTCGTAAAGTCGTAGTTAGTCCATAACTGACGATGACAGTCGCTAAATAAGCGGTAAATTAACTCGTTTTCTTTTGCTTGTTCAACGAGCTGCTCAATCTTATTTTTTAATAACGTATTGTGTTCACGTAATTGGCGCTGTTGAATATGTACCAAAGACGTTGCTCCCGCCGTTTGTTGTTGTAGTTCAACTTCAGCGAGCACATCCGGGTTTTTGATAAAAAAATCAGGGTGTGCTTTTAAATAGTCAGCAATTTGTTGTTCTGTTAGTTTGCTCATAGTGCCACTTGTCCATCAAAAACATGCTCAGCAGGGCCTGTCATTCGTACAGGGTGGCCTTCGCCTTGCCAACGTACTTGTAAACTGCCGCCGGGTAAGTCAACTTGTACGGTATTAGCAAGTTTACTTTGAATTTGTCCAACCACGACCGCAGCACAAGCACCTGTACCACAGGCTAAGGTTTCACTAACGCCACGTTCCCACACTCTTAGTTTAATGTGATCTTGCGAAATTACCTGCATAAAACCAACATTTGCACGTTGTGGAAAACGCTCATGATTTTCAAGGAGAGGGCCTAAGGTGGTGACTTCTGCGGTATGAATGTCATCAACTTCTAACACGCAATGTGGGTTACCCATCGACACTGCGCCACTAAATACAGTGTGTTCTTCCGTGCGAAGAATATAGGTCAACTCACGCTTGCTTGCCTTTAATGGGATTTTGTTCGGTTCAAAATTGGGGTGGCCCATATTTACCGTTACTTGGCCATCTTTCTCTATATAAAGCGTGAGGTTACCAGATTTTGTTGAAACCGAAATTTTATGCTTATTGGTCAGGCCTTTCATACGTACAAAGCGAGCGAAACAGCGCGCGCCGTTGCCGCATTGTTCAACTTCGTTACCATCGGCATTGAAAATACGATAATGAAAATCGAGATCAGGCGAGTAAGGGGCTTCAACCATAAGCAGTTGATCGAAGCCAATGCCGAAATGGCGATCTGCCAGCTTCTTTATTTGATCACGTGATAAAAAAACATTTTGAGTAATGTTATCAATAACGACAAAGTCATTACCTAGGCCGTGCATTTTTGAAAAATTAACTAACATAACGCTCTAATTCGGGTTTGCTCTGAGCTAATCATGCCACAGAGCAGGGCGGTTATAAAAACGTTTATGGTAAAATTTTCTCACCTTGCCAAAGGCTTTCTAAGGTTTCGCGTTGGCGAATTACATGGCTTTGCTGACCATCCACCATAATCTCTGCAACACGCGGGCGTGAGTTGTAGTTTGAGCTCATGGTAAAACCATACGCGCCAGCGCTGCGCTGCGCTAAAAGGTCACCGGCTTGAAGTGCAAGCTCCCGGTCTTTGCCTAAAAAGTCACCAGTTTCACAGACTGGGCCGACAATGTCATAGTTGTGAGTAGGTGTATCATCTGCGCGAGGTTCAACTGGCACAATACTTTGCCAAGCTTGATACAGCGATGGACGCAACATATCGTTCATGCCAGCATCAACAATAGCAAAGAACTTATCTTGGTTTTGTTTAATAAACTCAACTTTAGTAACTAAAATACCTGCGTTGGCTGCAATCGCACGACCAGGTTCAAAAATAAGTTCTAAATCTTGGTAGTCTGCTAATCGAGCGGTAATTTTATCAACATACTCGCTTGGATGAGGAGGCGTTTCGCCATTATAAGGCACGCCAAGACCACCACCGATATCTAGGTGAGTTAGCTTGATGCCAACCGCTTTTAACTCTTCGATAAGAGTCAGTACTTTTTCAAGTGCTGCTAAGAAAGGTTTTATTTCCGTTAGCTGCGAACCGATGTGGCAATCTACACCGGTAATTTTTAAACCGGGTAGTGATGCTGCATGTTGATACACAGTCACTGCAGTTTGAATATCAATACCAAACTTATTCTCTTTTAAACCGGTTGAGATATAAGGGTGCGTTTTTGCATCTATATCTGGGTTTACGCGAATCGAAATCGGTGCCACTAAGTTAAGATCCGTTGCCACTTTTGAAATACGCTCAAGCTCAGCCACTGACTCAACGTTAAAACACTTGATCCCCAATTCAAGTGCATAGGCAATTTCGTCAGCGGTTTTTGCAACGCCAGAAAACACAACCTTACTTGCGTCTCCGCCTGCTTGGATAACACGCGCAAGCTCACCTTTTGAAACGATGTCAAAACCTGAGCCAAGTCGCGCTAAAATATTCAGCACGGCAATATTTGAGTTGGCTTTTACGGCATAGCACACCAAGCTATTATGTGACTTAGCAGCGTCTGCAAATGCTAAATAATGACGTTCAAAGGTTTTGCGAGAATAGATATAACAAGGCGTACCATATTGTTCGGCAAGGTCTTTGACAGCGATGTCTTCAGCGAACAGCTGATTATTATTGTAGTTAAAAAAGTCCATCTATTGGTCCTGTTTTTGCTCTGGTTGTTCGGATGGATCAGCTTGTGGCTGAGACTTTGCAGGCGGCTTAGTATCATCTGGCAGATAAAGAGCACCACTTTGTCCGCAACCTGCTAGGGTTACTAGAAGGGCGCTTAGAGGTAAAATGGTTTTTAATTTTTGGCTATGAGTCTCTTTCATTAGATTAATACGGTTGCTGGCTTTATAATCGCAGAGTAACAGAATATTTAAAAAATGCAGCTATTCGCGGATGAATTTATTCCTGTTACACTTGATGTACACAATCTGCCCCCAGATCTAGGCTTAAAGCCAGTTAAAGGACACTAAAATGACTGATCATGAATACCACACACTAGCCGATGCATTAATGCTAACTATTGAAGAGCAAATCGATGAATGTGATGCCGATTTAGACTATGAATCAGCGTCAGGTATTTTAGAAATCATCTTTCCTGATCGCAGTAAAATAGTGATCAACAAGCAAGCACCATTACACCAAGTTTGGGTAGCGACTAAATTTAACGGTCACCATTTTGAACTACGCGACGATAAGTGGATTGATAACCGCTCAGGTGCAGAGTTTTGGCAATTTATGTGTGATGCGGCAACTCGCCAAGCAGGTCAAACAATTGAATGGCGTTCTGAACTATGAGTTTAGAGTTTGTTGAATATCCAGCGCAAGGTGATCACAAAGCAACGGTTATCTGGCTACATGGTTTAGGTGATTCAGGTGATGGTTTTGCGCCCGTTGCACCGCAACTTGCTCTACCAAAAGAGCTTGGTGTGCGTTTTGTGTTTCCACATGCGCCAGTGCAACCGGTCACCTTAAATGGTGGTATGGCAATGCGCTCTTGGTACGATATTAAATCGATGGATTTAGATAAGCGTGCTGATGAGCAAGGAGTGCGTGAATCTGCTGCAAAAGTGGCTGCAATTATTGACCAAGAAATTGCAAAAGGTATCGCTCCTAACAAAATTATTCTTGCCGGTTTTTCGCAAGGGGGTGTGGTATCGCTGCACTTAGCGCCACGTCTAGATTATAAATTAGCGGGTGTAATGGCACTTTCAACCTATATGTGTGTGCCTGCAAAATTTGCTGATGAAGCCAAGCAGCAGGGGTTAAATATTTTTATGGCACATGGTCGATTTGACGATGTGGTACCGCATAGCGCGGGCAGACAAGCATTTGACGTGCTTAGCGCTAACAACATGGAAGTAAGCTGGCAAGACTATCCGATGGCGCACCAAGTTTGTGGTGAAGAACTGATGGCTATTCGAGAGTGGTTAATTGCTCGCTTGAGTTAATTTTTTGGTTTTAGAGGCCAACATGACAAAGAAACTTGTAATTACAGCAAATATGAATGCCGTTGAATCGGCAAGTTCAGCACCGACAGCAGTGACTTATCAATGGCATTGGCGACGCATCTTTATGGTCAGCAGTGTTATCTTAGTTGCGCTGGCTATATTAGTGTATAGCTTTATTGGTGCGGTAAATGCTGAGCAATCACCGCAAGATGAACCGCAAGCAGAGTTTACAAAGGCTGAATTACAAACCTCTTTAAATGACGCTGAGCAAGAGGAGCCAAAAGAAGTTGTTGCTCCGTCAATGAATGAGCAAACACCGTTGGTTGATAACACAGCAACGGCTAAAGCAGAGGTTGTGAGCTCAAACATTGTAGAGCCTGACGTTACATCAGTAGAGGCTGAGATCGACAGTGAAGAGGTTGTTGATGAGCAACAACCGGAAACATTAGCCGTTATTCCTGATGAAGAAGCATCACAAACTGAACAGCAAGTTGAAAATGCAGCAGCACCTGATGCTCAGCAGCAGTTTTCACGGTCAGCACATATTGCCAGTGTCGCAATTGGCGCAAAAATAGACACAGATAAAGTAAGCCGCGCAGTATTAACTACCGATGTTGTTGATCGAGAACCAGTAAACGTTCTTAAAAACGATGTAAAATTAGCGCAAATTAGCAATAGCCTGAGCTTTTTTAGCGAGCTTAGAAATATGCAAGGGCAAACTGTTCGTCATCAATGGTATTACCAAGATCAACAGCTTGCTTCAATTGAATTAGCGGTAAGTAGCCCACGTTTTCGTACTTATTCAACGAAAAACATCATGCCAGAGCAATTGGGTGATTGGCGTGTTGAAGTTATTGACGCAGAGGGCAACTTACTGGCCCAAAAAGAATTTAGAATTTTAGCTGAGTAATATTTAGTATCAGCCTGATAATTAATTGGATTTTTCATGACACAGACAACAAAACTAGTTCGTATCGCTACCCGTAAAAGTGCACTTGCTTTATGGCAGGCAGAATTTGTAAAAGCTCAATTAGAGCACTTCCATGACGACGTAACGGTAGAGTTGGTTCCTATGTCGACGCAAGGCGATATTATCCTTGATACGCCACTGGCAAAGATTGGTGGTAAAGGCTTATTCGTAAAAGAGCTTGAGCAAGCCATGCTAGATGGCCGTGCAGATATTGCGGTGCATTCAATGAAAGATGTGCCTGTTGAGTTTCCTGAAGGCCTAGCATTACACACTATTTGTGAACGTGAAGACCCACGCGATGCGTTTGTATCAAATAACTACAAGAGTTTAGATGAGTTACCACAAGGTGCGATTGTTGGTACATCAAGCTTACGCCGCCAATGCCAAATTCGCGAAGCTCGTCCAGATTTAGACATTCGTGACTTACGCGGTAATGTTAATACGCGTTTAGCAAAACTAGATGATGGTCAATATGATGCAATCATCCTAGCTGCAGCGGGTCTAATTCGTTTAGAAATGCCTGAGCGTATTACAGCTTTTATCGAGCCAGAGGTATCATTACCTGCAAATGGTCAAGGTGCTGTGGGTATTGAGTGCCGTATTGATGATGAAGTAACAAAAGCACTGTTAGCGCCACTTGAACATAATGAAACACGCATTCGTGTTAATGCCGAGCGTGCTATGAATCGCCGTTTAGAAGGTGGCTGCCAGGTACCTATTGGTGCATTTGCATTGGTCGATGGTGAGCAAGTGCATTTACGTGGTTTAGTGGGCGCTATTGATGGTAGCCAAATGCTACGTGATGAAGTGACAGGCCCAGTGGCTGACGCAGAGCAGTTAGGTATTACACTTGCTGAAAAGCTACTTGAGCAAGGTGCTGATAAAATTTTAGCTGAAGTATATAGAGACGCTTAATATGCATATTTTGATAACTCGTCCAGAAGGAAAAGGCACTGAGCTTGCTCTTGAGCTTCAGCAGGCGGGTTATCAAACAACCCTGTGCCCAGTCCTTACCTTAGATTACCTCACAGTAAATAGTAGTGAGCTCGCGCCGCTAGAAAATGCCGATAAAATCATTTTTATCTCGCAAGATGCCGTGCATGCCTTGTTAAAACTCACACCAACCATCAACAAAGCAGCGCAACTTTATGCGGTCGGTCAGCAAACGGCTGATGCGGTTTATGAAGCCTTTGGGCGACGAGCCGCAGTGCCCAAACAGCATGATTCAGAAGGTCTGCTTGAATTAAAAACACTACAAGATGTTGAACTAAGTAACATTGTTTTAGTGAAAGGTGAAGGTGGACGCACGACCATAGCAAAAACCTTAAAACAACGTGGTGCTTTATTAAATCAATTGGTTGTTTACAAGCGAAGCGCAATTGAGAGCGAACCGGGCAAGTGGATGGACCACTGGCAAACAATTGATGTAGAAGGTATAGTCATTACCAGTAATGCAGCGGTGGATGCCATTTTTAATGGTTTAAATGAGCCTCAGCTTGCATGGTTGAAAGAGCGACAATTTTTCGTTGCCAGTGAGCGTATCGCAGACTATTTAAAGCAACAAAATGTCGTAAGAACACAGATATATATTGCTGCAGGGGCGAGCGACAACGCTATGTTCACCTGCATTAATCAGCAAGGTAGCAAAATGAGTGAAGCAGAATCAAAACAACCCGCAAAGCCAGTGACTGCACAGCCAGAGAAAAAAGCGCAAACCACGGCAAATACTGGGGCAAAAGCGCCTGTACAAGCTAAAAGAGGCATCAGTAAAACAGGTAGCTTAGCGTTACTTATTTCACTTTTAGTGGCTTCTGCAGTTGGCTATGAGTTTTATCTAAAATTAAATAGCGATCAGCAATCGGCTGTGGCATTGACTGAGCTGACAGATGAAAACCTTCGCTTACAGCAGCAAATTGATGCATTAAAAAGTGTCCAACAAACAATGCAGCACTCGCTTTATAACAGTGAACAAAAGGTCACTGATGCACTAAATGAAAGTGCTGAGCAAACACAGCAGCAATTACAAGCGGCTTTAAAGCGCGCCGAGCAGCAAACTTTCACGCTTAATCCGCAAGAAGTCACAAGCTTGCAGCGTATGGCCGAATTTAAATTGTGGGCAGAGCACGATTACCAAGGGGCTGCTGCTGTGCTATCTCGCTTAGATAGCTTGCTTGCAGAACACCCGGGTACAGGCGCTATTCGCCAAGCAATTCACCAAGATTTACAAACCTTGAATGCCATAGAACCTGTGGCTGTTGAGGCAATTTATTTAAAACTGCATGGCATTAATCAAAAAGTTGATGAACTGGTATTTAATGCTATTTCACTCCCTGAAGAGGTCGTCAAAGAAGACCCAAATCAATTAAGTGAAAATGTCAGTGAGTGGCGTCAAAACCTTTCGAAGTCGTGGCAGCAGTTTAAAGACTTCTTTGTTAAAGTGCGCAGACGTGAAGATATGGTTATCGCACCATTTTTAAGTGAACAAGAGCGTCACTTAGTAAAACAGCGCCTGAGTTTATACTTATCTCAAGCGCAAGATGCGGTATTAAGTAAGCAAAGCAGTGTGTATTTTAGCGCTGTTGATGCTGCACATAGCTTGGTAAAAGATTACTTTAAGCAAGATGATGCACAAACAAAAGCGGCCTTAAAGAGCCTTACTGAGCTTTCGAAAGAGCAACTTGATTTTAGCCTAAAAGTGTCACTACAAAGTACTGAGCAGGTGAAGGAGTGGGCACAATGATCCGCTTTTTATTAATCATTATTGCAATAGCAGTCTGCTTAGGGATTGCCCCTTTTTTTATAGATCAAAAGGGTTATGTACTAATTGCCTTTAATAAAACAACCATTGAAGGGACTATTTGGGGCATCACAGCACTTTTAATATTAGCATTCGCTGCACTGTTTTTACTTTATAAGCTTTGCCGTTACGTAATATCTTTATACAGTCATACACGCCATGGCTTTTTTGCGCGCAGTGAAGAGCGTAAACAAGCGGCTATTGAGCAAGGTGTATGGAGCTTAATTAATAACGATTATGCGCAGCTTGAGCTTGCACTTGATAACAATAGTGTTGCAGAAAAGTGGAGCGATATACGTTATGCGCTTCTTGCTAAAGCGGCATTAGCTAATAATGAGAGCGAAAAAGCGGTTAGTTATCTTGATAAAATAAGCCAGGATAAGCAGTTAAAAGTGGCTAATTTATGGATTGCTAGCGGTGAAACCAGCACCATTTTTGCTGACCTTAAAGCGTTAGCTGAGCGCAAAAAAGCCACGAGTTTAGAGCTTAAAATGTATGCCCATGTATTGGTAAAAGAGCAAAAGTGGGCGTCATTGAATGACTTTATGCCGCGTTTATTGCGCAAGAAAACACTTTCAGAGCAAGAGTGGCAACAACTTTTTGATAGTTACTTTGCAGCTCAATCAAACGGAGATTTAACTGAGCGTTATGAGCAATTAGCCAAAAACCTGAAACCACATGCTGAGGTAAGCTATTTAACGGCGATGGCGAAGGCAGGTGAGTTAAACAAAATTGAGCTAAGCTTAATTAAAATGATAAAAAAACCGCTGCAACATAAAGACTTAGCACGTATTTTACGTACTAGTAGCGCTGGCGATGCACTCAAGTTGCAATCAAGTTTGCAGGATATATTAAAAAAAGATACCGAAAATACAGATTTACTATTAGCCCTTGCATGTTTAGCAAATGCGCATGGTGAATATGACTTAGCTGCGCGGGTGTTTGATAAAGCGCTTAATGCTGATAACCGCCATGCCTATTTGCAGCAAGCGGTTCTTAGTTATAGTAAGAGTGCCCAACCAGAAAAAGCATTGGTACTCTATCAATAATTTTACTTCAGCCGGCAAAGGAGCAATGGCTTGAAAAACTTATTTACACTGACAATAAGTATTGCACTTGCTTACTTTCTTACAGGGTATTTAAGTAATTCTTTGCTGGCGATTGATGGTTATGCGGTTGCAGCGTGGCCGCCTGCAGGTATTGCGCTTGCCAGTATCTTACTGCTTCGAAATCGTGCTCTGCTAGGAGTTTTACTAGGGGCGTTCTTTGTAAACCTTATTCACCTTGATAAAGTCACTGATATTTTTCACTGGCAAATGATGTTGCAAGCTATTGGTGTGACAAGTGCATCAACATTTCAGGCTTGGCTTGCCTATTACATTATAATTCATGTAGTTAAACGCCCGATTGAGTTATCGTCATTAAAGCAAAGTATGATTGGCTTAATGATAGGTGGCCCTTTGTGTAGTTTGATTGCAGCATCAATTGGCACCGGCTTATTGGTCATTAATAATGTTATTCCGAGTTATGCGGCGCTTAATAATTTTATCGCATGGTGGATTGGCGACAGCATTGGGGTGCTGATTTTTACACCATTAATTTTAGCGGCATTTAGTTACCACCACACTCGTCAACGGCTGCAAATCATTGTGCCGTCGTTATTAATTTATGTGGTTATTTGTGTCAGCTTTTATGGTGCAGCCAGTGTAAAAAAAGACAAAGACTTACAGCGCCAGCAAGCAAAAGTCAGTGCAATTCATACTAATCTTGAACACCAAGTTGATGAAATTAAATCGCATTTATCTTTATTAGCTACTTTTTTTGCTAGTAGTGACATGGTTGATTTTGATGAATTTAAGCGTTTTACAACAAGGCAACTACAATATAGCAAAGAAATCCTTGCCCTTGAGTGGGCACCTAAAGTTATTCACTCACAACTAAATAACTATCAAAGTCTACTGCGTGATGAACTGGGTGCTGATTACTACGTGAAAGAAAAAAATGCTGCAGGACAGTGGCAGCCGGTAAGTAAGCGAGCAGTCTATTTTCCGGTGCAATATATTCATCCATTAGTAGGGAACGAACCAGCGCAAGGCTTTGATTTGGCTTCAAGCGAGTTACGTAAACAAGCGTTAACTGATTCTCGGTTAATTAAAAATGTCACCGTCAGTGAGCCTATTACTTTGATGCAAGGTGATGGTAACGAAAAGGGCGTTTTATTCTTCAACCCTGTTTATTCAGACATTAATCATCAGGTCGGCTTTCGGGGTTATGTTGTTGCTGTGGTTAATTTAGAGTTGCTGGCACAAACACTAAATTTTAATCAAAATACTGAGATTGAAACCAGTTTTTTTGATGTTACCGATGGTACTAACCCTGTCGAGATTTACAGCCCACACCGTGTTGGTACAACCGCTATTGCGAGCTTTAATTTTATTATTGGCGAGCGCGTTTGGCAGGTGAAATTATGGGAGTCAGTAGCGCAGTCGTCATGGCTGCCTTATTGGCTAGCGCAAATAGTCGGTATGCTGTTTGTTTGGTTATTGATCACATTTTTGATTTCAGTAACCGGTACTAATATTCAAATTCGTCAGCAAGTAGCGAAACAAACTCAAAGCCTTCGCGAAGAAAAACTAAAAGCCGATAAAGCCAGCCAAATTAAAAGTGAGTTCTTGGCGAATATGAGCCATGAAATACGCACACCTATTAATGGTATAAAAGGTTTGCATTATTTAGCAATGCAAGAGCCTGACTGGCAACAAGCCCGTGGTTATATTGATCAAGCCGATGGTGCATTGAATGTACTATTACGGGTAATCAATGATGTTTTAGATTTTTCTAAAATAGAAGCGGGGCGATTGGAGCTACATCAAGAACCCATCGATGTGAATGCGTTGGTTAATGAACTGACTAACTTATTGCAGTTTGAACTTAATTCCCGTGCTTTAAAGTTTAAGGTTGAGTTTGATGCATCTGCGCACTTATTGATCCACACCGACCCAATTCGTTTAAAACAAGTATTATTAAACCTGTTAAACAATGCGGTGAAGTTCACTCAAGAAGGCACGATTACATTACGTATTTGGCAGCAGGGTGAATTTACTTACTTTAGTGTTATTGATACTGGCATCGGCATCAGTAAAGAGGCGCAGCAGCGCCTGTTTAAACCATTCTCACAAGCCGATAGCTCAACCTCTCGTCGCTTTGGTGGCACAGGTTTAGGCTTGAGTATTTGCCAAAAACTCATTGTTATGATGGGAGGCGAGATAAGCCTCAGTAGCTCTGAGGGGCAAGGTTCAACGTTTACAATTTCGCTGCCATTTGAGTCCCCTCTTGAAGAGGTGATTCATAGCGACGATGAGTTAGCTGATATCGATGTGACAGCTGTTTCATTTGCTGGCGATACAATTCTATTGGTTGAAGATAACCCATTGAATCAACATGTGGCGAGTTCGATTTTAAAAACTAAAGGTTGCCAACCTGATATCGCTAAAGATGGCCACGAGGCTATTAAGATGATCAGTGAAAAAAGCTATGACCTTGTACTCATGGATATTCAAATGCCGAATATGGATGGCTTACAAGCGACTAAGGTTATTCGCAACGAGTTACTGATCACCGATTTACCGATTATTGGCTTATCGGCAAATGCCCACGATGATGATCTTAAGAAAGGTTTAGCCAGTGGTATGAATGGTTATTTAACTAAACCAATTGATGCTGATAAACTTTTTAAAACCTTGTGGCATTTTTTGCATAATGCTAGCGGCCATTAAAGCAGACATTTGACCTCAAAAAAGTAAATAAAATCATCTAAACTTGAAATATCGCCGTGGGTACGTATGATCCGCGCAAATTTACTGAACCTGAGTGCTAATTATGATCAATAACAAACTCCCTTTGCTTGATATTCACCGTCATCTAGATGGTAATGTTCGCCCACAAACGATCTTAGACCTTGGTCGTCAGTTTAAACTTGAATTACCTGCTGACAACATTGAAGCGCTTATTCCGCACGTACAGGTTATCGACCCTGAACCAAATTTAGTGGCATTTTTACAAAAGCTTGATTGGGGTGTAAAAGTACTGGGTGATTACGATGCTTGTCGTCGTATTGCTATCGAAAACGTTGAAGATGCGATTGCCCAAAACCTCGATTACGTTGAGCTTCGTTTTAGTCCATATTATATGGCGCAAAGCCAAGGCTTACACCCGCAAGGAGTTGTCGAAGCGGTGGTTGATGGTGTAAAAAGTGCGTGCCAAAACGCGCCAATTAAAGCTAACTTAATCGGCATCATGTCGCGTACATATGGCACCAAAATCTGTCAGCAAGAGCTTGATGCGCTACTTGCTTTTAAAAATGATTTAGTGGCGGTTGATTTAGCTGGCGATGAAATTGGTTTCCCGGGTGAGCTATTTGTTGATCACTTTAAACAAGTTCATGATGCATACTTAGCTGCCACGATTCATGCCGGTGAAGCACGCGGTAGCGAAAGCATTTGGCAAGCAATTAACGAGCTTGGTGCAACGCGTATTGGTCATGGTGTAAAAGCAATTGAAGATGCTGCACTAATGGATTACTTACGTGATAAGCGCATTGGTATTGAGTCTTGCTTAACCAGTAACATTCAAACCAGTACTGTTGCTGAGCTTGCAAAACACCCGCTAAAAACCTTCTTAGACCATGGTATTTTGGCATCGATTAATACTGATGATCCGGCCGTTGAAGGTATTGAAATAGCGTATGAGTATCAAGTAGCAGCACCTGCGGCAGGGTTAAGCCAAGCCGATATGGAAAAAGCGCAAGCTAATGCGCTTGAAATTGCTTATTTAAGCGATGCAGATAAAGCGGCTTTAAAACAGTTAGCTGCTAATCGTTAAGCAGCTAACTTATACTTGGTGCTCTTGGCATGAAACGTAGTTTTCATATAATGCCTTGAGCACGTCACCTCGGCTGATCATGCCAACAACCTTACCACCCTCGATAACTGGGTAATTCTTTGGCTTACCCGTTTTCATGGCATCAGCCAACTCAATGATATTTTGATCGCTACTCACGGTAACAACATCGGTGCGCATGAGTTGTTTTACCTTTACCACGCCATCGCAGAAATAACTGTTTTGCATGAGCGGTTGCAGCAGCTCTTGTTCTGAAATAAAGCCAACTAAACTTTTGTTGTCATCGAATACAGGTGCGCCTAGTAATTTAAACTTTTGCAGCTCGCTAATCGCGGTGGTCATTTCAGTTTCAGGCGTAATGTGTGGCAACTTACGTTGCATAAAGTCTTGTACTTTTGTATTTAGCATTTGGGTCTCTCCCCATCGTTATTCTAAACAGAGTATGGTCAAGGAAATGCAGTTTGTGAAATCGTTTAGACGGATTAAGGCGATAGGTAAAACAAATAAAAAAGGCATCCAATTGGATGCCTTAAAAATAATCTGTATGAGTTAGTTATTTAATGAATGCAAATGCATCAGCGTACATGTTCTCACGTACCGCACCATGGTTAATAAAATCATCGCGAACCACGCCAATCATGTCGAAGCGGCCTGCCATGTAAATATCGTATGGTTCTAAAGACACTATATCTTCCATAACGGCCTTGTGGACGTAACCGGTTTTGCCAGTCCAGCTTTGCGGCGCATTTTCAACCACTGGAATGTATTGGAAATGTGGGTTGCTGTTTGCCCATGCTTGCATTTCATCATGAGCATAAAGCGCAGCTTGCTCACGAACACCCCAGTAAAATAATACAGGGCGCTCACAGCCAATTTCAGCAAGGTGATCAGCCATTGATTTGGCATAAGAAAAACCAGTACCGCCAGCAAGTAGAATAATTGGGCGCTCACCCTCAACTCGCAGCTGTGATACACCTAAACCCACTTCAACATTAACTTGCTGTTGCTCTGTATGTGCTTGACGTAAATGATCAAGCGCTTGCATTGCATACGAATCAGCACCTGCGGCACCAATATGTAGTTCAATTTGGTCAGTTTGTGAAGGGCGGCTTGCAATAGAAAAGGCACGCTTATCTTTTTCGCCTAATACAAGTTGCATATATTGGCCTGCCTCGAATGACACAGGTTGCTGCGGTTTCAAAATGACCTTATGTACATGGTCTGTAAGCGGGCTGATCGCAACAACGTCAGCGAGTAATGTTTGCATAGTTTACCTTTATAAGCACAGAAGCAAATTCGGTTATGAATCGCACTCATAACCGTTAAATTTTGAGCAGTTTAACATAGTCACAGCCTAGAGAATATCTAAGCTGTCCCATAATTCATCAACACGTTCTTTGATTTTTGGATCCATAACAATGGGCTCACCCCATTCACGATCTGTTTCGCCTGGCCATTTATTGGTTGCATCCATGCCCATTTTTGAGCCAAGGCCCGAAACTGGCGATGCAAAATCTAAATAATCAATTGGCGTGTTTTCGATCATCGTCGTATCGCGAGCAGGGTCCATACGCGTTGTTATGGCCCAGATCACGTCGTTCCAATCACGTGCGTTTACATCATCATCGCAAACAATCACGAACTTGGTATACATGAATTGACGTAAGAAAGACCACACCCCCATCATCACGCGCTTGGCATGACCTGGGTATTGTTTTTTCATCGTGACCACAGCCATACGATAAGAACAGCCTTCAGGTGGTAGATAAAAATCTACAATTTCAGGGAATTGCTTTTGCAGAATTGGTACGAACACTTCGTTCAATGCAACCCCGAGTACTGCTGGCTCATCTGGTGGACGGCCAGTGTAAGTGCTGTGATAAATTGGGTTTTCACGATGTGTAATGTGAGTGACCGTCATCACCGGAAACTCGTCTACTTCGTTGTAGTAACCTGTGTGGTCGCCATAAGGGCCTTCTGGTGCTGTTTCACCTGGCATAATATAACCTTCAAGCACGAACTCTGCGGTAGCAGGCACTTGTAGGTCATTTGAAACCGATTTAACAACTTCAGTTTTACCACCGCGTAGTAAACCAGCAAATGCATATTCGCTTAGGGTGTCTGGTACTGGTGTTACAGCGCCTAAGATTGTCGCAGGGTCGGCACCTAATGCGACAGATACAGGGTAAGGTTCGCCTGGGTGCTCTTTACACCATTCACGAAAATCTAATGCGCCACCGCGGTGCGATAGCCAACGCATAATAATTTTGTTTTTACCCAATAGCTGCTGACGGTAAATGCCTAAGTTTTGGCGCTTTTTATAAGGCCCTTTGGTAACCGTTAGACCCCATGTGATCAAGGGAGCAGCATCACCCGGCCAGCAATGTTGGATAGGCAGCTTAGTTAAGTCAACATAATCGCCTTCAAGTATAACTTGCTGACAAGGCGCTTTTTTTACTTCTTTAGCTGGCATATTCAGTACTTGTTTGAATACTGGGATTTGCCCTAGTGCCTCTTTAATGCCTTTTGGTGGCTCAGGCTCTTTTAGAAAAGCTAATAACTTACCAACTTCGCGCAGTTCACTGACATCATCTTGGCCCATACCCATCGCTACACGTTTGGGCGTACCAAAAAGGTTAGCAAGAACGGGAATGGTGTGACCTTTAGGGTTTTCGAATAACAGAGCAGGGCCTTCTGCACGTAACGTACGGTCGGCAATTTCGGTCATTTCAAGGTAAGGATCAATTTCTTGTTTGATCCGTTTTAACTCACCTTTTTGTTCTAATAACTCGATAAATTCGCGAAGATCTTTGTATTTCATTATAGCCGCTTAAACGCTGAATAAACTGTCGCTATTATACTCAAAACCACTGATTAAGCTAATTTAGCCACGAAAGCTTTTGCTATTACTGGGTTAAGCTACATTGGTACTTTTTACCTCTTAAAATCAGCATGGCTTCATCGCCTTTAGACCAAAACAGCACATTATCGGCACTGTATTTAACCCCAGAGCCGCTTACTTGGCGATTGAGTAAATATTCACTCTCCTTAAATGTCAGTCTGGCTTCCTCATCATTGTACTCAACGATACTGGCGCTGAGGGTCTCATCGCACAGATAGTTGCTCGGTGCACTTTGCTCAGCACATGCGCACAAGGTAACTAAAGCGAGCCCCGAGAGAAGTGGTTTAATCATAGAAACACCTCTATTTTTGAATGAGCTATAAGCCTAACAAAGAAAAATTAACCGTTGGTGAAAATGGCAGGATAAGTTATGTTGATAGTGTATTTAATGGGCAAGGAAAAACCATGGCAGGCACAAATTTACTAACCTTACTTGATGATATTACAACACTTTTAGACGACATTGCGACGATGAGTAAAGTCGCAACAAAAAAAACAGCAGGGGTGTTAGGTGATGACCTCGCGCTTAATGCTCAGCAAGTTACAGGGGTAACTGCCGATAGAGAGTTGCCAGTGGTTTGGGCTGTAGCAAAAGGCTCGTTTATCAACAAAGCCATCTTAGTGCCCGCAGCGTTATTGATTAGTGTTTGGTTGCCTTGGTTAATCACTCCGCTGTTAATGGTTGGCGGGCTGTTTTTGTGTTTTGAAGGTGCAGAGAAAATTATCGAAAAGCTGTTTGGTCACGCTCAACAAGAAGATGAAAGTGTGGTTGAACAACAAGACTTACAAGAATACGAAAAGCAAAAAATCAAAGGAGCAATCCGTACTGATTTTATCCTCTCTGCAGAAATTATAGTGATAACGCTAGGTACGGTTGCTGGCGCAACGCTGGTTAATCAAGCTTTAGTGCTCAGTGTAATCGCAATTATTATGACCATTGGCGTGTATGGGTTAGTTGCTGGGATTGTTAAACTTGATGATGCTGGTTTGTATTTACTGCAAAAAGCGCAGCAAAGTGGCGGTAAGTTTAAAGAGCTTGTAGGTAAGTTTTTACTTGCTGCAGCGCCTAAGTTAATGCGCTTTTTAGCCTTTGCAGGAACGGTTGCTATGTTCTTAGTTGGCGGTGGCATATTGGTACATGGGATCCCTGTTTTGCATCACGCCAAGCAAGGTAGCACCGAGTTTGTAACGGATTTAGTTGGCAAAACTGGGGAGCTGGCTACGCCGATTATATTTGATGGTTTATTGGGCGTTGTTGCTGGGGGGATCGTCGTTTTAATGATGGAGCTTTGGCGTAGAATTCTTCGCAAGTAAATATTGAAAGAGTCTTTTTTGTTAAAGGTTTGTAGCAAATATAGGGGCTTTGCTTTATTATTGCTCAGTTAAAAATAACAATTAAATCGTTAAATGGAGTTAATCATGTCTCGATACCTCACTTTTGTGCTGGGGCTAGCGTTATTTACGCTGTCATTTACCAGCTTCGCTAAATCTGCAAAATTATCAGTAGAAGATTTCAGTAAAGGTAATGACTTTAGTCGTGTAACTATCTCTCCTGATGGCAACTACGTCGCAGCTATAAAAAAACACGAAGGTAAAAATTCACTCATCATTGTTGATACAACCAAGTTTGCCGTAACCCATGCGGTTGCTTTTCCGGGTAATGCACAGGTTGGCGAATACCATTGGGTTAACAATGAGCGTGTTATTCTTGAAAAAGAGTATTTAAAGGGCTGGCAAGATACGCCTATTTATTATGGTGAGCTATTTGCTGTGAATGTTGATGGTAGCCGTGGCGCATATGTAATTGGTTATCATGGTGAACAGCAAACTGGTACTCGGTTAAAGAAGCAAACACCAGTTCGAGGAACGTCATATCTTTTAGATCCCTTACTTCATGATGATAAAAAAGTTTTGGTTGTCACTTACCCATGGACAGCAACCAATGAGCCAACAACCGTTGTTTATGAAGTCGATGTTTACCGCGGTCTTCGCACTTTAATTACGCGCTCACCTGCACCTATGGGGCGTTTTTTAACAGATCATGATGGTAATGTTCGTATCGCCGTATCAAGTGACGATTATCTAAACGCGACAATTCATGTTCGAGAGCCTGAAGGCGGTTTTTGGAAAGAGCTTGATACAAAAGGTATTAATTACACCGATATTACATTAAAGGCATTTGATAAATCAGGTGAGTCTGTATATGCCACTGCATCAAAGGATGGGGAAGCAGAAAGTCTAATTAAGATTAACCTAAAAACGAAAGAAGTGACGAAAATCTTCCAGGATAAGCATGTTTCACCGTCACATATTTGGGTTGATGAAATCTCTAAGGAACTATTTGCTATAGAAACCGAGGCTGACTACCCAAGTTATGCGTTTGTTGATAGCGATTCACCTAAATCACAGCGCCTTAAAGATTTATTAGGTGCACTACCCGGCAGTCAAGTACAGTTAGTCAGTAGTACAGAAGATGATACAAGGAATATTATTTTCGCATCGAGTGATATAAACCCTGGGCAATATTATTTATATGACGCGAATACCAATAAGTTACGTTTATTATTTTCTACTAGAAGCTGGATAAGTCAAGATGATATGGCACAAACTACGCCGCTACGCTTCAAAAGCCGTGATGGTTTAACAATTTTAGCTTATTTAACTATACCAAACGGTAAAGCTGAGAAAAACTTACCCTTGGTTGTTATGCCGCATGGTGGTCCAATTGCACGTGATTACTGGGGCTATGATCCAGAAGTGCAAATGTTAGCCAATAAAGGTATGGCAGTACTTAAGGTTAACTTTCGTGGCTCGGAAGGGTTTGGTGTGAACTTCCAAGAAGCCGGTTATCGTCAGTGGGGACAAAACGTTCAGCACGACATTATTGATGGTGTGAAATTATTGATTAATGACGGCACAGTTGATAAGGATAATATTTGCATTATGGGAGCCAGCTTCGGTGGTTACTCTGCACTACAAAGCGCGATTATCGAGCCAGATATGTTCAAGTGTGCAATAGGCCTGATGGGGGTTTACGACTTGCCTCTTATGTATGAAGAAGGTGACACGCAAGCAAGTAGTTATGGTGTTAATTATCTAAAAACAGTGATTGGTACTGATGAGGCTGAGTTAAAAGCATTCTCGCCAGCTTATAATGTCGATAAGCTAAAAGCACCTGTTCTTATTGTGCATGGTGGTGAAGACGAACGTGCGCCAATTGAGCAAGCAGAATCATTAGAAGCCGCTTTGAAAAAAGCTAAGCACCCATATGAAATCACTATTCTAGATGATGAAGGTCACGGTTTTTATAAAGAAGAGCACCGCACTCTTTACTATAAAAAAGTATTGGCTTTTTTAGATGATCATTTAAAGCTTTAATGAAAAGTGCCGGCGAGCAAGCTCGCCGGCAAGGATTTAGCACGGGAACGTAAGCGTGCTAGTGTGCAAGGTCTTCTTTTAAGTTGTACAAACTCAAAAGATGATTCGTTCATTAAGCAATGAAGCCTAGTTGCAATTTAAAACAGAGCAGGAGAGTGACTCTGTTATTGCTAATAAGCATTTATAAAACCAACAAAGTAATATAAATACTGTGTAATACAAAAATGTTATAACATAACAAAAATAAAGTAAATAGCGAGAGTCATATTATTAGGCTGGTTTCTTCTGCGTGATATTTATGGGTAACAGATTATTGAGTATTCAACTTACTACAATCGTAACTCAAGCATAGCTCTGCGAGCTCAACCTTTGCTTTAGGATTCCCTTGTAAGGTGGCTTTGTTGAGCCAGTAAGCTGCTTTTTCGTTATTCACATTTGTCCCTTGGCCATCGCGATACATCTGACCCAAGTTTAATTGCCCCCATGAATAACCATCTTCCGCAGACAGGGTAAAACTTTTCAACGCTTCCTCGTATAAGCCATCTTTGAAGTAAGTGATCCCCTCCTGATTATGTTTATCGAGCTTAACGCCCGTATATAAAGGCTTAGGTCTAGGCGGGTGCATAACAAAACCACCAAATAAACTATAAAGCTCAGGTCGCATAATCTTATATATGCTGCCTTCATCATAAAGCTGCTGTATTTGTGATTTACTGAAAGTCAGGGTTTTACTAGAAAAGTAATCATCTTGAACTAGCATGCTGGTTCGCATCGCAATCTCGATGTCTTTATTGTACTTGTAAGTGTAGTTAGCAACTCTAAAAGTCATGTTCTTGTCATCCAACTCAACGAGCTGAGCTACTTTTAGGTTGTTAATACGTTTTGGTTTGCCAGTAAATTTATCCGAATATACAAAATAGGTATCAAACAACTTTGGCTCGTTTAGGTAAGTTTGCTCGTTCTCAGTTTGTTCATTCGCTCCGATTAATGCTTTTGCTAATAGGTAAACGATGATGAATAGGCCAATAAAGTACTTTATAAACGACGCTAACTCTAAGGTTGGTAATGTATACCAAGGCGCAGGAGTAGCATAGCCACAGTCATCACATTGTCTTTGATAATTAATAGAAAGTGGCATGATGGGCAAAATAGTAAAGCGCAAAACTTTACTGTGATTGCTTAAAGAATAATGTTCACTATGACAGTGAGGGCACGTTTTTTGTTTTTTATAAAAAACATCAGCGGGTGCGGTATTAAATAGAAGCATCGTTTCTTCCTGAATATTGCTATCAATAAACTAGAACAAATGCAGAGAGTTAGAAAGCACCAAACTGTAAGCAAATATGAATTAAATATGCTGAACAATGTTTTCGTTTAGAGAAACAGCCCATTCTCTGCTATGATCCACAGCATCTTCGAGGATGTCCCTCAATTATCAAGTTTGGAATATTACTGTGACCGCTACTGCTTTTTCATCTTTGGCTTTGCCGCAAGAGCTAACCGATAACTTATCAACTTTAGGTTATACGCAAATGACGCCTGTGCAAGCGCAAAGCTTGCCAGTGATCTTGCAAGGCAAAGATATTATTGCCCAAGCTAAAACAGGGTCGGGTAAAACGGCTGCATTTAGTCTAGGTGTGCTGGCTAAGTTAAATGTGAAACGCTTTCGTATTCAGTCTCTCATTTTATGTCCAACCCGAGAATTAGCAGAGCAGGTAGCGGAAGAAGTTCGTAAGCTAGCCCGTGGTATTCATAACATTAAAGTTTTAACCTTATGTGGCGGTGTGTCTATTGGTCCACAAATTGGCTCATTAGAGCATGGTGCGCATATCATTGTTGGCACGCCAGGTCGTGTTGATGACCATATTCGCAAAGGCACATTGCGCTTAAATGATGTTGAAACCTTGGTGTTAGATGAAGCTGATCAAATGCTAGATATGGGTTTCCAAGATACCCTTGATGCTATTGTTGAGAGTATTCCAAATCAACGCCAAACATTATTGTTTAGTGCGACTTATCCAAAATCAATTGCTGCGATAGCTGAGCGAGTGCTTAGCAATCCAGAAATGATTAAGGTTGAAGAAGAGCAAACAAAAAGTACAATAAAGCAATACTTTTATAAGCTAGATAACAACAAGCAGCGCTTTAATACATTGAAGCTGTTGTTATTAAAGTTCCAGCCAGAAAGCTGTGTGGTTTTTTGTAACACCAAGGTTGAAACTCAACAGATTTGTGATGACCTTTATGCTGAAGGGTTTAGTGCAGTTGCCTTACACGGTGATTTAGATCAACGTGAACGTGAGCGCACTTTAATTCGCTTTGCTAATAAAAGTGCCTGTATTCTGGTTGCAACGGATGTTGCTGCGCGTGGCTTAGATATCAACGATATGGACATGGTAGTGAACTACCACCTCGCGCATGACCCTCAAACCCATGTACACCGTGTTGGTCGTACTGGTCGAGCAGGTAAAAAGGGTATTGCATGTTCTATTTATGGTGAAGCAGAGCAATTTAAAGTGGCACAAATTGGCGACCACTATGAGCGCGACTTTGACCCTGAACCAATTCCGCCATTTAGCTTGCTCGAAAAGCCTGCTTATAAGCCAACCATGGCGACAATTATGATTGATGCTGGCAAGAAGCAAAAAATTCGTGCCGGTGATATTTTAGGTGCATTAACTGGTAAAGAGGGAATTGCTGGTCATCAGGTAGGTAAAATTAACGTACTTGATAATGTGGCCTTTATTGCTGTTGAGCGAGCAGCTGCAAAACCTGCATTACGCAAATTGACCGAAGGTAATATTAAAAAGCGCAAGATCCGTGCGCGACGTTTGAGCCGGTAATCTGGTTAATTATGAGCAGCTAGCTTTAAGTTGCTCATATTCGAGTTGTATTCTCTTAAACTCAATTGCACAGCCTTGGCGGTCTGGGTGGTGTTTTAACGCTAGTTGTCGCCAACGCTTTTGTAACTGTTTTTCCGAAAAATCAGTAGGTAGCTGCCACGCCTGTTGTAATTGTATTAGCTGCTGCTGAGGTAATGAGTGAATGGCCTTTTTTGGGCTAAATGACGAAAAGCGCTGCCAAAAATCAGTTAACAACGCATCAATTTCATCGCTTGTTGTATCAAAGTTTTGCCAATCTAAATAATAACCCCGTAGCGGGTCATGACTTTCTAATGCGTTACTTGTTTGCTTACTAATAAGTTCAATATGTAAAGAGGCAATCTCTAGCTGTTGCTCTGGCGCAAGTTGTGCTTGCAGTTGATACAAGCCATTCATAACTAAAAAGTTGCGTTTAAACAGATCTTTTTGTGGGTCTGCGTCTAATGATTCTATTTTTCCAGATTCACTAAGTGCGCTGGCAAGCGTATGAACCTTCCAAACAGGCTGTTCCAAAAGGAGGTAAAAAATCTCATCAATCAGTGGGTTAACCATTGTTCGCAAGCCTGACTTTGGTGTAATCTAAATGTGTGTACGCTATCACAGCTAAACAATTGAAACTACAAAGTTGCTCTGAGATAAATATTTAGCATTATAAAATTAGCATAAAAAGCCAAGTATAAGATTAGGGATATTAAATATATGCTCGCACCTACACGTTTAAGCATACTTTGTTCAGCGTTTTTTTGCTGTTTTTTCGTTATGCCCTTCAATTTGGCTGCAAATTCATTATTTGAGCAATTCACACAACAAGAACAATGGGAAGATAAGCATCAACTAGGGTTACAGTTAATTTCACAAGGTTCACTGAGTAATGAGCAAACTCTTGAAGTTTATATGCAATTAGCCGATTTAGCATTAGAGAAAGATTTATTTTCTAAAGCAATTGAAAATTACCAAAAAGTTGAGTTATCTACATCATTTGATACCAATCCGGAGCGTTTCTTTCGTGCAATAAAAATGCAAGGAGTGACCTACTATTATCAAGGTTTGATGCAACAGGCGCTAATAGCGTACTTAAAAGCGATACCTTTTGCTGAAAAAATGCCTGACCCACTAGCTAAAGCCAATTTAATGAGCAATATTGGTCTCGCTTATTTTGATATGTTTAATTTGAATCAAGCTTTAAATTACTACAAACAGGCCAAAGATATTTATGAACAACATGGTAGTGAGCAAGATAAAGCTGATATTTTGCATAACATTGCCGGAATATATATTCGACTTTCAAGTTACGAAGTTGCTCTTGAAATGTACAGAGAAACATTAAATATATTCCAAAGTTTAGGTGATATGGATGGTGTCGCTCAATCCTATGGAAATATGGGGGTAGCTTATTCTGAGCTTGGGCAGTATCAACTCTCTTTGCATTATTATCAGCGTGCTTTGCGCTATTATCAAGAAACAAATAACGCCTATTTCTTGTCTTCTCGCCATGGCAACATTGCTAATGTTTATTTGCGCACGGGTGATTTAAAGCTTGCCTTAAGCCATGCCGAAAAAGCAATTGAGTTTGCAAAAAAAATTGACAACAAAGCCTTAGAGTTGGCCGGCGTGTTGTCACAAGCAAAAATTGAATTGTTACAGAATAAATTAACAAAAGCTGAATCCACTTTAACTACTTCAGTACAGATGGCAAAGGAGTACAAAGACGATTTACGTGTTCAAGATGGTATGGGAATGATGGCTTTAATTAAAGCAGGTCAAGGTGATTTTGCTACAGCCGTTGCGAATTTTGATAAGTTTGTTCGTTCATTTAACTCGGTTCAAAATGCCAAATTATTAAAGTCGATGGGAGAGTTACAAAGCCAGATACAAGCAACTCAGCTCAATCAAGAAATAATCGAACTAAAGCAACGTCAACAAGTACAAGATCTCGAAATGTCCAAACAACGACAGTTGGGCATTATGCTATTCATCTTATTCGTTATGCTGGTGGTAACAGGTATTACTGTATACCGTCGTAGTATTGAAAAAGGCGCTAAAGAGCAGCTTTCTTTAATGGTGGCAAAACGAACAAAAGAACTTGAAGAAACAGCAGAAAAATTGCGCAGAGCTAACGAAATAAAGAGTCAATTTTTAGCAAATATTAGTCACGAAATTCGTACGCCGCTAACTGCAATTTTAGGGCAAACAGATAATTTAATTAATGGTTATTATAAACCAGAGCACTTAAATGATGAACTTGCTGTTATCCAAAAACAAAGTGATCATTTAAAAGAGCTAATAAATGACGTGCTAGATATCAGTAAAATTGAAGCTAACAAGCTAGAGCTTAGCCTAAAAGAGGGGGATTTAGTTCGGTTGCTTACAGATGTCCATTCTATGCTTAGTGGTCAGGCTAAAGATAAAGGGTTGAACTTTGCATTTCATAATGAACTTGGTGAGCAATATTATAGCTTGCTCGACTTTACCCGCATTAAACAAATCCTTATTAACCTGTGTGCAAATGCAATTAAGTTTACAAACCAAGGCGAAGTTGAATTAAAGGTTTCGCGTGTTGAGCAAGGTGTGTGGTTTTATGTTACCGACACTGGTATTGGCATGAATGCCGAGCAACTGAAACAAATATTTGACTGCTTTAGCCAAGGTGACAATAGTATTAGTCGCCGTTTCGGTGGTACTGGACTTGGATTAAGTCTATCGCAACAGCTTGCAATGATGATGGGTGGTTATATAAGTGTTGAAAGTGAGCTGAGCCAAGGTAGCGTGTTCTCATTTTACTTACCTTGTAAAGAGTATATACCAAGCTCTGACATCATTGAGCCTGCAAAACTCGAACAACATGCTGCCAATGGCTTATCTGGCAAAGTGCTGCTAGCTGAAGATCATCCAGATAACCGCCGTTTAATTTCTCGCTATTTAGAATCTATGGGACTTGAAGTGATTGCTGTAGAAAATGGTGAGCAAGCCGTTGAGCAGTGTTTAAAGGAGTTTCCCGATGTCGTGTTGCTTGATATTCAGATGCCAGTGCTTGATGGTTTAAGTGCACTTAAACTATTACATGAATGTGGGTTTACACAGCCTGTATATGCGTTAACGGCTAATGCTATTAGTCACGAAATCGACGGTTATCTTCAAGCGGGATTTACAGGTTATCTTGCTAAGCCAATTGATAAAAAGGTGTTTTACACGCAACTTGCTAAGCATTGTAAGAAGGACGCCGTTACAATTAAGTCTCAGCATGATATGAGCGACTTAGTCGCAAGTTTTATTGCAAGTTTCGAGCACGAAAGCGCCTTAATACAACAACACTTTGCTGCTGATAAATACTTCGATTTGCAGCAGGATGCGCACCGCATTGGTGGTGCTGCAAAAATGTTTGCGTTAGATGAGGTGGCAGTGAGTGCAATGGCGCTTGAGTCTGCACTAAAACAGCAAAAATTATCAGACTTAACTAGCCTAGTTGCTCAGTTGCTTGAGCAGCTACATTGTGCTGCTGTAAGTCAAAATAACTCAATCTCTCCATCTTGATGATTTTTAGAAGAGTCGCTAGTTTGGATACGATCGCGATTTATACGCTGATTAGTATCGATATCTGGGTGAGCAATATGAAACAAAGACAGTTTGTCATCTATAGCGTGAGCTAAGCTAACTAAATCCTTACTGGACACAGCTTGAATTTGCGAACTTGAAAGTGCGTCTGAGTTTAATTCTACCATTGCATCAATACTAGCCTGGGCTTCGTCAGACATAGTACTTTGTATTGCGACTTGCTCATGAACGCCCTCTGAGTAGTTGCTGATAGCTAACATAGCCTGCTCTATTTTATTTGTTTCTTTTGTCGTTGCATCAGATAACTGTACTGTATTTTCAGCTTCCTTGAGAGCTGTTTGCATCAGTTGATTTGCAAGTTTGGTGCTGTGTTGAATTTTAGCTACCATTTCACGCACTTCTTGGGTCGATTTACTCGTTCGTGCAGCTAAGTTTCTTACTTCATCTGCGACAACTGCAAAGCCTCGACCTTGCTCACCAGCGCGAGCTGCTTCAATTGCCGCGTTTAATGCCAAGAGGTTGGTTTGATCTGCGATGCCATTTATTACATCAATAATTGAACCTATGGCATCACTGTCTTGTTTAAGTAATAAAATTTGTTCGCTTGTGAGATTTATATTATCAGCAAGTTTAATAAGGCTTGCTTGGCTTTTATCTGAATCAGAACGAGTTTGTTGAACTGATTCTGTCGCAGCCAAAACCGACTGAAAGATTTCTTTCAAGCTATGATCAAGCTTTCTTGACACTTCAATCGTTCGATTTATTGTATTAGCTAAATCAATTCCATGTGCATTTTGTATTGTGGCTTTTTGAGTCATTGAGGCATAGGTGTCTCGCAGAGCATCTGCCATAGGAAGAAGCCGCGCAGATGAAGCCGAAACTTCACTAAGTAAATGCTCGACCATGGTTAGACTTGCATTTAAAGCGTGACAGACCTCAGGTAATTGGCTGTCACTTTCATTAAACCGAAAAGTGAAGTCGATGCCATCTTTCGTTGTTATACAAGATACAAAATATTTAAGGTAGTCCTTTTGTTTGTCATTATCTTTATGTAGATAAATGATTAATAGCGACCAAGGAATGGCTGAAACTAAGCCAAAAATGACTATTTCTTTCATAGATGAGTTGAAAATGATAAAGCTGGTAATACTGCCAATTAAGCTAACTACAAATAGAATAATTGCAACTTTTAAATGCGACATAGAGGATCCTTACCTTTATATCTAATCATTTATAGAACAATTATTCTTCAAATACCAATAAACTTATTCTGTAAAAGTATAACTTTTAAAGTGTTATGTCCTTAGTTTTACGCAAAAAAAATGCCTGTATTAAACAGGCATTTTTTAAAAACTTAGTAATCGTTACTGTCGTTTCATTGAGTCAAAGAATTCATCATTGGTTTTGCTCATCGAAAGCTTATCAATTAAGAATTCCATTGCGTCAATTTCTGACATCTCATGAACGATTTTACGTAAGATCCACATCTTCTGTAGTTCATCAGGTTTAGTAAGTAACTCTTCGCGACGCGTACCTGAGCGGTTAAAGTCAATCGCTGGGAATACACGCTTTTCGGCAATCTTACGATTTAAGTGTAATTCCATGTTACCTGTACCTTTGAACTCTTCGTAGATAACTTCGTCCATCTTCGAACCAGTATCGATAAGAGCCGTTGCGATAATTGTTAAGCTACCGCCTTCTTCTACGTTACGAGCTGCACCAAAGAAACGCTTTGGTTTGTGTAATGCGTTTGCATCAACACCACCGGTTAATACCTTACCTGATGATGGGATCACCGTATTGTAGGCACGAGCAAGACGTGTGATTGAATCAAGTAAGATAACCACGTCTTTTTTATGCTCAACAAGGCGTTTTGCTTTTTCAATTACCATCTCGGCAACTTGAACGTGACGACTCGCTGGTTCATCGAACGTTGAGGCAACTACTTCACCTTTTACAAGGCGCTGCATCTCTGTAACTTCCTCTGGACGTTCGTCGATAAGAAGAACCATCAGTTCACAATCAGGCTGGTTGTAGCTGATCGATTGCGCAATGTTTTGCAGTAGCATGGTTTTACCCGCTTTCGGCGGAGCAACGATAAGCGCACGTTGACCTTTACCAATTGGAGAGGCTAAATCAAGTACACGTGCTGTGATGTCTTCAGTGCTACCGTTACCACGCTCCATACGTAAACGTTCGTTTGCGTGTAGTGGGGTAAGGTTTTCAAATAGGATTTTTGTGCGAGAGTTTTCAGGTTTGTCGAAGTTTACTTCATTTACTTTTAATAGTGCGAAGTAACGTTCGCCGTCTTTAGGTGGACGAATAAGGCCTGAAATTGAGTCACCAGTACGCATGCTGAATCGACGGATTTGACTCGGTGATACATAAATATCATCTGGGCCGGCTAAGTAAGATGCTTCTGATGATCTTAAGAAACCAAAACCATCTTGTAAGATCTCTAGTACACCGCCGCCATAGATGTTTTCACCGCTTTTAGCGTGCGCTTTAAGGATGGCGAAAATGATGTCTTGTTTTCTTAAACGGGCTACGTTTTCGAGCCCCATGGACTCAGCTAAGTTTACAAGCTCTTTTATAGACTTGTCTTTTAATTCGCGTAAATGCATATTGGTGGGTTCTTTATTACAATTGTCATACTCAAAATCATCGTTTGATACATGAGTGAGGTTTGTTGGTATAACTAAGGATTAGTTGGCTTTATAAACTAGCAGGTCACTAGCAAGGCGTCCAGTCTTTAAACAAAATAAAGCTAAAAAAAGGGCAAAAAGCCCTTTTTTTATATTTTCATTAGATGTTGTTTTCTAAAAACTCTACTAATTGAGTCTTAGAAAGAGCACCAACTTTAGTTGCTGCAACTTGGCCATCTTTGAAAAGAAGTAATGTAGGGATACCACGGATACCGAACTTTGGTGGTGTGCCTGCATTCTGGTCGATGTTAAGTTTACCAACGGTAACTCGGCCATCAAACTCGCCAGCTACTTCGTCAAGAATAGGGGCGATCATTTTACAAGGTCCGCACCATTCAGCCCAAAAATCAACAAGTACAGGTTTGTCTGATTGTAGTACGTCAGCTTCAAAGCTATCGTCAGTTAATTGAATAATTTTCTCGCTCATTGCGATCTCCGATTAGTTAGGCGAAATATTTAATGCGTATTTAAACACTCTTGTTTCTTATTGCAAGTTTAAACGTTATGCTTAAACGCTATGACTAAGACACATTTGACCGATAAAAAGTTTTCAGACTTTGCTATCGCACCGGAAGTGGTTGCCGGTTTAACCGAAAATGGGTTTGAATATTGCACACCCATTCAAGCAAAATGCCTACCTTTTATTTGTGAAGGCCGCGATATTGCGGGCCAAGCACAAACAGGTACGGGCAAAACGTTGGCGTTTTTAACCGCCACGTGCCATCGGTTATTACAATCTAGCAAAGCATCTAGTAAACATCCAAGAGCCCTGATCATGGCCCCAACAAGGGAGCTGGCGATTCAGATACACAAAGATGCAAAAATTTTAGCGCCACACTGTAATCTTAACTTAGGATTAGTATATGGTGGCGAAGATTACGAAAAACAACGTGCACAACTAGAAAAAGGCGTTGATATTTTAATTGGGACTACTGGACGCCTTATCGATTTATACAAGCAGGGCTGTTATACCCTCAATGAAATCGAGGTTGTAGTGCTTGATGAAGCAGATCGTATGTTCGATTTAGGCTTTATAAAAGATATTCGTTATATGTTTAGACGTATGCCAGAAACGTCTGAGCGATTAAACCTATTATTCTCTGCAACCTTGTCATATCGTGTGCAGGAATTAGCGTTTGAACATATGACTAACCCTGAGCATGTACAAGTTGAACCTGATGTAAAAACAGGTAAGCGTATTCAAGAAGAGCTATTCCATCCATCGCAAGATGACAAAATTAAGTTACTGTTAACTTTAATTGAAGAAGAATGGCCAGATAAAGCGATTGTGTTTGCAAATACGAAACACAGTTGTGAGAATGTTTATGCATGGATGAAAGCCGATGGTCACCGAGTTGGTTTATTAACCGGTGATGTAAACCAGAAAAAGCGTCAATCAATTTTGGCTCAATTTACCAAAGGCGATTTAGACTTTTTAGTAGCAACAGACGTTGCAGCTCGTGGTTTGCATATCCCAGAAGTAAGTCATGTATTTAATTTTGATTTGCCAGATGATTGTGAAGACTATGTACACCGTATTGGTCGTACCGGACGTGCTGGTGCATCAGGACACGCTATTAGCTTTGCCTGTGAACAGTATGCCTATAATCTCCACGAAATTGAGCAATATATAGAACACAGCATTCCATTATCACATTATGATAAAAGTGCATTGCTTGATGATTTAACTAAGCCTACTATTCAGAAAAAGCGGAACTATTCTACAGGCCCACGTAATCGTAATAACAACGGACGTCGACCAAATAATAGTTACCAGAAATCACGGTCGTAATAAACGACCGTTATTGAAGACTTAGTAGTAACTAGAGGTTTTTGAACGGTGGGGCAACTTCAACCGCAAAAAAATGTGTATGCAGTAATCGACTTAGGATCAAATAGCTTTCATATGCTGATCGCTAAATCGATTGCTGGCGGTCTGCAAACGATCGGTCGAGTAAAACGTAAAGTAAGGCTTGCTGCAGGGCTTGATGAAAACAACGTCCTTAGCACTGAAGCCATGCAACGAGGTTGGGAATGCCTAGCCTTGTTTGCTGAACGTCTACAAGACATACCAAAGAAAAACATCACAATTGTTGCGACCGCAACTTTACGTCTTGCTACTAATGCTGATGTATTCAAGCATAAAGCTGAACAGATCCTTGGTCATAAAATCAATGTCATCAGCGGTGAGTTAGAAGCTAAGACAATCTATAAAGGCGTGGCGCACACCTCTGCTTGTAGCGGTAAACAACTGGTTATCGATATTGGCGGAGCCAGTACCGAAGTTGTTATCGGTCAGGGTTTTGATGCACTGCATTATAAAAGCCTACACATGGGCTGTGTTACCTTCCTAGAACGCTACTTCAAAGATCAAAAGCTCAGTAACGAAAACTTTGCTGCTGCAATTAAAGCTGCAAGTGAAGTGGTTGCAGAAATTGTCGATGAATACCAAGCAACCGGATGGCAAATTGCGAGCGGTGCGTCAGGCACAGTGCAAGCGATCCAAGAAATCATGGTTGCACAAAACCAAGATGAGCTTTTAACGCTTGATAAACTTCTCGCTATTAAAGAGCAATCAGTGCAATTTGAAACGATTGCTGATCTTGAGCTTGCTGGCTTGAGTGAAGAGCGCCGCCTAGTGTTTGTTTCTGGCCTCGCTATATTAATCGCCTTGTTTCAATCGCTAGATATAAAACAAATGGGTCTTGCGCGCGGTGCATTGCGTGAAGGTGTTTTATATAGCATGGTGCCAGAGCTTCATAACCACGACATCCGCAAGCGTACAGTTGATGGTTTAATGAATCGCTATCATGTAGATCAAAAACAGGCTTGTCGTGTTGCGCAACTTGCGGAGCAGTTGGCTAAAAGCGTGATGGGGCAATGGCAATCGATCGATGAAAATGCAATTGCATTGCTAAGGACAGTAGCAAAATTGCACGAGATAGGCTTACTAATAGAGTATAAGCTTTATCATAAGCACACGGCTTACATTATAGAAAACACAGATATGCCTGGATTCTCGCAATCTGAGCATAAACTGATTACTGCTGTTGCTAGTGAGCATCGCGCTGATCTTGTTAAAAACAGTTTTGCTCACTTGGGCTGTCATCAAATACTCGCAGAATGCTTAACAAGAGTTGTGCGGATCGCTGTGATCTTATCAATGCGTCGCCAAGATGATGTACTACCAGCGATTGATCTCAGTGTTAATGAAAACACCCTTACACTGACATTTGATGGTGATTGGTTAAAATATCACCCATTAATGGCCAGTGAGCTGCAACTAGAGTCCAAGCTACAAGCAAAAGTAGGTTGGAAGCTCATAGTAAAATAACGTTAAAAGGCCCTTCGGGGCCTTTTTTAGTGCTATTTTTACCCGTTTCGTTCGTATTTTGCGCGAACAATCATTTTTTTCATAAAAACTTCAAAAAACAGTTGATCTCAATTCGGATCTCCCTATAATGCGCATCCACCGACACGGCGGACTGCTTACAAAAAAGCAAAACGACGAGTTGGTTGAGTCAAGTAA
>Ga0209365_1000023_pt1 | contig 76067 bp, 68 predicted proteins | sample WorMetimpBELIZE2_FD_187389 | JGI IMG/M metagenome (GOLD analysis project Ga0209365, IMG submission 187389) | Marine gutless worms symbiont microbial communities from Max Planck institute for Marine Microbiology, Germany - Olavius imperfectus... | ecosystem: Host-associated > Annelida > Digestive...
AGCTTTTAATAACACAGCACTTTTAGTAAGTGGCGTCCCCAAGGGGATTCGAACCCCTGTTACCGCCGTGAAAGGGCGGTGTCCTAGGCCTCTAGACGATGGGGACACAAAATGTGTCACTAGGACATTAAATGATAGTTTTACTCATATCGGAGTTAAGGTTACTAAAATAACATGTAAGTACTCGAGACTAACATATTTATTTTCTTGGCAATTGCTCACTTACTTAAAGTAAATGGCGTCCCCAAGGGGATTCGAACCCCTGTTACCGCCGTGAAAGGGCGGTGTCCTAGGCCTCTAGACGATGGGGACGCAGAAAACTGCAACCCTAGGACAAACACTATGCAAATCTGGTGGAGCTATGCGGGATCGAACCGCAGACCTCTTCGCTGCCAGCGAAGCGCTCTCCCAGCTGAGCTATAGCCCCGACTTGCATACACACCACCAATTAATGTTGGTTGTGTATCGCTGAGTGCGGGGCGCATTCTATGCAGCCCCCCAAATAAAGTCAACAGTTTTTTATCTAAGTTTATTTAAATGATTTAAATTTCAACAAGCTGACTAAATATCAATCCGTTGCGGAGGTATTTTATACAAAGTGCTATCAAATTAGTTATTTTGGGCTAATTTCATTGCTGGTTTGTTATCAAAGGCTCTTTGCTTTTTTAATTTACTCCCTTAAAAAGGTATACATTTATATGCAAAATAAAATTCATTACCTAAAGCTTTAAATAAAACGACTTCACCCTACCCTGCTTTGTTTTTAATAGTGCTAAGTAGAGTGCAATTAACTGATGCAAATTTATTGATATGAAAAACCGTTTTAAAGATTTGCTGTATTCATATCATTTTAGAATGATTTACACTGACATTTAGCTATAGATCAAGCTCTGAATATAAGCTTATGAATGTAAATTGCATATTTGTTCGCCAAAAAATGCTTAAATGCCATGTCATTGTTTATAAAAGCTGCATCTAACACATTTTTACTCATTCAAGTGTTGACACATTTACAACTCTATCTATAATAGCGCCCCACAACAACGCAGCAATGAGTTGTTTTAGATATGGGTCGTTAGCTCAGTTGGGAGAGCATCGCCCTTACAAGGCGAGGGTCACTGGTTCAAGTCCAGTACGACCCACCATTATTCCCTAATGGTGTTCATATCTAAATTCTTAATGGGTCGTTAGCTCAGTTGGGAGAGCATCGCCCTTACAAGGCGAGGGTCACTGGTTCAAGTCCAGTACGACCCACCATTAAGAAAATTTGCTGTATGTAATATGGGTCGTTAGCTCAGTTGGGAGAGCATCGCCCTTACAAGGCGAGGGTCACTGGTTCAAGTCCAGTACGACCCACCATTTTTTTAAAGTGGTGTTCATATTACAAAAATCTAAATGGGTCGTTAGCTCAGTTGGGAGAGCATCGCCCTTACAAGGCGAGGGTCACTGGTTCAAGTCCAGTACGACCCACCATTAAATAAACTTTGATGGTGTTTTCATTTAGATTATTCTTCGCGGGTCGTTAGCTCAGTTGGGAGAGCATCGCCCTTACAAGGCGAGGGTCACTGGTTCAAGTCCAGTACGACCCACCATTTACTTTTTAAAGCAAAAAGTTAAAAATGGTAGCGAAGAAAAAGATTATATGGGTCGTTAGCTCAGTTGGGAGAGCATCGCCCTTACAAGGCGAGGGTCACTGGTTCAAGTCCAGTACGACCCACCATTACTTTTTGGAGCAAAGAGCATCGCAACTCTTTACAACGAAAAGGCTCGGTGGTTAAGTTCAGTAAGACCAACCATTTAATCTTCAAAAAATTTATATGTGGGTCGTTAGCTCAGTTGGGAGAGCATCGCCCTTACAAGGCGAGGGTCACTGGTTCAAGTCCAGTACGACCCACCACATATAAACACTTCATAAATACTTTCTTTAAATCTTCTTTATTTTATCTCTAATTTTCAAAAGCATCGCCACTCTTTACAAAACACAGGCTCGATGATTCAGATCCAGTACGACCCACCACTTATAAATACTTCATTAAATACTTCCTTGTTTTCTATCTAAATTAAAAAAGCATCGCCATTCTTTACAAAAAACAGGCTCGATGGTTCAAGTCCAGTATGACCCACCACATATAACAATCACTTCGACTCTCTAACTTCTAAAGTCTATTACTCACTTCTCACTTTATTGATATAGCCCAAAGCTAAACTTTAAATCGTTGCAAAAGCTGTAATTTGCCTTGTCAGCAGCTAGACTGTTTATTATAGTCACTGTTAACAATACTCGGTCGCAAGTCTAATGCCCGCAAAGATTTTTTCGAAAGCCAAAATATTAATAGTCGAAGAGCAAGCACTTGCTCAAAGCTATATGAAGCAGTCTCTAGAGGGATTGGGGTTTCGTCAGTTGCGATTTGCAGAACACGCTATTGCTGCCAAAGAACAGTGTCAAATAGAACAGTTTGATCTCATTGTTTGTTCTTTTAATCTAAGTAAACACCAGGATGGCTATCAGCTTTATGAAGAACTTAAAGTTAAACGCCTAATTAAAAACTCCACAGGTTTTATATTTATATCTGCAGAAACCAGTGGTTCTTTGGTTCATAGTGTTTTAGAGCTGCAGCCGGATGACTTTCTTGTTAAACCTTTTACTATTTACGACTTAAAAAATAGAATTGAAAAAGTTTTATTGCGAAAGCATCATCTAAAAAATATATACCAGTTGATTGATGATGAAAACGACTCAAAAGCTATAAAGAGCATTGATCAATTACTACAAAACAAATCGAATAGTTACAGTGCGATTTTATTGAGATTAAAAGGCGATGCCCTACTTCGTTTAAACAGAAATGAACAAGCCAAAGCATTTTTCAAATCTGTGCTCGATATTCAAAAATTTACATGGGCAAAAGTTGGTTTAGTGGAAGCTTTAATTGCAAATAATGAGCATACTCTCGCTCATAGAATGTTGAGGACTATGCTACAAAGGAGTGAAACACGCTTAGTAGCTCTGGATTTACTCGGAAAGTTAGAGATAAAGCTCAATAAATTTGATGATGCACAGCTTTTTTTCAGCCAAGCTGTTGAAATTGCACCTCGCAATATCGAGAGGCAAAAAACGCTTAGCCATGTTTCATTACTTAATCATGACTACGAGAAAAATTATTTAACCCAAAAAGATATAGCTAGTTATGCTAAACACTCAATTCACGACAACCCTGATGTGTACCTAAATGCGGCTCGTGCAGGGATTGATTTTGCCTTAACGACGGATCAAACCGATCAAGTTAATCGCATTTCAAGACAAACAAATCAATATTTGAGTGATTTAAAAAAACAATTTCCGAATAGTAATAATCAAACACAAATTGATGTTCTTAACGCACGTTTACATTATTTAAAAGATGAACATCAAAAGGCTAAAGCACTTATCAATCAACTTGATGAAAGTGACACTCAGATTCGTTCTGTAGATGGAGCGCTCGATAAAGCGAAAGCGTTTCATGAGCTTGGTTTTCACCATAAAGCACAGATGCTGTTTAACCAAATAATAACTCACTGTGAACGCCACCCGTCAGTAAGCGATCCGGTGTATTTACGTTATATTCAACAACAGCAAACTGAGCGACGTGATATTAAGCTTGGCCCGAAAGAGCTCAATAACCACGCTGTAACGCAGTTTAATAAAGGCCAGCTCAATACTGCGCTTGAGGCATTCACACAAGCATTTAGAATTATGCCTAAAAATGCCAGTATTGCGTTAAATCTGCTACAGTGTTTATTTGACACAAGCAGTCAAGGGCAGTCTTTCAACTTAATGCTTGCAAGAAAGTGCTACACCCTCTTAGCGTCTCAGTCTTTAGAAGATGAACAAGCTATGAGGTTTGATAAAATAAAAGCACAAGCTGCCAAGTTAAATATCAAGCTTTCTGAATAACCCTCTTCGTGGAGCATCTTTTTGAAATTAATAAAGCATCTCCTTATTGCATCTTTCATAATTACAAGCCCTATTTGTTCAGCTTCTGCAATGTTGCAATATTGGCAGCAAGCCAAAATAAACTGGCAAAGTGAGTCTGGTACACATATCAATATATTAGCAGATGAGCAGCCTGCATTTTTGGCCCTAAAACCATATATCCCTCTATTTGAAGAGTTAACAGGGATATCTGTAGGTTTTCATGCCTTAGAACAATCTCAAATGCGTGTTCGTCGCCACCAAGATTTAAGTATGCATACAGGCCTCTATGATGTACTGCCAATGGGTATAACCTTTTTGGGTGAAGCACAAAGTCGAGGCTGGATAGATCCCCTACAACCCTATATTGATAACCCAAAACTCACAGACAAAGCTTGGTATCAGTTAGAAGATATTAGCGAACGTAGCTTGGCTCTTTGTAAAATCAATGGCGCTTTATACTCGTTACCATTTGATTTTTCTGCACCGATTTATTTTTATCGTAAAGATCTGTTCGAGCACTTTAACTTAGCGGTACCCGACACGTACGAGCAACTACAAGAGACTAAAATTAAGCTTCAAAAGGCAATTGACCGCACCCCATCTTTAAATGGCATGCACGCATTTGCCTCCCGAACTCTGCCAGGTGCAGGATTAAACACTTGGACAGTGTTACCCATTATGCGTGCTTATGGTGCTGAAGTAATTGACGCGCAAGGTCAGTCTGTTTTTGATAGCCCTCAAACAGCACAAAGTCTGCAAGCATACCGAGACCTTGTAACGGGATTCGGCAATCCTGATAACAGTCGCTTGCTGCACTTTTATGAAATTCGTCGACTATTTAAAGAAGGTCAACTTGCTTCGGCGTTTTTAGCCTCTCATTTTTATAATGAAATAGATACCGCTGAAGAATCAGATATTTGGAATAAATGGGAAGCCGCGCCGTTACCAGCCGGTCCAGTCGCCCGTGAAACATCTCCTTGGTCTTGGGCATTCGCAATTAATAACCAATCAAATCAAAAAAAAGCAGCGTGGTTATTTATTCAGTGGGCAACCAGTGAGCAAACAGCGGCATTATTAAGTACAGGCGGCTCACCGCCAAGACAAAAGGTGTGGCACGAGAAACTATTTACTCTCGTAAACAAACCAGGCTTTAATAAAGCCATGTTATGGGTATTTGAGCATGCTACTCCTGACCGTTTGCAAGCTGGGATGGTTGAGTTTCCAGTTGTCGGTGAGCTTATATCGCAAACATTTAGTCAAATTTTTTATGGAGCAGACATAAAGCAATCAATAAAAGCTACTGATGCAAAAATTAATGTTAATATGCGGGCATTACAGACAAGGAGTGAAAATAAACAATGAGAGTCAGTATTGCTCATAAAATCCTACTCATTATTGGGTTTACTATTACGTTGATTTTAGGGGTAAGTACAACTTTACATGTTATTGAGTTAAAAGAGCAAACCTTGCTGAATATGAGTGAAAAAGCTAATGCCATCGTTTCACCTATGCTCTCAGAGATAAAGACCCTTACAAAAGACAATACAGTAGGTAGTTGGGTTTTAAAAATTCAAGGCATCACTCTTAAAGGTATTCTGGCAAATAATACATTTGATGATTTAAAGACAATCTACTTTATCGATCAGAATAACTTTATTGCCGCTCACCCTGATTACAGCAAAGTCGATACCTTAGAAACAAATCAAACGATAATAAAGCAGCTCAATCCAAAACAAAATTCTATCATCACTTTAGATCAACAATATGCTGTAGCAGTTCCAATCAATAACGCCCAAGATGAAAATATTGGCTATGTTATTGTTAGTTTTTCAGATATTGATTTAACATTAAAAACTAAATCAATTATCAGCAATGCTGTATCACTGTTCGCAATTTACTTACTTACTGCATTACTCATTGCTTATATCATTATACGCCGAATTATTTTACAGCCTATTGAGCAATTAGTTGAGTTTTCGCATGCAGTTACCACTGGCGATCTAAATTGCCCAATAAATATTAAAAGTCGTGATGAAATTGGCACTCTTGCCAGTGGTTTTAAAATGATGCGTGCTGCAGTAAGACAACAAATAAACAGCATGCATGAGCAACATAGTCAATTAGAAGAAACCGTTGCAAAACGAACTCAAGAATACTTGGATGCCAAAGAGCAAGCTGAGCAGTCAAACCAAGCTAAGAGCAGGTTCTTAGCGAATATGTCACATGAGCTAAGAACACCGCTTAATGCAGTATTAGGCTTCAGCCAATTACTCCAAGACAGTGAAACTGATAAAAATAAACGCCGTTATTTAGAAGCCATTTCGATCTCTGGCAGCTCTCTGCTAAACGTCCTCAATGATATTCTTGATTTATCTAAAATTGATGCAGGAAAAATGCAGCTGGACATGGAAAGGGTCGAAATTCCGACGATGTGCCATGAACTAAGTATGATGTTTTTGCAGCTCAGCGCTCAAAAGGATCTAGATTTACAGATCACTTCACACCCTGAATTTAAAACCCCTGTTTTACTTGATAGCAATAAAGTTCGACAGGTACTGACAAACTTGATCAGTAATGCGATTAAATTTACCTCACATGGTAGCGTTAAAGTTCACTTTGACTTTGAAGAACGTGAAAATGATGGCCACATTAATATAAAAATTCATGTCAAAGATACTGGCAAGGGGATCCCAACCGATCAACAAGCGCTGATTTTTAATGATTTTGAGCAAGTTCAAGGGCAACGCAGTTCTGAATTTGGTGGCACTGGACTCGGTTTAGCTATATCTCATCGCTTTATAAAATTGATGGGTGGTGAACTATCTGTAATTAGTGAAAAAGATAAAGGTAGCGAGTTTATTGTATTGCTACCGAATATAGAATTTGCCGAATCAAAAACAGAGGTTAAACATCGAAATTACCCTGCTATTTCTAGCTATCATTTTAATCCAGCTCGTATATTGATAGTTGATGATATTCCATACAACCGTGAGTACTTGGAGTCATTTCTATCACGCTGGAGCTTTACAATAGATACAGCAATAAACGGTGAAGAGGCCTTGAAAAAGGTAGAAGAGAACCAACCTGATCTGATCATTATGGATCTAAAGATGCCAGTGATGGGTGGATTAGAAGCAAGTCAGCTAATTCGTAGTGATGATCGCTTTAAGCATATTCCAATCATTGCGGTTACAGCATCGGTATTAAAAGACGATAAGGCGCAATCCAGTATTTTGACAGACTACATAATTAGTAAGCCAATTCACCGTGAGCACCTTATTTTCATCATTGCCCAGTACCTAGATTAAGTATGGGTTAAACACGCATTAGTCGCGTTTTTTCATCGCTATAGCATTCATGCAATAGCGTAAACCACTTGGCGGCGGGCCATCGGGGAATACATGTCCTAAATGTGCATCGCAAACATTACAAACTGCTTCAATACGCTGCATACCATGGCTAGAGTCCGCGATATAGGCAATGCTTTCAACACTGCTTGGCTGAGTAAATGACGGCCAGCCGGTGCCACTATCGAACTTTTCATCACCGTCAAATAGTAAGTTGTCACAACATACACACGCATATTGACCAGGTTCAAATATCGTACATGAATCAGAGCTGTGAGGACGTTCGGTGCCTTTTAAACGGGTTACATAGAATGCATCTTGTTCAAGCTCGGCTTGCCATTCAGATGGCGATTTTTCGACTCGACGTGGAGGTGTTGGGTTGCCGTTATGGGCAAACTCTAAAATATCTTGCCAAGTTAACATAGTGCTCCCTCAAGGTTGAATACAACAGTTGCACAGTACATCACAAGCCCTACTAAGGGCAAGCAGCATGCGTCTAGTGATTAATGTGTTTGCAGCCGGATATCTATTTGTGCACGTTCACGCTCAGAAAGTAGCTGTGCTAAATGGCTATTAATTTGGCTGCTAGCAACACTCAATACTGCAGTTATTTGCTGGTCTTTGACATCCGTTACATGGATTATACCTTCGCCGATTTCAATCTGCTTAATTTGGCCAATTAAAACAAACTCAGCTTTGCGTTTAAAATCGAATAAACCAGCCAGACTTATCAGCGCTAGCTGATTTACATCACGCTTTAGTAAATCAGTAATGGGGTTACGCGCTACAAATAGCGGAGTCACTCGATATAAGCTTGATAACGTAATAAAGCCCCATAACATCACAAACAACGAAAATGCAGCACTGTGCCAAAGTGGCGTAAATACCCATAAAGCAATTAATACCAGCGCGATAGTGAGTGAAATTTTTGCTAAAAGCTTATTAATTGCCAACATATTGCAGCCCTACTTTTTTTCAATTGGATCTGGCCAATCATTAAAAAAGACCGACAGATATCTGCTTTTTAATAAATATAACAGTACCCATAACACCAGTACCATTTGACAGGCTAAAAAAAACGAAAACTGATAATGACTGTGCGCAGCCTGATAGGTTAACCAACTTAAATCTGTGATGGCACACAAAATTAATGGCCAGCGCATAAAGCGCCATATAGACGCGAGACGTTTTGCACTTTCAGCATTTTCTTGAGGTCGGCGTAAACAAAAGATCACCGCCGGTAATAAGGCGATTGCTGCTATAGCAATGGCTGTAAAGAAATCGCTTTTCGACTTAAAAAACAGCGACATGATATCTAAATCAGGGCGACGACTCAGCGCCGCCATAATCCATATAAAGTAACTGCGTAACAATACTAACAAAGTTAAATGAAACGCTACTGGGGTTCGATAAGCGCCATGTTTATCCCAGTATTCTGGCCCGTAGCGATTCATATTTGGTTCTTCTTATCAGCAATGATGCCGAGTACCAAAAACGCAGCGGTAAGTGTAAGCGCCAGCCATTTAACACCGAGTAGCATTAGCAACTTACTTAAAAATGGAGTTACAAACACCACAAGTAAGCCCATACCAAACCCAGTGACCAGCACAAAGCAAAGCACGCGTATAATAAAGTGACGACGCGCGACAAAGCGCTTGGTCACTTTAATAATGTCGTTTGCATACAAGGATATAAAACACACCACCAGCAGTAATGAAATATTGTAAAGGTGTGGTTGCAGCCAGCTGCCGATTGTTAAAGCAACTGACGACAGTGCCTGCAATAGACTATCCATTGTGCTCACTTAAAAGCGCAATAAGATCAGCCTCAGTTAACACATCAATGCCTAGGTCTTGTGCTTTGGTTAATTTTGAGCCCGCTTTTTCACCTGCAATCAATGCATCTGTTTTAGCCGATACACTACCCGACACTTTTGCACCTAACGCTTGTAAACGCGCTTTTGCATCATTACGGTTAAGCTCGCTTAATGTGCCAGTCAGCACGTAAGTTAAGCCCGCTAATGGCTGCGCATCGGCACTTGGCGCGGTTAATTCTGGCCAGTGAATACCTTGCTCAACTAACGCATTTACAACTGCCATATTGTGCTCTTCGCTAAAGAAGCCACGTACATGCTTGGCAACGATCTCACCCACGTCGCTTACTTCAGTTAACGCATCAACGCTTGCTTGAGTGATTTTTTCTAGTGTTAAAAAGTGGTTTGCTAAGTTTTGCGCGGTTGCTTCACCCACTTCGCGAATACCTAACGAGTATAGGAATTTAGCTAAGGTTGTTTGCTTAGCATCTTGCAGCGCATTAACTAAGTTCTTAGCAGACTTTGGACCCATTCGCTCTAGTGATTCAAAATGCCCTTGTTTAAGGATAAATAAATCAGCAGGTGTTTTGATAAGCTCACGGTCAACGAGTTGATCAACAATTTTGTCGCCTAAACCATCAACATCAAGGGCTTTACGTGACGCAAAATGTTTAATTGCTTGCTTGCGCTGCGCTTGGCACACTAAACCACCGGTACAGCGGGCAACCGCTTCACCTTCAATGCGCTCCACATGTGAGTCACAAATTGGGCAGGTAGCAGGGAATTCAATGTCTTTCGCATCGTCAGGGCGACGCTCAAGGACAACTTGGGTAATTTGCGGAATAACATCACCCGCACGGCGAATAATCACCGTATCGCCAATTTTAACGCCTAAACGGGCAATTTCATCACCATTATGCAGCGTTGCGTTAGATACCGTTACGCCACCCACAAATACCGGCTCTAATCGTGCTACAGGGGTAATTGCGCCAGTGCGCCCTACCTGAAACTCAACATCAAGTAATTGGGTGATTTCTTCTTGCGCAGGGAATTTAAAAGCAATTGCCCAGCGCGGCGCACGTGCCACAAAGCCTAAACGCTCTTGGTGTTTTTTGTCGTTAACTTTTATTACCACACCGTCAATTTCGTAGGCAAGGCTACTTCGACGCGTCAATATATCTTGGTAATAATCAAGTGCAGCTTGCTGGCCTTCAACCAGTTTTGTTTCTGGGCAAAGTGGTAAACCCCAATCGGTCAGTTTAGCCAGTTGTTGATAGTGATCTTCTGGTAACTGCCCATCGGCAACAAGCCCAGTGCTGTAGGCATAAAACATCAGTGGACGTTTTGCTGTTACTTTAGAGTCAAGCTGTCGTAAGCTACCAGCCGCAGCATTACGCGGGTTAACAAAGACTTTGTCGCCACGTTTTTCGGCTTCACTGTTTAGTTTGGCAAAACCGGCGCTGTCCATAAATACTTCACCGCGCACTTCAAGCTCTGCTGGAAAGTCATCGCCACGTAACTTAAGCGGCACATTACGAATTGTTTTCACGTTTTGGGTGATGTTTTCACCTACCATGCCATCGCCACGGGTAGCTGCTTGAACTAAAACCCCATCACGGTAAATAATTGATACCGCTAAACCATCAAGCTTTGGCTCACAACAAAAAGTCAGCTCCTTGTTGTCCATTAAACGCTCTTTGATACGGCGGTTAAAGGCGGCAAACTCTTCTTCTGAAAAGGCATTATCAAGTGACAGCATGGGTACTTGGTGAGTAACTTGCTCAAACTTATCAAGTGCAGCACCACCGACTTTTTGGCTTGGTGAGTCTGGGCTTTGAAACTCAGGATTAGCTTGCTCAAGGGCGCTTAATTCGCGCATTAAACGGTCATATTCAGCATCAGGAATGCTAGGTGCATCCAGCACATAATAATTATGGTTATGCTCTTCTAACTGGGCACGAAGTTGGCTAATTTGCTCAAAGATAGGGCTGGACATGAAAACCTCAAAAATCTACATAAAAAAGCCACTTCGACGACTTAACGCCAAGTGGCCTAATACTTATACTCTGTGTGTGCGATTATGCTGAAAAGCTGCGAACTTTCTCAACATACTCACGAACGCTTTCAACCGTCATCTCTTCACGGTTGCTATCTAAAATCGTTGCACCAAATTCATCGGCTAGCTTTTTAGCTGCACTGTGCAACATGTTGAACGCACTTAGACCATCGCCATCACAAGGTAAGGTCATAAATAAACTAACACCTGCGGTGCTAAACTGTTCCATATTATCAATATCGAACGTGCCTGGGTTGTACATATTCACTAAACGGAATAACACCGGGCCTGTGCCTGCTGGGTCTAAGTGACGGTTAAAGAAACCTTCTTCAGAATACTTAAAGCCTAACATATTAACAGCTGGCAATAATTGGCTGCCATCCATTGTTAAACCTTCTGGCATTTGTAAATGCACAATAATGAAATCGGTTGGAGCTTGTGCATCAGCAGCTGGTTCTTCTTCAGCTTCTTGTTGCTTAGCTTCAGGCTCTTCAACAACCTGTTCTGAAACAGCTGGTTCGTCGTGACTTTCTGCTGAAAAGCTTAAATCACCAAACTCTGGCTCATCACGTTCTTGCGGTTTTGCAGTTGCAGGCTCTTGAACCTCGCTGGTTGTTTCGTTCGGTTCAACCCGTTCAACTGAAGGCGTATCTGGGCTGTCCTTTTTACGCACCGACCATAAGCCGTGAATTAATAAACCACCAATGACAAATACACTGATTACGATTAAAGCCCATCTTAATTCTTCGGCCATCCCCTCACCTTTATTATTTGATATGCCTAAATTTTATGCATGTGCCATTTGCACAGCTTGTTCTATATCTACAGCGACCATACGTGATACACCTGGTTCCGCCATAGTTACACCGGTCAATCTGCCTGCCATTTCCATAGCAATCTTGTTATGACTGATATAAATAAATTGTACTGATTGTGACATCTCTTCTACCAAACGGCAAAAACGACCCACGTTCGCATCATCCAATGGCGCATCCACTTCATCTAGCATACAGAATGGAGCTGGATTGAGCCTGAATATTGAAAACACCAATGATAATGCGGTCAGCGCTTTTTCTCCACCACTAAGCAGGTGAATTGTCGAATTTTTCTTGCCTGGTGGCCTTGCCATGATGCTCACCCCACTTTCAAGTAGATCATCACTGGTCAATTCAAGGTAAGCACTACCGCCACCAAACACTTTTGGGAATAACTCCCCAAAGTCTGTATTTACTTGTTCAAAGGTCGCCTTGAAACGATTTTTTGTTTCTCGGTCGATTTTTTGAATCGCCCCTTCAAGGGTATTTAATGCTTGTGTTAAGTCATCAAGCTGCTGATTTAAATAATCGCTGCGCTGTTTAGCCTGATCAAACTCATCTATTGCCGCTAAGTTCACCGCGCCAAGTTCATTTAATGCTTGCGTGGTTTTTGTAAGCCTCGTTTGCATGCTATTTAAATTGGCATTGTCAGGCAGTTCTTCAAGTACTGTTTTTAAATTTTGTTCCAGTTCTTCAAGTGGCTCTAACGCAGCTTGCGCCTTCACGATTAAACTTTGCTCATCCAGCGCCAATGCTTGCAACTGCTCTTGTAACGTCACCAACTCAGATTGCGATGATTTCAGTGCTGTTTGCTTATCAGCAAGCTCCTTTTTAGCTTGACTCAAGGCCGCTTGCAAGTTTTTCAGCTCAACGTCACTTTGTTGATGCTTTTCAAGTAATAGCATAATCTGCTCTGCTACTTCTTCAAGCGGGATCACTAGCTCTTCTAGTTGCTCGTTGAGCTCTAATACAGCTTCACTGGCAGCACTTTGGGCGGCATTTGCATGCTGAAGTTTGGTTTCGCTAAGTTGACACTCACTGCGAGCTTTTTGTTCAGTCAAATTAGCTTGATGGGCTTGCGTTTTATATTGCTCAAGCATAGAAGCCACTTGGCGATAGCGGTTATTTGCCTCAGCTTGTTGGTGTTTTGCTTGCTCTAACTCAGTTTCAAGTTCTAATTGCTGCTCTAACAATTGCTCAAGTAAACACTGCTGCGTTTGTTGCTGTTCGTCAGCATTTTGCTTTTGCTCAGCCAGTAAGGTTTGACGCTGTTGCAACTTAATAAGCTGGTTTTGCCACTGGGTTTGCTGCTCTAATAGCATATCGCGTCGAGTGCTGGCAGATGCAATCTGCTGAGCCGCTTGGTGAATTCGCTCTCTGTATTGCTCTTTATCGGCGGTAAGTGTTTTTTTGTGAGCTAGATGCTCATTTAGCAATTGCTGCTTAGTTTCTAATTGCTCGATGAGCTCTTCATCTAACTGCTGTGCATCACTAAGCTGAGCATGCTTTAAAAGCAAAGAATTGTCGGCGTCTTTATTAGCATCGGTATGAAAGTTACGACCATGCATACAGCCTTCTTCATCAATCACAGCCAGCCAATATGGATCCGCCAAAATAGCGTCATCAAAACAAGGTTTAAATGCAAGCCGTGCTAATAAATCAGGGTAAGCACCCGATTCGATATAATTAGCTAATGACTCTTTCGGTAACTCTGCTCCGTCAGATGTAGGCCAAACACTGTTAGGCTTTTTATGTTGACTGACCTTTAGATGCTCAAGGCCAAGTAGGGCTTGTTCAATTAGTGGCTCAAAGCCAGAAGCCACCTTTAACTGCGCCAATAGAGAGACACTTTCGCTATCGGTTTGCTCTGATAACACAGAATTAAGCGCAGCTATGCTGGCTCTATTTTCATTGCTGTGCTGCTGAACCCGCTTTAAATCCTGCTCTAAGTGCTGTTGTTCTTTATCCGCTTGTTCTAGGTTTTGAGTAAGCTTATTTAGCGCACTTTGTTGCTGCGCAAGCTCCTTCGTCAGTGTTTGAATATGCTGTTGTTGCTCTGCAATTTGCGCTGCAACTGGGGTCGCTTCGAGTTCACTAATTTCAGCGGCAAGTTGTGTCTGCTGAGTTTCAAGTTGCGCAACAGTCTGGGCAAAGTGAGCCTGTTGATTCTTTGCAACATTAATATCACTGCTATGAGCTTGGCTTTTCTGTAAGGTACTTTGATATTGCTCATTGGCGCTTTGCGTTTGTTGCTGCTGTAGAGCAACTTGCTCTTCAACCTCTGCAACTTGCTCAGCGCACAGTAAACTTTGCTCAATCGCTTCTTGTAGCTGCTCTTGTAAAATGGCGGCTGAAGCGTGTTGCTCTTCTTGCAGCTCTTTATTTTGTAACTGCAGTTGTTGCTGTTTGATAAGGTTTTGGCTAAGTGTTTGCTGTTGCTGCTTTAAACTTATCTGTTGTTGTTCTTTGCGGGTTAACTCTGTATGAGTTTGATGCTGAGACTGCTGGGCGTCTTGCAGTTTTTGCTGCTCAAGTTGCACCTGATTTTCAAGACTTGCTAAAACATCATCGTGGCCAGAGTGCGCTTCTCTAAAGAACTGAATTTGCTCTTTAAGTTTATTGATTTGCTCAGCTTTATCGATTTGTTGTTGGTGTAACTTCTGCCACTTTAAAACCGCAATTTGCCCTTTTAAAGTGCGCTCAGTGGCCTTTAGCTCTCGGTATTTTTTTGCATCGACTGATTGCACTGCAAGCTTATCGAGCTGTGTTTGCAACTCTTGCCTTACATCAAGCAAACGTTCAAGGTTTTCGCGGGTACTTTTAATGCGGGTTTGCGTTTCACGACGACGCTCTTTGTATTTTGAAACCCCCGCGGCTTCTTCTAAAAAAACACGTAAGTCAGCCGGTTTGCTCTCAATTAAACGCGATATCATGCCCTGCTCAATAATCGCATAACTGCGCGGGCCAAGACCTGTGCCTAAAAAGATGTCGGTAATATCACGCTTACGGCATTTGCTGCCATTTAGAAAATAAATTGACTGGCCATCTCGAGTCACTAAGCGTTTGATCGCCACTTGGTTTCGATCAGCAAAGGTATTCGGTAAATGACCACTGGTGTTATCAAACACCAACTCAACAGAGGCTTGTGAAATTGGCTTTCGATTAGTTGAGCCGTTAAAAATAACATCGGTCATGGCATCGCCACGTAAGTTTTTAGCTGAGCTTTCACCTAGCACCCAACGCACTGCATCAATGACATTTGATTTGCCACAGCCGTTCGGGCCGACAACACACGTCATCTGATCAGGGAATGGGATCTTAGTGGGTTCAACAAACGATTTGAAACCCGCTAATTTTATGGTGCTTAAGCGCATCTAATTGTTTTACCGATTTTTATTGTTATTCTTCAATTTAACCCATTTTAGGGTAAAAGGTTAAGCGTGGCGCTTAAAATTATCTAAAATAATACCCGTTGCCATTGCAACATTAAGCGATTCTGCTTGGCCATAAGCCGGAATGGTTATTTTATCAGTAACTAAGCTTTCGCAATCAGCACGAATACCATGAGATTCACTGCCCATGAGTAATACGGCATCTTGTTTAAGAGCAGTTTTATGGATGTTCTCACCTTCTAAAAATGCACCATACACAGGGAGCTTTAGGCTTGGTAAGTAACTGGTTAAGTCGGTTTGTGTGACACTCACACGAGCAAATGAACCCATAGTTGCGCTGATGGTTTTCGGATTATAAGCATCCGCACTGTCTGTGCTGGTAACAATATGCTTAATACCATACCAATCAGCAACACGAATAATCGTGCCCAAATTCCCCGGATCCGACACGCCATCAAGGGCTAAAATAAGCCCTGATGTGGGTAATGCTTGCTGACTTGGCATATCAACAACAGCAATTGCGGCGTTGTTACTAACAAGTGTACTGGCTTTAGTTAGGCTGTCTTCATCTGCTTCAATGACTTTATGGGCTGCAAGCGCTGTTTGATGCGCAGCAATAAATGCTGGGGTCGCAAAAATATGAGCAATGCTTAAACCACTGTTTAGTAATTCAAGTACATTTTTTTCGCCTTGAACAAGGTACTGGTTATATTGCTTACGGTATTTCTTTTGACCTAATGCACGAATTAGTTTCAGTTGGTTTTTTGAAATCATAACAGCCTCATAAAATGATTCATTAGTATATCACCAAGGTCACAGATTCTGTACTCGAAAAACCAAGGGAAAAGTGCCAATTGCTTATTCAATCAGCACTTTTAAGAGACACTAGCTAATTAAGAGGCATTAACTAATTTTCGTCAGCCACTCATTTAACCATGGCTCAGTTACAGGCCAAGGCTCAAAATCTTCACAGGCATCAATTTCTAAACGATGACCGACAGGTTTTGCCTGTAAATCACGAAACAGCTCATCAAAACTGCGACCTGCACCACAGAACGTATCGCCATAGCTGCGGTCACCCATAGCAATAATGCCGTATTGCTTGCCTGTTAACAGTGGGAATTGATCATTTAATTGGCTATATAAAGCGATTAAGTTATCAGGAATATCGCCCTGACCCGTCGTTGAAGTGATCACTAAAATATGTGACGCAGCCAGCATGTCATCAACCGTGGCATTTTCAACTAATTGCGCTTGATGCTCAGACTTTTCAATAACTTCAATAACTTGTTCGCTTAAACGCTCAGCACCGCCGTAAACACTGCCGACAAAAATACTAATGGTTGCCATAATAATCCTTTTCTTCTGTTGGCCAGCCAAGTTGCTGGCAAATCGTTAACATTGCATCGCCTAATGGCGCTCTAATTGTTATTGGTTGCTTGCTATAAGGGTGCACAAACTTTAATTCAGAGGCAAATAACATTAAACGACGAAGCTGAAAATGCTCTCTAAAAAATTGATTATGCTGATTATCACCATGATTTACATCACCAATAATTGGCAATGATAAATGTTTTAAATGACGGCGTATTTGATGTTTGCGGCCAGTTTTTGGAAAACACTCCACCAGCGAGTAACGAACTGTTGGGTATTTACCAATTGGAATAGGCAAGCTTGCTTGGTGCAAGCAATGAAATTGCGTTTGTGCTTCTTGCGGTGCTTTATTTTGATCAGCAAACTTGTCGGCGATTTTATCAAGCTCTTCTTTTAAAGGTTTATCTAAGAAGATTGATTCGTTTAAAAAGCCTCTTACTAGAGCTAAATAACGCTTTTCAATTTGCCCATCAATAAATAACTGATTCATATCACGGGCTGCTTCTGAACTTAACGCAAACAATAATACGCCTGAGGTTGGTCTATCTAAACGATGTACAGGAAACACGTGTTGACCAATTTGGTCACGCAGCATTTGCATTGCAAATTGGGTTTCGTGTTTGTCTAAAAACGAACGGTGAACCAATAAACCGGATGGTTTATCAATCGCAATGTAATTTTCATCGCGGTACAGAATCGTTAACTCGTCAAATTGTGGCTTAACAATCTCTTGCATCTTAGTCATCACTCAAAAGTTGATCGAGTTTTTGTAAAACACTAATTACTTCATTAGCACCGCTGTGTTGTACCAGCATCATTTCAGCCATAGGCGCAATTGCAAAATTACGGGGTAAAGGTTGAGCATGTGTGATTAAAGCATGCATTTTTTCAAGAAAAACAAATTGCAGCCATTGCTCAAAAGCCATAGTGTCATGACAAAACGGCACACTTGAGTTAAGTGCACTTGGGTCAATCGGTGTTGTTTGCCAAAGTGAATGGCGTTGTAATGTGGATTCTAATTCGCGCAGCAGCGCCAAAGTCTGTTGATGCATTGTAAAACTCTTAATACCTTTGTGCTTAGTATACCCTGTTCCAAGGCGCCATGGTATGGCGTATAATTCGCGGCTGATATAGATTAATTACGGTAATTGAGATTTTATGACTGAGCAGATCGCCACTTTAGGGCAACTTCTGGATGCAGCAGGTACCACTTGGCGTGCCTTCGATATTGGCAGACACATCACGAAATTAGACAAAAAACAATTTCTTGCCATTGAAGAAACAAAAATCCCTTACCCTTACCCGCTTGCTGGTCATGCTTGGCTTGCTATTCAATTTTGGGATGTAAAAGCGTCTAAAGAACCTTATGTATGGTTTTTAAAATTCCCACTAGATGAGCAAAGCCGTCTTGTAAGCGCAAGCCGAGATCATTTCGCAAATATGGTAATTGAAGCGCTTGGTACAGAAATTACCGGTGAAAATGCCGAAGGCAAACTAGATAACAACCCTTATGTATTTACGCCAAACGCCAACAAGTTAGCGGCATTTAATGCACAGGTTAAATGCTTACTTAAACAAAGTGCTTCACAGTACTACGAATATGCGCAGCTGTATTTTTCAGGCAAACTAGGATTTGATAATTGGCAAAGTGTTGCAGTACAAGGTATTGCAGACTTTGCGATGCGTTTAGATAACGACAACAATTTAGCAAATCTACAAGCCGCTTGGGGGCAATTACCAGTCGAAGTATTACAGCCGCTAAGTGCAATGCTTGAACATGTTGCAATCGAACCCGTGTTTGCAGAGCAATTGTTAGCCTATGGTTTAAACGCCATAGAAAATAAAGACGACATCGCCCTTGTTTCAGCTCTTAGAAGCCTATCAAAAACACCAGCACAAGGTTTAACTGCGCAACTTGTTGATGCTGTATTACGCTCTGATATGAACACCCAGTCAGATGTACTATTAACGATTGCAGGGCGCTGTTTTAGCACACTTGAAGACCCAGAACGCTTACACGTGTTTATGGATTGCTGTGCACACCACACTGAAATTGAACAACTGTTTGTGAGTATTTTCACCGATTTAGTTGCAATTCCTAGTATTCGCCCTCACCTACTAGGTTTATTAAGAAAAGAAAATCGTAGCGAAACACTCGCTCGCGCAATTGGAAGGTTATTCTCGTAAATGGCAGGCTTGTGGACACTCATCATCATTGGCAGCATCATCTATTTTTTTTGGTTAAACAGAAAAGTAGCCGAAGCAGCTAATCTTCATGCACAAAGACAAATTGAGCAATTAAATGTGCAATTGATGAGTGTTGCTTGCAATAAACGCCGACTTGGTATTTTAAAAAGCGGCAAACCAGGTATCAAAAGCGAATTTATTTTTGAGTTTTCAAGTGATGGACAAAACGTGTATCAAGGCGTTTTGATCATGGAAAATGAATTACTTAAAAGTGTCGTAATACCGCCACATAAGATTTAAGTTGCGAGTTGCGAGTTGCGAGTTGCGAGTTGCGAGTTGCGAGTTGCGAGTTGCGAGTTGCGAGTTGCGAGTTGCGAGTTATACAAGAATAATTGCAAGTGCGAGAAGTGCAACCTCCAGAAAGAACTAAGGCGTAGCTAATAGCCACGCCCCAATCTTGCTACTTCCATGATTAAGTATCCTTACTTATGCCGAAGCTGCCTTTTTATCTTTCCCCTGAACGGGTATACATCCGATACACCCACCATGCTACTTCATGTAACATTTAACACATCCTAGTGCCGTCCTCTTGCCGTCCTCTTGCCGTCAATGGCTATCCACTTCGTTTTCCAAACGCTCCTCTAGCTTCCTGCTAAAATCATCCTTTGGTCAGTCCTTTTCAATCGCTCCGCGATTGTACTGCATCCTGGCAGTGTCCTCGTTCTTCCTTGCTTCCCTAGCTCTTGTCCCTTTGCTTCCTGCTAAGCACCTTGCTTTGTTGCCATAATCCTAATCCTTGGCATCAGTTCATTCATTGAACCTGTGTCTTCTTGACATGATTAAGTTTAGAGAAATGCGGATATCTTGGTAGGCATAAAAAGTAATTTTTTCTAAGTCACAAAAATGACAAAAACAATAAATCCTTTAAAATCATTACAATAAGCAATTATGGGTACAAATTTAAAGGCATTAAACTGATAAAACGCACAGCAATGTGAGACTTATCGCACATTGCTATTTCCAAAACGTCCTTTGCTTAATTTGCAGCTTTGAACATCAAGTCACCTTCAACTTGGTTAAAGCTTAATGCTTTGAACACCTCAAACCCTTCAGAGCTAAAGAATTCACGCTGTTCAGAGCGGGTAACAAATACAGCTAAACCACTTGCTTGATTGCTTGACTCAAATAAATCATCAAGCCCTCTTAGCAGATATCTGCCTAAACCTTGCCCCTGAAAATGTGGGTCAACGGCTATAAAGGCTAAAAACAGATAATGGCCTTTGCTTGAAAGCGCTTCGCGAATAGTACGCTCTTTTTCTATAAGCTGATTGGTTTGCAAGTAACCTGCACTGAGCATCAGTTTTAAGCGCCAATGCCAGTATCGCTCAGCTTGTAGTTCACTTGCCGAATCAAATACACAGGCAATGGCTTTTAATCTACTTTGTGAGTAAAGACCTATTAGAGGCTGTTTTTCTTGCCAGAAACTTGCTAGCTCTTCACGTACTAAAGCACGTAATTTAGTTTCATATTTACTTGGGTTATCTTGTTGAAAACCTAATACATTCTGAAGAACGGGATCATCATGATAGGCTTGATAAATAAGGCTTGCGGCAGTGCTGATATCTTCAGCACTCAGGTATTGCACACTTAAGGTTTCGGGTTCAGCAACTGTCAAAATACTCATCCTTTTATTTGTTTTATTATTTTCGTACTAGACTATAAGGTATATACCCAACGGTGATTAAAGACAAATTCAGCGTAAGTTAAACTGCGGTTCATCATCATTAAGTTCAAGCAGTAATAATTATCGCCATACACAAGGAGCAGAACTATGGATACGACAAAACATGATATTTCGACCCTATTTGCACAACTTGGTTTACCGAGCAAAGAAAGTGAAATAGATGCTTTTATAGCATCTCATCAACTGTCTGATACAACCCTATTGCAGGAAGCGCCTTTTTGGGATGAAGCTCAGCAACACTTTTTGGCAGAATCACTTGCAGAAGATGGTGCTTGGAGCGAGGTGATTGATGAATTAGACGCAAGGTTACGCCAGTAACGCCTGCGAGCTAATTAACAAGCTTAAATAACATTCTTTTAGCTCGTTAATTAGGAAAGTAATTTCACTCCACATCTATTATTGCTACCATACGCGCGCACTGCAGCCCATATACTGCGGTGCTTTTTAGTCTTTATAAAAGAGTTTATACAAAAATGAATGCCGTTGTATTTGATGCAATTAAAACCCTTCTTGATGAAGGTAAAACCCCAACAGTTGCCTTAACTAAAAGTAAGTTAACCCAACCTATGCCGATGCCTGTGATCATCGCTGCGGTTAGCCAATATAAAAACAATCCGGATTCAATTAATAATTTCATCAATAACCCGTCAAATGAACAACTGAGTACACCAAAAGAAAGTCAATTGGATCGTATTGAAGCTAAATTAGATAGGTTATTAGCACTGCTTGAGAAAAAATAATGTTTGTTGTCGATCTGACTTTTGATTGCTACCAAGATACTACCCTAGAGCTTGCTGAGCAGGCGATAAACCGCCTAGTGAATGCGCTTCGTTTTAACGGCCAAATAATTGGTGATGAATTTCCAACGGTTTTAAAAGATGGATTTTTCATTACTCGTGTAATGTGCCCAACCGAAGATGCGATGCATCCGCTCAACCATAGCCCGTTTGTAAAACATAGCATTGAGCAATTAAACACTGCAGGCTTACTGGCACCAAAAGTTAAAGTGGTCGGCCAAGACATTCACTCAAATGGCGCAGACATGTGTCATGATCCGTCGTGCTATATTTTGTATACCACGTACGTGCACACCTGTAGCCCGCTTTATTGTGGTGATGACTTTTTGCCTGTGCCGTTATTTCGCATTCCAGCCATTGCCAATGGCGATTACAAAACACTCATTAAATGGCAAGAAGACTGGCAAGCGTGCGATCAAATTCAGATCAATGGTGCAACCCGTTGTGAATTTCCTGCGCTTGAAGAGCTAACGAGCATCAAGAGTGACTTATACCGCCGTGGTCGTGATATCACGAAACGTATTAGTTTTCTAACCAAGAAGCCGGTTTATTACTATTTATACCGTGTAGGCGGCGTTGATAAAGAGTCAGAGCTTAAACGTCGTTGCCCAAGCTGCGATGGCGAGTGGAAATTACCAGAGCCATGGTTTGGCTTATTTGATTTTCGGTGCGAGCCCTGTGGCATTGTTTCGAATATTTCGTGGGACTTTCAATAATTTAATAAAGGCAATAATACACGAAAGGGGCAACCGCCCCTTTTTACTTTTTAAGCTTACACCGTTACTTTGTCTAAAAACTCACTGATGCTTTTCGCTAGCACATGATGTGGTTTTTTACCCACATACTCTAAGCAAACCTCACCGCTTTCGACTAATACAGTGATCAGCAGATCATCTTGCTCTGTAAGACCAATAAATACGGTTTCTGGCTGCTTTAGCTTGCGCTTCATTAACACGTGACCGGTAATATTTTGCTGTAAGCGGCTAAAATCATCTTCATTCCATACCTGTAGCAGTTCAATGTGATGATCATCAATACTCAATAACAAATTACCCGCATAGACATGACCAAACAATGGGCTTAAACCTTCAGGAAACGATAACTCTAGTGCCTTGGCTAAGTCTTCTAAACTGCCAGCAGGTTGCTGTGGAACTGCACACCACTGAATAAGCCCCTGCTCATCTACTTCGCCCTGCTCACATGGACTTGGCCATGCTGTATCATGTTCAATAACAGGAAGCTTTCCTGTGCGTTCGAGGCATTTTTCACTAAATGCTTGATGTAACTTATCTAATTTTGTAGAAACAGACATACTGCGAAACTCATTGGCTTTAGGTATAATGCCGCCATTGTAACTACAAAAGTGTAAAGATGACAGATTACAGCAACTCACCCGAACTGAAAAACAGTGTTCTTGGTAAAAGCACAGAGTATGTAGATACCTACACACCCAGTTTACTGTTTCCTATTGCCCGTAAATTAAACCGTGATGCATTAGGTGTTAGCGAAGATAACTTACCGTTTAAAGGCCAAGATATTTGGACTGGCTATGAATTATCGTGGCTAAATAGCAAGGGTAAGCCAATGGTCGCTGTGGCAACGTTTGTATTTCCTTGTCAAAGCAGTCACATCATTGAGTCAAAGTCATTCAAATTGTACCTAAACAGCTTTAATCAAACACGTTTTGAGACGCCAGATGACGTACATCAAGCACTGAGCAAAGACTTATCCGATGCGGTAAATGCACCGGTGATCGTTACTTTATACCAAGCTGATGATTTCAATTGTTTGCCATTTTCAGCGTTACCGGGCGAATGTATTGATGATCTGGATATCGAAATCACTAGCTATGATATTGATGCCAGCTCACTTCGCCATGATGGTGATGAGATTGTCTCAGAAACCCTACATAGTCACTTACTAAAATCGAACTGTTTGATCACCTCACAGCCTGATTGGGCGAGTGTGATTATTCGTTATAAAGGCCAAGCGATTTGCCATGAAGCCTTATTAAAATATTTAATTTCGTTTAGAACTCACAACGAATTTCATGAACAATGTGTGGAGCGTATTTACTGCGATTTAATGCAGCAGTTAAACCTCGAAGAGCTTGAAGTGTATGCCCGTTATACACGCCGTGGCGGTTTAGATATCAACCCTTATCGCTCAACGAATCAAGATGAAACACCTTTCAAGGTAAAAATTAATCGCCAATAACTTTGGTGGCAATAAAAAACCGAGTTGTGAAACTCGGTTTTTTATTGCCTGAAGATTCGTTACAGGTAATTATTCGTCTTTAAAAATACCCACATACGTTGGTGATGTATTCGATTTACTCGCACGATACATACCAACGGTGTTAAACGGCAAACTGATGTTACCTTTAGCATCAATGATGATCACACCACCAGTTCCCCCTACAGGCATTAATACATCGTGGATCACTTCGTTCCCTGCTTCCACAATGGTTTTACCTTGGTATTTTACGCGAGCACAAATATCAGCTGCCACATTGTAGCGAATAAAGTACTCGCCATGGCCTGTCGCAGATACTGCACATGATTCATTTTCAGCAAAGGTTCCTGCACCAATCACAGGTGAATCACCCACACGACCAAAACGTTTTGCTGTCATACCACCTGTAGAGGTACCTGCGGCGATATTACCGTTTTTATCAAGTGCAACCGCTCCAACAGTGCCCATTTTGTAATTAACTGGCAGGGCTTTGTGTGCAGCTTGGTAGTCTTTGCTGGTGACTTTTTGTTTATCGAGCTTTTCTTTTGCTTTTAATAACGCTTTGTAGCGATTTTCAGTATCGAAAAGATTGTTTTCAACCAGCGGCATACCTTGAGTTTTTGCAAACTCTTCGGCACCTTGACCGCTGAGCATAACATGCACTGATTTTTCCATCACTAAGCGCGCCAAGTTAATTGGGTTTTCAATGTGTTTAACCCCAGCAACAGCTCCTGCTTGGCGTGTACGACCATCCATAATCGATGCGTCAAGCTCATGTGCACCGTCATAAGTATATACAGCACCGCGACCAGCGTTGAAATACGGCGAGTTCTCAAGCACATTAATTGCCGCAGTAATGGCATCTAGGCTCTCACCGCCTTTTTCGAGCACAGCATAGCCTGTTTCAACGGCTTCTTTTAGTTTTGCACGGTAAGCTTTTTCTTGCTCTGGCGTGAAGCGGCTTTTTTCAATTGTTCCAGCACCACCATGAATAGCAATAGCGAAAGGTTGATCACTACTATGGCTGAAAGTACTAAATGATAATGCGCTAAGCGCAATGGCTGAGGTGAGTAATGTTTTTAACATAGGGGCACTTATATTTATTTTAGTTTGTAAGCCCAATGTGAATAATTCGTCGCTGGTTTTCAAGCTTTAACAGACGAAAGAAACAAAAAAAGCGCCTAATGGCGCTTTTTTTCAGCAGTTTAAAATTAAGCTTGAGCTGCTTTTAAACGTGCTAAACGTGCTACTTGGTGAGTAGACGTTAAGAAAGAGTAGATTGGTGCTAAATAGCCACGCTTACGAAGGTCTAAGAACTCTTCATCACCTAGTGAGTTAAGTTTTTTCTCGTCAACAAGGTAGATACCGTTGATGTCTTTTTTCTCACCTTTGATTTCTACAGTTAGCGTTTGAGCTACTAGTAGTTCTTTGTCTGCAAGGTACTTAGTGAATGCTTCAGTTACCTGAGAGAACTCGATGAAAGAAACAAGTGCTTCTTTACGACGCTTAAGGTATTCAGTTTCTTCACCGTTTTCGAAAAGTGCATTACCTGTTTCTTCGCTTACAAGTGGGCTTGCTTCGTCGATTACGATACCAAATTGGTCAGCTTCTGGATGCTTAACAAGACCAAGTGGGTAACGAGTCATAGACATAGGCGCAAATGCTGCTGTCCATTTGCCGTCTTGAATGAAAAGATTTTCGCCTGGCTCTAGACCAAATAAAGCAACTGCTTGAAATTTACCTGATTCGTTGTTTTTAACAAATGCCATTGGGAATTCATTTGCGATGCGTGCAAATTCGTGTGCAACCACAGGTACTAAGTGCTGAGTTTTCATGAACTCAATGTTGATGCCATTTTGAATTTTAGTGTTGGCATGTTTTTCGTTATGTAAAGGCTGTACTTGTTGCTCCGCCATGATACTGCTCCGTTAATTTTATAATATGTTTTTGCTGTTAGTGCCCAAAGCCTATAGGTTTTGGCAACAAAAAGGAAGTGAAAATTTTGTGGCAGTTTGTACATTATAAATTAACAAATTTACTCATGTTGCTAATTAACCTTAAGTGATGAAAAAACAAGCTGCGATCAAGTAAATATTATCACGCATAAGCCACTATTTTTGTTAGTATATTCAACAAACACGGGATGACTGAGGCAAATAATGGAAGGCTATCAATTAAATAAAGACTATAAAGTAAGCCAAGTATTTATTGGTGAAATTAATGAAACCGTTATTATTGTTGATGACTTTTTGCACAACCTTGAGCCAGTTTATCAATTTGCCTCAGAGACAGCCTACTTCCAGCCTTTTGGCAGCGATGGCACACTCTACCCAGGCAAACGAGATGAAATGCCTGCGCCCTACTACCGAGCTTTTGAGCAGCTAGTTAACGAACTTTTAGAGCAAGGGATCATTACTAGCGGCGAAAATAATTTATATCTTCACCGCTGTAAACTTTCATTAGTGACTCAAAATGCGGATGAATTAAATACCTTGCAGCGTATGCCACATATTGATTCAACGGATGATAAAACATTTGCAGCAGTGCATTATTTGTCAGACAAAGAATGGGGTGGCACAGGCATATATAAATACCTACCTGAGAACATTATTAAAGTGACGGCTGATAACCAAAATAGCGTACATAACATGATTGCTGATACAGAAAAACACAGCGCAACTCATCCAGGCTATTTAAATGAAACAACAGCGCTTTTTGAAAAAGTGGTGGATATTGAAGCCAAGATCAATAGGCTCGTAATTTATAAGAGCAACCTATTGCATAGCGCAGCTCTTTTAAATCACAAAAAGTACTGTAATGATTTAAATAACAGTCGTTTATCTATCTCCTCATTTTTTAGAATCGACTGAGTTGGCTAATACGTATTAGCCAGCTCAGTTAATAAAATTAGTACTTCTGTAAGCCAAATTTCTTTATTTTATCTAACAGTTCTCTGTGCTTAGGTAGCTCGCTTAATAGCTGATTGACGCGCTGCTGTTTAAATTCAGCAACTTGTTGATTGTCGCTCTGCTTAGATTGCTGTTTGGCAGGTACATAATGCATACCAAACAGTACGTATAAGTAGTTTTCTAAGTCGAACAAATCGAACTTACTAGCAAAGTCTTCGCGTACCGGTGTAAAGCGCTGCCAGCGTGCTAGGTTATTTTTTAGTTTTTCTGATAACTGGTCGGTTTTTTTGTTATCACGCCAAAAAGCCGAATCAGTTCTATCCGAAATACAGTAATGCATTTTTATAAAATCAAACGTTTGTTGCCATACATAATTCACCTGCTGATTGTATTCATCAGCAACTAAGTTAATGTCCTCTCGGGTACGCGGAAAACGTTTAGCTAATAACCCCGCAGAAAAGTCTGCAATTAAGATGGCAGTTGCTTCAAGAGGCTCAACAAAGCCTTGCGACAACCCGATAGCCACACAGTTTTTGTGCCACATTTTTTCTCTGTGCCCTACTTTCATCGGGATCTTTCGTGGCGTTAAGTGCTCAAATTTATTACCTAAATAATGATGCAATTTAGCGTTTGCTTGCTCATCGCTCATATACTTAGATGAATAAACAAACCCCACTCCTCTTCGCTCTGTGAGCGCAATATCCCAGATCCAACCAGCTTGGTGTGCCGTAGCAATAGTATAAGGTGGTATTTCATCATCGCTTTGTGTCGGTACTTGCAATGTGATTGCAGTATCAGTTAATAAACTAGCTGACTTATCAACAAAGCCCACCCCTAGTTTTTGCCCAATAAAGGCAGCCGAAAAACCGGAGCAATCAATAATAAAGTCAAATTCTAAGGCGTTAGCTTCTGAGTCGATTAGATGTGTAATAAAACCTTGCTCATCAAAGCTAACATCCCTTATTTCTGCAAGCAGGTGTTTAACAGCAAAATGTTGCGTGGCATGGCTTCCTAAGAATGCAGCAAACTTTTTAGCATCAAAATGATAGGCATAGCCATTGATACCTGCATATTGCGGTGTCGCAATTGTTTTCGGTGCTAGGTTATTTTCACAACATGCATGCTGCTTAGAAACAAAATCTGCGTAATCATTACCGTTACCCTCAGCAAGCCACTGCAGCGTTAAATCTTCACCAAATATATGTGGGTGATCAAATAAGTGATGGTAAAAGTTAGCACCATGTTTGTGTTTATCTAGCCAATTTACAAACTTGATTGACTGCTTAAAAGTAACATCACATTCATTGATAAAGTCACTTTCGCTGATACCAAACTTTTGCAAAGAGTTGCGCATCGAAGGAACAGTACCTTCACCGACACCTATGCTGGCAATATTAGGTGACTCGATTAAAGTGATCTCAATGCCACTTTGCAAAAGCGCATGGCCTAAATGGTTAGCGGCTAACCAACCTGCTGTTCCGCCACCAACAATTGCGATTTTTTTTATCATTTTCACTCGCCCACTTTTTACTCACAAAAAAGCCCAGTGCGAGCTGGGCTTTCTTAATTTCGTTATCTAAATCAAATTAGAAACGGAGTGATACACCTAGCTTGTAGCGTGCTTCACCTTCAAAGCTCCATGCTGGGTAGCCGTTACGAAGCTCAGGAACTACTTCTGCATCAGAAGGAGCAACACCGATTTGTACGCTGTCTTCTTCAGTTAAGTTAACAGCTTCAAACGTTACGTCAATGTTATCAGTTACGCTGTAGTTAGCACTGAAATCAAGAGTACCGTATGATTGATGCTCACGGTTACCATAGAAACCAGGTAGCTCACGGATCATGTACTCTGAACGCCAGTTATAAGCTAAACGTGCTGAGTAAGTATCTGTTTCATAGTAACCCACTAAGTTCACAGTATGCTTAGACGAATCTGAGAATAATGGGATCATATCTGGGTAGTTTTCAGCTTCTGATGGTGCATCTACGAATGTGTAGTTTGCTGAGTAACCAAAGCCACTGTCAAAGCCATCTTGAATTTGTAGCTCGATACCTTCGATTTGGCCACCACTTGCATTAAGCTTAGTAGATAGCGTCCAGTTATCACCTTGAGTATCTGGGTCTACAACACCGATTTGTTGATTCAAGATTTGGCTTGAAGTAACAAATGATGTGATGTCTTTGAAGAAGTAAGTTGCACTTACCATACCGTCACCATCAAAGTACCACTCAATACCTAAATCAGCTTGAGTTGCTTTGAATGGGTTAAGGCCTACGTTACCTTTAGTTAGTACTTCGTTATTTGCTGTACCATCAGCGTAACCTGCAAAAGATGATGCAGAGAACATATCTGTGTAGTTAGGACGAGCAATTACTTGTGCTGCAGAGGTACGTAAAATTACATCTTCAGCTAAATCGAAAGCGATATTGATGCTAGGTAATACGTCGTTGTAGCTCGCTTTATCTGTGCTTAGAGAACTTTCGTACTCACCGTTTGCAAAACCGTAGTAATCTGATTCTGCATCTGTAGAGATATAACGTAAACCGAAGTTACCGCGGATAGATTCTGCAGAGAACTCTGCCATTGCGTAAACTGCAAAGTTCTCTTCTTCAATTGTACCGTAACCTGAGCGGTATACAGCTGAATCATTATCGAAGCTTACAATTGCAGCACGTGCATCTGCTACCATTTTGTCAAAATCTGGCTTTGGTAAAGTGAAACCAGCACCTGATGACATAGTACCTGAGTAGTAAGTCTCACCATCACCAGTTGGTAATGTATCAACTAAAGTAGTTGAGTAAGTCTCTTGTTTTACTTCATGGTCAGCCCAACGGAAACCTGTTTTGATTGCTGTGATAGCACCAAAATCAACAGGGAAAGAAAGGTCTAACTGTGCGTAAGTTTCTTCATCTGTGTTAGGTTGCTTTTTAAGTGCCCAACCAGCTGGAGATAATGGACCTGCAAAATCTGATGCTTCAAAGTATTTGTTATTGATATCAATTTTGATCACATCACCAGTTGCATCATAAGTACCCGCGTAATCAGATGGAACACCAATGAAGTTACCGTAGTTTGCAGTAAGGTCTGTACCACCTTCTGATTCAGTTGTACCGAAACGACCTTTTAATGTGAAGTTTTCACCTTCGTATTTAAGGCTGAAATCAGCTGTGTCAGATGACATGCTCGCAATACGTGCCCAAGTTTGAGTCCAACCTGGATTTACACCTTCACCAGTACGACGATAGAAAGTACATGTACCTGATGCATTTGTTTGCTCACAAGCTGCTTCTTTGTCGTCAGGGAACATTACGAAGTTTGAGGTATTTGCATTGTTTGCATCTAACTCAAGGCTCATGATGTTTAAACCTAGCTCTAGGTTTTCTGTAGGACGATACTGGAAAGTTGCATTTAATGCTGTACGTTCACGCTCTTGTTGGAACGTAGTAGGAACAATATCACCCCAACCGATCAGTGATTCGATACCGTTACGTTGGTAGTTTGTTTCAGCCCAAGATACTGAACCTAATAAACCGAATGTTTCTTCGTCATTTTTCCAGCTAAATAAGCCAGAAACTTGAGGGTCTGTTTCTTCAGAGATTGTGCCGTAGTCGGCTTTTGCACTTAAGAAAGTTGTACCAGCGTCAAGATCAAGTGGCTTACGAGTGTTAACAATAACAGTACCACCAACACCACCTTCTACAACGTCAGCTTGAGAAGATTTATAAACTTGGATTTCACCAACTAATTCAGGTGGTAAAAGCGTATAGTTGAAGCTACGGTCGATTGATTGTTGGTCATACCAACCTGTTGATGCAACAGTTTGACCGTTTAAAAGTGTGCGTGTTAATTGGCTTGAAGCACCACGGATAGACACTTGCTGACCTTGACCGAATTGACGGTTAACAGCAACACCTGAAATACGACCTAGTGCTTCACCTACATCGCCATCAGGAAACTTACCGATGTCTTCTGCAGATACAGCATCGACAACGCTGTCAGCAAAGCGCTTAGTATTCATTGAAGCTTCAAGTGAACGGCGAATACCGCGAACTTCAATTACTTCAACATCTTCTTGAACTTTAGTTTCATCTGCTGCGTATGCAGCGCCAGTGAACCCAGCACTCATTACGAGGCCGATATTAACTGCTAATAAGCTTTTCTTAAAATTTTTAGCTAACACAGGATTCCCCTTGAATCATTTTGTTGGTTTTTTATATCACTTCTGCCCAGTGATGATGACAACGCTGTCATCTAGTAACAAACCATACACTCTAAATTACATTTGTGCTACATCTTTTTGGTTAATTTGTGCAAAAAATTTACAACGAAATAATCAAGTTATTGATATAACTAATATTTAATATTGAGTTTTTAAGAATTGTTACAAATAAACGGCGCAAATATAGCATGAGTGATATTGCAGATGAAAAGACCAAAAGGATGAGTTTTTGAAATTAGCTAAAAATTACATGTATTTTTGTAAGCTTTAGTTTCCACTGGGCATTTATTAACCATAACTAAAAGTTATATAAAACCTGTTATCTAACAATAAATTAGCTTAAAAAACTAACGTGTTTCTAAAAGCGCGCTGTCATGTACAAATTATTTTTAACTTTTTCTGGGCAGAATGAGTTAAAGGGAATATTGAGAATAACAATCAATAACAATGACAGCGTTGTCATTTTTAATTATATAGAGCCCCTTTGTACTTGTCTAACACTTTATCGGCTATTTAAAGAAAGTGTATTTATTCAATACTGTTTGTTATACCAATTCGCTTAATTAAGTGACCTATTTTTAGGCAATAAAACCTCGTTGATAACAAGGCAAAATTTCGTTATTTAGTTGTTCTAAATCAGAAATTTTTAACGCCGTTAGCGACAGGTTTAATCCCTCAAAATGATTAAGTATTATTGCGGATTGGTATTCAAGGTAAGTATTTAAAAACAAAAAAGCGAGCATAATAGCTCGCTTTTGGCATAGAGTTTTATTGAGCGATTAAGGTGCCCAATAAACTTCAATATTGATATGTGGGTGATTCAATACTGCACGTAAAGGCATGTCAGCAACTGCACCGCCCTCTTTCGCTTGCTTGTAAACAGCGAGTTTTTCTTCACCACTAATTAAAAGCTTCACAACTTTAGAATCTGCAATCGCAGATAAAGTTAACGTCATACGCTCAGTGATTTTACCTGTTACATCGCTTTCAATGGCATTAATTGCACATACTAAATCATCTGTTGCTAGACCGTGTTCAAGACCTTCGGCATGAGGGAAAAGAGAAGCCGTATGACCATCAGGGCCCATGCCTAAAATCGTCACATCAAAAGGACGCTTTAATGCTTTGTATGCAGCTTCACATTCAGCTACACCGTTTTGCGCCGTTAATGCGTCATTTTTCATTGTCACGAAATTAGCAGCTGCGCCATGGTTTTGTAATAGCGTGCTTTTGATAAATGCTTCATTACTTTTTTCATGATCAGCATCAACCCAACGCTCATCAACCATAGCAACATCAATGCTTGCCCAATCAAGTTCAAGGTTTGATAAGTGCTTATAAGCAGGTGCTGGCGATGAGCCACCCGACACCATCAATACCGCACGGCCATCTTCTTTAATACCAGCAACAAGGCTTTGTTCAAGGCTTGAAGAAAGTTCAGCTGTTAATTCGTCTTTGTTTGCAAAGAATTTTTCAACAATTGTTGCCATCTTAATTACGCCTTATCGCCTGTGTTAAACCAAACGTGGTTGTTTTCTTCTAAAAGCTCATCTGCATCTTCAGGGCCCCACGTACCAGCGCGGTATAACGATGGTGCACCTTTTTCTTGCCAACGCTCGATGATTGGGTCAATCCATTTCCATGCTTGACGCACTTCATCACGGTGAATAAACAGCGACGGGTTGTTTGCTGCGGCATCTAACATTAAGCGCTTATAGGCATCTGAATGAAAACCATTACTGTACGCTTGCGATAACTCAATGTTCATGGTTACTGGTTCTAATTGCATCTCAAGGTTATCAAGGCGCTTAGACATCAGTGTTAATTGAATTGTTTCTTCTGGTTGCAGACGAATAACAAGACGATTTGGCTCAATGTTACCTACGTTGTCGGTATAAACGTTGTGAGATACTTTTTTGTATTCAACAACGATTTCAGCACAACGCTTTTTCATACGTTTACCAGTACGAAGATAGAAAGGCACGCCAGCCCAGCGCCAGTTATCGATGTGCGCACGAATAGCAACAAAAGTTTCTGTTTTACTCGCACCTTCGTTTAATTCTTCTAAGTAACCAGGGACGATTTTACCGTCTAAGTTACCTGGTACGTACTGACCACGTACAATGTTTGCATCAACATCTTCAGCCACTAACGGACGTAACGACTCAAGTACTTTTAGTTTTTCAGTACGGATGCTGTTTGCGTTTAGTTTATTTGGTGATTCCATTGCCACTAAACAAAGTAATTGTAGCAAGTGGTTTTGTACCATATCGCGTAATGCACCCGCTTTATCGTAGAAACCAGCACGGCTTTCTAGACCCACTGTTTCCGATAAGCTAATTTGGATGTTATCGATTGATTTTGCATCCCACAGGTTTTCAAACAATGAGTTTGAAAAACGTAGTGCCATTAAGTTTTGTACTGTTTCTTTACCTAAGTAATGGTCAATACGGAATACTTGCTCTTCTTTGAAGTATTCAGCAATTTTTGCATTGATTGCTTCAGCAGATTCACCACAGTAACCAATCGGTTTTTCAACAACAACACGAGATGTTTCTGTGATTAGACCTTTCTTTGATAAGATTTCACAGCAGCTACCATACACTGCAGGTGGTAAAGAAAGGTAAAAAACACGAGACTTGTCAGCGTCGTGTTCATCAAGAATATCTCTTAATTTGTCCCAGTCATCATCTGCTTCAGTCACATTTGATACAACTGGCACAAGGTAAGCTGAAAACGCTTTCCAATCTTTTGCGTTGTACTCACCTTTACCTAAAAAGTCTTGTAACGCTTTATGTGCTGTTTCGATGTATTCTTTACGTTTGCTTTCTTCACGTACCGTAGGAAGGATACGAGAACCTTGAGGAAGGTTGCCCTCTTGATAAGCGCGATACATTGCAGGAAGTAACTTACGTAACGCAAGATCCCCGCCGCCCCCAAAAATTACGATATCAAATGGATTTAACATATATCACTCTCTACATTGGCAATGCCATGTTCATCCAATTCATGCAATATGGCAGTGCGTGTTGTTATCTGGTTGATGTGGCCTGTTAGACAATATCCTTTAACAAAGCCTGTTGAATTTGTTTGTAAGTAGCTTACTCATTCTTTTTATGTTGGCTGAAGTAAATGAGTCTTAGGGGCTCTGTAAATCCTCTCACAAAAATACAGGCCCTAAGAACTCCAGCGCTACCCGTTCAAAGGTATTCGGTTTGCAGCTAATACTGCGAATTTTTTACTGCTTACGATGTGTCTTATAGTAAGCGATCAGTCCATTGGTTGAACTATCATGTGGATGACTGACTGCATCATCAAATAATTCAGCTTCAATTTTAGAGGCAAGTCCCTTACCTAGCTCTACACCCCATTGGTCAAATGAACAGATTTCTAAAATAATGCCTTGGCAGAAGATCTTGTGCTCATAAAGCGCAATTAATCGTCCTACCGTTTTCGCATCAACTTTATCTAATAACATTGACGTTGTTGGGCGATTGCCTTGGTGAATCTTGTGATTCAATAATTCTGAGATTTCTGCTTCAGATTTACCTTTCGCGGTTAAATCTGCAGTTACTTGCTCTGCATCAACACCGGCCATCATCGCTTCGGTTTGTGCAAAGAAGTTTGATAATAAAATATCATGATGCTTGCCTACATTGACTTGCGGCTCAATTGAAGCAATAAAGTCAGCAGGTACAATTACATTACCTTGGTGTAGACATTGGTAAAAAGCATGTTGACCATTGATACCTGTCATACCCCAAATAATTGGAACCGTCGTGTAAGGAACCGTTTCACCTGCAAAAGTAACATGCTTACCGTTACTTTCCATCTCACCTTGCTGTAAATACGCGGGTAACATGTGTAGTGCTTGATCATACGGTAAAATAGCTTGCGCTGTATAACCTAAAAAGCTTGTGTTCCAAACACTTAAAAGCGCCATTAATAATGGTACGTTATTTTCAAATTCAGCATTTTTAAAATGCTCATCAATTTCAAACGCACCTTCTAGGATTTCTTCGAACGCCTCGAAGCCTAGGTACAGGGCGATTGGTAATCCTATCGCACTCCATAAAGAAAAGCGACCGCCTACCCAATCCCACATTGTGAATACGTTTTCATCAGCGATACCAAAGGCCGCTGTTTTTTCTAAATTGGTGCTTACAGCTACAAAGTGCTTAGCTATGTGCTCTTGCGCTTGTGCCGTTTGTAAAAACCACTCAACAGCCGATTTAGCGTTAGTCATGGTTTCTGAGGTGGTAAACGTTTTTGACGAGATAACAAATAACGTTGTCTCAACGTCTAAACCTTGTAAAACAGATGCAATCTGAACACCATCAACATTTGATACATAGTGAACATTTAATGTGCCATCAGCATAAGCAGCAAGCGCTTCTGTTGCCATTTGTGGGCCTAGATTTGAACCACCGACACCAATTGCAACCACATCTTTTACTGCTTTTCCTGTGTAGCCTAACCACTCACCACTGCGTACCTTACCAACAAAGGCTTTCATTTTAGCAAGCTCAGCGTTAACAGCATCTGTTACGTTTTCGCCATCAACCATTACAGCTGTGTTAGCGCGGTTACGTAAAGCAGTATGAAGTACAGCACGGTCTTCAGTAATGTTAATTTTCTCACCACTGAACATTTTTTCGCGCCATGCGCTAATATCACACTCTTTCGCTAAAGCAATTAATTGTTCAAAAACAGTTTTATCAATTTGTTGTTTCGAGTAATCGAATAATACACCCGGGATCTGAGCAGAGAATTGCTCGAAACGCGTGCTATTTTTGGCAAATAAATCTTTAAGATGAATTTGTTTCATCTTCTTGGCACTTTCAGATAGTGCTTGCCAACTAGCTAATTGCGAACGGCTGCTCATATATTTAATCCCCTTCAAAACTTGCAACAAACTGATTCTTAACTATCTTTTTATTATATTGAATAAAGACAGCAATTAAAAACACGGTGTGAAATCAACACTAAGTTAAAATGACAACGCTGTCAATGTTCTACTTTTACATTTTATAGTCGAGATAATAGCGCAATTTTTCTCTTTTGACACCGGTATCATAAAAATTATCTCAATTATTTTACTGCTAATTTGGTAGAACATTAGATACACTAACTAACTTATATTAAATATAGATGTACATATAAGAAAAAGCGTCTGGTGAATACCTGAACGATAATATTATAATACAAATATAACCAACTATAAAGCAACAGTATGAAAGTAACCATTAATGATGTAGCCAAGCTCGCAGGTGTTTCAATGAAAACCGTTTCACGAGTGATTAATAAAGAGCCATCGGTCAGAAAAAAAACGTACGATATAGTGATGGACGCTGTTAACACGTTAAACTATCAACCAAACCTTGCTGCTCGTAACCTAGCAGGCACATCGTCTTTTACTGTTGGTTTAGTTTATGACAACCCGAATGCTTATTATGTCATCGACATGCAAAACGGTGTGTTGTCGCGTTGTAAAGAAGAAGGCTATGAGCTGGTTATTCATCCATGTAACTATCTGGATGGCAACATGGAAGAAGACTTTAAAACCATGATCAAGCGATCTCGCTTAGCTGGCCTTGTATTAACGCCACCGCTGTCAGAGCAAAATAGCATTATTGATATGCTAGATGAGATGGGCATTCATTATGTTCGCGTACTCTCTGGCCGCCCTACTGAAGAAGACCAAGACACTTGTATCTATGTGAACGATTACGCAGCTGCGTACGAAATCACCGCTCACCTACTGTCGCTTGGCCATAAAAATATTGGTTTTTTATGCGGTGACAAAGAGCATAAATCAACAACTGAACGTTTAGAGGGTTATCAGGCCGCGTTAAAAGATCACAGCATTCCATTGCATGACGCGCTCATCTACGAAGGCCAGTATTCTTTTGAATCAGGTGTAGAAGGCGCAAAAGCATTGTTAGGTGAGAATAACCCGAAAAACATCACAGCCCTACTTGGCGGTAACGATGAAATGGCAGCGGGCGCGTTATTCGCCTCACGCTTAATGGGTATCGAAATTCCACAGCAGCTATCAATTACGGGCTTCGAAGACTCACCGTTCTCGCGTCAGACTTGGCCTAAACTAACCACAGCACATCAGGCGAATGATGTAATTTCGCAGCATGCAGCCCGTTTACTGTTTAGAAAAACCCGTGGTGCACGTAATCAAGATAAAGACATCATCACGACCTTTACCCCTTCATTAGTAGTACGGGAAAGCTCAGGCCCTACAACGGCCTAATTTATACAAGTTACGAAAAAGCCGCTCTATAGCGGCTTTTTTTAATTAAGCGAATTGGTATTGCTTGTTAAAGCAATGCTAAACCACCATTTAAGTTATAAACATTTTCAAACCCTAACTGCGACAAATTGTTAGCCGCTTGTTTTGAACGATTACCACTTCGGCAAACCAAAATGTAGCTATGCGCTTTATCAAGCTGCCCTTGCACGATGGCGTTTGCCATGCGACTGAGTGGAATGTTAATCACTTTGCTCTCAGCAACAGTGAATAACTCTGCTAAATTATTCGCTCCATGCTCATACGGTTCACGTGTATCAATTAGGTAAGTTGCCTTATCATCTAACATTGATTTCGCATCGGTTGCGACTAGCTGTTTCATCGGCGCACTTTCAAGTGTTTCAACATAGCCACATAGAGAATGACTTACAGTATGCTTTTGCTCATCAGCTTGTTGCTTTAATTCAACAAACTCATCATCTGATACTAGCTCACTTAATAGTTGTGCAAGTAACGGCGTCGTTGCTTTTTGCGCATGCCAATCCATAGCAAAACATTGTTGATAATCATGACCAGAACAAATCACCGTTGAATCTTGTACTACCATAGCAAGCTGCTTTAAAGACTGAGCCATTTTCGCAGCATCGCCACCAGTAATTGCTGTGTTACCTAAGCCACCTGGTAAGATTAAATCACCACAGAAGCAATAGCTGATATCACCGCTTTGCGTATCTGATAATAAATAGCTAACACTATCGTCACTGTGACCTGGTGTTGCTACTTTAGTTAAGCGCGCATCGCTTAATTCGATGGTTGCTGAATCTTTTGGCCAGCCAAGTTCGTCTATCTCATTAGCAACATAACGTTCTGCGAGCTCTTTTGATAATAAACAACGGGCCGATAAACGTTCTTGGTGGTTATGGGTATCGATAATCGCTTTTACTGTTAAACCTTGTGTCGCGACAATTTTCGCCATACGTGGAATAAGCTCAATGATAGGATCAATCACCACAGCGCTTTTATCACTGTCGACATAAAGCCAGCAGCACGCTGCTTGATGGCGAAGTTGTGTTAAGCCAATCGCACAAACTTCGTGTTGCGGCGATGTACTATCAGATACCACTAAGCAGTTTGCTTCTAGAATCGGTTTTAAAGAACGTATTTTGTCGCAAGCAAAATCAATCTCTTGTTGGTTAACAGCTGGGCCAAACGACATACGTATCGCGTTTTCACTTTGCCAATCACTGGCTCCCATCGCGTCTAAAACAAAACTACGATTTGCACCTGAGCTGCATGCCGAGCCGCCACTTACACGGATACCCGCAGCATCAAATAAGTCCATCACTTCTTTACTGGTTAATTCGTTCACCGCAAAGTTCAACGTTGTTGGCACCGAATGCTCAAAACTGTGATTGAACGTAATGCTACCAAAGGTGTCTGTTAATGCAGCTAATAATTGCTCGCGAAAAGCATGTAGCTGCTCAATTGGCTTAAAAGTCTGGTTTTGTTTATCAAGCAATAACGAGAACAACTTATTCAAACCGGCAATGCCCGGTAAATTTTCGGTACCAGATCGCATACCACTTTCTTGGCCGCCGCCAGCAATAAATGGCGTGTATGCACTGCCTTTACGAATATAAAGTACACCAATGCCTTTAGGCGCATACAATTTATGACCAGAGAATGGGGCGTAATCAATGGTTGTTTGGCTTAGCGCCAAGTTGGTTTTGCCTAATGCTTGTACACAGTCAACCATCCAAGCCACATTATTGTTTTCACTACGAATAAATTGCTCAATAGTGGTTAAGTCTTGGAAAACACCGGTTTCGTTGTTTACTGCCATAGTACAAATCATCAGTGCATTCGCAGCATGTTTACGAATAAACTCATGATCTAAAATACCGTTTTTATCTACTGGAATAGCTAATACCTGCGCGTTGATATCAAGTACACTGTTCCAATGTTTTAGCGTATTTGGCACCGCTTTATGCTCTGTTGCCCCATAAAGTAATACCGGATTCTCGATTTGATGATTTTTTGCAGCAATAAGCGTTGAAACAACCGCCGTTTGAATACCTTCTGTTGCACCCGAGGTAAATAAAATATCGCCGTCGGTAGCGCCAATGACTTCACGTGCTTTGTTACGTGTTTGTTCTAATAAGTGTTTTGCTTGAATACCCGTAATATGAGAGCTTGATGGATTACCAAAACAGACTTGCATCGTGTGCGAAACCACATCGGCAATTTCAGGAAGTACAGGAGTCGTTGCATTCGCATCTAAATAAATTTGCTGATTAGCATCGTCAGGAAGGTAAAAATTTGCCATGAAAAACGCACCATATTACTAAAAGGTATATCTTATAACCTATTTTACATTTTTCACGGCTAAATTATAATAATCAATTAGTCAGTAAAGTGCGTTTTCTATACTTTTTAAGACTAAGCTAATTTTCTATTAGCTCAACCTGCTTAGAAGACCAGGCATTGATAAGCGCTTTTACTAAAGAAGCCAGCGGTATTGCGAAAAACACGCCCCAAAAGCCCCATAAACCACCAAAAAACAATACCGCAACGATGATAAACACAGGGTTTAAATCTACCGCTTCAGAGAACAATAACGGCACTAACACATTGCCATCAAGTGCTTGGATCACGCCATAGATGATTAAAATAGTCCAAAATTGTGTTTCTAAACCAAACTGGAATAACGCCACTGCAGCGACAGGAATGGTCACCAATGCCGCCCCTACAAATGGAATAAGCACAGACAAGCCAACTAATACGCCGAGTAAAGCCGCATAGCGAAGGTCAAGCACTGCAAAAGCGATAAAAGATGCAGTACCAACAATTAAAATTTCAAATACCTTACCGCGAATATAATTCATGATTTGCTGATTCATTTCTTGCCAAACTTGAATGATCAAGCGACGTTGCTTAGGCAATAAACGCTCAGCACTTTGCGTGAGCTCTAATTTATCTTTAAGCATAAAGAACACTAAGAGCGGCACTAAAATAAGATAAATCAGCCAAGCTGCAACGTCTTTTATCGAAGTTAATGACACCGATAGCACCAACTGACCAAACTCAATAGCTTTGGTCTCAACACTGGTAACAATTGATTTAACCTGATCTTCAGTAATCAAACTTGGGTAATCTTCAGGAAGATGTAACAGCAGTGCTTTACCTTTTTCGATCATATAAGGCGTTTCTTGAACTAGATTGCTGGTTTGCTGCCAAAGCACAGGCCCCATGCCGACAATAATCATAATCATCAAGCCACTGAATACCAGCATAACTAGAATCGTTGCGGTAAACCGTTTCAAACCCAGCTTTTCTAAGTGAGCAACAGGCCAATCTAGTAAATAGGCAATTACCAAGGCAACTAAGACAGGCACGATTAACGAACCAAAAAAGTAGAAAAATGCAAAGGTTGCAATAAGCAATAACAACAAGGTTACTGAATGGGGATCAGAAAATTTATTTTCGTACCAGGCTTTTACATACTCAAACACGAATGGGCTCCACTGTTAGCACACCTAATTCTAGGTCAATTTTAAAATGGTAATGATGTTTTTCTAAAAATCGCTGCATATCGTCCGTTGCCTCAGCAGCATTAAATGTAAAAGTCACGGCTTGTTGAGCCGATACTGCCTTATTCAACCCTAATTTAAACTGAATAAATTGTTGAGGGCACTTATAGTCCCTTAAATCAACCGTTAACATAGCGAATCAACTGCGTTATTAATATGAATAATAAGTATAAGATGTAGGCACCTTGCTAAAATAAGTCTTTATAATGAGAAACAACTCATTTTTTTCTTAAAACACGCAAAACAATAGTTTATCCTTATTCAATAACTGGTAGTAAAGGAAACCTGATGCCTGGCTCGCATAATAAAGCGCAATTACCTGCGAATCCAACTCTTAAAGAGATAAACTGGTATAAAAAACAAATAAACTGGGGCGAGCTGCCGCCTTTTTATCATATGGTCGCATCATCGGTTAGCGAATCTGAAGGGATTTTAGACCACGGTTTTGATAATGCCGTTAAACAATTAATTGACCCACGCAACTGGAACCTTGATTTATTAGGTGGCCATGAAACCGACATGGGCGAAATTGTCTGTGAGCAAAAACCGCGCATTGCTTTGCATCAAAGCTTTACGGACCGAGGTTTCGAATTATGGGCCTACCCTTATGCAAAAGATGTGACGGTGGACCAATACATCAAAGACAACCGCTTTATGGAATTTAAGGTGTGGGATCCGCACACCATGAAAAACCTTATTCGTTTTAACCAGCTTCATAAATTCATCGCTTTTTACTTTGAAAGAGGTGACAAAGCTGACAAAGCCTTAATTCTGCATGCTCATAAAGTAGCGCATAAAATCATAACTTTTTTACAACGGGAGTTGAACGTTGTTAAGCTAGATGGAGTCACAATAAAAGATTTCTATCAATTGTGCGAAAAAGACAGCCGAGCATGCAGCGACGAAATAGATTTAGCAAAAGTCATGTTAGGTGAGCAAATCAACAAGGAATAAGATGCGACTAAAATTAGCCTTTATTACACTGTGTAGTGCATTACTGACATTTTCGATATTGCACAGTGAGCCGTTGAAGGCACAAACTAACTTTAAGCTGCCCGATTTAGGGACCTCGGCATTACAAGCCTTACCGATTGAAAAAGAACAAGCAATCGGTGAAGTGATGATGATGCAAATTCGTGGCTCATCACCCGTTGTCAATGACCCTGTTCTTGATGAGTATCTGACCACCTTGGGCCGCCGTTTAGTCGCAAACGCCAACGATGTTCGTTTTCCATTTTCTTTTTTCTGGGTTAATAACCCTGAAATCAACGCTTTTGCGTTCTATGGTGGTCATGTAGGTGTGCATACAGGGCTCATGGCACAAGCCGATAACGAAAGTCAATTTGCCTCAGTACTTGGGCACGAAATTGCCCACGTAACACAGCGCCATTTAGCGCGTCGTATTCAACAACAGCAAGATAACAGCGCGTTAACCATCGCTGGTATGATTGCTGGTATTTTAGCTACCGTTGTTGCACCTGATGCTGGTATTGCAATTATCTCAGCAAACCAGACACAAGCGGCGTTTAGTCAATTAACTCATAGTCGTGCTGCTGAACAAGAGGCAGACCGAATTGGCATGCAGACCTTAAATAATGCTGGGTTTGATCCTCGCCAATCGAGTGAATTTTTAACTAAACTTGCTGCACAAATTCGCTACAAATATAAGCCGCCCGCATTTTTGCTGACTCACCCATTGCCAGAAAGCCGTGTCTCTGATGTGCGCTTACGTGCCGAGCAGTATCCAAAAAGGCACTACTCCGATAGCCTAGAGTTTAACTTAGCTAAGAGCCGTGTTATTGCTCGTTATCAGCAGAAGTCAAAAGCCGCGGAAGATTTATTTCGTAAATTAATGCGTGAAAATACCGTTCATAACGACACTGCACTTAAATATGGTTTGGGTATTAGCTTGTTGGATCAAAAAAAGCTTGATGAAGCAGCCAGCATTTTGAACCCATTACTAGAGCAAGATCCAAAGAACTTATTTTATATAGACACACACACCGACTTACTCATTGCGCAAGGTAAAGCGAATGAAGCGGTGGAATTTTTAGCTAAATTAGATATCGATAGACCTAACAATCAGGTAATTGCCTTAAACTATGCAAATGCTGCGATGGAAGCAAAACAATTTGACCTTGCTGAACGTATTTTAAAATCTTACTTGTTAGCAAAACCTGAGAACAACCTTGCCAAAGAGCTGATTGCTGATGTCTACAAAAAGCAAGAGAATATGGCTTCTTATCATGAAGCGCATGCCAATGTACTGGCCCAGTATGGTGCTTATTTAAAGGCAGCTGATGAAATTCAAAAAGCACTAAACTTTGTTGAGCCTGAAGAATTAGTTAAGCAACAACGTTTAAAAGCCCTACTCACGCAATACCGTCAATTACAAAAAGAGCTTGCGAGACTTTAAGTCTCGCAGCGCTTGCCCTAAAATAAGCCAAATTATTAAATGTGAGAACACACCATGTCTGTGACTATTTATCATAATCCACGTTGTTCAAAATCGCGTGAAACACTTGCCCTATTAGAGAACAATAACGTACAACCAAGTGTTGTTGAATACCTAAAAACACCACTTAATGAGCAGCAAATTGCGACCTTAATTAGCCAATTGGGCTTTACTTCAGCGCGTGAATTAATGCGTACTAAAGAAGATATCTACAAAGAGCTTGAGCTTAAAAACGAGCAAAACGAAGACAAATTAATTGCTGCAATGGCTGCCAATCCAAAGCTAATCGAGCGCCCAATTGTTGAAAATAACGGCAAAGCTGCTCTAGGTCGTCCACCAGAAAACGTATTAAGCGTACTTTAATGACTACAAACATTGTTGTGCTATACCACTCAAGCCATGGCTCTGTAGAAGCAATGGCACATGAGATAGCCGAGTCGATTGAGCAACAAGGAACAACTGCTTTATTGCGCACGTTTATAAAGCGTCAGCCACACGATATTGTGATCAGCAAAGATGATCTAATTAATTGTGATGGCTTGGCCTTTGGCACCCCTACTCGATTTGGCATGATGGCCTCACAAGCAAAAAGCTTTTGGGAAACCACCAGTGATCTATGGCTTAAAGGTCAGCTAATAGATAAACCTGCTTGTGTATTTTCGTCATCGAGCAGTATGCACGGTGGTAACGAAGCTACCTTGTTGAATCTATCACTGCCGTTGTTACATCACGGTATGATGTTACTCGGTGTGCCTTATGAGGTACCTGAATTATTAGCAACAGAAACTGGTGGTACGCCATACGGTGCGACTCATGTGGCCGGTAGCAATAACAGCAATGTGTTAAGTAAAGACGAAATTAAAATTTGCCAAAGTGTTGGAAAACGCTTGGCACTGATTACGAGTAAATTACAATGAGCTTGGAACCAAAGCTAAATCAGCCTGTTGCCAAAAAGCCAATTACTAAACGATTCCAACGTTTTGCACTGATTGGTTATATCGGCTTATTAATTTTAATGCCAGTTTGGTTGTTTTTAATTGCCCCAAGAGAAGGCCACAGTAACGGCTTTATCTTTGTTATTTATATACTCCCTCTTCTATTACCACTAAAAGGGATTATTCAAGATAAGCCTTATACCTACGCGTGGGCAAACTTTATCGTGATGTTCTATTTTATCCATGGTTTTACATTACTATGGGTCGCACAAGAACAGCTGATTTGGGTATTACTTGAGTTAATCTTTGCCAGTCTGATGTTTATTGGTTGCACTTATTATGCTCGCCATCGCGGGCAAGAGCTTGGCCTTAAGATACGTAAATTAAAAGAAGAGCTGGCCGAAGAAAAAGCGGCACATGAGCACGATAAATAAGCACTTTCGTTTAGCTTAAGTAAAACAAAAAACGGCAACCAAGGTTGCCGTTTTTTTATGTCACTTTATTTAGTTTTTATGCGTTCACACCAACTCTGCTAAGGTGGCTAGCGCGACAATACTTGCTAGACCCACTTGGCCAATTAAGCTAAATAGTGAAAAAAGTCTTAAAATAAACAGCCCCCATGGATGACGAATATGCGGGTATAGCGCACAGCGTTTTAAACTTGTAGCAAAGAAAAAGCATAAGATAGAAACTAATGTAAAGCCCAGCGTTAACTCACTTTTAATAGCAATGCTATCGTCAAAAAAGAAGAACAACTGCACAGGTAGTAACACAGTTACAATCGCGTGGAGTAAGTGCACTTTTTTAACGCGATCAAACTGCCCTTCTGGCGAAAGCTCTTTAATGCCAAAGTCATGTTCAAGGCACTTCACTAAGTTATCTGCTTTAATGCTTACAGCTAATCGGTAGCAACTTAGACCATCGTTGTTACGAACTCTAAAGTCATAGCCCGCTTTTAAAAGCAACACCAGTAAAGGTCCATTCTCGGCTAATACAGCGTAATGTAATGCAGTATTCCCTTTATTGTCTTGGGCTTTTTTATCTTGATGTTCAAGTATTGTCTCAACCACATTCACATAGCCTTTTTCGGTTGCCCACATAAAGGCTGTTTTACCGTTTTCGTCTGCTAATGCACCTGTTGCGCCTTGCTCAATAAAACGCTTTGCCATGGTTTGTTTAGCATTTTCGTGGCTCAAGTGGGCAAGTAAAGCTTGTTCAAGTAACGATGCTGAGTCAACATCAGGTGATACAAGTTTTAGTAAAGTGAAGTAATCTTCACCGTGAGCAACTTTTTCAGCTGCAAGCGCCGTTAATGATTCAAGATCAGCCACTGAATCAGGGATAAAACCACTAAAACGCTCTCTAAAGTCAACTTCGGTCCACAGCTCTAATACATCGTCCGCAGACATTTTTGCACCGTGATTAAGCACATGTTCTATCACAGTAAAATAGCGACGATTAAATAACTGGTGAATCAAAGTTATAGGTGTTTTAACAGCCGATTGAGCAAATGCGCTAGCGTATTTCTCTAAGCGCTGGCATAACATTAAAACAAGACTCTCAGGGGTGTAGTCGTTTTCTAAAAAGTGCGCTTTCATAGCATTAATGTAATGCAGCGCAGCTTCATCAAATTCAGAGATGTGTTGGAAATAACACTCTTCAAACGGTTCAAGAGGAGTCAACCATGTAAGATAGTAAATAGGCGGAAGAACCGTCGTACACACACCGTCATCTTCATTAGTAGAACGACATGCCGGCCAAGCTTCTAAAGCGTCTAAAATATAAGCCCCGTTTTGCTCAGCTAATCCTTTGATCAGTAACGGGTATTCCTTTGGCCAAATCAGTACATTTTCCATTAAAAAAACACAACTCCGCTGCACATTATTCGATGTCTAATTAAGCACTTAGTTATAGCAAAATTTAACTGACAGTTTGCTTAATATTGTCATCAATAACACAGTATCTGACAGATACTCTGGTAAACAAGAAAAGTAGTATGATTCTACCACAGAGGGTTACAGGTGCTAGCGCAAAGTAGGTGATTTTTAAAGAAAATAGAAAAGCAGCGGCACATGGACGGTACTCACTGCTTGGTTGGAGACTGAAAGTAACTAAAAAGCCCGATGAGGTGAAGGTAATCGCGCTTTTTAGCTGACTTACTTACTTGCTAATTCGTGTGTCACTTCATCAATGCCAACTTGGCTAATGCGCTGCAGCACTTCTTTTTGCTTTGCGCTTAACAGTGAGATACCTTCAGCAACGATATCGTATACTTTCCATTGCTTATCTTTGCCTTGACGTAATTTAAAGTGCAAATCAATGGCTGGCGCATTGTCATCAACAATTTGTGTCTTAACAGTTGCATAATCATCGTCGATGAGTTGTGATTGATCAAAAATTACTTTTTGGCCTGTGTATTTCATTAGCGCGCCGGCATAAGTCACTGTTAAGTAATGCTCAACCGCAGCAATAAAATCAACGGCTTGTTCACGGCGCAGCCCTTTAATGTGCTTACCTAAAAGCTTATACGATACAAACTTAATATCCATGTGCGGCAATAAGCGTTTTTCTACAATATTCGCCATTGCTTCTGAGCTTGCATCGCCTTTCGCATTTACATTTGCGATATCAACAAATAAATCTGCTGTGACTGATTCTAATAGTTGCTTAGGCGAGCGGTCTTCACTGGCAAAAGCAGATGCAGCAAAAAATGCTGCAATTAATAAAAATGAGTTAATTAGTTTGGTCATCGTATTCACCTCTCAACGAAAATTTTCGCTAATATACCGATATTAAATCCGTAAAAAAAGAAACAATCTGACACCGTTTTAATGCCAATTAAGCACCAATCGATTTTTTCCATAGTTTTCAGCTAATTGCTAAGAAATATGAGAATGTGCACAGCTTCTGTGTTTTTTTGCACATTGAAAAGCCCCTAACACCGCCTTATTTACTTGCTCATCGACATAATGAGAAGTACCGAAATGAAATTTAAAAAGCCGTTAAAAGCACTTATTTTGAGTGCAGCTGCTCTTTTAGCAGCACCAAGTTATTCAGCTTCAAATCATGGTTATGCCATTGATTACATTCAAGGTGAAGGTGATGTAAAAGGTCTAAAACTGGCCTATCAGTACCATGTACCCAATGAAAAGTTGCCCTTACAACACGCCCGTTTGTACTTCGAATCTAGTTTTAATATTTGGCAGTATGGCAAAGACAACAAACATCAAACTAATATCGTGTTAGCTATGTCTCCGGTGATCCAATACCCTGTGTTTAATGTGAAAAACATGCCTGTTTATGTGGAGTTTGGAATTGGCGTTTCACTGTTGGACGACACCCGTTTTGCAGGCAAAAACGTTAGTACTCACTATCAGTTTGAAGATAGATTGGGTCTAGTTGCGGATTTAGGTGACGACTCAAGCTTAGCACTTAGATATTTACATTACTCAAATGCGGGTTTCAAGAGCCCTAACCCTGGCCTTGATTTTATTTCACTGTCTTATGCAAGACGATTTTAAGTGCTACTATATCGCTGTGTATATCGGCAGGATTTCAAGATGGAAACTTGGCAAATTATAGCCATTGTTGTTGCTGTGTTTGGTGTAGTAATTGGTAACCTTATGTTGCTAAAACATGCAGCAAAAATGGACTTCAAAGTGCCTAAAAGCGATGATAATGAAGATAAAAAAAGCCCTGATGAATAATCAGGGCTTTTCTATTTAATGCTTTAGCTAAGATTAAACTAACCAATGCGCCATTAAGACAATCACCGGTAATGTCACTAAAGTTCTTAAAATAAAGATGAAGAACAATTCGATAATATTAACCGGAATTTTACTACCTAAAAGCAGTGCTCCCACTTCCGACATATAAATCAATTGCGTCACACTCATTGCTGCGATAATAAACCGTGTTACATCACTTTCAATACTACCCGCTGCAAGAATTGACGGAATAAACATATCAGCAAATCCAACCATAATTGTTTGTGCTGCGGCCTCAGCTTCAGGTACTTGTAATAGCTCTAAAAATGGCACAAACGGCTTGCCCATATATTCAAAAATTGGCGTATATTCAGCAATAATCAAGGCAAATGTGCCCACAGCCATAACGACAGGTAACACAGCGAATACCATATCAAAGGCGTTATGTAGACCTTCTTTCACTGTACCAGCAAAACCCGGTGCAGTGCGTGCTTTGGCAAGCGCCACATCAAGTGAATGAGAGACTAATGTTTTACCTTCAGGCACTGATTCTGCGTCTTTATCTGGCTCTGAGCCATCAAAATATAGGTCTTTTTTGAAGCGTAATGGTGGTAAGCGAGGCACAATTAATGCCGCAACAAAACCCGCCAAACACACTGTTAAATAAAACGGTGCAAACAAGTGTTCAAGCTTTACTTGGCCAATAACAACTAAACAAAAGGTGATTGATACTGCAGAGAAAGTAGTACCAATAATGGCAGCTTCGCGTTGTGTATAATGTTTATCTTCATACTGACGAGCGGTCATCAAAATACCCACACTACCATCACCTAACCAAGATGCTACACAGTTAACCGCACTGCGACCTGGCACACCAAAAAGTGGACGCATCACTTTAGTTAATAAGGTACCGACTAGCTCTAACAAGCCGAAGTTTAATAATAACGGTAATAGTAAGCCCGCTAAAACAAACACAGAAAACAACACAGGCAACAAGTCGTTTAAAACCAGTGCACCGGTATTACCGGAAATAATCATTTCAGGCCCTTGTTTTGTGTAGGTCAAAACGATAAAAACCATACCCAGTAATCGAACACTCAGCCAAAGCCAACTAACATCAAATAAATGTTTAATTAAAAAGAACTTAAGTAATGGCTGCGGTTTAAACAACTTTATCACTAAAGATAAAATACCGGTAATGCAAACAATGCTCGTAATTAAACCAAGCGCGAAAGGAGCTATCCACGCCTGCACAGCTTTTGCCATAACAGCAATCGGAATGGTCATTGCCTCACCTATGGGTACCGGCGTCATAAACAAGAAGACACCTATAAGTGAGGGAACGAAAAAGGTAAACAAGGTTCGCAAGTCACTGCGATGGGCTGTGTTTAAGTTAGACATATTTTCAACCTGTAAAAACCACAAAAGAGCGGCTAAGCTCTTTTTGTGGTGGTTTTAACTATTATAATTATTAAATATTAATACCGCGCTGACGCAGTGCATTCTCTAATGCTTGCTGGAGATCATTCATTGTTCCTGGCTCAAGAATTGTGCCTGCAGAATCCATCCACGTTAAGCTTGTGCCACCTTCTTTAGTGCGACTAACAAGAATTTGATATTGGCCATCTTCAATTGGCAGCTCAGCTAACTCTTCACCCCAAATTGAGTCCCATACACTTGATTCTGGCTTTTTATAATCAGCCGTGATCAAGCCACGATCTTGGTCAATTTCTACAATAGTGAAAGATAAGCGCTCTAAGAAACCTGAAAAACGCTCAAACACAGCAAAGTAGTCCTGCTCAGTCACTAAAGCTGCATTCCCTTTGTCATCAAACCCCATCTCTAACGAGATAACACCTTGCTTTTTGCGCATTTCAACTTCAAGTTGACGATAGCGATAATCAAATTCAGCGACAACTTGGTTTAACGCACGCACTTCTAGCTGTTGCTGTAAAAGCGGTGTAAGTGGTTGACTATCACTTTTATAATCTACTAACTTAGCATTTAATGACGCAGTACGTTGGTGCGATTTTTCTTCAATAGTAAATAAGAAACGTTGTTGTGATACTTCGGTTTCGCTTTCCCAAAACCAACCATCTTCTGGTTTTATAATTGTGTACCAATCTGTTTCAACACTTCCTAAAAGCTTATCTTCTTTTATTGCAGAAGTATTTTTTTCGTTCAACACGGCGTGGATCGAGTCCCAAATAAACTCGTCTAAATCAACAATACCGTCGTTTTTATCAAAATAAACACGCGCATCTTTGTCACCCTCTTCTACCCAACTACCTTGAGCAATGGTAATAACCTGTGCTGGCGGACGGTAGTTTTTCGCTTCAGGGTTATTGTCGTATTGCGCAACGTCCATTTTATATGTCGGATCTTGAGCCGGTTGCGCTAAACCTTCAGGTGCTTTGACTGGTTGATTAGCACGATAATTGCGTTTGTGGTGCGCTTCGTCGGTAAATACACCGCACCCAGTTAAACTTACCATTACGCTTACAGCAAGCGCCTTTGAGATCCAATACTGCACAGATATTTCTCCTTAGCAAACCCTTAATTCTTTTAACAAATATATGAGTGGGTAATACCGATTTGGTTCACTGTAAAATCACTTTTAACTTTACATTTCTTGTTTTTATGCAAAAAACCCGAATAGATTGGGCTAGCGTAACGTGTTTGAATGCTTATCGCCTTGCAAAATTTTAACTATGGTACTTTCTGATGCCCCTAAAAACAAGAAAGAGCGCACTTTATTCACGGCTTAATTAATCGTCGCTATCGTTAACTAAGCAAATTATGTTAAACTTCGCCGCCGTGCGGTATTAAACTCACGTGAAATTAAAGCTTAATCAAGCTTATATCCATTGGTATTGTTAATTACTAGGTATTTAAAATTCCATGACTGCTTTTACAAATCATCAGATAGTACTCACTGCGATTGGCGAAGATAGACCCGGTATCGTCAGCGAATTAACTCAGTTAGTGAGTGATTGCCATTGCAATATAATTGACAGTCGCATTGCTATTTTGGGCAACGAGTTCACCTTTATCATGCTACTAGCAGGTGATATGTCGGCAATTAGCCGCATTGAACATACTTTGCCAACTAAAGGAATGGAACTAGGCCTTTTAACCATGATGAAACGCACTGCAAGTCATGTTGCATGTGAATTTTGTGCCGGTTACACCCTCGAATACACAGGTATTGATACACCAGGAACATTAAGTAAAGTTACGCGCTTTTTTGCTGATAACAACATCAGCATTTGTTCTCTTAAATCGGACACTTATGATGAAGATGACGAGCTTAAAATGCGCTGTGAACTTGAGTTTAATATTCCTGTTGAAGTCGATATTGATAACTTTAAAGTGAGCTTTGAAGATCTTTCTCGTAGTTTGAACGTAGATTATATTTTCAGACGCATTCGCTAAGGAGCAAAGCATGAAAACAATTAATCCATTACAAGCAGGCGACACAGCCCCAGCTTTTAGTTTACAAAATCAAAATGACGAAACTATCGTACTCGCTGATCTTTTAAAAGAGCAGCAAGTACTGGTTTATTTCTACCCTAAAGCATCAACACCAGGTTGCACTGTGCAAGCAGAAAACTTACGTAATGAAAAAGCTGAGCTAGCTAAATTAAATACACGTGTTGTAGGTATCAGCCCTGATCCAATCAAGCGTTTAAAGAATTTTGAAACCAAAAAAGAGCTTAACTTTGATTTATTAGCCGACGAAGATCACGCGATTGCTGATGCCTTTGGTATTTGGGGTTACAAGAAGTTTATGGGTAAAGAATACGAAGGAATTCATCGTATTAGCTTCCTTGTAGGCCAAGACGGTAAAATCAAACATGTGTTTGATAAGTTCAAAACCAAAGACCATCATCAGGTGGTGTTGGACTATTTAGCGCAGAATTGATAGTTACAAGAACATAGTATAAAAGCGTTGCCATGGTGCAACGCTTTTTTGTTTTTAACTGGAAATATTAAACCCCGTGTCTACTTTATCGGGGTCAGATCAGACGGCTAACGGCTAAACCCTAGCTAATTCCTAAATACTTATGTACTTGAACCGATAAACGCCAGTTCTTTGCAATACAAGTTTCAATAGCAAGTTTAGTTGCTGAGATCTTTTGGCTAATTGGTTGTAGATACACTAAACGTGGATTCACACCTGTTTTTAAGAATAAGTCTTCGAGCTCTTCCACATGCTTTTGCATTGCCACTGGGTGTTTAATCTCATCAGCGCGCTGCATTGCACTGCGTAATACTTTATAGCCACCACGCATATTAATTTTTGGTGATACAGTCACCCATGTCTGCTCAGGGACTAAAATTTCAAATGTACCGCTGGTTTCAATTTGAGTCGAATAGCCATTTGCATGTAATAATTCACACACTGGATTTAAGTCGTACATGCAAGGCTCACCACCGGTGATCACCACATGTTTTGCGTTGTAGCCACGTTCTTTAAATAGCGCTAACACTTGCTCTGCTGTTGCTTCTGCCCAATGATCTGAGTCTGCTTTTTTCTCAACGGTGTCATCAAGTGACACTTTATACACATTATCAACGTCCCATGTTTGTTTTGTATCACACCAAGCACAACCCACAGGGCAGCCTTGTAAACGTAAAAAGATTGAAGGTGTACCCGTAAAACTCGCTTCACCTTGAATTGTTTCAAACACTTCGTTAATTTTGTACAAAAGACATCTCACTTACGACGCAACGGTATAAAATACATACCATCAAAAAACCAAAAACACGCGCAAAAATTGTTATTTAGGCCCGAGCCGTGTAGTATATCGCGCCCTGAAGTAAACCTCTATCAAAAGTAAGAGCAAAACAGATATGACGCAAAAAGTAGTTGTGATTTATTCCGGCGGTATGGACTCATTTACCGTATTAAATAAAGCCCTGCAACAAGGCCACGAAGTGTATGCCCTGTCTTTCGACTACGGCCAGCGTCATGTTAAAGAGCTTAAAGTAGCTGCTCAAGTATGTGAAAAGTTAGGTGTTTCTCACAAGATTGTTGATATTTCAGCGATCAACCAATTGATTGGTGGCTCATCACTAACTGATGATATCGAAGTACCAGAAGGTCACTACGAAGAAGAAAGCATGAAGAGCACAATTGTGCCTAACCGCAATATGATTTTACTCTCACTGGCTGTGGGTTATGCGGTGTCTTTAAAGGCTAGTAAAGTTTATTACGGTGCCCACTCAGGCGATCATGCAATTTATCCAGACTGTCGCCCTGAGTTCGTACAAAAAATGGATGATGTTTGCCGTATTGCCAACTACGACGCTGTTGAAATTTTCAGCCCATACTTAAACAATACCAAAATCGACATTTTGACAGACGGTTTAAAAATGGGTCTTGACTACAGCCAAACGTGGACCTGTTACAACGGCCGCGACAAGGCCTGTGGTAAATGTGGTGCTTGCCAAGAGCGCTTAGAAGCCTTTGCATTAAACAAGGTTACCGACCCTATCGAATACGAATAACGACATAGCTAAGTGAAAAGGCGAGTTTAACTCGCCTTTTTTGATTGTGTTTGTTGAATCAGATTTAACAACTCTGCTGTGGCAGTTGCATCAGCTAACGCTCTATGGTGATTCGTTAAATTCAATTCAAAATGTGCCGCTAAGTTACCAAGCGAATATGACTTAAGCTTTGGAAATGCCTTTCGTGATTCAACTACAGTACATAGCTTTGGCATTTTAAAGCCTTGCCCAAGTGCACCATATTCTTTGCGAATAAAGCCGAAGTCAAAATTCACATTATGAGCAACAAATACACTGCCTTTTAATAGTGAGCGCAGTGTATCGGCAATCTCTTCAAAGCGTGGCGCATCACGAACCATAGCAGCGTTTATCCCCGTTAACTTGGTGATAAAAGCAGGAATACTGCGCTCAGGATTGATTAAACTCGCCCATTGATTGATTACTTCACCCGCTTGTAACTGCACAACCGCTATTTCGGTAATTTTATTATTACCTTGTACGCCGCCGGTGGTTTCTATATCCACCACACTGTAAATACGATTCGGATCATTAAACCAATTTACCGCAACGATATTTACTGCAAAGCCTTGTTGTTTTAACACCTCAATACTGACAAGTTGGTTGCGTCTTAATTTGTCGCCAGGGGCTTTCACTTCTTCAAAGGTGAGTGTATCCCCCTTTAACACCATCAAGTCTGGGTAGCCATCTTTGAGCTGCTTAAAGGTTTTTGTCATTTGTAGTAAATGCGCTTTTAAATTTGCAAGCGGGCTGTGTTTTATTAATACCTCTAGCGGCTCTAACATGTCGCTGTGCCACACAAACACGCTATTGGGGGCTTCATAAAACTGCCCTACGTTTTTGCAAACATATTTATATAAGGCTTCATTACTAGTGAATTTGGCAAGCTTTTGCTCAATTTGTGTTTGTTGCACTGTGTAAAAACAATCAGCCAGCAACACCTTTGGATAAAGATCAAATTCATTACACGGCGGGTGCGGAGTCTCTATAAAGAGCTCTTGCCAAAACGTTAAGGTAAAGAAGCTCAACCAAAGATTATTCTCGGTAAAAAAAACCGTATTACCCAGCTGTTGATAATGCTCACACACTCCTTGCTCTACATCGCCACGGTAAATATCATCAACCTCTAATTGATGCTCTGTATCAATGAGCATTTGTGTTAGGCGTGAGCGTTGTTGCTTATTATATTTACGCTGTAAAAAGTCCTCTGCAAAATATAAAATGCCATCATCAAGCGGGTCTTGAATAACTTGCTCAAGCTTTTGTTCAACCCAATTTTTATCACCTTGTTTGTAACGCTGACGAATTGCCAGCTCTTGCGCTTCACTACTGCCTTCACAGTGCTCAAGTAATTCAAATGCAAATGCTAAGTCATGCTCTTTAAGCTGCTTATACAAACGGATCAATAACTTGTTTTTGATACTCTGGGCTAATTCATCTTCACAGCTAATGGCTAAAAGCGCTTGGGCTAAATTTTGATACTGTGATTCTGAGTCACTTTCTTTGAACTGCATTCGCAGCTTATTTAATTGATAATGCGTTTGTGCTTCGGCTAGCGTTTGAAAACGAGAGATGCTCTCACTCACATCAGCTCGCACTTTTGCAATCCCTAAATCACGCATCACAAAACGATTTTGATGATTGATATCGCCGCCACTTAGTCGGCCGCTATGTAAAAACTCAAAGTATTCATAATACTGGCAACGGCTATTGACCACGAACTGACTAAACAACGCCTCTAATTCACTGTGGTTGCGATCAATATGCTCTTTACACAGTTGGGTCAAGCGCTGTTTACTGGCTGACTTTTTGTAATCAGGTTTAGTCGCCATTAACTCATCATTTGCTAATAAGGTTAACAGGGTTGGCTTGGTTAAATGCTCAAGCAATAGATCTAATTCGTCACTACTAGGATGTGCCACCAGCCCTTGCTGTTTTAGCTTAAAAATAGCACCGTGCAGGTTGGGGATCTCTTCATAATTTAAAGATGACAACGCAACGATTTTTGGCTTTCGAGAATATATACGTAGCAAAGTACATAAGCTTTGCTCATCAAGCTGAAGGAGTTTTTCAAGAAATAACTGCTGCTCTGCTAGAAGCAGATGCTTGCACTGAGATTGAATAAATTCAGCAAGCTCAAAGAAGTGACTTAAATAATATTTTGCTGGTAATTGTGTTTTCATAGCCAAACCCGACACTGTATATAAACACAGTATCAGGTATTAGCTAATTGATTTCAATGTTTGCGGTTATTTAACTTTTAAAATACCCACAATTGCGCAAATTGCGCCCCCGACCATACCGAGCCAAGCTTCAATTGGTGTATCACCACTAAAAGTACGGCTAATTTGCGCACTTGCAGAATCATAAACGTTATATCCCCATACGGCTAGCGCCACACCAATAACGATTAAAGCAATACCTATAATTTTTCCCATCGTGTTGTTCCTTATTGTTATTAATTTCTTTTTGATAACCTCAGTGTTGCACACATATTAAACGCCTGCAAAGCCTTAAGAAATAATCAAACTAAAGGTTATGTTTTGCCCACTTAACGACACCTGAAGTGCAGCATCAATTGCTTTACTTAACGATTTGGCAATAGATAAGCCTAACCCAAAGTTATCATTAGAGGTTCTGGCACTGTCTTTTTGCCAGAGTGGATCAAATAACTGGCTCAAATCATCTTCTGTTAATGGGACTTTTAATTCATTTGTAACAGAGAGATACAACTTATCATCTTTACTAAATAGCGTGCTTACAATCACGATGCTCTCATCGGGGCTGTATTGTTTCGCGTTATTTACAAGATTGGTGATAATTGATTCAAGGGCAAATAAGTTACTGACAACGGCGGGAATATCATCTTGAAACTCAAACTTAACCCGCTCTAAATCACACTTTTCTAAGGTGCGCAAAATAACCTGATTTAAATCACATGCATCTTGCTTTGGGAGTGCTTCATCACTGTACTTATGCAGTAGTAATAAGTTCGACACAATACTCTTTAAGCGCTGGCTAATTTTTAGCACTTCGGGTTTAAAGTCTTCCTCAAGCTCTTTTTCATTTGGGAAACGAATGGCCACTTCAGCCATATTTATAAGCTCAGCAATCGGCGTTTTTAACTCATGAGCAATATCTGAGGTTAAGCGTTTTTCTCGAAAATAAAGCTGGCGGTTTTCTTGGATAAAAGCATTTAAGCTATCAACAATGGGTTGCAACTCTTTGACAGGTTCTTCTATCGCGATTACAGCATTTTTATCAGCAATACTCAGCTGGCTAATATCCCGGTTTAGTTTATTCAGCGGCGCTAGAGAACTGTCGACTGATTTACGCACAAATAGACGAATGAATACAATTACCGACACAGTAGAAACAACAAAAATAACGTCGATTAGCCATAAAACAAAATCAACTTCTTCTGATGAAGCTGCATAAGCTAACGTGATGGGTTGTTGCAAAGAGGTGTTAACACCTTCAGTGAGGTCTTCATCATCATCTAGGTCTAAAGGCGGTATAAAGCGAGTATAAATAACTCGACCATTTCGACCATCAGGTAACTCGATATTGATGATTTTTGTCTCGCCCAGTTTAATTTTTTCTAAAGGTAAGCTCTTTTGTGAGAAAAGATCCAAACTTTCTGAACGCGCGAACACGCCAGACTGCGACCAAAGTTGAAAATACTCAGTTTCTGTATTTCCAGAAAACTCAGGCATAAACAGCCCTGAAAAATCAAAATCAATTCCTTCTTCGTCAATATCAATCAATGACATAAGCATACCGGCTTTGGATTTCATGCCACGATTAAATTCGTTATCAATCCAACTATCAACGGCGATATCAGTAGCAACTAAAATACTTAGTACCAGTCCAGTTATAGTAATCGATAATGTGGTTACTAACCTACTGCGAATTGACTTCATTATTTTCCTTGAATGATATAACCAAAACCACGCTTAGTTTGAATAGGTAGTTCACTACCTGCTGCCCTCACCTTTTTACGCGCTGAGGATAAATGCGCTTCAATAGAGTTCTTTGAAACTAGATCATATTGCCCTGCAATATAAGTACTTAACTTTTCAGCAGTGATCACTTTATTTTGGTTACTAAATAAACACTCGACTATTTTATATTCGTTGGGGGTTAAATCGATTACAGTCTCATCAACTTGCAAGAGTTTTAATTGTAAATTTAAAGCCAAGTTATCAATATAGATCACATCGCTAATTGTTTTCAGGCCGCCTCGACGCATTAAATTTAATAACCTTGCGTGCAGCTCATCAAACGAAAATGGCTTGGTCAGGTAATCATCGGCCCCGGTGAGTAACCCTTTCACTCTGTCTTCTGGTTCTTGCTTGGCAGATAAAATTAGCACACGCACATCAAGCTGTTTTGCTCTTATGGTTTGTAATAACGTAATACCATCAATACTGGGTAACATAATATCGAGTATGATTAATTCGTACTCACCTGTCATTGCCATACTCAAACCTTCAGCACCATCGCCGGTTTCATCAATAGTAAAACCTAGGTTCTCAAGGCCAATTCGTAGACTACGTCTTAATGACACCGAGTCTTCTATAATCAACAATTTCATAAGTTACTCATTTAGGCAAAAACCGCTTTAGCGTCATCAGGTTACGCTTTTAATCTTAAGGTTCACTTAAGATTTACTGAAGTTTTTCTAGTTTAGAAAATATTAAGATTACCATCAGGGTTTCTTAAGTTTCGACTCCTAGTATTGCCGTAGTTTCGATTAAGTAAGTACGACTATGACAGCAAAACTCTCTGTTTTAAAACCTTTGTTCCGTTTTTCATTAATTTTAATGTCAGTTTTTATACTGTCGAGAATAGCCTTGCTTGTATGGCAACACCAAAGGTTAGCTGATGGCGATAGCCTAGCCGTTTTATTTGGCGGCTTAAGAGTCGACTTAAGTAGTTTAGGCTACTTGTCAGCCTTGGCTGTTTTGATATTACTCGCTGATCTGCTTGTGCGCAGCAAAACCGCTTTTTTTCAGCATGTTTTTACTCTTTATAGCAGCATAGTTGTGACTTTAATCGTGGTTGTTGAGGCTTCGACCCCCGCGTTTATTACCCAATACGATGTACGACCAAATCGTTTATTTGTTGAATACCTAGACTACCCTCAAGAAGTCTTTTCTATGCTATTACATGGCCACCTGTTTGCCATGATAAGCACTTTAATTATTGCAACGCTTAGCTGTGTGTTTGCGTATCGTTATATTAATGCTGCATTTAGCAAACAGCAAAATGCTAAAACGGTTAGCCAAGTGGTGATACTCTTTACGACTTTATTAGTTTGCTTAATTAGCGCAAGAGGCACTGTAAGCCATCGCCCGTTAAACCCTGCATTAGTGTACTTTTCAAGTGACTCACTGGTTAACTCCTTAGCCCTTAATTCAACTTACAGTGTCGCATTTGCTATTAAGAATATGGGCAATGAAAAAAATGCCAGTAGTTTATACGGTACTATGCCACGTGATGAGATTTTACAAACAGTAAAGCAAGCAGCCTATAAACAGCAGTTTATCACTGGAACTATTCCTACTCTTGCCAACAACACACCTTTTAACACAGGCAAACAAAAGAATTTAGTGATTATTTTAGAAGAAAGCTTAGGCGCACGCTTTGTTGGCGAACTAGGTGGCATTGGAGTGACCCCTGAACTAGATAAGCTTTATCAACAAGGCTGGGGGTTTGATAACTTATATGCCACTGGCACACGCTCAGTGCGCGGTATCGAAGCGGTAACAACTGGGTTTACCCCATCACCTTCGCGCTCGGTGGTCAAACTTTCTAAATCTCAGCGTAACTTTTTCTCACTTGCTGATGTATTAAGCCGCACCGGCTATACCACCCAGTTTATTTACGGCGGTGAAAGCCATTTCGATAATATGAAAAGCTTTTTCTTAGGCAATGGCTTTAGCGATATTGTCGATATTAATGACATGCAAAGCCCAGAGTTTATTTCTTCATGGGGAGCAAGCGACGAAGACTTGTTTAATCAAGCTGATATAGAGCTAAGTGAGCTAAATAAATCAGGCAAACCATTTTTCAGCCTTGTGTTTACGTCAAGTAACCACGACCCATTCGATATTCCAGAAGATAAAGTAACACTGCCTGAAGGCCACGACCCAGAAAACTACAAACGCGATCTAGCAATCAAATATGCTGACTATGCACTCGGTAAATTCATCGCAAAAGCAAAAACGCAAGATTACTGGCAAGACACGGTATTTTTAGTGGTTGCTGATCATGATGTGCGCGTGTTTGGTTCAGAGCCTGTGCCGCTTAAATCTTTCCATATCCCTGCTGTGATCTTAAATAGTGAAATGGATGCAAAGCGCGATACTCGCTTAGTCAGCCAAATTGATTTACCTGTTACTTTGTTGTCGTTATTAGGCGTTGAGCAAGCAACCCCTATGCTTGGTTATGATTTAACGAAACAATACCCTGTAGAGCGCGCCATGATGCAGTACTACGACAACTTTGCTTACGTAGAAAATGGTGAGGCCGTGATCCTGATGCCAAACCAAAAAGTGAGCTATTGGCGCTATGACCCTACAAGTAAAACCCAAGTTGCCATCGATAACACAGGTAGCAGCGTTGGGCTTGCCAAAAAAGCCTTAGCGCACGTCTTATTTAGCAATTTAGCTTATACCGAACAGTTGTATCGCTTACCAAATAAATCGTAGCGATGAGGAATGATTATGAGCATGCAAATTAAACAACTCTTTACTCAAAAATGGCACGTTAGCTACAGCCAATTTGTCTGGTTGGTGTCGTTGTACTTGGTGATTGCATTTAATGGCCTGTTTTTATTTAACACGCTTGAAGCAGCCAGCAAACCTGAACATGTCAATTGGTTATTTATAGCAAGCGTACCGTTTTTCTTATTAGCACTGACGGCAATGGTGTTAAGTTGGTTATCGTTAATCACCTTCGTAAAACCTGTGCTTTTAACAAGCATCGTGGTTTCATCATTGTTGTTTTATGCAACCTTAAATTACGGTGTTATCTTTGATAAAAGCATGCTGCAAAATATCTTAGAGACAAATACAGGCGAAGCATTTTCATATCTTAATGTACAAGTTATCGCTTTTATTACTGTGCTAGGCGTACTGCCTGCTTACTTGTTTTCTCGCTTTAAAATTATCGGAAACTTTCGTATTCGTCTTAAAAGCTTTGCATTTCTTAACGTTACAGCGTTTATTGCTGTAGCTGTTATTGCCGTTCCTTTTTATAAAGATTACGCCTCTGTAGGGCGTAATAATCGCCAATTAACCAGCTACATTACCCCTTTTGCATTTTATACTGCGGGCTATAAGTACCTGCGCGATAATTATTTTTATCCACCTTTACCATTTAAAGTCTTAGATAAAACACCATACCTATTAGCTAAGCAACAAAGTTCACTGACGATTATGGTGGTAGGTGAAACTGCCCGTGCAGCAAATTTCTCACTGCAAGGTTACGACAAGCCGACTAATCAATATACCCCTAAACTTGGCGTTAAATATTTCAGTGATGTAAGTTCATGTGGCACCGCAACGGCCATTTCAGTACCTTGCATGTTCTCGCGCTTAGACCGCAATCACTATGATTCGCGCATCGCGCAAAGCCAAGAAAATGCCCTAGATATCATTCAACGAAGTGGTGTAGAAGTAACGTGGATTGATAACAATAGCAGCTGTAAAGGGGTTTGCGCACGAGTAAACTCACAAACGGTAGAACCCACAAAGAGCAATCCACTTTGTGACGGACGTTATTGTTTTGATGAAGTATTGGTTGAAGCATTAGCTGCAAAGCTTGCCAAGAGTCATGCGAAGCACCAACTAATAGTGTTACATATGATAGGTTCACACGGGCCAACCTACTATCGTCGCTATCCAGAAAAATACACTAAATTTTTGCCGGACTGCCCACGTAGCGATATTCAAAATTGTAGCACTGAGCAACTGACAAACACGTATGACAATACCATTGCTTATACCGACCTAGTGCTGAGTAAGCTTATTAAATTACTGCAAAACAGTCCGGCGGATGACAAAGCTCTGCTGTATGTTTCTGATCATGGTGAATCACTGGGTGAAAAAGGCTTGTACTTACATGGCTTCCCATATGCATTAGCGCCTAAAGAGCAAACCCATGTGCCTATGCTATTTTGGAGTAATAAACTGGCCAATACCCGCTTTAATCAATGTATCGAACAGCAGCGTAACCATGCTTTTTCACACGATAACATTTTTGACACCCTACTTGGCTTAACTCATATACAAAGCACTGAATATCGCCCAGAGCAAGATATTTTTAATACTTGCTCAACACAAAGCTAACGAAATAGAGATTTCAAACTATGCAATTTGATAGCACTAACAAACCCATTGGCATTAAACGTATCCTCCTCGCATTCAAAAACTCCCAACGAGCATTCACGTGGTTGGCAAAGCATGAGTCTGCTTTTAAACAAGAGCTGATACTGTTGGTCCTTGCCATAGCAGTGGTTTTTGTCTGGCAGATCAGCCTGTATGAGAAAATAATGCTGCTTGCATCAGTGCTATTTGTGATGTTTGCTGAAGTCGTCAATACGGCAATTGAAGCCGCCATAGACCGAATAGGCCTTGAAATTCATCCATTATCAGGCCTAGCTAAAGACTTAGGATCCGCAGCCGTACTGATTGCTCTAACAATTTGTGTGTTGGTCTGGGGCGGCGTGTTTATTAATAACCTAAGTTAGCTTACTTTTTTATCATCAGGGGAGTCATTACAAAGTGCACAGTGGCGCCCTTTTGATGAATGATATAAACGGGTTGCAATAAAAATGGCTGTGGCAATAAAAGACCAAAGTAGCGCAAAACCTAACGCGCTGAGTGTCTCGTGACCTTTTAGAATTTCTATCATAAATAATAAAATAGACACCAGCGTAAAAACTTTAGCGGCTCTGATCACCCAGAATCTTGTACCCATAACTTACTCCTTTAGAAAAACTCCTTTGGAAGAATAAGTGTAGTGCAAAATAAGAAGAACATACTAATAACTTAAAACAGGCTCAGACAATATCTGTACATTATTTTTAAACACCTCTAACAGCCCTGATGGCGAGTGTTCAGTACCAAGCGCAGTAACATGACAAACGTAACGATAACCGTTGTTAGTAAAGGTATAAAAATGATTCCCTCCACTGCCATCAAAGCTTAATGTGCCCCCTGTGATCACCAGGCTTGGCTCATCTTGGATTGATTGATCCCTATTCCATGCCGCATAGCGGTATTGATGATCAGCCAGTTCATCAATACGAATTAAATGCTTTTTTGTTTGCCACGTTAATATCGGCTTTGTGAATTCACGCAGGCTTTTGTGCAATGCTTGTTTTTGCTCGTCAATTAGCGCTTCGCGTTGTGCTTTTTCTGTCTCTGATTCATAGGGCACAGCCCAAATAGAGCCATCAAAATCCAGCCACAGTTTACCTGAATCAAACATAATGCCGCGCCAGCCCATCATTTCCCAATCATGGCGAATATTTGAGTTAGCTATTTCTTCAACAAACTGTTTATCGAAAATTTGCTCAAATTTTTCTATAAACATTTGCTCATTTTCAATAGCTTGCAACGGCGCTTTGCGCTTTAGCGGGTAATGGACTCTTTTAGCGATGGTCGCTTTATCACCGGCCTTAAACGCAGCAACCACAGGTTTGACAATACTTATGTGCTTTGTTGCGGCAGCTGTTGAAAATGAGATAAAGCAACCTAAGAAAATGACCGCAAAATACTTCATTGTGTTCACTTTTATGGTTAAAAATTTGATTATCCAAAGCGTAACAAATTTTTGTATTTGCAGTACAGGTGCTATTGGAATAACAACTCAATCTCATCACTTTGGTTACCGAGCCTATCAATAGCAATTACCTTAATTACCTCTAATGGTCGTTGTCCTTCAAAGGCCGCAACAGAAATTACACTCTCCTCACTTGAGTAGATATGATATTGCCACTGCTGTGCATATTTTAGATAGACAAGTAACTGTGATACTTGCTCAGAATTAGAATGACTCCAAGTAAGATGGATGTCTTCGCCAACATAGTTCATATCAACATTAACAGCCGCTAAGTGCGGCGCAGCTATCCACGGAGTTTCTGGTATTAATGCTTGATGCTGATAAACGCCTTGTGCAATCACATCACTCATCAATTGGCTGCCATCAAGTGCTGCTACATTCCAAAACACTGTACCGGGTGATGTTGATAAAAAACCACGATTAATCATGATTTGATTTACGACTTCATCAACGCCGGCCTCATCAAATGAGCGTAACGCATTAATACCAGGCCACAGATGTCGTTCATGCGTATTCTGAGATTGCCACCAACTTAATAAGAGCGGGTAACTTTGTGCATACTGGTTTATTGGCCAATAAAGTTGCGGCGAAAAATAGTCAAGCCATCCTTCATTAAGCCAAAGCTTAGCATCAGCAAACAGCTTGTCATATTGATCCATCCCGCGAATAGTTTCAGGTTCACCAGGTCTATAGATACCAAATGGGCTTATGCCAACAAGTACATGAGGCTTCGATTGCTTTACTCGTTGATATAAGCGTTTAACGAACTGATTTACAGCTTCACGACGCCAATCACCTATCGAAAGTGCCCCGCCTTCAGCCACATATTGCCTGTATTGTTCAGCATCAGGAAAATCTTCATCGTTGTTGTAAGAAGGGTAAGGGTAAAAATAGTCATCGTAATGAATACCATCTAAATCATAGCTATCTACAAGTTCGGTTAATACATTTAATGTATGTGAAACCACGGCTTGATCGGTTGGTAAAAACCAATAGGTCTCATTTTTGAGTTTTACTACCTTATCATTCATTTTTTCAACAACTGAGTGTTCTGAAATTGGGCCCCCTATATGATGATGAGCACGATAAGGGTTTATCCATGCATGCAACTTTAAACCTCGTTTATGTGCTTGCTCTATCCAAAATTTTAATGGGTCATAAAACGGCTCAGGCGCTTTACCTTGCTCACCAGAAAGGTAATAAGACCAAGGTTCGTAAGAGCTTTGATACAAACTATCGGCTTGCGGTCGAACCTGAAAAATAACCGTATTAAAGTTATGTTTTTGAAGTGAATTAAGAATTTGAATAGCTTGTTCTTTTTGCTCTATCACTGACAGCCCGGGCTCATTAGGCCAGTTAATATTGGCAACAGTAGCAATCCATGCCGCACGAAACTCCCTTGCAACATGATCTTGATGGATGTTACCTAACAACTGCTTTTCAGTATTAGACATCTCCTTTATTTGTACGAAACTGCACGCACTCAAAACAAAGCACATTATCAAAGAGAAAACGTTTTTAAAGTACATTGTATACCCCACAAAAAAGGCACAACAAAGACTTGCTGTGCCTACATGTATCAAATTAAAAAGGAAAAATTAAAACTTCATTTGTGCGCCAAGTAAGAAACGACGACCATAATCATGTATCGCTAATGGGCGATTAGCATCTGACATGCCAGTGCTATTGCCCGACGTTGCTTCTTGCTCTTCATCCGTGAGGTTAATTGCTTGGAATACAAGGTTTAAATCTTCAGTAACATTGTAACTAATATTAAGATCATACTGACCAAAACCATCTTTATATTGGTTCAAACCAAGATAGTTAGTGTAGAAATACTCTGAACGATAAGTATAAGAAACACGGGCACTAAAGGTTGTGTTTTCATAATATACTGTCGCGTTAAAGGTATCTTCTGAATTATTAGGTAAAACGGCTTCTTCACCCGCCTCTTTTTGTTCCGCAGTTTGTTTTAACTGTGCATCTGAATAGTTGTAATTTGTCTGTACTCCAAATCCGTAAGGAAGTTTCTGCGTATAGTTAACTTCAATACCTGAGTTCTCACCGCCTAAACCGTTCAGAGGCTGGGTCACTAAAAAATCACGAACTTCTTCCACGCCTGTATCAGGATCTGTCCAGGCCCATTGTTTTTCAATAGTGGCATTGGTTATGTATGAGTCGATATCTTTATAAAAGTAAGCAAACGATAAAATAGATGATTCATTAAAGTACCACTCAGCAGATAAGTCATATTGAGTCGCACGGTAAGGCTTCAGGTTCGGGTTACCCTCAGAGCCTTTACAGCCTGTAGCTGCAGCACAATAACCACTTTTGCGGGCAGATAAGAAGTCATAATCAGGGCGAGACATGACTTTTGCCGCAGCAAAACGCACAACCACATCATCTGTAAAGTCGTAGTTGATATTCACACTTGGCAAAATATCATCGTAGCTATTAGAGCTATTGATATCTTGAATATTTTCAGGTGCAAAGCTGCGCCCTGTGTATTCAACAGAACGAGAATCTAGCTCTGTTTTCACAGCTCGAACCCCAAAATTACCGCGCCACTTATTATGATCGAACACCGCTTTTACATACCCTGCGGTGACGGTTTCTTCTAAATCGAATGTGTAATCAAGGTGTTCATATGGCGCTGTAGAAGGTGTTGTTGATGATATCCAATCAGCATATTTTGAATTATCAAACTGCCATAAAATTGCATTATCTGTCGAATCGCTTGCGAACATGCCTAAGTTAAATTGTTCACCATCTGATGATACTTTTGGATAATTCGCTTTTATTAAACTTGCAGCTTTTGAATGCTCTCGGTACTTAACCCCAGCCTTGATTGCTTTGAAGAAGTCACCATCTAATAGATACTCAAAATCTAGCTGCCCGTAAACTTCCTTTGAGTCGTTGTATATGTCATTTTTATGGTTGTAGTCTAAGCGATAATCATCAGCGCTTAAATCAGCGTCTAATGTTACATCTGGCGTTCCATTGTCTAATGTAAATGATGCGCTTGTATTTGCGTAATATTCTGAGTAAACATCACTTACTTCACCATCAGCCTTGCTATAACCTAGCTGACCTGTAACAGTGTAATTGTCTGCTTTATATGTCACTTTTAAATCGTGTGCTTGAGTTTTAAACTCCCCCTCATAACCTGCATTGCCATAATATCCTAAATTATTATGGGCCGGCAGATCGCCCGAAATCAAAGTGCCATCAACAATGACTGGATTTTCTACATTTGCAATGTTTTGCAAAATAAAGCCGCTTGAGTATGTTCCGTATGACTCATGCTCAGATTTTGAATATAAGTTATTAAAAACAAAATCTACGTTGTCATTAGCTGCATATTGAAACGTCAAAGTTGCGGTATCTAAATCACTATCACTTGCGTATCGGTTATAGCCTACCGCGCCAGGGTAAAACTCTGCGTTGCCATCTTGATCTGCATCGGTACTGCGATAGCCGAATCGAACTTCTTTGCTATCACGTTGGGTCGCAGTTTCTTTATGAACAAATCCTAGATTAAAACCAAAATCTTGTGCTTCATTTTTCCACGAATACAAACCAGAAAGGTACGGTTTAGTTTCTTCAGCATTTTCAAAATGATAAGCCTTAACAGAGAGCGCTGCGTAATTCGCTTCACTATCGAGCGGTTTACGAGTTTTTACAACAACGGTACCACCTATAGAACCCTCATCAATGTCTGCTTCTGCCGACTTATATACTTCAAGAGTATCTACTAATTCAGCTGGTAGCAGCGAGTAGTTAAACCCTCGTGAAGGACGCGTAATTGAAGCTGAAGCAGTTGCTGAAGCAACGTTTTGCCCGTTTAACAAGGTAATATTTAAATGCGGTGCAGTACCACGAATACTAACTCGGTCGCTTTCACCACCTAGGTCTTTTTCAACTTGTACACCCGGAATACGCTGTAGTGCATCAGCGACAGTTTGATCTGGAAATTTACCAATATCTTCAGCAGAAACGGCATCAACTACACTGTTTGAAAAGCGCTTCATATTAATGCTTTTCTCAACTGATGCAGCATAACTTCTTACTTCAATCTGCTCGATATCTTCTTTAGTTGCTTTTTTCTTTTCTGGCAGTTGATCAGCTGCATAAACAGATACTGATGTACTTAAAACTAAAGTAGGAATAAGTGCTTTTTTAACACCAGCCGCTAGCGCTGAGAATTTTTTATTCATGGAACTGTAACCTTATAGTTTTTGTAAAGTGAGAGATTTTGTGACTACAAACTACATAAATGCTCTTAAGAACAACAATTGGTAACAACTTTATTGTTACAATGCGGCTACAATATTAGTAATAAATTATAAAATCAAGATATTTTATTCTGAAAAATACACTTATGGTAAAATATTTAATTCTCAACTTTTAAGCGCTCACCACCCATAAAGAGATAAACTAAATACAATCAATACCTTGATAGCAATGAAAAGAGAAGAAATCAAAGCTGCTTTTAAAGATTCATAGGCTGCCTTGATGTTTTAAAAACGGGGAATTAATTATTCCAAAACTAAATCAAACACAACATTGACACTTGCTCTGAAGGTAATCGATTCTTGTAAATACTTACCTTCTGGGACTGTATTAATACGTGAGCCCGTTACCATGATTCGTTCAATATTTGTGTTGCTGCCATAGCCAAAGTGACTACCTACCTGTTGTGATTGAATACTATACACCCGACCAAGTTTCGCTTCGAATGCGCTAGCGAGGCTACTTCCCTGCTGTTTGGCATTCGCTACTGCTTTATCAAGAGCGGCTTGCTCGTAATCTGAGGCTTTGGTTGATAAAAGTTGAATTTGATCGATTTGATTGACGCCCACTTTAAGCGCAAAATTTAAAAACCCGTCCAGAAGGGAGAGTTTTTTAAGGCTGACTTTGACCTTGCGCGTGGCTCGAAAGCCATCTTTAACTTGGTTATCGTTTTCGTCATAGCGCATGTTTGGCTCTACGAAAATTCGACCCGCAGAGATACTTTTTTCGTCTATTGAGAAATTATTTAAGCCCGCAAGGAGTTTATTTACTTGTTCATCGACTTGCTGCTTAGCCTGCACACTTTCAGCTTTAACAGTTTCAAACTCTAACGTGATGTCAGCCCTGTCGGGGGCTGTACGCACAACAGCCTCACCTTTAACAACAATATGACGATTATCCGGCAGACTTGTTGCAGCCATCGCAGAGCTGGAACACAAAACCAGTGCTAACAAAGATTTAAGCATCATAACCTCTCCTTAGAAAAAGTTATGATGCCTTGCTAGGGTGTGAATGTATAGCAATGTATGCTGTTTTTAAGTGTAAATAGTTGCGAAGAAAGGAAATTAATTAATGAAAAGCTAACACGGCATATTATGACAAGTTGCTAAAATATGCCGTCTTTTTGAAGATTTGCTTAGTGAGCTAGTACGCTTAGCCACTCATCTGGGTTTGCTAAAATGAACTCAAATATATCGTTATTATTTAAAGTTATGCGAATTCCATCTGCTGTGATTGGCAAAATACCCGCGCCTTTACCTGAACACTTACCAACGTTATTGATTTGTGCTCGTGAAAATGTGTATGGGCCTAAGCCTAGCTCTTTATTAAACGGTTCAAAAACAATGTCTTGTTCAGTAACTACAAGCTTACCATCCGCTTTTGCGACACCCGATTGAATAGTTGCTGTTGACTCTTTAACTGTGTGTGCGTGCATATCCTTTACTCCACTTAACATATGAGTGTTAGTCTACACTCAATGAAACCTTAAAATTGCGTACCAACTTAAGATACAGTAAGTACAAAAAAAGTACAGTAGAGTTAGTTAATTTAAAGCATTATCTTTTGAAATAGTTATTGTTCACTGATCTGTAGTTTATTGTTAAATCGCACATAAACGATTGCTCCACCCTCAGTCTTTAGCTGATGTTTAAAACCGGCAACTGACGAGAAGTAACTACCAGCCTCAATTTGTTTTGCTTCACTATGTTCAACAGATCGGTAGTTAAGCTCGCCGCTGATCAAAACTGCGCGTAATGAACCTCTTTCACTTGTTAATTGCCCATTAAAACCCGCATCAAGTTTAACTAAAACACCTTGTTGATTTTGTTTTTGCCAAAGAGGGGTAAGGGTAACCTTTTTAGAGTCTAATGACGTTAACTCATCACTATTGAACCATACCATGTTGTCTGAATGAAGATTGAGTGAGTGCTCGCCATTATTAAACTGCGCCTTAGAAGGCTTAACCAAATAAGGCCCTTCATCTATTTCAAGGTATATGAGATTGGTCTCAGCCTTAGCAGCTGTTATGTGATTTTGCCCTGCAGGTTGCGTCCAAAATGACCCTGTTGCCATCCAATCCAATTCCGCATTTGGGTCATCATTATGCATCAGTCCTTTAATGACAATGCCACGGTATGAAATATTATGAATATGCGCAGGAGATGAAAAGCCCGGTTTAAAGCGCACTAGCATACCGGTTGCAGAATCTATTGTTCTGTCGCCCCATAAGTTTGCTGCGCCAGGGCTTTTGTCACCACGTAGAGGGTTTAAATATCCCCAGTTTACGGACTCTACGGGAACAAGTTCAGACTGTGGATTATCCAACCTTTTTTCATCAGCAGCGGCTGAAAATGCAGCAATAAGTACTACACTTGTTGTTAGTGATGATAGCTTTAACATATTAAATTTCCTCTAATAGCAAACCCAAGAGAAGTCTCTTGGGGTTACAAATCTTGTTGTTAGCACAGTACTAATTTATTTCTTGTACCTTCATCACTAACTCCGGCCAATTACGCTGATTTTCTATGTCATGCTCAAGGCCTTGCTCATCAGCAATAGTGAAGCGCTTAATTGCAGGTGTTTTACTGATTGCTTGATATAACCAATATGCTTCTGCTTTTAATGCCTCAGCAATTGGCTTATCAATTGATTCATATACCATTTGTTTGCATGCATTAATTGATTCAGCAGGAAAATGAGCAATTCGATTTGCTAGCGTATCAACGTATTCATCAATCTCATCGGGGTTAAGCGCTTTATTAATGGTGCCCATGCGCTCAGCCTCATCTGCATCAAAATCACGGGCACTCAAAATAATTTCTAAAGCACGACCTAAACCTGTCTGGCGAGCCATTCTTGAAGCACCGCCACCACAAGGTAAAATACCCATACCAACTTCCATTTGCATAAATTTAAACTTACCACGAGCTGCAAATCGCATATCAAGCGCTAGCGCTAGTTCATGGCCACCACCGCGTGCAAAACCTTCTAGTTTTGCTATTGTTGCCTGCGGCACTTTACTTAAGCGCTCACAAATTGATTGTAAGTCCAGCAGCTTCGCTTCATCGCGTGAAACAACTTCAACTGACATATCTTTCAATAGTTCAGTATCATAGTGGCAAACCCAAATTTCAGGGTTTGCTGATTGAAAAATAACAACTTTAGTGTTTTTATCTCGCTCTAAACGCATTGCTAAACTATTTAAATCAGCAAGCATTTCTTGGCCCTGAACATTAACTGGCCCAAAATCAAACATAACAGTTAATACGCCACCAGACTGAGTGGTCGTGAATGTTGTAAATCCTTCGTATTTCATAATTATCCCTAGTGTTTTTATTGGTTGCGGCTGTAAAAAAGCTATCGTAAAAATAAACTCTAAATTTTTACATCTAGACGAGTTAAAACTTCGTCCATCGCCATAATCAAAGTAGTATTTTTTGCTGTATCAAACGCATCTGGATGTGGGTTCGAAAATGCACCAATATCATTATCAAAATAACGGCCAGTCATACCTGTAAATTGGTCACTTAACGCAGCCTTAACTAAAATATCAGCCCCTATAGCCAAATTTTTTCCTTGTGAACCATATGCTTCCTTAACCATTTTGCTTCCTAAAAAAGAGGCTGGATTAACTGCCACTAAAGAAGGAGTATTGTCTGCCCATTGTTTTGCCAATTGTAGCGTCCACATAGTTAACGCTAATTTACTTTGCGCATAAGCACTGCTATCAGACAATGCTTGCAAGCCTTTAAGTGCTGCAATACTAACCGGTGCTTGCGCCGCTGAAGATAGGTTCACTATGCGACTATTTTCATTCATAAGAGCAGATAAAGTTTTGGTCAAAATATAAGGCGCAATCGTGTTCACTAAAAAGCGTACATCTAGATCTCCCTCGCCTAGGTTATTTGCTATTTTAAAAACGCCAGCATTATTGATCAGTACATCAATATGTGAATATTTAGCTTTGACCTGATTGGCTAATTCAACCACCTGTTTTAGCTCTGATAAGTCAGCTAAAAACGTATCAATTTTTGCACTGCTATAAAGCGCCTCTATCAACTCTTTTGCTTGTAAAAGCTTTTGCTGGCTACGACCATGAAGTAAAAGCGTATGACCTAATGAAGCAAGTTTTTTTGCCGTCTCTAGGCCAATGCCATCTGTAGCGCCTGTTAATAGAATTGTTTTAGGCATACATAATGATTCCTTTTAATAAGGGGTCAGTGAAGTTAGTCAAAGAAATAAATTCATCACTGCTATGCAGTTGATAAATACGGCTTACTTTCACATATGAAACTCTCCCCTTTAGTTGCATTTGTCATGTTTAGTTTTACAAATAAAGCTTAAGGCTTTGGATAAAACGAATAAATAACGTATAAAAAGAATCAGAATTCTGATTTTCGAGATAATTGATGGACACTAATTGCATTAAACTATTTGTGTTAGCGGCTGAGACACTCAACATTAGTGCTGCAGGCGAGCAGCTGGGCCTTACTCCATCTGTAGCAAGTGCCTGGTTAGCCAAATTAGAAATGCAAGTTGGAGCAGACCTATTCCACAGAACGACAAGGAAAGTAACTTTATCACTTGCTGGCATGGAGTTTTTACCTTATGCCAAAGAGATCCTTGCTCAACAAGAAGCCGCGCTTGCAACCTTAGGACAAGGTAACCTTAATATTAGCGGAACATTGAGGTTTGCTGCATCAAGTACGTTTGCGCAGCGCTTTATCATGCCTATTTTGCCAGAATTCCTAGACCGCTACCCAGATATAAACCTTGAACTCATGCTCTCAGATGGCCAAGTTAAATTAATTGAAGGAGGGTTTGATCTAGCACTGAGAAACCTCGCTGTGGAAGATAGTAGCTTGATTTGCAGACGCCTTGCCAAAGACACTCGGATATTGTGTGCCTCACCAGACTACTTGGCTCGTAATGGCACTCCGAGGAATCCTGAGGAGCTTATCCGACATCAATTATTAGTGTTTTTAAATACCAAACCCCGCAAGTTAATTACCCCTAATTGCAGCGATCATTTTAGTTTTCCACCTGAAAAAAGTAAGCCACGCATTTTGTGTGATGATGGCGCAAGTATTCGTATAGCAGCAAAAGCTGGCGTGGGTATCTGTATGAGTTCATTGTGGAATATTCATACTGAGCTAGAAGCAGGTTCTTTAATTCGAGTTTTACCTGATTATCAAATAAGTGATAACAGCGCTATCTGGCTTGTATACCCGAAATCAAATGTACTTACGGCTAAAGTAAGAGTTCTTATAGATTTCTTAGTCGAAAAAATAGGTAACTCGCCAGAGTGGGAAACGATAAATAAAAAATGATTACTCTATTATGAGCACCCTACACGATTTAATAGCAAAAACTAATACCTATGCGCTTAATTAGGTAGACTATTTTGAGGCAATAAAACCTCGTTGATAACAAAGCAAAAATTTCATTATTTAGTTATTTTCGGCAATTGCTCCCGCATTGCTCTCCCTTCTGTATCCATGCAGTCGAAAATCAGAAACTCTTAACACAGGTAGCAATAGCCTTACATAAAACATAATTAAGTATTATTAAATAATGATATAGGTAAAACTTAAGTAATAAAGTCACAGATTGTCTTTTTAAATGCTATGCTTAAAGTTACTAATTAGTAGGTACAAGACTCATGACTCAATCGCTAAAGAAAACTCAAACAAGGCTGAGAGTAAACGCGGTAATTGTGATTATATTAGTCATTCTGCTAACAGTGACTTCATTATTCTTTTACAAGCATGTTGATAACCAATGGCGTGATTATTCCAATACTGCAAGCAACGTTTATGTTTTACATGACACCTTGGTGCAAAGGTTAGGATATGGTGGCTTTATACACCACTTTAAAAATCTAATTTTAAGAAAAAATGTTGATCTTTACCTCCCTAGTATAAAAAAAGAAATTTACGAAATAAAAGTAATACTAGAAAAGCTAGAAGCTGTAGAAAATTACGACAAGCAAGCTCTCGGCGGTGTAAGAACGACCCTAGCTAATTATGAGGAAAAGCTTGATTTAGCGCTCAAAATGATTGAACAAGGCGCTTCTAGTGAAGCTATTGACGACATTGTAAAAGTTGATGATGCGAAAGCCCTTGCAGCCCTATCTGACTTTGAAAGCCACGTAAACACCATGCTTAAGAAAAAGAGTGTGGCGATAAATGAAAACTTTAAATTTGCATATACAGTTCATATTCTAACGATTGTACTTTTAGCTGGTATTTTGCTCTTTTACTTTAAAAAGCTATCTACCTCATATAAAGAGCAACAAGCTTTAACTGATCAAGCATTAGAAGGGGCAAGAATTAAATCAGAATTTCTTGCTAATATGAGCCATGAAATTAGAACCCCCTTAAATGGTATTATGGGTTTACTACAAATCCTGCAACCTAATGTTCAAAAGCCACAAAACATAGAAATTGTCTCAAAAGCTCTTTTTTCATGCCGATCATTACTTACTATTATTAATGATATTTTAGACTTTTCTAAAATGGAAGCGAACGAGCTTACAATCGAAAATGTTAACTTTTCTTTGATAAAAATAGTTGAATCTATAAATTCTGATTTTTTACCTATCTGTAACGAAAAGTCTATCGAGCTAAACATTGATATAGACAAAAATGTCGAAAATATATGGATTGGTGATCCTGTTCGTATTAGGCAAATAATTTTAAACCTAGTTTCTAACGCTGTGAAATTCACAGAGCAAGGTGGTATACAAGTTATTGTAAAGAAAAAAGTAAAAAACTTAATCCCAGGTATCGAGTTACAAGTATTAGACACAGGAATAGGTATGAGTGAAGAAGGTTTGGCAAATCTTTTTCAACGCTTTCAACAGGCTGATAATAGTATTACACGCCGCTTTGGCGGCACAGGCCTTGGCATGTCAATAACAACAAACTTAATTAAACGGATGGGAGGTACTATAGACGTTGATAGTAAATTAGGCGAAGGCACACGCTTTACCATATTTTTACCGCTAGAAATAGCAGAGCAGCAGCAAATCATAGAAAGCCCCCATATAACTGATGTTCCCAATCTTGAAGGTAAAACAGTTCTAATTGCTGAAGATAACCCACTTAATACTATGGTCATTCAATCCTTAATGGCCGAAACAAATGCCAATGTTCAGTTTGCCAAAGATGGTTTAGAGGCTATAGATTTATTTAAAAAAATAAACCCTATGCTCGTTCTTATGGATATCCAAATGCCAAAAATGGGGGGGATTGAAGCCTGTGCACACATTCGAGCATTAAACCCTACGACTCCGGTAATCGCGTTAACAGCAAATGTCATGAAAGAAAATATTATTGAATACAAGAACTGTGGTTTTTACTGCCATGTTGGTAAGCCCGTTGAAAAACATCTGCTCTTTGAAGCCTTAAATAATGCCATTTCACAGCACAGCCAAAACTTATCTGATTAATAAAAACGGCCCCATAATTAGAGAACATGACTCCAGCACTAACAGTTTAAATCCCAACAGCTAGTGTCTGAGAAATGATAAAAAGACACCCATGTTTAAAGATAATTAATTGAGAAATGATAAAAAGACCCCCATGTTTAAAGATAATTAATCACCTACTTTAGAGAGGACTAGAGACATCACGTAATTAGACACCCACTTTTGGTAAAATTAGCATATCAATTGCATTTGACTTAGCGAAAAAGATCGCTCATAGTCGAAAAAATCATCAATACACATAAAATCTAATAATAAACACATCTAATTTGCTTGTAATGAAACTATATAGAGGAAGCTTGCAATGCCTTTCCTCAACAAAACCAAGCTTTAACAAATTAGAGAGTAGCAATTTATTATAAAATGCTATGCAAATGTGGGGAGTGCATAATGAATCGCAAGTCAAAATTAATTTATCGTATTATGTTAGCCTCAAAAGTTAACAACTCTAATAAAGAAATTTCTATTGATAACCTAAAACAGAACTGCTGTCTTTCTGAAACCGAACTACTCAACATACTAAAAGAGCTAGAAATAAAGAAACTTATATGTTGGGATTCTAGCAAGTCAACATTTATGATTTCGAGTTAACTTACTAGTTTTTAAAGTATAATCAACCTAAGATTACTTGCGAAACAAATTGTCAATTGTTTAACAAAAAAGTGAATAAACTACTTTCTGTTTCTCACTCTTTAGAATTACAGCTAAGCTTATAGTGTTCAACTCATGGAGGAGAAGAGCATGGCAACCCCTCGTAGAAACTTAATTAGCGTTTCAAACACGCCTTACTATCACTGTATTTCACGCTGCGTTCGTCGCGCTTATTTGTGCGGGCAAGACCCACTAACAGGTCGTTCGTATGAACACCGGCGCGATTGGGTTGAAAAGAAACTACTTCAACTTGGTCGTATATTTTGTATTGATGTTTGTGCTTACGCAGTTATGAGTAACCATACTCATCTAGTACTTCATATTGATATAGCAAAAGCAAAGCGTTTGAATAATAAAGCGATTCTGATTAGATGGCACAAGTTATTTAAAAGTACATTCCTTTGCCAACAATTCTTAAATGGCGAATTGCTAACAAAAGCAGAGCTTTCTGCGGTTA